>ERZ1034928.3-NODE-3-length-165456-cov-478.322344_pt1 | contig 165456 bp, 209 predicted proteins | sample MGYA00520627_ERZ1034928 | MGnify/ENA primary metagenome ERZ1034928 (study PRJEB33766, sample SAMN09781755) | gut metagenome | biome: gut microbiome | host: Homo sapiens | place: Madagascar | study: EMG produced TPA metagenomics assembly of the PRJNA485056 data...
AAAAAATAAATAAAATTAAATTAAACCGCCACACACAAAAAAACCCACCGCCCAAATAAAAAAATATCAAAAATTAACAACTCCAACCACTTACCAAAGACCGCCTACTAAACACATCTAACACATTTAACCAACATTAAAAAGAGAGCGCCTCCGGCGCCATGAAAAAAGACATAAAAAAAATATTGAATAAATTCATTTAAATATTCAAGTCAAAAATAAAACCTAAACTATATCATCCCAATGTCACAGCGGGCGCACAGCGCCCGAATAAAACAACCCTCTCTATTATATATTCAGCCAGATCAATAATTCCAAACCCACATCAACCCTACATCATATTATACCTTCATTACCCTCTTTAATCCGCCGAAGCCCCGTTACAATCTAGCCCCGAAAAGGCCACCGAAAATAGAAATCGATTTTAAACTTTTTTTCATCAGTGTACTATGGCTTTGGAGGATGAAAGGGGTGGTGGTAGTGTGGTAACCCAGGGGTAGGGTATTATATTTAAAAATCCCATGTTTATTCAGCGTCCTTGAGCTTAAAATTGATTTGGGTATTTGGGACTCTTTTTATCGAGCTGTACGAGCGCTTTTTATGGTAGTCTGATTAGTAGTCCGGTTAATTATTTAAGTGGTGGTTTGGCTGGGCTCTTTATTCTAACGGGCGCGGAGCGCTCTTTTTTGTCTTTTGGTTTGTCTTTAAGGAGCTTGTTTTATTAGAATCGATTTTAATGTTTTTTTCGCCAATGTAGTAGCGTCCTAGGAAATGAAAGGGGTGGGGATGGGGTAACACCCTAGGTATGAGGTTATAGTCTTTTTTTATTGAGTACTTATTGGCTCAGAGAGCTTAAAAACGATTTCAAGAAATAAACTCCCTCCGCGCCGCCGCCCGAAAGAACACCGTTTATCCTTTCTCACTCTCTTACTCTATCACTCTCTCCCGTCGCGGGCGCCAAACAAAACTAATTATCCTTATTATCTATTATTCTTTTGAAATCTGTTTAAGGCGCAGCTTCGCTGCGAATCCCTAAGACAAAACGATATATATAATAGAGGGGGGGGCAACTTTGATATTAGTTATAGAAATACAAAAATTAATTATGCATTTTATGCTATATAATATATATACATACCGACTTCCACCATATCAATCTTAAACTCAAACTTACCATACTAAGGGCGCTGTTTAGTCGCTACGCTCCTTCACCGCTTCACCGCTACGCTGCCCATCGTAGCTTCTGTTATGGTTTATTTTTTTATCATGTTATATTTTCAATATCAGAGATGTAAAAGCTTAATCAAGAAAAATAAAAAAATAAAAATAACACACAAACAAAAGCAACAAAACGAACGAAGTGAGTTGTTGCTTAATTTCACGAAGATTAAGCGTTAAAAAATTGTGAGGCATAGAAGCCGAACAATTTTAGCTTAATCAGAGTGAAATTAATGTTCCGTCAGTGCAACGCACTGACCTATTACAATCATAATTATAATCATAGCCAATCTACGTTAATCATTACTACTACGACAACCATTTCTGTTATGGTGCTTGTTTTTGTTATAGTATCAAATTAACTTTACGTTTATAGACTATTTATCTTCATACTTATATTTATAGACACGTGATTATGCAACTTCGTTGCGTTAAGATAACACATAAACATATCCGACTTCGTCGTCTCTGTTTATGTTGATGCAACTTCGTTGCATGATTTAAGAGTTTATTTTTTTATTTTTTTTTAGCCCCTTCGGGGCATAAGAATCCTTATTCATTTTTCTGTTAACCTATATACTATAATATCTTTAAGGGTTACCCTCAAAATCGTTAGATTTTATCTACACTTTTTTTTAATTTTGCCACTTTTGAAACTCAAAAAAGTGGCAAACTATAAAATTATGTACCAAAAACAAGACGTAAAAATGATGAATTTTAACATTAAAACGGAATAAGAGAACAGACTAAAACGAGTCAGTTAAAAGAGTAAGTGATGGGGTCAAGGGGCGTAGCCCTTGCAGGGGGGTGAAGCGAAGCGTGAGGGGGGACAGCGTCCCCCCTTTATGTGAATGAATGAAGAAGAGAAATAGTCAAAACAAAAAGAAATGAATAGGGTAAAGACTAATTGACACGAAAGTCAATAATTAAAAGAAAACAATTTAAGTAAAGTTAAAACGATAAATATTGTAAAATAATACTTAATCGCTTGACAAATAAACAATAATTTGGTATAATATTATTGATAATTGGCCATTTATTAAAAAAAACAGGAGAATCATATGAACGAGTTTAATTATTATGATGTTTATACAAATCAGGATATTAAAGACGATATTGATTATGAAGAAAAGGTTGAGATTAATGTAGTTGACGCTATTTGCGGTAGCGGTAAAACGTCTGCTGCTATAAACATGATAAATGCATCAGAAGAAGATCAGCGATTCCTTTATATAACTCCTTATTTGGATGAAGTAGAAAGAATTATAAAATCGTGTCCCGATAAACACTTCAGACAACCAGACGCTTATGGGACTAAAATAAACGGAATTAAATTCTTGTTGGAAAAGGGCGTCAACATCGTTTCGACGCATGCTTTGTTTAAGAATTTTGATACGGAAATTATAGACTTAGTCAGAGCGATGAATTATATTCTTATAATGGACGAGGTAGCGAATGTTGTCGAACCTCTTGATATAAGTAAAAGCGATCTGCAGATTGTTTTAACGAAAACCGAGCTTAGGGAAAACGGATTGTTAAAGTGGACTGACGCAGAATACTCCGGAGAGCTATGGAATTACAGAAGGTTATGCGAGCTTGACGCAGTCTTTTATTATAACGAAATTGCCTTGTTGTATTTATTCCCTGTAAATTGTTTTAGGGCTTTTAGACAGGTTTATATTCTTACCTATATGTTTGACGCACAAGTGCAGAGATATTATTATGATTTTTACGGGGCGAGATTTAAGTATATCGGAGTGGCCGGCAACAAAATCTCTAATTATCATTTTGTTGATAAACCGATAGACACGGGTTATAAAAGTCTGGCCAGCCTTATTACCATTGAGAACAGTGTTACTCTTAACGCCGTCGGGGAGAAGCCGTACTCACTCTCTGTGTCTTGGTATGAAAGAAATATAAAAAGTTACGCACAAGGATTGAGGAGCAACATTTATAACTTTTTCAGACACAAAGCTCAGACGCCGGCTAATAAAAACTTGTGGACCGTATTCAAAAAGTATAAAAAAGAATTACAAGGAAAGGGATACTCAAAATCCTTCTTATCTTGTAACGCCAGAGCGACAAACGCTTATTCTGAAAGAACATCCGTCGCTTATTTGTGTAATATCTTTTTCAACCCTATACTTAAACACTTTTTTGAACAAAATGGCGTCAGGGTCGAAGAAGATCAATGGGCTTTGTCAGAACTTCTCCAATTTCTTTTCAGAAGCAGTATAAGAAAGGGCGAGAAAATTTTTGTTTACATCCCTTCTCTGAGAATGAGAAAGTTATTACAGACATGGATCGATAAGGGTTTAGAGAACAAAACCGAGCCAGAGAATAAAGAAAAACAATACATTAAATAATGGAGAATAAAAGTTGGGCAATAAAACAAAAAACGAAATAAACAATGGAATAAATAACAAAGTAAATAACAAAACGGTAGCCCAACCCGGCCGCCGCCCGACATATCGCTGGCCAGGTTTAGAGACTCAAGCCTCTTGTGAAGATTCCAAATCCTCTCAGTGTTATACCAGACAACAACAATTGTCTTTAGCAGCGGCCGAGGCCGCAGCTCGAGAGGAGGCTTACGGAGGCGAAGCCGACCTTTTTAACTTAAGGTTCGATGTCGGCCCCGACGGGCCGCACACTACAATCGACTTCGATAAATTCAGCTCTGATAATGGCGGCGCAGCCCTCGTTACGACAAGTGACTTCGTTGTATATACCAAGATTAAAAAGTTGTTATCTCTGGGCGGCGGCGATGAGATCAGCAATGAGATGGATGGCGAAATCAAAAACAGCATCGAAGGAGAGAATAATGAATCAGCTGAAATTATAGACCTAAAGTTTTCTCAAACGGGGAGGTCCGTATTCTTTGTAACCGCTCGTGTCCCGATGTCGCTTCTCAAGAAAGTAATTCAAAAATATTAAAAATATCATAATAATCGAAGTATATCGGAACATAAACGCTTGACAAAAACGCCACAGTGTGGTATACTATATCTATAATAAATGAACAAAAGGATGTTAAATCATTATATGAAAGTAATTGTTAAAGGTAAAGAATGTGAACTGGAAGATATTATAATCACCGGCAACTCTTCAGAGGAGAGCGAGATCAATATAAATTATGTGGCTGCCGAGGATCGAGTTACTTATTACACAAGTTCAAATAAGTATTTAACTAAACTTAAAAAAGTGATCGCGGTAAACCCCGACGCGTGGGAGGTTGGTAACGTAGTGCTTAGAACAGATGGGACCATCTCGGGCGTAGTGATCTATGGCCCGGTCAATAGTTTATCTATCAGAAGCGGTAAAAAAACAGAAGTATCTCCCGAAAGACGCGAGGCGGCTGCAGAACGATTCAAGACTACTAGACAAAAGTTAAACCAGAATTAAGTTAAAATTAGAGCTTGCGTGCGCGCGTATATATAACTATGCTTCTAGAATCGATTTTAAGGTCACCAGTCAATAAGTACTATTACCTACAGTTTTGAAAAGGCTTTGGCAGGGTAAACATACTATCCCCCCCTATATAAAATCAAAAGACCAACGATTATATAAGGCCCAGGGTAAAGTCTTAAATAGAGGTATAAATAAAGGGGCGCTGCGCGCCCTAAAAAATCCCCGCCTCAGATAAAAAAATCCCCGCGGGATAAAAATTTTTGTTCTTTTTCAGAAAAAGGCTCTTAAACGCTTGACAAGTTTTGTCTAATATGGTATAATATGGTTGTAATTGAAAGGGGCACGAATTCACTATGAGTTAAACGCAGTTTGAATATGGGCCAAGCGCGGGCGACACCCGCGCAGGCTCTTCAAATCCCTTGTGACACCTCCGATTTTAGGCGGGCGGCAATCTCGTCACAAGAGGATGAATAAGTTTTAATTACTTCTTTTCATAAGCTCCTATTTGGTTGCCAAATTGCGTCTTTTATTACTTTTTTAGCTCGTGGCAGCGGCGACGTTAGTCGCTCCGCTCACCGATACGAGAAAATACCTCCTTAAATTTTGAACATATAGGGTTGCCGCCCGCCAAATTTTGTTAATGTTTCAGATAGTCTTGTTTCGTTCGGATATCACCGGGCGTTCGAATAACTCTGTCTGTATTGCCATAATTAAATTTTTTCATCATAACTAAATCTCTTTCATTTAGTTGGAGCCCGCGGCCAATGTTTTGGCTCGCGGGCGCTTTTCATTTTCATTTGGTTTATTTATTTGGCGCGGACCTTTGGTCCGCGTGCGGTGTCGTTTAGTCATTTGGGTGGTCGTCTGGGTGGTCCGCGAGCCGTGGCGAGCGGCTAAATGATGGGGTGGCGGGTAAAAAAAAGGGGGCGGACGATAAAAAAAATATCCCCGGTTTGAGAAAAAATGGGGTGCCAATAAAAAAATATACGCAGCTTAGGGTATAAAAATCGCCCCGGGGCGAATGGGTACGGTATTTATAACGCGCCCCGTACTATGGCGCGGCATTCACCTAGTTATTGTATATGAGACCAGATTACATAGATTGCTGCTAATATCGCAAATAAGTGAATTAAACAACCCATTTTGAGTACCTCCTTGTAGATTTTAACATTTTCACAACAATGCTACTTTCGTTTCTTCTTATCGTTTATCTCATCTTTAACTAATAAGATAAACGCCCATATCACAATGACAGATATCCACATAGGCAAATCCCTCCTTTTAATTTATTTATATTTAATTTAATTATTTTTTCTACTAAATTACTCAAGCAATTAACCTTGAAAAGCATATGGTTTTCCCATAAAAAATCAAAGTTAATTGCTTTTTTATTTTTCAAAAAAATAATTAAAAAATATACCTTATTGGTTTGCATCTATATGCAACGTTACGCGTGTTAAAGCGCTCTCCTGTATAACCTTGTTAAATTCATCAAGTCCTAACTTATGTTGCAATCTCCAAATACACCTTTCTTTTTCAAGATTTTTTAAAGTGCATAGATCGCAGCAACTCAGCTCGGATACGTTAAACGATAACACTCCGGTTTCTCTGAAAACAAGGATCTTATCATAACGTCCTCTTTTTTCTACACATTCGTTGAAGCTCTTCATCGACCAAAATACATCCGACGCATAACTATCGCATTTGCGAGCCGCGATTTCAATAAGTTTGTCGAATATGCTTGCAACGCGATCACCAGAATCAACAATGCGGCATTTGTCCGAGTTGTAATAACTGTAATTTCTAATTGTTACTTTATAATCTCCCATAATATACCTCCAAAATTAAATGTTTTTTAATTAAGTTTTAATCACAAATTAAAATGTACCATTCGCCGATAATGTTCACATATTCATTATCTTCTATGGTCTCTTTAGTGATGTCGATCTTGGTCCCGTCTTCCATTTCTGTGTAATAGACTTGGCGTTCTTCATCCCAAAAATATTCACCTTCGCCGTAAGCATCTTCGAGAAGATCTTCCCATTTTTTACTTATGGTATAAGCATCAATTCCGAGATAGTCGAGAACATCGTCTGGTTTTTCAAAGGTTGCAAATTTTTCTTTGAGTTCGTTGTAGAATTTTTCGTAATCACCCCATGATTCTTCAACGCTTTCAGTGGTAAAATAATCAAACCAGCGGTGTTCACTGTCTTCGATAACATAACGGTCTTCATCTGCCCGATAATCACTCGGTTCCTCAATATAAAGTGTTCCAAATTTTGTTGTTAATTCTCTCATTGTTTTTATACCTCCTAATTTTTAATTATACTGCCATGATTACTGTATGGTGATCTTGGTTCTAATATAAACTTTTCGTAAATCTTCATTTTATTTCACCGCTTTATTTTCATTGTCTTATTTCTCCAAACAACATAATCGGGATAATCAGGATCATTTGCTGGTGAATAAACAACTTCTTGAATTTTAGCTTTTGATTTGCGAGCAATGGTTTTTGCTTCTGCAAGAGTTTTGGCCGAGTCTATTGGTTCTAAAGAATCCCAAGTGTCTCCTATGTTTATGACGTAATCGTTTGGATACATTATTGCGTCATACTCAGCAGGATATTCGGCACAGTCTTCTATTATATTACCGAGCTTATCCGTAAATCTTAATGCATTGTCAATTACTTTCATTTTTTTAATTCTCCTTTTTAATTAATTTTTTTTGGAGCTTCCATTGCGGGTAATAATTTTCTTGAATTGCTTTCATTGCATCCAAGCGCCTTAGGAAGCTGTGTTGGGCCAGCACCCGGGAATAATTTTTCATTCCGAGGGAGTCTCCAAGAGGATCTCTTTTGAAGACCATCCACTCGTGGTTCCTGCAAAACGTGTCACGGGAAAGCATGTATTGCTTGTCTTGGGTAAAGAAGTTACAATAATAACCGTTACCATCGCGATAAAATTTTAATATTGGCATATTACCTCCTTTTAATGTTGCCCGAAAACAACATTTTTTACGTTTTTTCTCCAGCACATTTGACAAATGGAGCAGGTATGTTCTTGGTCTTTCGGATCAGCTGTTCCTTTGCACCTATATGCGTTTTTAGGGATTTCCGGATTCAGCGACTTATCCTCAAAGTCTATATATGCCAAGGGGAGATTGTGAGGGTTCGGCACCGCCCAATCTTTATCGCACATACTAAACCTCATTGTAAAATTAGCCGGGAACTCATTACCTTCGTCCAGCCAATCGTTTACGATATCGTATTTCTTAGTATACGCTAAGAATTTGACATTGGGCAGTTTGTTTGCTACACGTACCAAAAGTTTAAGATACTCTTTGTCTGGTATGTCACCGCTGTCGTGTATTCTCACAAGCTTTAACCCGGAATACTTTATAATATTCGTGCATTTTTCTTCATAAGAAACCGGGTCCTCATTATAAAGCCTCCAATTCTTATAATATGCACCAACGACATTGGCGAAGACCTGACATCCCTTCAGGCAATAACAAACCTTGTTTTTATAACAAGGCGCATTATGGTCACAGGTCGGTTCGACCGGTAAAGACCATGTTAAACAACCTTTACCGGTTTTGCCATTCCCGTTGCCTAAAGTCGGGATGTCGTTTAATTTTGAGAAATATTCTATTTTCTCCGCTCTTGTCATCTGATACTCTTTATTTTGTATTTGCATATTATTAGTCCTCCTTTATGCAATTAAAATTCAAAATTTTCTTCGGGGAAACCGCCGAGTTTTACGTAACCATCTTCGTCTGCAAATGATTGATAATTGTCTTTTGTGCAGTTTGCTTCTACACAAAGCTTATGATCAAAAAGATAATCACATTCTCCGTCTTCGGCGTCCATAATATCGTCAACGTGAAATTCGATCATGTCCTTACAGACATAATCCACAAGCTTACCTCCTACCCACTTGAAATATTCTTGGAAACAGAATCCGGGCTCCTCGGAATATATCTCGATGTCAATTTTGTAATCTGAAGCCCACTTTTTTAACTCTTTGTAAAAAGACGAAAACACAGACCACTTGCAATCTCCGGAAATATGTAAGAAATAATATCCGTTAGTAAGACCGTATTCGTCCAAGTATGTGTCGAAGACACTAAACCCATCTTTGATTACACCTGTGTTGGTATAACCACTTTCGAGCCCAAATTTTCTTTTCATTTCGAGAAGAACTTTTTCGTCTGCTATTTTTACACGTGCGTGTAATTCAAATTCACATAAGTTAGCCATTTTATTTACCTCCTTTGGCTTTATTAATAATAAACAACGGCGACGCCGTCATCTATTTTTCCCTGCAAATCGTATCCAGCTATTTTGCACAACTTTATAATTTGCTCGTGTGTGAGCTCTTTATAAGGTCTCCAGTCAACGTCGTTATATATTTCGTTTTCTCTGTCATATACCGTGAAAGCCACATAAACACTTATAGCGATTTCGGTTTCGTCAACTTGCAAGTCGATCATAACCTCGGTATGTTCTATATCGAGCGTTTTATCTGTGTTTTCGATAAGGTCTTTGGGGGTTATAAAGTATATCGACGTTTCGCCTATCTCGTTTTCCCAAAAGTCCTCAAACTTAAATGTGTTAATATCTACCATATAATACCTCCTTATGGCCGGGCATCGTGTTGCAACGTTCTGCGATAAGTTTATAAGTTTCGCCGTTTTTACCAACGCCCTCAAGGGGTAATACTATGCGCTTTTGCCATTTCGGCATGTATAAGCGTAAATCTTTTCCCCTCCAAGAGGTTTCTGTTGTTACCCCTAACTCGGCCATAACTCTTAAGAGGGCGACTTGTTCGCCCTCGTCGAGTTCTTTACAAAACAGCTCTCTGTTGTCGGTGTTAATTGCTTCGAGAATGTAATCAAGTCCGTCTTCGAGATAAATGTTCTGGTTTTGATCGCAGTTGTAAAAATAATCGTCGTCAATAGATGTTGATTCGTCTGGCCCTAAAATTAATTCAAGCGGGAGATTATAAACCTCGATAACGCGATCTACAACTTGTCTTTCAAACGCTTCTAAATTGATACTATGTGTCATTTTACAAATCCTCCTTTATAGACAATAATTCGTCCCAGTTATCTATGATATAATCGTATAGCGCTTCCGAGACCACGCCTTTTGTCATGAGACTGCGTAATTGTTCAACCATTGCCTCATAACCGTCTCCGTCAAGATAGTCGCACATGATTTCAACGGCTTTGTCGTGAAGCATATTCTCGGTTTCAACCACAGCCACCGGGAAGACGTCCCAGTTTGCTTCTTCCGGGGATGATATCCCAGCGTTGTCCAAAAGTTCTTTTTGAGTTTCTTCTTTTAAGTTATCAAAATAAATTTCCATTGTTTTATACCTCCTTAATCAATGTTAATTTCTTGAATAGTCCATTCGATGTGGTAAGCCGACGACAACCCATATCTTGCGAATATGATGGAGTCGCCAAAGTCTTCCCAGTAGAAAAGTTCTTCGCCGTTAAGTTTTTGGTATTCTTGTTCCAAATACCCATTGTCTTTACCCGTCGCGTTTACAACAGCTGCGCCATCTGCTTCGGCTGAAAGTCTTTCGTCTTGTAATTCTAAGATAGCTTTATTATAAGCTTCCCCTTTTGAATCAAAGATAAGAGATTGGGAAACACCCCAATCTCCGTCCCAGCTGTAATGATTGATAAGTAAATATTTCTTCATAGATTTACACCTCCTTTCCTATGAACCTGATATTTGCCGTGGGGATGTTCATAATTAAACATTCACCTTTGGGTGCCCACTCGGAGTTATTTACATACCCCGAATCCATAACTTCTTGCTTAGTTTTTTCGACTCCGTTAATATAATACTTTGTTTTCATCAAGTTCTTTTTATTTACCGTGAAAAGCTGAAGATATGTCTTTGACGGGTCTGAAAGGTGTTGGATGAGGTGTGCCGAGCCCTCAACGTGTTTATACCAAGGTTTATAGGTTTTAGCGTCGGTCCCTTTGGTTGCAGTGCTTTTAATTTCCTTAACACGTTTCAAGTGGTCGTATGTGATGCCCCATCTAACCGTAGCGTTAGTTTCTTTCACGACCTGCACACCGCTTTTGCGAGCGGAGGCCGATTCGATGTTTGACTTCCATCCTACACGGACAAAAGTACCCTTGTGCTGTTTACCTAAAATGTTGTTAATAGTGTTGATATTCATAACAATACCTCCTTAAATTAATTTTTAACTACAATAGTCAAGACTGCCAAATATTACGTACTCGACGTCGTAGTCGAGAGCTCTTACAAAGCTATCAAAAGTGCTATAATAACCCTTTTCGTTACACTGATAGAACTCATAATGACTTTCTGCGGTATCCTTAATTTCAAACGAAAAAGAGTCGCTTCTACAAAATTGCCTAAATGCATTTTCTGTTTCTACGAGTTCCTTTAAGTACTCCCATTTCTTTTTGAAATAGTCTTCTGCGAACCCGAAGTAAAATTTAATCGTATGTGTTTCGGAATTGTACTTAAACTTATTGCTGTCTACTTTAAGTTCGTTTATGAGCCATTCTATGTCCTCATCTAAGTTGGTCTCCTCGCTAACATAATTTATTACATATGGCAAGTTTTGTTAGAACTCCTGTATAGGTATCGATATTTTACCCTCTTCTTTGATAATCTTGTCATAATTATCCTTTTTAATAATGCCGAAAATTCTACTATGCATATATTTACCTCCTTAATGCATTTTATTTTTCTTCTTCGATGAAGACAACGTCGGATGTCGTGCTTTCTTTCGATGCCGCTACCATTGTTATAGCATCATCGATCAAACCACTTTCTAATGGGTCTCCATAAAACCCTCCAACAGATTCATAGAATTCCCACTCCGTTGTCGTCCATGCTTTATTGTCTGACAAGCGCCGATGTTCCGTTTCTTCCGCCACATATAAAGTGTACACATAAACGTCTCCCTGAATGTATTGGTCGTAAAGTTTGATTTCTGTTTCTGCTGCGGATTGCGCAAATTCCTTCCAGTTTGTCTCGGTGGCTGCCGGGTACCATGTAAATACTTTTTGTTTTTCCACCCAGATAAATCCGCAAATCCCCGAATCCCAACGGTCATTGAAATCAGTCAACGATATGGTTTGGCCGCTGTGGTCATACATATAAACAGGTGCCCACCAGACCTCTCCGCGTAACGCTCTCTCATTCATAGTCGTGCGCCACTGAGCAAGCTCATCTTTGGAAAGGCATTCGTCTCCTATTCCCCAGTATCCACAGCCAGACGTGATCGTACATAAATTGTCGCAATCTTCGCGCGGATTCCACGGGTTATCATCGGTCTCTATTTTCAGCTTGAATATTTTACCCGTAAGTTTGTCTTTGAGTAAGATGGGGTTATCCCACCAGTTGCTCAATGCTTCCATTTTGTCAATTTCTTTGTATTTTACCATAGTTTATTATACCTCCTTAAATATGATAAATAACTTCGTCATTAAAATTATGTATTACTTCTATGATTTCGTGAGTTTCATTGCTAACGTTAAGCAAACACATCTTAGAAAGGTCTTTTTTGTACCTTTCTATTTGATCGTAGATGTTCCCGTAACACCATTCGGTGCTTCTCGAAAGCGCACCAGTTTGTTTATTGCGGAAACGATAAGTGAACTCATTAATCTTCCTATAGTCTTTATATTTTCCCATAATACACCTCCTTAAATATGTTTTAATTTTTATAAAATATAGTCCAAATTTTCTTTCAAGCTCTTGCAAAGTGCTTGCTTATAAGCATATAATTTGCTACGAATGAGCTCGGCTTCCTTAATGAATATTTTGTGATAGGCTTCTAAGAATCTCTCTACTTGTTCCTCACTATCGAAAGATCCATTAAAGATCCATTCACAATCATACTTAATAACCAATTGATAATAATCATCATTATGATCATAAGACTCTGGAATTAACACTCTGTTTAACCCAAAGGTTAAATGGTCAGTATTGTATTTCCGAATGTCCATGCACACCTCTCTGTTTATTTTTTTAAATAATTCTTGAACGGTCATTTCTCGGTCCTCCAGCAAAATCTTCCTTAAATATAACTGCCGGGACGACACCGCTCGCGTTGCTCGCACCGCCGCTGTTCAACACCCCGCTCGTACCCACACCACGAACGCCGCTCGCAATGCCGGAGCAATACCACGGTGTGCAGAGCCATACCCAATCATTGTAAGACGGAATATAATCACGATACTTGCGGTACAAATCGGCTGAAAGAAGTCCTGCGTGTACACACAACGAGCCATACGCTTTATCGCCGTTATCTGCGGTTAAGTCCATTTGGTAAATGAGTAAATCATTATCATCAAGCAAAGGACAAAATTCGTTGTCCAACGCTTTGCAGATAGATGCTTTTTTGAAATTGTTACAGCCGTCGTTATCGAACTTGAGTGTTTTCCAAATTTTCGCAGTAATGCAGAGAATACCGCCTTGCTCTTTGCCGAGCCTGATAAATTCGATACCCTTGTATGTAAAATGGTCGCCGTCTTTGATTTTTGTAAAGTCGGGTTTACTCTCCTCACTTGCGATAAGAGCCTTAATTGTATTTAAAGTCTCAGTAGCATTATTTTCGTTATCTTCGATTAATTTGCAAATCTTACTTATAATTGAACGTTTCATGATTTCGTCCTCCTTAGGTACGTTTTGATAATATTTTTGGCGCAATTTAATTAAATGCCCTTGAAAGCTCTTGTAATTTGTTGTCTATCCATTCAGCGTCTTCAAGCAGGGCTCGTATACCCGGGGCACCGCTATCAATTTCGAGGATCCACATTTTCACATGTTCGTCAACATCGAAGTTTTCGGCGTAGTTTTTGATGTCTTGAACCGAATTTTTCAAATCGACGTAAAATCCAAAATCCTCGCCGGCGGGGGTATATTGGCTTATATACAAACAGTCTCCTTGAACTCCTACGTTCCAACCATACTTTTCGCATACTTGTTTTATATGCAATGTATAGTCAATTTTAACATTGTTCTGACAATTTTCTGCGATACTATCATCTTCTTTAATATAGAGATTGCCGAAATACAACGTAACCCAACCTTGAGAGTGAATAGTGATCAAAACGCCTTCTTCGTCTATTATTTCTTTGTCTTCGTCGGTGAAGTTTTTAATGTAAAGATAGTCGGAAAACCAGATATGATAATATTCGCTATTTTCTTTTTGTTTGGAAAAATCAAAAATATCTATCTCGGTGTTGTCTTTGAAGCTTTGGACGGTAGGTTTTAAGGTGTGCACGATTTGCCATTCATACCCGTACCCGTTATCATTGGTGTCTTTAGCCAACTTTCGATATTCTTTTTCGGTGGTTATTTTTGCAAATTCGCGACAAACCTCTTTGCCCATACCGTCGAAATATCCGTCTCCGTTAAACTCGCCTGCTGTGAGGATTTTATCCTCAAAAATACCTACAATTTGAAATCTTGTCATAATTAATACCTCCTTTTTATAACGTAATTTCTTTATAAATCACCATATACCGGTTCTTTGTCAATTGCTTCTTTAACGTTCTCTAAAAAGTCCATGAATTTAGGAGAACAATAATTATTTTCTTCAAAAATAATTATTCCGTTTTCGGTTTTAACTTTGCGCAGCCAAAATGAGTAACACTCTCCGGTTCCGTGCACTCTAAACCAACCGCGATTGTCTTTTCTGTTTACACCAACGGGGCTGCTCCACCATTTGCTGTGTCTTGGTGTTTTGTTTCTTGTTTCGGCCGTTTTAACCAAAAACTCTTTTAATTCGTCTAAGTTGTTAAAACGAGCGTCGTCGTAATAATGATCAAAGTCGTTTTTATAATTGTGAAAAGTAACATAGAGCATTTATATAATACCTCCTTTAATAATATCTCTGATAGTACACCATCAAAATTTATTTTTTGTGGGGCTATATTTCAAGCCCCACGCATTGCCTTTAGAACAACAATTTGTGCCCGACCATACTCGCCGCATAATCAAGAGCAAGATTTGACAATGTCATTCCTGCCAAAATCTGACGGAACTTTGTCTCTACGTTCTCTGCATTTCTCATAGGTCTAAGATGACTCTCAAAGGCTGTAACCGCATTATACATATTGACGAGCGTGTTTTCCTGATTTTTCGTGTCTTCGGCGCTCCACTCTGCCAACAATTGTTCACGATAAACCTCAACGATATTTGCGTTACGCTTTTTCTCTTTCGGCTGTCCGTTTTCATCAAGCAATCCCATTTGCTGCAAAACAAACGGAACAAGCTTGTCTACGAACTGGCGCCGATTGAACCGCACCTTGGCCATATCCTCTATGCCTTCTTTATAAAGCTCTAAATATTTAGTATTGTTAAGAAGAATGTTTTGAGCGATGTAGAGCTTGCTGTGGACATTTGTTGAGTGCCTTATGGTAAACACGCTTTGGGCTTGTTTAGAAGCTCTTGCCATACAATTGCTGCAAAACACACGAATAGGTGTAAGCATAATTTTAATGCCGGAGCTTCCGTCGTGCGAAGAGCTGAAAACCATATAGGGGTCTATTTCTTCGTCGAGAACTTTAATAGGTTCTGTCGAGGCACATATAAAAGCCTTTCTCCCGCCATCGGTAGTTCCGGCACACTCAATTGTTAGATCTTTGCCAAGAACATCACCGAGGAAATCAAAGGCTTCATAGTTTTGTAAAACCGTATATTGTTTTTTGAGCCCGGTGCCGAGATTATGTTTAATTCCGTCTTTGTCGAAATACCGCGTATGATAAGAGCCTATTATTTCGTCTCCTTCTTGGTCGTAGCTCTTTACTTTTTCGACTACATAGTCAAGCCCGGCTGTTTTAATCACCTCTTCAAGAGTGTGCTGGTGATCGGCATCTATTTTAACACCAACCCCGTCAAAGAATTTTCTTCTGTCATATTTTAAAATACCCATATTTCTACCTCCTATTAATAATTTGTTTTTTCTTTTTCGATGCAGTTAAGAAATTGACTACAAAAATCTCTTGTCAACGCCTCAATACTGTCTGCTGTTACATCTATTGCATAAGCAGACCGTTGTTCATTGTGACGATACAATAATATGTACTCCCCACAATCGTTAGACACATAAGTTGCTTCTGCAAAATGCCCTTCGTTTAAGACAAGCGGGCGAATCACCTCGTCGGTGAAACTCCGCTTGCCGTCTTCATTACTGCGATACGTTTTGTGTAAACTTTCTATCATGCTACACCTCCTTAACAAATAATTTCAACGTCATTGTTGTCATCTTTTAATGACATTTCCAATTCATCGGGGGATGAATCGGAAATATAAACGTGGCACACATTCTTTGTGTTCGCATCTCTTGCGATGACGAAACAATCCGTTTCGTTACATCTTTCTTGTTGGGAATATACCTTGGTGTCCTCCGGAACACCAGAAGCTTCCACTTTTGCTATAAGCTCTTTTAATTGTTTGATTGTCATATAGACACCTCCTTTAAATATTTTCTTCTTCTTGTTCTGCCGCGCCATACATAGCCCGGCTTCGAGCCGACTGTTTGCGGTTCCCCAGACTTTTCGGGTCTGGGGCCGTGTGTCCTGCAAGGTTGGAAGTTTTTACCTCCTCAACCTGCTCACCTTCGTGTTTTTCCTGATAGGCTTTTACGCCGTATCCTTTAAAAAAGTTTGCCATTTGTGTTAAACACCTCCTTTTATTTAATGAGCTCTAAGAGCGCCATATTGATCTTTAATAGTATTACCGTTAATAATATCTTTTTTGTTGCGTGCCCATTCTTTTAAGAATCTTACAAGATCGAACGTTTTATCATAAACGGGATATTTGCTCTCTTTGTAGTTGTTTTCCTGTGCAGCCTCTGTTAAAGAGCTATTGAAATACCCATGAATTTGTTCGATATTGCCTTTGGGATCGACTGCTATTGTGAAATAAGGATGGCTTAAATTATCGTTTCTTCTAATGAAAAGTACGGTCTCGCTACCCCTTATAACAGAATCTATAAATCCTCCGACGCAGTGATGTAAAACACTGCCTTCTATTGCCAAATCTTTAGATTCTTTCGGCGCGACAATAGACAAGTTTTGGCCTTTATATTCATATTTAAGCAACCGTGTTGCAGCGTTTTTGAAGCCTTTCTCTTGTAATTCGCTTCTGTGTGCGTTACAGAATTCATAAAGTTCATCGTGTAAGAAGCGCGTATGTTCTTGTGATGTTAAATCTAATTGGACTCCCAGAATTGCTCCGTTTTGATATACCGGAATGACGTGTTCGTATAGTTTTGAAATTTTCTCGAGCTGTTGTTCTCGAGTTATTATCCTGTTAGTCCAAAGCTCCGACGTCTCTCTTAAATATTTGAATTTTTTGGCTTTCTCAGGCAATACTTTATAAGATGCTTCAAGTCTAACGCGTTCGTCTGCTTCAAAATAGTTTAAGTATTGAGTTCTTATTCGTATATAATCTGTGTATACACTTAAATCTCCCACTTTTTCTAGCGTTTCAATAAAATCTTTAGGTGATTTGTTCGAAAATAAACGACGAATAGCATCTATATTATACATATAGTTATGGTTGTTCTTGAAATAGCTAATGTATTTCTCAAAGGTGCCGTTATCCATAGACATTAAAGAATCTCCGATAAATTCTTGAAGTTTTCTAATAGACCCAACTTTCTGCGCTCCGTTATCCAATTTTTCTTCAAAAGCCGTTAATAAGGTACTATCATAAATTCTAAGTTTGTCAAGAGGAAAGTTAAACATTTTCTTTAAGTTCGTCCCTGCGGGGTCAAAGTCACAAAATGAGTTACGGGTCCAATATCCATCAGTGTCTTCGACTGTTTTATCTCTAAAAGATGCGGGATCATTTAACAATGATAAAAGAATACCGTTTAACTTTAACTTAAACATTTGTTCTACCATGGCAATTTTATTTTTAGAAATACAAAGCGCCAAAAATGCCAAACCCGGGCATCTGTTAAGTTTAACTATGTCAGATATAGTCCCAACATCGACGAGTTCGGACTCGTATCCAAATTTAACCCTTATTAACCAATCCTTTTCAACTTCAAGAAAATCGGGGACAATTGTGCCGGCAAAACATTTAAACGGACTTATCTCGTTGTTGTTTTCATCGAAACACAAGGGGCATCTAGCATATTTTGCATCTATCACATGCACCTCTTTTAAATCACTTACCCCATAACTACCTCTGGTATAAAAATTTACTTTATTATACCAAACAGGACGGTTATATTGGCTTAATTCTTCGATTATGAAATCGGGGTTAAACACTCCTATATTACTAGAACGCCACATATTAGAGTCTTTATAGTAATTTACAAGATACTTTTTATTGTTTTTAACGTTAAAAAATAGATATCTGCTACTCACCCCTGCATATAAGATCCAATCGCCTATCCGATGAAAACTACCAAAATAAGCAGAATTATAGTAAGCACCATACATGGTGTATCCACTTTGTTCAGCTTCGCGTTTTTCAACCTCGTCAAGTTTTCTTTCGACTCTTTTAATTTTATTTATTATGGGAATAAAAGTTCCGTCTAAAAGTACCTTTTTTGTAATTGACGCCTTATTATAAGTGTTTGATCTAGGGGTCTTTATATAATCTCTAAACTCTTGCCATTTTGTAATTTCACTATCGCCGAGATCGAAGACTTCTTTAAGCATTTTTATGGTTTTACCGCTCAGCTTCCTTTTATAATCATTATAGCTCTTATCTGATAATTGATAAAGGGAATCTATATCGTTTAGTCCCAACGGAAGCGATTGATAAATAGATTTATGACTGCATAATCCTATAGTTAAATCTTGTGGATTTGTTTCACTCTCACCATTTCCAAGATAAACCTTAAAGCCATCTTCGGAAATATCGGCCGAAGAGTTTGTTTTAGCAAAACGTTTAAAACGATAATCTTTATAAATACGTACAATAGACAAGCCGTATCTACAAAGCTCGAATAAAGACAATTCTTGTAATTTACGGTTGGTGGAAAGGTAAACAACGTCTATCCAATTACCGTTGTCTCCCATTACAAACATGGCTGCATGTACAAGATAGCTACTACCCCATTGCTCTACGAATCTTATGTCTTCTTTTTTATATCCCTGTTTTTTAAGTTCTTTTATCGCCTCCTCTTGGGTTTTATATTTACCTCCATTGTAAATGTAAAAATAGCCACTGTTCGTTATAAAGACGAATTTTTTGCGATATTTTTCAGAAGTTGCCGCTTTGATGGCTGCTATTGTTTTTGTTAAATTGTTACTGTAAATGATTTTGTTGTTCATAAAGAACCTCCTAAAATAAAATTATTTTTTATAATTTGTTATACAGCGCGATTAAACGTTGTATAACAAATTAAAGTTGTCTGCGTATTCCTTAATAACCAATCTGGTTTCTTTGTTTGGTTTCACATTGCTCGCCAAGAATGCCTGCGTTATTCCGCCTCTCGATATCTCTATTGTAACGAAAGAATCGTCTAAACATGGCTTTTTTCTCATAAACACGAGTATGGATTCCCCATTTACAACTTTTTGCATATATCCGGCAGAAACCAAACAGTTGCATTGTTGGTCTCTCTCGTGTACAACATCGGCTACCGTGAGAGGTACAATAAATTTATAGACGCCGTCATTTGACGTGTATTCAAAAGATTTATATTTTGCGACCGCTGTTTCGAATGTTTTTTGGAAAGTCTTATCTTTATAGTAAATATCATTCCTTAACATTCGAGATAACTTGTTATGATATACAGGAAGACATTTTGGATATTTTTCTTTAACTTTACCAAATGCGGTATATTCTATCTTGATAGTGTCTTCCCACGTAGAAAGAAAATCTGAGAGTTGGTAATACCCCATTCGATAAGCCTCATATAAACAATATTCCTTAAAAGCTTTGTATTCCATATTTATCATGGGGATATGGCACGGGAGATATGATTGGATTAAACTTTCCGTAACATCTTCTTTATTTTTTACATCTAATAATTTGTTAATAATTTTTTCATCGGCATATTCGGGGAAATTAAATATACCAATAGGAATATATTGACTTTTGATATCAAAACAACACATATCATAGTTTTCTATAAAATCTCTGGTGTTGTCTATCCCATAAACCTGATATACAAAAATAACCAACGAGGGGTTGTTTTTAATGGCATATGTTACTTTATCAGAATATCCGTCGGCGTATTGTTTGTAAATTAATGGAAAAATCTTATAGATACTTTTCTGTCGTGACACGCAACTGGCGTCATAATATATAATGTCTGTTGCGTTTAGTTTTGGCGCACACTTATCCTTGATCATTTTTTTAACAATTGGGTCTTTAAGGAAAGAAATTAGATTTTCGCCGAATACTTTTCCCCGAGCGACTGATTTAATATAAAAATCAGAGGTAAAGTTAAATTCTTCTACGGGAGCCTTACTCATGAATGCGGAATAATTGTCTCCGGTTAACGGTTCTACTGTCCACTCATTGTTTTTGTTTAACGTCCTAATAAACATCCCGTCGCAACTTGGCGCGATAACAAGCTCTTTTGTTTGCAATGCCGTTTGTCTCTTTATGATAAAATCGGGATAAGACAATGTCAGTTCAAATGTGCACTTTGAAGTCTTGGTTGTGAGTTTTATATTTTCGTCATGAACCTCGGGTTTATTTATTTCATTTGCAATTTTTGCAATGTCGGAAAAACTGAGGTTGTGTGTTTGTAAAAGTTCTTTTATTTCTTCTATTGAGATATTTTGTTTTTTTGACATATATAATGTCCTCCTTTAATAATTTTTTATATTAAGTTTTGGGGCGGGTATTTTCGCCCGCCCCATTTGTTTGAGACTTATCAGCCTTCTTCTTCGCCCTCTTCGTCTTCAAGTGGGTTAAAGCCCCAGCTTTTCAAATCTTCATCGGTTATCCCGATATCCATTCCGAGCGTTAAAAGATGTTCGTAAGTTTCCTCTGCAGAGGTTTCCTCACATAAATCGTTTACGAGCGCTTCAAGTAATTTTGCTTTTTTCTGCAATTCTAAATCCTTCATAAAATTCCTTTTTCGGCTCTTATAGAAGAGTGTCCCGACGTTTTTGATTAAGTTTTTGAAAATGGTTTGAAGCGGGTGTTTCCACCCGCTTCGTTTACTTAAGATTTACCAATCTTCTTCTTCGTCGTCGCAATCATCGCAATCGTAATTATCGCAGTCGTCATAATCATAGCAATCGTCATGATCATAAACTTGCTCTTCTGCGACCTTTCTTTCAGCTCTTTCTTTGAGCAGCATAGCAAGAACATCGGCAGACATCTTGGTTTCCTTTTCTTCATCGGTAAGTTCTACATATGCCGTACCGTTAGAGTTGTAAAGTGCTTTCTTATCAACGTCAAGATAAAGTTCTCTACCGTTTTTAAGCATAACAATTCTTTCGGGTTTGACGTTGTTTACCATGAGCCAGAAACAAGTTGCCATCATTGCTTTTGCCTTGGGAGTGTCGTTTGTAGCGTTTACACAAATAGTTGCGAATTTGATCGCCGCTTCTCTGTCTGCTTCGCCGTTATAGAAGAATTTCTCTTTAGTCCCATCGGGGAATTCGATTTCGTCTACACCGCATTCCATGTTGGACTGAAGTCTGATTTCTTTCAAAGTTTCAACCACGTTCTTTTCACTTTCTCTATAAATTTTGTTTGCCATAATAGGCCTCCTTTGCCGTCTATCCGTGCTGTCTTTAATATTTTTTTGTGCTTTTTTATTTAGCAGGTGATCACAACCTTCTTCATATCTACAATCGCCCTATCTGATATGATAGACTCCATATACGATCTCTCGTATAGACGGACTTAAAATCTTTCTTGGTTTTGTGCGGGGTTTTATCCAAGTAACCCGATTAAATTTTTATAACGCCACTTTTGAGAATGAGAAATAATGATTAGAGGAATAGCAATCACTGCCGTCTGATTCCGTCACTTCTTCCCACTCGCCAACGACAACCATATTATTTCGCACTGCAAATTCTTTTACAAGCTCTTTACAATACAAATGGTCGTGTTTCCAATCACCCCACTGTATTGGGGCAATTAATGTTGATCCTGAATAATAACATTCACAGCACATCTTGCTGTTTAGCTCATTGCAGAGTTTTTCTAAAAAGTCGTCCATAGTATGCCTCACAGATTCTCCATATCTACAGAGAGTTGCCCGTCGGGGACTTCTAGGTCCTCGACAAATTTGATAACCTCTGTAGTTTTTTTAGTGTAACTTTTAACACCCCTTTTATACAAGTTATTACCAAAGTTATTCGCCTTTTGTTCGTCATTGTATCTTCTTGATTGTATTACAGGCGTTCCGTCCGGCATTATTTCAAACCATTGGATAACTATCTTTTGAGTTTTAGTCGTTGCTTTCATTCTTTTCCACCTCCTCTTCGTAGTCTTCTTCCTCCCACTCTTCTTCATCGATTGTATAATCAACATCATCAAGCGCGAGCAGTTTTTCTTTCCCTCCGAGCTTTTCGTATTCTTTATAGATAAGCTCGTCGTTGTTGCTGCAAGCGAACAAATTTGTTGTTTGGGTTTTCTTTACATATAAACCCTCGTCATAAAGGGTTTGTATGACCCCTATTATTTTATGTTTTAAGTCTAAGTCTGTAATTTTCTCAAACTCATTTGAAAACTCGGCATTGATTACAATATCCGTGTCTCTAATTATGTAGTGCCAAATGTCTCCCGTAGAGGCTTCGTCGATATTGCTTTGAATAGGGATGTTAAAATCGTCACATCTTCTCATGTATATTGAAAATGCTTCCTTACGATCTGCATTAGGATTTTGACATCTCTTCTGGGGTGTTTGCCAAACAAAGTCTTCGATGTTCTTTTTATAATTTGGCAACGGTTCGACCCCAAATCTTTCACAGAATTGTAAATATTTTTCCGTTATTACCTCTTGTTGTCTTACTAAAAATTTTGACATATATAATGTTCTCCTTTAAATAATTTTTTTATTTAGTCTTAATAATCTTTATTTTTATCAGAAAGCTGATAAACCAAAAATTTGTATATTATCAAGAAAAACTGTAAGTTGCCCGTATTGAACTTTAGCAGATAATTGAATACCTTCTTTTTCGGCTTCAAAAATTATATCTCTTATTTTTTCCGCATATTCCTCTGTTTTGACGTTTTTATCTTGTAAGTCTCCCATTTTATTTAACCTCCTAAGTTTTATTTGCGGTTTTCAAAGCGACACCGCAAAACGCTAATGACGAACACTTATCTGGCACGACGAGCGTACTTTGCATTTCTAGCTCTTTTACGAGCAAGTTCTGCCTTTTTCTTATCTTTGCCGTTAGGGTTATAACCTTTGCGAGTTATGCTCGGTTTCGCCTTAACCTCATAATAAGATTCGAAATTTTCAATATCAAAAAATTTCATGGTAATATATACCTCCTTTATTTATTCTCGCGTTTAGTGGCGAGTCCACTTGTATAAATGTTGATAGTATCAACAATAGACACAAAGTTATGTTTTTTAGCCAAATTAGAAGCTCTTTTAAAACGCTCGTTTTCAATGTGATTTTTAATCTGATTAAGAATAACAACACTTTGAGAATCTAGTTTTTTAGAAAGCTTTGTAATTTGCGAACACACAGTTCTTTTACACTGTGTCTTGGGCTTAATGTTATATTTTCTTGTGTGGACTATATAACATCTTGGTTTTTCCACAGGGACAACAGGTTTGTCAAGCATAATTAGTTTGACTTGATACTGACGCCATACGGGGCATCTCGTTTCGTCGCAAGTTACACAATGTATACATCCCCTTGCAACCTTTTCACCTTTAGGGTTTTTGCCTTCGCAGCACAAATCCATAAGTTGTTTTGCTTGCTCTTGTGATTGAGCGGCTTCCAATTTGTCGATAAACGACTCAAAATACCAGTTCATATTAACCTCCTTTACCCTGAACTGCTGGGTATAAATTTTATCTATTACAGAAGTTATCAAAATATCTTCCGACAGCTTCTGACATTTCTTGTTCGTCGTCTTGATAAATTTGTCCAATGGCTATTAAACCACGGATAAAATCTTTAAGACTTATTTTAGTATTATTGAAATATTTTTTCATATAAACCTCCTGTTTAACCTTCGGTCGCGTATGGACAGCCATAACAATAATTTCTTTTGCAAAAATCACAAGGGTCGGTCTTGGGCTCAACCCACGCAACGTCATCTATAAGATTAAAGAAATCTAATTGTTTAGTTTCCACATTAACCTCCTTATTCGCAGGCTTTCATATCAGCCCATTGAACAGCAGAGAGGATTTTAATGTTTTCCCCTATCCATTCGCGGTCTGTTTTCGTAAGAGTTTCTTCGTCTTCTTGGTTCCACCAGCCGCCCGCCATATGAAGAAGAATACAAATCTTTTCTTTTTGAGAAAGTTTATACCCAAGATCTTTGGCAATATTAATGCTCAGTTTTCCGTGATGTTGATAAAGTGAAGAGTCACAAGAATATTTCCCATTTTCATTCAAAGAATAAAGGAAAAGTTTACAAAAGTCGTGCAAAAATCCGATTTTCACACACTCTTCAAGTGTTAAGTTCACATAGCCGTTTTTATTAACAGCTCGGCTGTAAAGCCACATTGCGAACTTGCCGCTGTGTTCGAGCAATCCTTTACGGTAATTTTGATGATGACTCATCGCCGCTGGAGCATTTATGTATTCATTGTAGTGCTCCAAGCTACGGGTTTTCAAATCGCCAAGGAGTTTTTGGAACTCCTTTCTGACGTTTGATTGTTGTTCGGGCGTAAGCCCATAGTTTATTGTGGTTGTCATAACAAATCTCCTTTATCTTTTGAGACGGTTGTTTTAAGAATAATGTATCTTATCTCGCCCGTCTCTTTAACGTCACGTTCAACCGAGTACTGCTCGGGGTAATATTCATCAAGTATTTCTTTGATTTTATCAATCGTAAGAACACCCGCAATATTGTTTATAACAACTTCTTTGCAATGTTTGCACTTTGGTAAATGGCAGTTTATAACATTTATGCGATCTGCAACTCCGTTGCTTTTGCCATGACATAGAAATCCATAGTAAGAATTAGTATTAATGAGCCCGTAATCTGCAACCCCGTTGTTTTCGCCATAATATAGAAGAAATCCATCGGATACATCTATACATTTTGTTGTTGGCCAAACAATGGAATCCTTTGTGGCTATCCAGAGGTCATATTCCTCGGGACGGTTAACGTTTTGAATAATCTTGACGTTTTTGAGTGTAGTGTTACCAATCGCAATAGCTTTCATTTTCATAGTTTTCTCCTTTATCCCACGCTTTCGGCGTATATGAATGGGATTAATTTTGATATGGCATAAAGCCTGGTAACGGTCGTTAATGTTGCCCAGTCCCGTTAGCAACCCTGGGTCATTTGTTTTGGTTAAATCTCTAACCAAGAAAGCTCGAGATTACGAGCCCTTCTTTCGTTAGGGGTAAGAAGTCTTTCGACTTCTTCGTAGTGAAGCGCTTTGGTTACGTCGGTTGTTGTCACGACCGACACCATTCCATTGGGGAAGCGGTTGATTGCGTTTACAACTGTTTGCCCAAACATATTAGTAATAGTGTAAATAAACATTTCGTACCTCCTAGTACGTTTTATTCCGTTAGCGGTGCTGTTATTCACTCACGAAGAATAACCATCGGGTATTTTTACCACCCCAACTCTTTTGAGCTGGACGCACCGAACCTAAGGCCTATTTAACGCCGCTCGGTCGGCGGAGCCTTTTAACGTCTTGCTCAGGACGTGAGTTTAAAAGCAAATTTCACGTTTCACAACGGTCACTTGCGTGTGACCGCAAGCGCGAAGCCGTTTAGCTTCTTGTTCTGCTTTTGTTCTTCTCAAGAAGACTTTGTCTGAAACTTGGAATTTACCAGTTCCAAACGTGCAGAACGTAACGATATAAATCGTCATTGATTTTACCTCCTTTTTTTGTTCCTATTTATTATACGGGCTAATGAAACCTCATAAAAACGTAATTTACATTATTACGTCTTTATTTTATTTTAAATTTATATGTTACTGTACAAAACCGAATCCGAAGTCGGATTCACCAAAAAAAATAAAAAAAGAGAGGAGCGTCGGCCAAGCCGACACCCCTCTCAAATAAAACCTATTAAAACTCTTTTTTAACCTTTTAATATATCCGCCAAGGAAACCACATCCCCTTGAGGAGTGTAGAGGAATTGCCGCCTCCTTTCTGTTAGTTTTGTTGAATTGTGTTTAATCTTTTTAAGTTTCTTATAGCTTATTGAACCATTGTTTATTTTTTCTCCATTAAGATTTCTTATATCAAAGGCGCCACTTGTTCTTCTGCCAAAAACATAGTAATTTTGTTTATTATATTTTACAAGATCAAAGAGTTTAAACCCGAAAACATATCTTGGTGCTTGATTATTTCTCTTTCGGTTGCCACTTAAAATTTTATTTTTATAAATTTGTCTATTCTGCCTTCTAACACATTTTTGATAAATATAATAATCTAACGGATTTGCTTTTGGATTACCACTTATGCACCGAGCATCTATATAATGTTCTTTTGGCAAGTTATTTTCGATACGAGCATTTTTAGTTATATATCCATACGTTTCGTAAACATTTAGATATAACCCACGTAATCGATTAAATAATGTTTTACGCATAATCCCCATAAACGCAGCATCTCGATAACTCTTGCCACGCTTAAGGCTTAATTTAATTTCGCCTTTATGATAAGCTTTATGACAAGTTTCACACAAAGTGATTAAATTATTCGGTGCATTACCACCTGTTTTACGACTTTCAATATGATGTACATTCAAGATGTTGTCTTTCGACTTTCCGTGACAGCACTGACATTCGTAATTGTCACGATGTAACACATGTTCTCTCGTGTTCCAAAATCCTAATTGCCCGCCTTGCTGATATCCCTCTCCTGATATTTCAGGATTATTTATTTTTTGAACATCAAATTGAGCGGTTTCAACAATAAGTTTTGTTATCGGTAAAATCTCATATAAATGTTTTATAACTTGAATATGTGTGTTTATCTTTTGCTCAATGCTCGGAGCCAACCAGCCTTTATGTTTGGATTTAACTCGATTGTTAAATCTTGCTGGACGGTATCTTAATCTGTTTCTGCGGGTTTTACGAGCTTCTCGACGAGATGATAATTTATCAACAATATCGTTTCTCAACTCGACATTTGCTTCATATAAAACTTGCTTTTCTGTTGTTGCGGAAACGCCAATGTGTTTACTTCCTGCATCAATTCCGAGATTTACTTCTTGCGTTTGATTTTTGCAATCGAATAATAATTGAACCGTAAACGGTTCGTGTTTTACTATCTTTGCTTTATTTTGTTTTAATAGTTTTCTTGCTTTTGCTTCTTTACAAGGCATTATCGGTTTACCTTGTTTGTTTAATACATATACCATTGCTTTTATAGCCTCCTATATGTTAGAGTGGTTACTCCACGACAATGTTATTCAAAGGTTTTTCGTATGCAACACTGTTCCTACCCATCAGAACTGTTTAATCACATACCGCAGAGCGTAAGACTGGAGAGTACATCCTACGGTGCCTATATATTCTTTGATAACGTAGCTTAACGCTTAGTCTGATCAACTAATGGACTTCAAGTCCATGCCCCTTTAGAGGGTGGATGGTTGATATATTTTCACAAGCAAATCCAAAAGAGCCCATTTCATCACAACGCAAAACCCCTTATTGCCTTTGACAAAAATATTCTTCCCATCAAAATAAATATCCAATCCAAAAGGAGTAACACCAGACGCCCTGCGGGCGTTAACCAAACCAGAGATCCATCTTCTAGTCTGACCCGGACTCGCCTGTGACTCTATATATTCATAAAGATATCCGCCTTCCTCGCTTATAACTATATCTGTCGGAGAACCGGCGACATCTTGCTCTATTTTCAAGACAATTTCATCGCCATCAGGTTTTAATACTTCGGTGTAATCAACAATATCATTTAACATTGTTCTCATAACGACTTTATCACCAAGATCTTTAAGAGCTCCTTTGACATTTCTTACAGTTTTTTCTCTGATCTCTGATTCTGTCTTTTCAGAGGTGACGTGTCTCGCATAAGAACCGCCTCCCTTTTTATTCGTGTTTACATAAACGCCTTTTACATTTGAAGACCCCTGACTCCCCACGGGGGTGTTTTTACGATTAGAATTTACAAAATTATCAGACCTAAAAGATTTAGCCTGCGGCGCCAAAGACTTATCAATCTTTTGTTCACCCTTATTAACTACCTCTTTTTCTCTTTTGTTCTTCCCTTTATTTTCATCAAACCCACCGAACATCGCCGCATACATTGCAGAGTTTTTATCCTGTTCCCCGTACACAACCACTCGTCCGCTATTATTTGCCATTGTCCATATCCCCCTTGTTAACTTCGGTCTTCGCCGGCTCTGTCGTAAAATTCCCGTCTTCGTTATAATTTATCTTTACATTGAATTTACACACATCGAGAGAACAAATATCATTGTTGTCTCGATCTGTATACATACAATCCATTTGAGTTTGCTTACAGAATCCCATATTACACCCCCGTCGAACCAAACCCGCCGTTTCTAACCCCATTCTCGTGGTCGTCATTCACGACGAGATAAGGCATGATAATGCCTTGACAAATAGCTTTTCCTTGTTCTATGGAAAACTCCTTCTCACCGGTCATTTTAACCATAATTTGGCCTTCGTTATCAGAAAGGTAATAATCACTATCTATAATACCTATCGTATTCGACAACTTACTACCATACTTAAACCCGAGTCCTGAACGCGGCACTATAGCAAGAAAAACACACCGTATATCATCGGTTACAAATCTAATGCCCGTGGGAATCTTCTGATAAGAATTAGGATATACAGTCATATCAAACGGAGAAAATATATCATAACCGGCACTGCCACCGGTGCTCCTTTTGGGAAGTTTTATATTATCATAAATTTCTCTTGCCGCATCATCGGGAATAGCGTATCCAAAGCAATCCTTGATCCCTTCTAAAAATTGTTGAAAGGAAACTTTTTCAAATCTTATTGTAGAACGTGGGGATATTGTTCTTTCCTCATTCACCATCTTCGCTAGACTCCTTTTTCCCTTCGATTTCGTCACGCTCACATTCGCAATCGTCTTCTTCTTTAGTGTCTCCTTCAAATTCACATTCTTGTCTCTCGCGATAACTCTCTACGAGATCGACCTCTTCGTCTTCAAGCCACATGTTTGTCGGCGTTCCCCAATAATCTCTGCGATTGTCGTGGTTGTGTTCGATTATAAAAACACCGCAATCCTCCGCTCTCACGCATACCGCCTCATCTTCTTTCAAAAGAAGAAGAATAACATCCCCCATTACCTTGCCAAGATCTTCACCTTGATTATCTTTTGTTAAAACTATCTGTTCATAATTTTTTTTCATAGAACCTTTCCTCTTTTATTTTTTTGATTAACCTTAACTCAATCCCTTAAGAAAAGAAGAGTCTCCATCTACTTTTTCTGCTACCCCGAGGAGATTTTCTGAATACGGTTCATCTAGTCCAACGGGTATAATCACATCTCTGATTGTTTGAGTACTCCCCGATGTATTCATCCACCACACCATATTTAATGGTGTCGTTTTATAATAACATTCAATCTTATCTCCAAGATCTTCGGCGACTATTATATATATGTCATACTTTTCGTTTTTCTTCTTCTCTATTTTTATCTGAGAAGCCGGTTTTTCTACTAAAAACGATCCGACAGATTCTTTGTGCTCATAATTAAAACCCCATTTATTCTTTTCGATTTTATCGCATTTATAAACATTTCCCAAATCATCTATGGTTGTTTTCTCCGGTGGTTTTATACCTGACAATCTGTAAAAATAAAGTTTTTGCATATATTTTAAACCTCGCTTAACCGTTAATTCCCGAAATTATTTTTTGTCTGATTTTCATAAGGGATTCACCCAAAAGATTTTTTCCTCTCCACTTCGTTTCTTGAGTGATATCTTTATCGTTCGCGCTCATACCTATTCCCCAGATAGTATCGAAAGGGCTAGCCTCGACGAGATAAAACCCGCTTGTGTTTATGAGAGCCGTAAGAAGACTTTTATTTTGGGTGAACTTATAATACAACGCATCTTCCATTATAGATACCCTGTTCTCAATCCACATCTCTTCGTCGAATCCACTTACCTTTCTACCTAACGCTTTATATTTCTTTGGTGAGTACAGAGTGTCTAATATTTCCTTAGCCACCCCCTCATCACCAAACAGCTTTGCCTTTTGCCACATAAGATATTGTTCCGCACAGTTAAAATACAGTGTTTCGCCATTTAAATCTATAATGCGAAAAGGCGACTTGTACCAATTTGAAAGAAATCCGGATTCCTCGTCGGGCTTCCAAAAACAAATCGCTAAAAACGTATCGTTGTTAAAATCGTATATTTCTTTAACCATTTTCGACTAAAATTCTTTAATGATATATTTGCGATTTTCCCCGCAGCAATTAAACTCAGTACATCTTCCGCCTCTGTACGCACACATCGGCTCAAGAGTTCCGTCGAACTCGGGGCATAACTCTATTACTTGTCTGCAAATCTCTTGCATTACCTGTCTCGTGACTGGATCTGCTTGTGTACACAATCTTCTTCTCGCCATGAACATAAGCTCTTGTGCGTTTATAAACATCATGTGGGAAACTTCTGCGTCCTGCGGAGCTTTCCTTCTGTCGTAATCTTTTTGTCTGTCGTTTCTTTGCGTTTGTACAAAATGCGTCACGCCTGTGAAATGTCTGCAAAAGTGAACAGATACATAATAAGGGATTTTCATTTGTATACAGAAATTAAGAGTCCTTATCGGACTGTGTTCGGCCAAAAGAAGTTTATGTCTCCATTCTTTCGTCGGAGTTTTTGTGCTATCTTTTCCTACGGTGTTTAATGTGCATCTTTTGCAAAGTAACCAATCTTCATCCGTAGGGTATTTAATTATATTTACAATAAAAGACATATTTTATTTTTCCTCGCTTTTACATTGTTGTCTTTACTTTTTTAGTCTTTATTTTTACTTAATCTTTACTTTTTAGTATCTTTATCTTTATATCTTTACTTTTACCGATTTACCGATTCTATTAACACGGCATCGCACCTTTAGGACAATTCGGAGGGGTTGTTACATGAATTCCCATGTCTATATCTTGACCCTTTTTATTCAGAGGCCACAACGGCTCGCTTTGAAATGCGTATGCATAATTTTTACTACAATCACAAGTAGGTTTCCAAGGCGCGTTCACCGTGCCGCATATCGGACAAATCCAACCATATGATTTCGGTCCAGTGGAATAACTATAACTATACCCTTTACCTCCGGTTACTTCAGATATACCTGTATTTGTCGTTGTTGCTATATTATCTTTTTTATCCATTAATTAGTTCCTCTTTCTTTTTATGCAAGCACATTATAACACACAATTTAAGATCTGTCAAGTATATATGTTGCTTTTTTGAAAAAAATAAAAAAAATTTATATCACAACATATGCCCACATACACACATACACACATATACACACTCACATACGTATACGAACATACCCACACACATGTATACACACGCGCGCATACACATACATACACATACACGCGCACGCGCGCGCACGGTTATATTAATTTCTCTCTTAGACTTATTTAGGCTTTATGATAATATCCACCCTCCATAACCACACTAATTTTTTTAATATATTACTTTTAGGCGCAGACGAATTTTTTTTAAGACAAAATTCATCCCCATATAATTAACAGCGCTAGCTTCGACTCCGTCTCCGTCCCTTCAGTCTCAATCATCACTCACTCATCAATCACTCTCTAATTCCCCCTAAAAAGAAGAAATATATAAAGAAGAAAAAGGGGTCCTTTTCTCCCTCTTTCTTCCCTCCCTCTTCTTGCTCTTTCCGGATACCGCTACACCGTGTTCCACTGCCGTTAATAATATAGGGCCCCAGAATTTTGTCTAAAGAAAAAATACTCTGAACCAAAAAAATAAATTTAAGAATAAGTGTGTGGTTATGCGTGTGTCTATTATCATTATCGGGGATATCTTAATATATATATTCGATACTATAATTTATAATGCTTATCTGACATATAACTCAAGTCTTAATCTATGATTGCCTAATTCATCATCATAAAATTTTAATCTCAATACAGCCAACTCGCCCTGCTCGTTGGAGCTTTATCAAACACACAATCGTTATAAACCTAAGATGGATTAGAGGATTATAAGAATATCTCTTAATATAAACACAAGTTCAAACGAATAGTTTACTTATACTAAACGCTTTTGATTTAAGCAAAAAAATAAATGGGATTAATGGCCAAACTTGGCAAAACGGAAGTAGTGTTTTTTTGAGCGCGGCAGACCCGAGACCGTGAAAAAGCGCTTATTTTAGAAAAAAAAAGAATATTTTTTATAAAAATGTCGATTTTGTTACATGTATGCTTGACAAAAACAACAAAAGGTGGTATAATCTCATTGTAAGATAAAAAAAAACAACAAGGAGACCTTTGCAAAATTGTAAAGAGAATAACTACGATAATGGATATTAACAATAAGAATTGCACGAATAACAATGACACAAATTCCAAAATCACGCTTTATATCGACGCCGACGACACTATAATGTTGTCATCCGTGGCTGTAATAGAAATCTTAAATAAAAGATATAACTTAAACCCAAGAAAAACCATCGATGATCTGAAAGACTGGGGATATCGTTCTATTTATGGCTTATTGTCAAAAGAAGAAAAGGATGCTATTTATGAATCCGATGAATTTTACGATACCGTCAAACTCGATCCTGATTTCCTTTCGTTTTATAATACAAACCGTAAGCATTTCCATTTTGTTGTGGTGACTAAAGGAACGAGATCAAACATCGAAAAAAAAGAAAAATTTTTAAGGGACGTTTTGGGGAACGGTTTTGAATATATCGGGCTACCTATTAACATGGAGGAAACCGATATAGCAAGAAAATATGATAAGTCTTCTGTTAATATGCGACACGGCATTCAGATAGACGACAGAACTGACGCTTTGATAAAGACAAACGCTCCGATTAAAATTTTATACAGACATAATACGGATATGACGTGGAATAGAGATTATGACGGCATACACAACCTCTACACCACAAACACATGGAAGCAAATAATTGATATTTTGTTATTTGCAAAAGACAATCATTTTTTGTTCAAGAAATAAGGAGGTATGGTTATGCAAAGAGATGAAATTTTAGCAAAAGCCGAAAAATGCATTTGCGGAGACAGAGATAAAACATATGGTGGCCCGGAAAACAACTTCTCAACAATAGCAAAGTTCTGGAGCGCATATTTGGATATCGAAGTAGAACCAAAAGATGTAGGTATTATGATGGCTTTGTTTAAGTGCGCGCGAATTAAAACCGGTGGGTCTTATGTAGATTCGTATATTGACTTGTGTGGATATGGTGCGTGCGCTGCAGAAGTAGCTACCGAAAAACAAGAAAAATAATAATGAGAGGCAATAATGGCAAGAGAACAAGTACTTTATACAATTTACAAGCTAACAACGTCGTTTATCTGTCAGAACAATCTCAATATTGCTAAATACCCGCTAAAACAAGCCGGAGCGGATGGGGCGCTCGTAAGTATAGGAGATAATATTCTTCTCGATAGGATCAGAAACTACAGAGGAGATAAAAGATCTTATAAGGAAATATTCAGCGATATAGAAATTATGAGGAGAAGCCTTCGTAAAGCGAAAATCGAAGGTGACGAACATAAAGTCCGAATATTAAACCAATTTATCTTAAAAACACTTTTTGTCCCAGACATCGTAAACGTGGAAGCGTCGACGAAGGGCGAATTTAGAAAGGTGGCTCACGCAGGATTTTACTTAAATGGGAATCGATATGTAACGTTTACTGCCGGGGCGGGGCAACTAAGAAGGAATACGGTAACTTTTATTAAAGAAGATTTGGCTCAACCGATGTTTAAGTTATTGTGTTGCGGTCTTGATGAAAGAGTTAAAGAAATAAACATAGCTAAATTCTCTGCTTATTTTGCTTTGACGTCGTCATCTATAATGTGGGTGGATACTCCGAGATGCTGTGTTATCAAAGACTTTGAAACCGTCATTCCAAAACAAAAGGTAGATTGGATTTGCAAAAAGGAAAACGGCGAAGGATACGTTGAAGAAAGAATTATAGATGTACCTCTTAACAGCGCTGATGGACAAGGCTTAATTAGCCCCGAGATGGCGGAACGCTGGGCTCAAAATATGAATTTGTCTTATACTCCTAGCCAGTTCGTCGTAAGAAGTGCTTATATAAAAGGTAATTTCCCCGTTTTCGACTTTCGAGAGTATGCACATAAACATGACATCTCAACGATAACCGATAAATACGGCGTAACGTATAACATAGACGAAATAGATTGTTTGATAAGCGAGTCCCAATTCAAAATGCATAAATATTATAAGAGTTGGCAAGAATATCTATCATATACAACTGAAGGCGGCATAAAATGGGGCGTTGCGAGGTACAACAAAGAGAATGACCCTATTTGGTCTCAAATAAACTATCAATTCATTCAGTTGTTAGATATAAACGAAGAGGGGATCAAAGAATTATTACAACCGACCGTTGATTGGATAAACAAGATTTGCAGTGGAGACCCGTTATACTCGTTGTTGTATTGTTTTGGCGGGTTTAATGGTGATGACGAAATTGTATACAACGATGTTTATACGAGGGCTCAAAATCTTGCAATGAAAGCGGTTGTAAAAGACCCGAGATTCTTAAAAGATTCGTATGTTCAAAGAAAAATATATAGGAATATCGTCGAAGCTATTAACAGAGCAAAAATAGGTAAAATATGGGCGAGGGGAAATTATCAATTTGCGATATCGGACCCAATAGCTCAATGTAGAAGTGCTTTGGGTTTAGATCCAAAAGGAGAAATACCTGCTGATAATATTTATTCGGCGTTCTGGAATAATCTTGGACCACCCGGAGAGGTTATGGTAGGCAGAAATCCTTGCATTGACGAGCATGAGTTGAATCCATGTAAAATTTATCGAAGCGAAGAGGCTGATTATTGGTATCAACACATTAAGAGTGGAATTATATTTAGTATATACGATACGAGTGTGTGTCGTATGGAAGATAGTGACTTAACATACGAGGTCCTTTAAACGGCGACGTTTAAATGTTATCTTGGTGAACCAGCAAATGCTGGGTGTCTGGAAACAGGCTAACGGTAAAAATCGTAAAATATTAACAAGACAAGAAATATGGCTAAAAACAAAAACAGGGTGATACCTCCCGGATACTATGTGTATGAATGGTATCGGGTATCAGATAGGCATGTCTTTTACGTCGGAAAGGGCAGTGGAGATAGAATGTATAATACTGCAAAAACGAAAAGAAACCCTCACTTTTATTACTATGTTAAAAAATATAAATGTGATTGTAGGGTTGTAAAAGATGGTTTGACAGAACACGAGGCCTATGTTTTAGAAAATGATATTTGTAAAAAAAGACAACAAAATAACGAATGCGAGTGTAATATTGCAGATACGTCATCTTGTAACGGGGGGCCTGGTTTAAAAGGCGAAAAGAATGGAATGTATGGTAAAACACATACTCCAGAAGTTAGAAAAATTTTAAGCCAAGTAAATTTAGATGGGCATAACGCAGGAAAGAACAATACCCAATATGGTGTTTCTCCAAAAGATAGAATGTCAAAAGAGGTTTATGAACGTTGGAGGGCTAAACAAAGAGCTCGTAAAGATGGACCTAAAAACCCAAATTCGCATAATGTTTTAATGATTAATATTAAAACGAGAGAATATAAAACTTTTAAGGCTATAGTAGAATGTATAGATTACGTAATAACATTAAAAGACTTTGAAGGGTTTAGCCGAGAAAATATTCGTTATAGAATAAAATACTCAAATAAGAAAAAGGCCATATATTTTAATTGGGTATTTGTAATATATAAAAAAGATAAACTTGTTAATATAGACGATACCGTGTCAAGCTTTTACAAAGTAAAAGAAGATGTAACGACTACCGAAAACATAAATAATGAGAAAGACATTATTGAATAAGTGAGTAGGGTACGAGATAAGTGAAAATCTTATTTCGGAAGCGCCAAGGTTCTGTTGGTTGGTAGCAGATTAACAGAATAAGAGATAGTCTACTCCCCTATTAAATATCGGGAAACCGAGGGTAAAAAGATCGACGGTGATATAGTTTGTACTCTTGACAACCCCTTGTTTGTCAAAGGGTCTCACAAAGATACAACAAACATAATAATGTACGATAAGCCAGCCGCTCCATCCCACAAGATAAATCATAGAAATCTTGTAGAGGGATATATAAACGGATTTGGTAGTAAGGTCGGTATATATAGTAATCATGCAACTGTAATCGAAGCGCTCAAAGCATTGTTTACGGGAGAAGATAAGCAAGGACAGCGTGACGAACTTGAAAGAAGAAAGAAACTTCTTCGTGAAGTAGTTGGCGCGGAAATTGACTCCGCTAAAGGTTTAGCAAAACCGAAGGAACCTTGGTATTTTACAAAGTTTGTAACAATAAACGAAGATGACGACGATGCCACTAAAGCCGAAAAATATTACCATAATTCTCTTGTTATTTCAAAAAAACCATATTTTTTCAGATATTTATATCCAGAGCTAAATAAAAAATATAAACAATATGAAAACTCTTATAATGAGAAGGCAAAAGCATCACACGGCATTAAATTAAAGAAGTTGTTGGCGAAATCAGACAAAACCGATTCTGAAAAAACGCTTGTAAGAAGGTATCATAAATTTTCCCCTGTAATTAATACGAATTGTACTATGAATCTTTTGTGTAGAGACATAGAGTCTATAGACTTCGATATACAGTGGGGTAAAACAGAACAGTCGATGTTACCTTATTACGACTTAGATACATTCTCATTTGACACAAACAAACTAAAACAAATGAGGGATATGTATAGAAAGTGGAACAATAGAAAAGCGATATCTTATATCGATATGATATTTAATGGCGAAGACGACGGTGATTTCAGAGAGTGCCGGTTCGGCGTTTTAGATACAGTTAGAGCTGATCTGCAAAAAGAATATGCCGATATGTGCTTAACTCCTAAAGAAGGGTTGACCTACATAAAAGCTCTTTCGCAATCTTATGTAAAGTTTAATTGGGGATTTGCCTGGGATTTGATTGAAGAGGGAATTTTAAGTTGTTTAGACGACTCTGATGCATTGATTCCGGTAGAAGACGAAAATGGTGAAGAGTATTTTGGACATAAATATATATTAAAAAGAATTTCGAAAGAGAAGAAAAAATATACAATCGACGAAGAGACTGGGGAAATTAAATTTGATTTAGACGATATAGATGAAAATTTATTTAACGAACAAACATTTGACGATTTACTTGATGAAATGTTTGTTGTTAAGAAGGAGGATTATGAAGACTAATAGTATTTTGCTTTTTAGTACAACGCCGGAAGTGGAGAAGAGATTTGTTTTTTCGCCCGAAGTAATATACAAAGCGCTTGACGACGGTAAGATAAAGATTAAAGATATAGTACATATTAAACAGATTTGGATTGTTAACGGTGAAAAATATACGGGGCGCATAAGACAAACAGATGAACTTATTCCCAAAGGCGTGACTACGTATGAACATACGATAAAATATCATATTACGAAAGATATGGACTACGAAGTTACCACCGAGTTAACTGAAAAAGACTTTTCTTTAATCCAAAAAATATTTAAGGACGTGCCGACGCAACAGAAGACACGCGCTCGCGTTATAGATGTCTCGGGAGAATATGAGGAATATATTATAACAGTTGACTTCCCCGAAGATAAAAAAGATGAGTGCTGGGTTGAATTTGAACACAAAGACGGTAAAAGAGGAGTTAAGTTTGAAAAACCATCATGGCTAAAAAAGAGTTAAAATATAAAAAAGAAGAAGATAGGTTTTTTCGTGACATCGACGGGTTTAGGGACGACCCTGAGCTCGTCGAACAATTTATCGTTGCTGCCGGTTCAGATTATTTTAAAATGATTCCAGACGGAGAACATAAATTGCGCCTTTTGAGAAAGTTATATAAAAATAATTTCAGAACCGACCCTGATAAGGGACATCACTTAGTTCAAATAACAGATAAGGAAATTGAATTTTTACAGGGGTTGCCTAATGATACAATAAAAAGATTATTTTATTCTTTAATAGTTAGGACAAAAGTAAAGCCGCACAACACCGGGTGGATATCTTTAGATTTTGAAAACACTATTTATTATGCGCTTCCTGACAAAGAAGCCAGGGACGCCAAGATAGAAATATTTTCTCAGTGTAGCGAGTATGGGTTCGAGACGCTTGTTATCGGAAGTACAAACCCAATCTTATGTTTTAGACTCCCAATTGAGGATGACGGAAATGTTATGATGGAGTTCGAGGACGGAGAAGCCAGAGATAAATTTGAGGAGGTAATTAACTTTGATAGTTCCTATTAATAAACCACTCAATTGTCAAAGGATGGTTTCGTCCGGCGAGTTTCAGACAGAACATTGGCATAATGAAGAGCTTGTGTGGTTGATTAAATATCTTCGCGAGAAAAAATGGCCTAATGAAAAAATATATCAAAAATGGAAGTACTTTCGAGCCAAAGATAAGCCGGATTATGACGAAAATTTGTTTAAGGAAAATTTTAAGAGTTATTTTAATAATTCTTTTAATGCCGTCTTTAAAAAAAAATATTCAACAATTATAGTTTACCAAGATGAGATAGATTATATCAATTCCATTCCGGCGCCATTGTGGGTTAGGCAATACATTTACATTTTAACTATTCATTCAAGAGCTTCGGGCTGCGATACGTATGATCACCTTCCTTTTGATGAATATCATTGGTTTTTATCAATTGTAAATAATAACACCTCGATATTAAAATCTAGACTTATTGCTAGGTTGCGAGAGCTTGAAATATTAAAAATTGTTGGAATAAAAGAAATGTATGAATCTTTGCCGATAATTGACGACAATGGTTTTATCGTTGGATATGAGAATGAGGCAACAATTATTAACGAAAGGCTTACTGTTAAACTTCCCGTAAAAATAAAATCAAATAAGAGATTTGAATACGTTACTATATTAGATGCGTTGAAAGATATAGGCAAAATCCATTCGATTTACAAATGCCCTATTTGCGGGGAAGAATATGAATTTACGAAAAGAATGCAGCGTGATATTTGTATAAACTGTTATACAAAAAAAAGAAATAAACAGAAACATTATGCGAGAGCCAATAAGTTAAAATAAAAATGGTGACACCGTGGTTGGTTTTCTGTATGTGGAAAAGAAAAAGAGAAAAAGAAAAATTTTTCAATTTTTTTAAAATAAAAACAAAAACACTTGACAGGTTTTATGCCATGTGTTATACTAAAAGGGATAAAATAGGTTAAAAAGGAGTAAAAATGACTGAAGATTTAAGAGAACAAATAAAAATAAGACAAGGGGAGACGGATGACGAGTATGAAATCCGAGTTTGTTCTCTTCATGATGAATATGGTCTTACTTGGGATGATGTAACAGCGATTATTAATTCTGCTCTTGATCAAAACTATACAGAGAGCAGATATCGTAAAATGTGGAAGATGTACAATCTTGGAGTTCGCAACACTACAACTCAACGCAGAATGCGAAACAAAGAAAGCGGAGAGTATTTAAGAATTAATGATGCGACTATTGAAGACAACAATAATGATGAAGTGGAAATTTCTGATTATATACAACGTAAAATTGAGCTTCAAAAAGAACGCGTTAAAATTTCAGACGAGAGAGTTCAAGTAAACGCTTATGTTCGCCAGCTTGCTCGCGAAGAGACCATTAAAGAAATAGCCTTAAAATGCGCACAAGAAATGAACTCCAAAAAATTATTGGAGCCAACTGATGAAATTTGCGCGTCGGGGGACAACGCAGCAATACTTCAACTTAGTGATATTCATTATGGGCTCGTTGTTGATAATTATTGGAATAAGTACGACCCAGATATAGCGAAAAATAAAATTTCTCAGTTAAGAGATAAGGTTATTCAGTATTGTAGATTCAATGATGTGTCCGATTTATATATAACCGAACTTGGAGATGCTATAGCGGGACGTATCCATGAAACTATAAAATATCAAAGTAGATTTGATGTAATCACACAAATAATGCAAATTTCTGAAATCATAGCCGAGATGGCCGCCGATTTATCTAGATATTTTAGGGTCCATTATTATTGCTGCTTAGATAATCATTCTAGATTGGAACCAAATAAAAAATCTGCTCTCGATCTGGAAAGTTTGGCAAGGATAATACCTTGGTACTTAAAAGAAAGAATCGGTGATTTTGTAGAGATAAACGACAATAAATATGGTGAAGATATTATAACATTTAAGTGTAAAGGATTCAATATTGCGGGTTGCCACGGTGACAAAGATTCTCCAATAAAAATTGTTGATAATTTATCAATGATGACACGGGAAAACTTCGATATGGTTTTAACCGCACATCTTCATCATTTTAGTGCTGATGAAAAAAATCAGATATTAGTAATTTCTAACCCAAGTATTCTTTCTACCGATGACTATTCTAAAGACTTAAGACTTAGCAGCAAATCCGCACAGAATTTAATTATAGTTTCTGACGAAAATGTAATGGAATGTTTGTATAGAATTGTGTTAAAATAATTTACTAACAAAAAAACAACAACCTAAAGGATGTCGAACGACATCCTTTTTAGTTTGTAAAAAAATAATAGGTTAAAAAGGGGGGGGTAGCATGAGATATTTAAGAAACGAAGCGCGAGATGCTTTTTATGAAAAAAATAATGCTAATGCGCTCCGTAAGAAAAAAACAGTAAAATTTGCGAAAGAACCTTGGAACTATGTGGAAGCTAAGGCATATGGTACTGTAACGGCATCAGGACCGACTTCGACAATAGGAACATGTGTGTGGTGTGGTACTAATAGAAGCGTGGACGAATTCGTAAAGGTAAAACATCAAGAGGGTTTTACAATACATTGGGTGGCGAGTAGAAGAAATCCATATGAAACAAACACGACGAATATATGTATTCATTGTCTTTGTAGAATGTTTGAAGAATGGAAGAAAATATACAATCTTTCTGACGTAGATGCATTATATATGGTTTGTGCTTTTTCAAACGTTTATTTCGACAGGGAATTATTCGAGGCTGTGTTAAAAGATGATGATCCGCGATTTAATGACGATATAATGTTAACAAACGACGTACATGTTGTTGATAGATATATGAGAAAAATAGAGGATAAATATCCAGGCCCGACTAATTTTTGGGGTTCGGATTGTTCTCCTCTTAATTTCAAAAGACAAATGATGGCCGAAGAGGCGTTAAACGATAACGCTTCTATAGATGAGGATCGCGATAATTATAATATTATTTGGAGTATGTACCATTACGATCCATTTGAAACAGAAGAAGCAAAAGATCAAAAAAGACTCAGGGCTAATCTTGTTACAATGATAGATGACGCGATGAGTGGTGACCTTGTTCGAATGAATGCGGCTCTTGAAATTGTCAAGGCTTATTATCGTATAGAGAAAATAGGCGAAACGCTTAACCAACTCCAGGCAACTCCAGAACTTACTACACAAAATTCAAATGCAATAAAAACACTTACGGCTACCAAATCACAAGAAACAGCAATGGTTACGGCCTTTTCGAAAGACCACGGTTTTGCAGCTAAATATGCGACGGCGAAATCTAAGGGCTCGGGGACGTTGAGTGCTGTTATACGTGACATGAAGGATTCAAATTATGATCCGGGAACTGTTAATAAATATGATATAGAAACATCTGCTGCAATCAGACAAGTTTCAGACATAAGTGCAGAGTCCATTTTTAAGCAAATCGCATTTACATCTGCAGAATATGCAGATATGGTTAGGGAACAAGCTGAAGCTATAAAAAAACTAACAGCACAATTAAAATCAAAAGAAGAAGAATTGCGATTATTTAAGGAGAAGGAAGTCAAACAAGAATTGCTTGAAGAATTAAAGCAAGAGCTTGAACAAAAAGGCATTCCTACGGAGAACGTGGAACAAATGCTCCAGAAGGAATATACTAAAAATAAGGCCAAATCAACACTATGATAAGTGTATATACAAAACAAACAGAAATCAATCTTGGTCCACGTAAGATTGAATTATTGGAAAAATATACAAATATAGTCAATAGGGGGCGTAAAGACCCGGTTTGGTTTATACAAAATTTTTTAGGGGTCGAATTAACAGACTTCCAAAAGTGGATTATAAACTCAGCGTGGACGAAACAAACAGTGTGTTTGGTTTGTTCTCGAAATACTGGTAAATCGTTTATAGCCTCTTTGTATATAATGGCTCGAGCAATTTTATTTCCAAGTTCTAAGATATATATAATGTCTGGGACGTTAAAACAAGCACAAGACACCTTTACGAAAATGGAAGATATTGCTAAACATAATATTAACTCTGTTAAAGGTGGAGAGTGTATTTTTGCAAATGAAGTTGTTAGGAATCAGGCGAATACAGATGGGTTTTTGCATGACAAACAAGGTTATAGTACGGAGCTTTATAATGGCTCAACGATTGTTACGTTGGTTGGCAAGGCGGAGTCGGTAATTGGTAAACGCTCTAATTTATCGGTTTATGACGAGGCGGCCATTATTAGCGAAGAATTTTTTTCTAGAACGGAACCGTTTACAGCCCAAAGTGCAGACTTTGCCACTGGCGTTGATATGGGTGTTTATCCTAAAAACTTACCAAATCAAAATTTATACCTATCTTCTGCCGGAACGACAAATGATAGGTTATACCGTGTATATAAAGACTGTGCTAAACGCATGGCAATGGGGTTTGATGATTGTTTCGTTGCTGATATTAGTTGTGAAATACCATTAAATCCAACTATAAATGGTAAAAAATATCCTCCTTTATTTAACAGGGACGAAGTTGATAGAATGATGCGTTCTAACCCATATAGAGGGTTGAGAGAATATTATAATCTTTTCGACCAGATGGGCGGTACGGACTTAGTTGTTAGTAGAGATATGGTGTTGCGTTCAGAGCAAGAATATCTACCAGTGTTTAGTAATCAAAACGAAGATTCTATATATGGTATTATATTCGATCCGGCGCTTCAAGCAGATAATGCATTTGTGTTAATACCGGAATATTTCAAAGACCCCGATAGGGGGTGGATGATGAAAATTGTGAACGGTATAAACCTCTTACAAACACTGCCAAACGGAGACAAGAAACCAATGAGGTCTACTGAACAATTAGAAGAAATACATAATCTTATGCGTCGATATAATGGAAAACATGAGGAATATAAAAAAATTCATGTTATGATTGACCCAGGTTCAGGTGGTGGCGGTCGAATACACGCCGATTATCTAATTCAAGAGTGGAAAGATGAATTTGGCATTTGGCATCACGGAATATACGATGATAACGATGAGACTTCAAAACTCGAATCTGTTAAGTTCCCAAAGGCGATACCCGGGGTGTTATCTTTGCCGTCTGCTGTAAAATATAAAAATGAAATGTTTTCTGCTTTATCAGAAATGGCCCAAGAGGATTTGATTATTTGGCCGAAATCATTATCTACGAATGGTAAAATTGAGATTGATGGAGCGTGGGTGTCATTAACAACAGAGGAACAAAGGGCGTTATTAGAAATAGATCTATTAAAAGAAGAAATTTGGATGATGCGAAAAACTAAAACCGAAGCAGGTAATGTAAGATATGCGCTGCAAGTAGATAAACAGCGAACAGCCCACGATGATAGGGCATATACTTTGAGTATGGCTGCTTGGTATCTTGCGAAACTTAGGCGCGCTGAAACGTTTGATATCGAAGTGCCAAAACAAGATATGAGCGCGCTGCTCGGTAGCAGCAATAAAAACCAAGGTAATTCTTTTAATAGTTTTCATAAAAAACAAAATTTAAGTCCTTTTGCGGGGAGGGCTAATCCGTTTGCTCGCAGAAGGTAAGGTTTGAAAGGGGGCCAAAAAAATGGCTGATATAATAAAATGTTATAAGGTGAGAGCTGACATTTCTCAAATAAAAAGCTTAAACACCTTTGTTGAAAAGGTTATAAAAATAGGTAATCTTATTTTTGACGACGATGGCAATATTGCTGTTTGGCTCAACGACGACAAGGATAAAAAAGATTTGATTCGGGTATTAAAGAGTAACGGGATTACTGAGTATTTTTGTGAACCTATAACTTATGAGTCCATAGGCAAAGACAGAGCGTATAATTTTTTATCGGCTTGGTTTATGGAGAATTATAATGCCTTTCTTGTAAGAGAGGCTGAAAACCGGAATCAGCAACAGTTGCGCAAGATGTACGATGACGTACAGCGTGCACAAACTGAACTTGATATTATAATAAAAACAGGAGTTAATAAGACTTCGATGACAAATCAAAATTTTGAAAAGGAGGCTCGCGATGTCTAAAGAAGAAAATATGCAAAATGAAACGCAGGACTCTATTAAGCGTCGGCGCGGTAGACCGCGTAAAGAGCCTCCGAAACAAATTTCAGAGGACTCGGAACGCTTAGAAATGACTGCCAAAGAAAACAATGTTACGAAAAATAACGCAAATAATAAAAAACCAGAAAAAATAACAATAGAAGATGTAAATGTAAACCTTACAAAGTTTTATAATTCGTTATTGGGAGCGTCTGGCATTAAGACTGGTTGGGATGGTGGGTTATTTAATTTTAATAAATATAATCCGTTTTTGCAAAACCAAAGACTTAAAATGCTTAATACTTATCCAAATGAATTAGATCCAGAGACGCTATCTGACGCATTGTCAAACCCGGGAGGATCTGAGCAAGCGTTAAGAGGTGCCGGTTGGTCTTTGTCTTCAAGTCAATATCTTTATTATAAAATATTAAGGTTAGCTGGTGATATTCCGATGTTTAAGTATTATAAAACACCGGAGTTATTAAGCAAAGAAGAATATGATGATGAAAAGTTTGTAAACGAGGATATTTATGTTGACGATTGGCTTATTGCTTTAGATGTTGTAAACACGTTTAAACGTATATCCCTGGAAACAAAGAGAGAAGGTAAGCCATCTTATATTTTACGTAATAGCATACGAAGCGAAGGAAAGAAAAAGGCTGTCAATTATGCAGCGTTTCAAAAACTCCCGAGTGATTACGTAAAATTAACAGGTATTGGAGAACATGGTTTTATCGCAAGCTTAAACTTAATGATGTTTTTAAACCCGTCATTTAGCTTATCGCAGTATCCTGACTATATAGTCAAGATATGGGAAGCTTTAATGAATAACGGTATTGTATATGAAAAAGAACAAGATCCTAAAAAAGATGACTCTAAATATGGCGTTAACGTTGAAAAATTGAGAGAGTTTTCTTATCAATCTCCAGACGGGCAAGAAATTAAGGGTATTATTACGGCTTCTCCCAACAAGGGAATTAGGGCGGTTAGTTATATGTATTGGGTCCAATTACCTCAGGAAGTTTGTTATACATTCTGCAGTGACACTTCTAATCCGTGGGCAATTCCAGACACAGCCGGATTATTTATGGGGTTAAGAGATTTAACTGATTATGATACGCTTGCGGGTTTGATACAGAGCACACCGTTAACTGCGCTGTTAACGGCTGAGGCTGAGACTGTGGCAAATCCAAATCCTGGTCAAAACCAAACTGTTTTGGCGCCAGAAACAATAGCAGGGTTCCAAGAAAAATTTAACGACTCTACGTCTACAAATTTAGAAGGTTTCTTTGCGCCACTTAAAAACTTTAAGCTTTTGTCATTGCCAAATATACCTAACTCTTCTGATATTACATCTAACGCGACCAAGAATTTTGTTTCAAGGGCTGGTTTGGCGGGGTTGCTACCCGTTACAGATAAACCCTCGGTGGCACAAATTAAAGGGTCGCAACTTGTTGAAGAGGCGGCTTGTGACTTTGTAACGAAACAAATCGAAACGGTTGTAAACTTTATTGTTAACAATCTAATAGGTTGCGAGTATAAGTGGCGTGTGTTTTTATGGGGAAATATTTTTACATTTGACAATGAAGTAAAAAATGCCAAAGAATTATTTATAAGTGGCGGAAATTTTGCGTTGCCAAAACTTGCATCGGCTTATAATATGAACTTAAGAGATGTAAAGGCTGTACAGCTTTATATAAACTCTCTTAATATATACGACGAATTTAAGACGGTTACGCAGGCCCAACAATTGATTATAAATTCTCAAAAGGGTGGTAATAAGGAAGCTGAGCCCGTTACAGAAGTTAAAACCGGTGCCGGTAGACCAGAAATAGATATTTCCGAAGTTGAAAACGACAACACGGCAGCTTCAAAAGAAAGCGGTTTAGATACGGCCGACATGCGCGACTTTGAGTTTGACGGACATTGTATTATTTGTGGAGAAGAGTCTGATGAAATTCTTTGTGAAAACTGCAAAGAAAAATACCTTGAGGGGGATGTGTTATGAGTGAAATAATAAAAACATCTAGCGAATATGGTATTGCAGATCCACAACCAGAGAAATGCAATCATAGGATAAAATCTAAGAATACTTCCATTGTTATTTTGGATGAACAGAAAACTTTTACATTCCCGGAACATATATACGGGATTTGTAAATATTGTGGAAAGCCATTCCATTATGTAAAAAATACAGATGGTACACTTTCTGCTTATAAAAAATATAAAGGGGAATGAGATAAATGCTGATAAGTGAAGAAACAAAATTGCAACTTGACGAGTTGGTAAAATATTCCTTTGATGCGAATGCGGTTGTCGATAACTACGCTTATAATTTGGCGTTTTATCGTTTCCCAAACATCGAAGAAATAGTACATCTTTCTTTTGCTCATAAATTCCCAGAATTTTCAGACATTATTACGGATATGATGATTAGGCTTAATGCTCGTCCTGTTCGTAAAGGATTGCCAGATCACGTTGAGGATTTTTCCGGAGATCTTTATAAGATATTTGAAGGCATTTTGGGCCTTTGTAATACATATAGAGAAAGCGTAATTGATGTAATTGATACGGCTGAAATGAATGGAGATTATGAAGTTAAGATTAGATTGGAAGAATTTTTAATTATGTTTGAATCATATCGTAAACAAGCAGACGTATGGTTTGAATATGCAAAACGTTACAAAGACGATTATAAGTCTTTTGACGTACATTTTGAAGACATTACCACTTTTATAGAGGTAAAAGACAAACCTGAGTAATATTGACTTTGGTTAAATACGGATTCAAAAGGACATATTTTTAATCAAAGGAGACTATTATGGGGGATATATTTAGCGCAATTGCGCAATATGGGATCGTCCCTGTAATGGCAGGAGTGTTAGCCTACCTATTAGTTATTCTACATACTAAACGAGCTGACAGAAAGAATAAAGAGCAAGAAGAGAAAGATAAGCGTAAAATGGTCGAGCTCGAAAGAGAAAAAGAAATAGAAAGACAAAGGCTTGAAAAAGAAAAAGAGGTCGAGAAAGAAAAAATTGAGGCCGCAAAACAAGCCGAGTTTATAAAAGCGATAAAAGATGTTGTAATGCAGGTGGCTAACCCCATCCATACCGTTGAAGAACAAACGGCTAGCAGAAAAGATAATCAGTTTATCGCCCATCAATTAGATTGTCTTGTTAATGAGGGAGTCGATCGCGCGTATATGTTTTCTTTTCATAACGGAGGGAAAGATTTGCTTGGAAGAGGGTTTTTAAGGATGTCAATTACTCAAGAGAGTATTGGTACCAATATTACGCCTATAATGACAGAGTATCAAAGAGTTCCAAGAATGATGTTCCCAAAACTTTATGAAGAACTGGATGAAAAAGATTATTACAATATCGACGATATTAAAGACATCGAAGGTACCGATCCGCTTACTTACCAATTTTTAATTCAACACGGCGTAAAAGCCGCGATGTTTAGACCGGTCAAAGATGAAAGTGGTTTAATGATAGGATTTATCGGTGTAGAGTATATCAATAAAGAATGTGATAATAAAAAGAAAGCTGGTAAAAATCTCGATAAAAAAACTAATAGAATAATGGGCGCCCTGCTGGGACAGCCAGAACAATAAAGGAGGATAAGGAATGGATAATAAGCAAATAGAAAATGTGTTAAAGTTCGACTTGTCTCCTAAACAGATTAGGTTCAAAGATATTTTGAACAAAGAGTTTATAGAACTTGAAGTATGGGCAATATCAACCATATATCCCAATAGAAACAAATCGCATTTTACGGTTAATTCTTTGATAAATGCGGTTCCTAACGTAAAAAACAAACCGATTGTTGGTTTTTTTAAAAACGGAGACTTCACAACTCACGAAGGAACGGCAGACTACGATCCGGAATATAAAAATAAATTCTGGAATACCGAAAGAGGCGAAAGGATATTGGGATGGATAAGAGAGTCTGACCCCGTTGAGGTTGTCGAGAAGGACGGCCTGCATTGGTTAAAGTTCAGATGTATGCTTTGCACTTCGTACTGTTATAAACAAGTAAAAAGGCTATTAAAAGACAGAAGAAAAAAGGTTTCTGTTGAAATAAAGGTTAAAAACCACGAATTTGTTGATGGAATAGAAATTATTAATGAATTTAGTTTGATAGGTGTTACTATACTTGGATCTAAAAACGGTAAAAGTGTTTTAGAAGCAATTCCAAACGCTCACTTGTCTGTTCTCGAAGGACTTGATGATGACGTTATGGAAGAACAAAGGAAGGTTCTAACGTTTGCGTATAGTCAACTTGACGATGGCGAAAATGTAAACGAAGAGGATATTATCGTTAACGAAACTAATCTTAACGAAGAAAATACTAAAAAGGAGGTAAAACAAGCGGATATGGATAACTTGGATATAATCAATAATACGGAAGTCGCAAAAAACGCCGAAAGTGTTTCGATGTGTGCTTTCCATATTAAAGTTGATAAATCTGCGGAGGCTATGTCTGATAAACCTTGGGGCGAAGTTGATAAAACAGAGTTGAGACATCGTGTTGTCGAAGCTGATAACTTCAAGGAAGTTGCTGAAGATATTTTCCTCGATCTTCGTGAAGGTTGGGAAGACGGTGAAGTTTCTAAACTCAAATACCCTGTTATGGAATTAAAAGACAATACCGCAGTTTATAATCGTGAAGGGCTTGCGTCTGCAAAGGCATATGCTACACAACATGATGAAAAAGAAATTTTGGAAAAACTGTCTAAAATTTATGAAAGTCTTGGCATAGAAGATTCCGAAGAAGAAGCGGAAAAAGCTTGCAGGATGTGCGATGGTTTCAAGGAAGAATATTGTTATGATTGTGATGATGAAGATTGTGACGACGATCACGACGATGATCATGACGATGCGGATAAAGGCGATTGCGGAGACACGGGTGAAAACGAAAAAGAAGTGGCCAAGTGCGAAGTTGAAAGCGTTGATGTTGTTGAAGTCACCCCTGATGTAGCTGTAATTACAGATACTGATGGAGTGGTCGATGAAAACAAAAACACTTTAACAATGGAAGATATCGATGTAGATCTCGGTATTCCACAATGTGGCGAATGCCCCGGTGAGAACACTGAAGTGGTTCCCGAAAGTGTTGGCGCTACTACAGTATTAATCCCCGAAGATGGCTTAAAGGCAACTATAGCAAACGATGAAACCAAAGCGGAAGTCGATGTCGATCCGGCCAATGGTGTTGAGCTTATTGATAAGGTTGATATTAACAGCGTTACTACTACTGTGGACGAAGATAAAGACGGAGACGTTGTCTCTCGTTGTAATTTATTAGAAGAAGAGCTTTGTGCTGCAAATAAAAAAATAGCTGAGTGCGAAGCAAAACTTGAAGCGTGCTCTGATTACGAAGAAATTAAGAGTAGATTAGCTGACGCAGAGGGTAAATTATACGCGATTCATCTTGCAGAATTAAAACAATGCGCTATTGAATTAATGTGTAACGAAAACATTAAAAAAGAATATTGTGATGAAATACTTGCAAAATGCGCAGATGGAAAATATAGCTCTGAAGACGATATAAAGAAAGATGTGGCGATTGCAATCTATTCTTCTCGTCCAGTACAAGAAAAAAGATTTTCTGTGTCTATCCCCGTAATGGAAACGATAGCACCTGAAAATAGATCTGCGAAGTCTAAACATATGACTGCGTCAGAAACAATTAAAGCTTTTGTTAATAAGTAATAAAGCGCGGTCGGAAATCCGACCAGCATTTATAAAATAAAATACTTGAAAGGAGAAAATTTATGTACAATGTATTTGACATGGGTATCATGGCTTGTGAAGATGTACAGGCTTGGGTTGGTACCTGCAAATTCGGAACCGATAATGGCGGCTCTTTTGAACCCGCTGAAGTAACCGACGGCGCTTTTGTAACCCTTGGTGATCTTGCGAAAGACGAAGTTTATGCCGGTGAAAAAGACTGGAATACGTATTATGCGTATGCTCCCGATGCTATCACCTATGGTGCTGAGGATATAGCGATTATAGACCTCGCTGAAGTTATGGGTGGTGTTATCGGTGGAAACTATTACAAACTCGGGGTTAAAACCGTTGACCTTAAAGCGGAAGCGGGACTCCCTGTTCGTTATCGCAAACCCAAAAAGGGTGACAAATTCTGGCTTGGCGCTGGATGCTTTGCTACCGTTCCTACGATTGGCAAATATGCTGCGTTAACCGCTAATAAGACGATACTGACTCCCTCTGATGATAAACCGGCTAATTTTGGTGTAGTTATCAGAGCGAGCAAACCCCTGACGCAAGGCAACAGAGTTGACTACAAAGATGGTGCATATGTTCAGGCTTACCTCGTTGAGGTACTTTAATTTTAGAGGAGGAAAAGAGTTATGTTGAAAATGTATAGTTATAATAAGAAAGACAACGTATTCAACAGCATCGTTGATGAAGTTGTTGCTTTTGCGGCTGCTCAAATGCAGAACAAAACTATAGAAAACAAAGAAGAACGCCTCTCGGCCCTCAACGACGCTATAGTAAAATATTGCGTAACCGGTACGAGATATGAAGGTCTTTATGAAGAAAAAGGGGCTGCATGTTTTAAAGACCCCAGAGTTCAGAAGAATTCCGATGTTTTGGAAAACTTCAACGCTATCATAGCAGAAGTAATTAATCCGATACTTCCGATGGTCTCTAACGAAGATTTCATTCGTTTCTTCGCGGACATCCGTCAGATCGGTTGGGGAGATACGGCTCGTTTCGTTGTGAAATCCAACGAACTTTACAAAGTTAATGATGTTGCAGAAGGCGTACTCCGTGGCACGATGCAGATCATACACGACAACGAAGTAGTTATCAATACGAAAAATATAGAAATAGTGACCGAAGTTGACTTCTATCAAGTTGCTTCGCTCAACTTCGATTTCGGTGATTTTGGTTTGAGAGCGGCTCGTTCGTTCGAACAGTATATCTTCCTCAAAATCGTTGCGGCTCTTGCTTCGACGACTGGAGTAAACGGCGCTGTGTTCTCGGCTTCTGGCTTCTCGAAAGCTAACTGGTCGACTATTGCACAGAAAGTTGCGGCTGCTAACGGCGGATCCCCCGTTTGGGCTATCGGTTCGCTCGGCGCTTTGAACAATGTTGTTCCCGCTGAAACCGGTCTCCAGATGGGTCTTGGCCAGAGATTGGCGGACGAAGGTTTCTTGGAGAAGTTTATGGGTGTAAGACTTGTATGCTTGGATCCTGCTTTCGCTACTCCGTATGGCGTAAATACGAACGGCGACCTTGCGTTTGCTGATGATGAAATTTATTTCATTGCAGTTGGTGCTTATAAACCGATTGGTATCGTATACGAAGGCGATTCTCTTGTTGTTGAACGTGATTATACGCATACACCCGACAAAACTTATCGTATCAAGATCGGTATGAGAGTTGGTGTTGGCGCGGTACTCGGCAGCAAGTTCGGTCTGTTAGAATTAGCGTAAAAAAAATAAAAACACAGCATTAACGCTTGACAAAAGCGTCAAAATGTGATATAGTAATAGTGCGGGGACAGGGAGTAGCTACCTTTCTGATTGTCCCTATCAGTCAGATTACCCGCCTTATTATCTTATTTTTATAGGGAGAAAACTAATGGGAAAAAAAATTAGAATAGATTTAGACAAAGAGCAGCTTGTCAAACTTCGAGAAGAAGGAAAAGAAGTAGAGGAAATAGCACAATATTTTAACACGACAAAAAAGGTTGTTCAAAACAATATTAAGAGATATGGTCTCCAGAAGGGGAATAAAAAAGATGTCGACGTAGATTTATTAAAAAAATACTTCGACGCCGGTGTTTCTATTGTTAATATTTGTGAAAAACTCAACGTTGGGAAGTGTGTCGTTTATAGATATGTAAAAGAATTAGGTTTGAAACGTTCTCAAGAGGAAATAAACCAAAATAGGAAACAAACTATTTTGCGAATATGTGACGGGGATTTAGATGGTTATTATTCCAATATTGCGAATAAACAGTATAAAACCTGGCAAGGTAAAACAGGGTTAGAAAATCCATATAACAATCCTGAGATGAAAGAGCGACGTAAACAGACATGTTTAGAAAAATATGGCTGTGAAAATCCTATGCAGTTAGACGATATTAAAAATAAAGCGTTTGAGACCAATATGGAAAGATATGGTTGTAAAACCCCCTTCCAAAGTGAAGAGGTTCGCGAAAAAGCGAGACAAAATTACTTCAAAAAGACAGGGTATTATTCGCCTAGTCAAAATCCGGAAATACAAGAATTTAAGCGTGTTAACAACTTGAAGAAATATGGTGTCGAAAATCCAAAACAATTGTTATTAAATGAGAAGGCTAAGTCTGTATTATTGACAAAGGAAGGGTTTAAGGAATACTTAAATACATGCGGGCTTAAAACCACATCTGATATAGCTAACGATCTTGGCGTCGCTGATAGCACAATTGTTAAAACCGCTGCTAAGTTCGATCTAAAAGGGTATGCTATTGTTAATACTTCTAAAGGTGAGTTAGATGTTGCAGAGTTAATAAACTCTTTTGGAGTAAAAACTACACACGACAGGTGTAATATTCTACCTCATAACGAAATAGATATATATTGTCCAGATTATAAGATAGCCGTTGAATACAACGGTATATATTGGCATTCTGATATCAATATAAAATCTCGTTTATATCATTATAATAAGAGTAAAGATTGCGAAAAGCAAGGCATACGTCTTATTCATGTCTATGAGGACGAATGGAACGATCCTGTTAAAAAAGAGATCATTAAGTCTTTGCTCAAAGTTGCTTTTGGCAAGGTTGATTCGCGTATATATGCGAGACAATGTGAAATAAAAGAGATAACAAACAAAGAGGCTAAACCATTCAACAATAAAAACCATATCCAAGGGCATAGAAATGCTCAAATTACATATGGACTTTATCATAATGACGAATTGGTACAACTGATGTCTTTTTCTTGGAATAAGCATTATCAAGCGTGGGAAATTATTCGCGGCTGCCCGGGCTCTAACAACATTGTTGTCGGAGGTGTTTCTAAACTATTCAAACATTTTATAAAAGAGAAAAATCCCGATAAAATTTTTAGCTACTGTGACTTCAATAAATTTAATGGTGTTGGCTATGAGGCCATCGGAATGAAATTTGTTGGAGAGACCAAGTATAATAAATGGTATGTTATAAACGGAAAGCGTTATGAACGCAATCCATCCAAATATAGGGAATATAACGAGATGAAAGAATGTATCGTTTACGGTGCTGGTTCTAAAAAGTATCTTTGGGAAAAACAACCAGAGATTAAATCTAATTAATACAAAATTATATATAAATAAAACCCGCGCAACCGCGGGGTTTTTAATGGTTTAAAAGGAGTTAAAAAGGATATGGCATATACGACAAAAAAAGAAAGCGGCATAACCGCTACGAACAAAACTGAAACTACTGCTAACGGTAAAGAGATGGAGGCTTTGAGACTCGAGTTCGCAGAGCTTAAGGCACAAAACGAGTTGTTAATGAAATTGCTTATGGAGAAGAGCGGTACGTCCGCGCCGGTAACCATTACAAACGCTCTTAACAACGAGTATACACTTGTTCATTTGGTTGAGAGGATACCTGGATGCACGACACATATTGAGTTATCAAACATAACAATAGATATGAGTGCTTTTGGGGAAGAAAGAATTCTCGACAGAAGACAATGTGAAGAAGTCGCTGGAAAATACAGAAAGTGGTTTGAAAAAGGTATTATAGCATTTGGCGCCGACGGCGAAGAACTCGCTTCTAGGTTTGGTCTTAAGAGCGTTAATGATTATTCTTATATAAACAAGAATTTTGTCAAACAGCTTGGCGGCCTCTCGCTTATCGAGCTAGAAAACCTTTGGAACAAATTGTGCGAAGGACACAAGAAATTCATCATAGAATATTTTAAGAGAGGGGTTGTCAAAGGAGATCCCGCCTTTAAGGATATTCATAAAATTGAATTATTAAACAGGTTGTCTAAGGGTGCCATGTCTGGAACAACCCTTGACTTCGAACGCGAACGTGAGGCGGCTGAGGCTGCGAATAAATAAAATTTAAAGGAGGGTCTCGATAATGCTCGCATTTAAAACAATATATGATAAAGCAATTAACTTGTTCGACGACCCAATTATCCAGAAGGCTTATGTTGAGGACGTTGTGAGATGGGAAAAGTTAATGTACCCCTATCTTGAGAACGGGATACCGCTTTTTGTGAATCCAACAAGAGTGAGCTATCTTTTGGTAGATCAAACTTCTCCCGAGGGGAAGTTTGAACTATTTGATGGTAATGGGGGTTCTGTTTATAAACTTTCCTCTGTTCCGCTTAAAGATAGTGATTTTTCCTTTTTAATCAATGGGAAAAACGACTATGGAGCAATATATAATCATTCTGATAATAGTGTTACTTTTTCTAAGGCTGTGCCACTCGGTGAAAAATGTTCTGTTGAGTGGTATTTCCCAGGCTGTTTCAACACAGACTTTAAAATGGCGGCATCACCAAATGTTTCGGGTTCTGTAATTGCTTACAGGGTTAAAGAGATTTTGGCAAGGGCGTTGGTCTTAAATTGGGCAACTAACGAACAAAACTTTCTTTTAGATATAAAAAATGTGCTAACCGATACTGATTTTAAGGTATATTCTCCCGCGAATTCCATTCGTGCTAAGGTAGAATGGAAAAAAACAATAGAATACGAACTTGACACCTTGAAGACAAATTTAGGGTGGGAGTTGTATTCAAGGAAATTTCATGGAGGTAACTACTATTGATAAACATTGACAACAGTAATTTCTCCTTATCGAATTCCGCGAAAAGAGAATATCTTAATACGGTAATAAACAAAGCATATAAAATTCTTCATTTGGTTGAAGAAGAAAAAACCACAGGTTTTTCCCCGAAACCTTTTATAACGGGGTTTTTGTTTGAATTGAACGCTGCAAACGACCTTTATGATGGCAAGTTGGTGTCTATAATTATTAAAATTAAGGGGATACGTGAAGGATATAGCGAAATGCCTTTTTCGGATATAAAAAAACAAATTTTTGAAATCAAGAGAATGGTAAATCGTTTCTTAAAAGAGTTGGAGGATTAATGATATGATTATTGATTCTGCAAATATAAAAGACACACGAGAGTTATATTCACAAACGCCCCCAGATTTTGTTGAGGATAATTATTACTTAAACACCCTTCAAATGAAGATTGATGCGGATTGGCCGTATCGTCCAAATAGAAAGTGGGTTGAAGAAGAAGTTGAACCTGGTTCTGAAACATATACGCCGCTTGAGGTTGTTATACAAACAATTAAAAGCGATAAGGGCGAAGCAATCTCCGATGATTATTATCGAATAGTTTTTAGGGATTGTCAAAAAAATGTTCGTATAGGAGATAGGTATAGATTTTCTTACGAACCGAATATAAACACACCGGATCTCAAAAAGAATATTTGGTTAGCGATTAATCAGGTGAGACTAACGCCTACGGCGTCTCAAACGGTTGTTAGGTGCAATGGAACCATTGGAAGTTTATATGTTGACGAAAATAAAAAGATAGTCAGACATTACGAACCAATCGTTCAACCTGACAAGCTTAATGGCGCGAACGCAATGCGCCAAAACGAGGTCGCCACAGACTTAAGCGGTGGAAAGGTCATTCTGGCCCAATTCAACAAATATACGCAACAATATTATATTAATCAGCGCTTTTTTATAGACACCAATGCTTACGAGAGAGAGCATCAGCCGGTTTATAAAATTGTTAATATTGTACGTTCAAATACTTTAACCACCTACGATTCTACTGATGTAGGGCTGGTTAGAATATATTATGAAGTAGATCAAATTGGAGCGCAAGACGATGTTGAAAATCGTATTGCTTATAACGGAACTAAAAATGATCAAATTTTACCCGAAACGGATAAACCAACCGTCCCTGGAGGAGAAGAGTCTGAAAGTGATTCTTATACATTTGGGATAACAGATCCCAAGGTCATTCCAGAGACATTAACGACGCTGACATTTAGACCAGAGTTGAAAAATAATGGTGTTGTTGTAGACGACGCGACAATAGAGTGCGAATATAGGCTAATGGGTGCTTATTATGCATCGCAAGTCCCTGTATCTAATTATATTGAATTCAAGTCTAATGGCGACGGTACTTATACAATTTCTCGCAAAAAGAAAGATTCAACGATGAAGGTGGAAGTTGTTTGCAAAACAACTGCGCCAGACGGCGGTGTTTATGAGATAAACTTTGTTATGAAGTTATTTTAGGGTTTTAAGAGGGGTGTAATATGAATAATAATGGTTTTGTAACAGGATCTGCTTTTAACAGATATACAAATCTCGATAATATCGAGTGGAAAATAATAGATTTTTTAATACACAGTAAATCGAAATATGCAAATTATTTATGGAAAATTTTAAGATACGACACGGAAGATTGTCTTTCTAAACCTGATTTAACAAATGAGGAAAAATTCGCGCTTGTTTATAAAAACAATGGTGAAGCAACCCCGTTTAGGGTGTTTATGAACCCTTTTGTTGATGACGCGTGGGAAGAACAAACTTCACTACTTCATATATACATATACGGAATAAATCCTCAAAATCATCTCACTGGGAAAGTCCATGTTTGTTTTGAGTGTATCGTACATAATAAAATTTCTAATATTTATGGCGATGCATCTGAATACAACCCAGATACAAATCCCGTAGAGATAGATAGTAGCGGTGAAACTATAACGTTGTATAAGAGTAGGGCGACCGAGATGTTGAAAGACGTAGTTGCGGCACTTAACGGGCAAATGGTTAATGGTATCGGGGTTCTTCAGTTCAACGAATCATTAAGCCCATATGATACAGCAAAGGCGTCGTTGTGGAATGCTAAAAGCTTCTTCGGATATCGAGTCATAATGACAACCATTATAAGTGGCGCGTCTGAGGATTCTGATTGTGGAAATTAAGGCGGTGATTTAATATGGCTGAAATGTCTGCAATAGATAAAGAAATTAAAGAAGAGGCCGAATTTTTAAGAGACAAATATTTTACATACGATTTACCCGTACCGTTTAAGGGGTTAACTTTATATCCTGTTACGGTTAAAGATTACAATGAATTTTTGACAAGTTCTGCTTGTTTGACCTTGAACAAAAACGATGATCCAAAAGGCATCGCAATGACCCATATTGATTATCTGCTTTCAAAAATGCAAGATGAAAAAGAGGGACCGTTGTGGTCTTTGCGATTTACAACAATTGTAGAGTTGTGTTTGCATATAAAATCGGGACTCAAATGCCCTAAGTGTGGCAAATTTATGTCCTTTGAGGATTTTTATGCAAAATATGAGGATGTATCCATCGAAAATAAAAATGATATTTTATTATGCGAGTGTGGTGAGAAATTTGTTGAAACCGTTAGGTTTAAGGAAGATGCAAACAAAAAAAGAGTTTTTGTTTTTGACGGGGTTGAAATAACGTCCCAAGATTTCAATAAACTTAAGAAATATATTATGTACCAAAACTTGCCTGATTATAAAGATGATAGTTGGGTAGATAAGGCGATAAGAGATGACCAGGCTGCGAGGGCCGAAATTAAATCTCGTGACTCTGGCAGCGCTACGCTTGAAAGAAAAATTATTGGCGTTTGTGCAAACACTAACTGGACAATAGAAGAGGTGTGTTCTTTGTCAATACGTAAATTTTTAATGTTATTAGGGATGATAGATGACATTATGAATTATAAGATTACAAGGACCGGCCTAATGTCTGGATTCGCAAGTTTACCAAAGGGACAAAGTATAGAACATTGGCTTTATAAAAAAGAAGAGGGTATGTATGGCAAAGCCGTAGATGCCGATGTTTATAAAGGCCAAATTAATAATGCTTAAAATAAATTTGAAAAATATTGTACAAATGCTTGACAAATTTTATATTGTGTGTTATTATTGTTATATAATGGATTGAAAGGAGTTTGTTATGCCGGCTAAAATTATCTTTGATAAAAAACAAATATATGATTTATTTGTTACTCAAGGGTACACAAAAACAAAAATTGCGAGTATTCTTGGTGTTGGTCGTGGAGCTATAACTGATTATATTAAAAATATGGGTTGGGAACAATCCGAAGAAACATTAAGAAAAAATAGGGCGCGACCCAACAAATTTAAGATTAATGTTGATAAAAATGTTTTAGCGTCGTTGTACATCGACCAAAACATGACTGTTGAAGAAGTGGCGCAAGCGCTTTGTGTTAACAAAAGAGTCATTCAAAGGCGATTGTCCGACCTGAAAATATTTAAGGATCCTAAGGCAATATACGAGAATTCGAAGCGTAAATTTTTAGATAAGTATCCAGATGGCGCTAAAGATGAAAAAATTCAACAAAAGCGCAAAGATACCTGTATTTCGAAATACGGCGTCGAATATCCTTCTCAATCCGAGATTATTAAAAACAAAGTAAAAAAAACGTGCTTAAAAAAGTTTGGTGTAGAATATGCTTTGCAAAGCAAAGAAATTAGAAACACGAACAAAAGACGTGAGATTTTATTCCTTAAAAACGGAAATATAAACGCTGAAGAAATTATAGCTGTCACAAAAGACGAAGAGACATTTAGAAAATTCTTAAAAGATAATAATTTTAAGACTTGTAAGCAAATAGTTGATAGATTGAAAATATCAATGCTTACCGCTGAAAGGCTTGTTAGTAAATATTATTGTTGGGATATTATCAATAGATTTAAGTCTCAACAAGAGATAGAGATAAATAACTTCTTAAAATCTATTAGTGTTGAATGTGAGTCAAGAAGAGATGTTATCCCGCCATACGAAATAGATCTTTATAACGAAGAACATAAAATTGGGATTGAGTTTAATGGAACATATTGGCATTGTGATTTAGTAAAAGATCAAAAGTATCATCAAAAAAAATCACAAATGGCTGAGGCTGCCGGTATAAGGCTTATCCATATATATGAGTATGAATGGAATAATGAAAATTTGCGACGTATAATTAAATCAATGTTGTGCATTGCTTTTGGTAAAGTAGAGAATCGAATTTACGCAAGGAACTGCGAGATTCGTGAGATTACAAACAAAGAAGCAAAGCCGTTTAACGAAGCCAACCATTTACAAGGGCATAAAAACGCACAGATCACCTATGGGTTGTTTTACAAAGATCGGCTAATGCAACTTATGAGCTTTAGTTTTAATAAAAAACAAAATTGGTGGGAAATTGAGCGTGGATGCCCCGGGTCTAACAATATAATTGTTGGCGGCGTTTCAAAATTATTTAAGCATTTTATAAAAGAGAACAATCCTGACAGAATTTTTAGTTATTGTGATTTTAATAAATTCGATGGCTCAGGATATGAAAAAATAGGAATGAGATTTATAGGGCTAACGAAACCCGATATGAAATGGGTTATTAATGGCGAGGTATATAATCGAAATCCTAGTAGACACAAAGAATTAAAAGAGAATTCAGAAGCAAGGATTTTTGGTTCTGGTTCTAAAAAATATTTATGGAAGAAATAAAAGTGGCGCCTTATTAAGGGCGCTATTTTGTATTTAACTTAAAAATAAAACAAAAAGGAGAATAAATTATGAGAAAATTTCTTGCTTCTGTCGGCAATGCTAAATTACTTGGTAAAAGAAACGGAGTGTTCCAGCATATTGCAGACGTAAGAACGTTAACCGAGTCTACCCTTAGTTTTTCTAATACCATGGAAGAGGTTAGAGCTGGACAGGGTGCTCAGTTATATGGACGTTTCGGACATGATAGCGGTATGACGGTAAATATAACCGATGCGATGTTCGATATCAACTACATTGCTTTACAGGTTGGCGCAGAATTAAACGCCGCTGGTTTGGAAGCGTCTGGGTTGTTCAACGAATCTTTTGACAACGTTGGTGAGACGATTACGTTAAGTAAAAAACCCACCAATCTCGGTACGGCTTGCGGCCTCGACAAATGTTTTGTTTGGATAAAAGAAAAAGGATGTGATAAAGACAGCGCTTATACCGCAGTTGCGATTACTGCTGGCGAAACGGCTGTTCCTGCCGGAGAATTCAAAGGTAAAAATATTTGTGTTGAATATTTTATTAACAAACCCGGCAACAATGCTCTGCAAGTTTCTTCAAACTTCATTCCTGCGGAATTGGTATTAATTCTCACCACGCAATTATTTGCTGGCGATGCTTCGGCTCCTGAAACCGGCAAAGCGGTTGGCAGTATTACTGTTAAAATCCCGAGATTCCAGCTTGATGGCACGTTTGATCTCTCTATGGCGATGAGCTCTGCTGCGACTATTAGCCTCCAGGGTACCGCTCTCGCTGTTGACGATGGTGGTTGTGAAGGAAAAGGTGTTTATGCTGAAATCGTTGAAATTATCGACGGCGTTGATATCTTAACAAACCTTAAGGACGTCATTGTTGATCCTGAAACGGCTAAAGCTGGCGGTACTCCCGATGTTTACGGTTTGTTTATTAACGGTTCTGTTTCTAAACTCGGTTCTGAAGATTATGCTATCTTCAATGGTACTGACTTTAAAGAAACACCCGACGCGGCGCTTGCTGAAGGCGTTAACACAATAGTTGTGTTTAGCGGAGAACTTCACAAGACCGGAACTATTGCTCTTCAGGACAAAGAAAAAGGTTATTATGCGGAAGCGATAACCATAGCTTAATGAAAGCTAATGGCAAATACTTAGAATAAGGCTTAAAAGGATGGGAATTTTGATATTCCCGTCCTTTTATAAAGTTATAAAAAATAATTATAAAAGAGGGGTTTATTATGGGATGCCGTTCGTGTGATCTTGCTAGAATATATAAGTTGTTTCAAGAAAAGCAAGCAAAAAAAATAATTGAAACCTCGAAGATTTCTAATCCTGAGATAAAAAAAGAGCCGGTAAAAGCAAGTGCTAATAAACCGCAGCCAACCAAAACAAGAAAGAAAAAATCTGAAGTTAAGGTTGAAGAACCAAAGGTTGAAATTTTCGAAGAAAAAATCGAAGAATTACCAGCTGTCGAAGTAGCAATAGAAGAAGACGCGGTAGAAGTTGAACAAAAACTGAATTTTATTACGTAATTAACCACAATATATTGTGGTTAATACAAAAATGCACACTATATATAGTATATTAAAATCATTCACAGGAGGTATACTATGAACGATGTAACCATGTGGATAATTATAGGTGTTTTAGGTGTAGCCATTCTTACATTTATCATTGTCAAACTGGTGAAATTCTTTAAGATGAAACCAGAAGAAAGAAAAAAGATGCTTGTCACATATCTCAAAGGTTTGGTCGCTCTTGCTGAGCAAGAAATCGGAGGTGGACATGGTGATGAAAAGCTTGCGCTTGTTGAGGAATGGTTTAAGAAAAAGACGCCCTTTGTTTACAAAGCGGTGTTGCTTGTTTTCGGAAAAGAAAACCTAAAAGGACTTATTGAGGAAGCTTTGAAGGAAATTAAAGAAAGCTTCGGGAAATAATGACCGGAGGTACATATGGCAGATCAATATGTAAGTAAATTTTCCGGAGTTCAAATCGATGCAGCGGTGGCTTATTATAATGCCATAGAGCAAGCTGGTAGAAAAATAATAACGGTTGGAATAAATGAAGATGCTTGGAAGGGTTTGTCTAAACCCTATTCCTTAAAAATAACTTTGTCTGGTGTTTATAATGTAGCTGGCGCTACTACGTCATCTACGTCTAATACAGAAATACCATCTCCAATTGTTTATTTTTTAAGCGACGACAATAAAAGATGGGATTTAGATTACGATTATAAATATGAAAATGGGGTAGGAACAATTACTTGTTACAGTAACTTAAAAATATCTGGAAACATGATAATTGTTACCGTTTTATCAAACGGTGGCAAGGCAACCCTTTCTCAATAAATATGAATATTAAGTTTCAAAAACCGTTATCAAACTACAGATATTTGCTTTCGTTCGATTTGGCGAAGAAAATTTCGGGTTGGAGTCTTCTCGACTTCAAAAATGACAAACTTCTTCTTGCGGGGGTAATAGACACTAACAAAATGCCGCCATCAAATATGATATGGGATTATTTTAGTGGACAAATTATTAAAGTTGTAGACAGGTGTTTAGATAAAATAGATATGCGTGATACGAGCGCCCTTTTGGTAACAAAAGAACAGTTGCCGGTTCAAAATGGGCGTTTTTCTACGATAGCAACGTTACAAAGTTTAGCCCAGGTACATGCTATATTTGACCTTAGCATATTTCAGTCTGGGTTAGATATTTATGACGACGCTGGGGTGCACTCGGTTGCTGTAAAAGCATATTTTAGAAAACTGCTTGATATACAAAGTCCTCAAAAGGAAGATATCGCAAAATATATATATCAAAAATATAACACATATGATTTTTCCGGGCTTTCATTGGATGTAACCGACTCAATCGGTGTTTCTCTTACATTGCTAAATAAAAAATGGAACGCCGACATCCAATCCGAAATCACGGAAATAAAAAAAGAAATTAAAAGCGCGAAAGCGCCAAATAAAATTGCAAGATTGCAAGATGAAATAGAAAGACTTCAATCGTTGAAATTTGAAGTGAACGAAAAATAGCGGGCGTATAATAGTTTTATGCGCCCCTAATAATTTGGGAGGGGAATCATGGGAAGAAAAACTGTTTACAACGATGGCTTAGTCACCGATGAGAAATGGAATAATGTTTCTAAAAAAAATAAAGACCTCCTGAAGGATTTTTTAGATTACTTAAAGGCGTCTGATAAGTCTCCGGCCACAAGATATCAATACGAACAACAATTAAAAATTGTTCTTTGTTATTTATATGAATATTGTGATAATAAGTTTTTTGTAGACTTAAAAAAGAGAGACTTGATAAAATTTAGCCTTTGGTTACAATCTGACTTAAAGGTTAGCAGTAGCAGGATTAGCACTTTGAGAAGTGTTATATCTAGTCTGTCGGCCTATATTGAAAAGGTGCTGGATGACGAATTCCCTGATTTTAGAAATATTTCCAATGTCATAGAAATATCAAACAGAGAACCAGTTAGAGATAAAACAATTATGTCGCAAGAAGAGATGCAAGCGTGCCTTGACACTTTAGTCAAGGAAAAAAGATATCAAATTGCTTGTTATTTTGCGCTCCTCGTATCTAGCGGTATGAGAAAGTCAGAGGCAATTCAGATGAAAACATCCTTCTTTGAGGAAAAAAACAAGGTTTTAAATGGCGTGTTTTATTTAACGCCTTTTATCAGAACAAAAGGAAAAGGTGAAAGAGGAAAGCCTCTTCAGAAATACATTGCCGTTAAGATGTTTCAGCCCTATTTAGACCTTTGGTTGGAAGAGAGAAAAGAAAAGGGGATTAAAAGTGAATATTTATTTATCACCTATAAAGACGGAAATTACGTCCCTGCAGCGGTTTCGACTGTTAATAGCTGGGCGAATACTATAGGTAAAATTACTAAGCTTGACTATTATAATCATAGTTCAAGACATTTTTTTACCACTTATATGAAAGAAAACGGATTTTCCGATACTGATATACAAGGACTTGTTGGTTGGGCGTCGTTGGACATGGTCAGACGTTACGACGACCATACAAATGAGCAGCAATTAGAACAGTCTTTAGATAAGTTTAAGGCTGTTTTTGGTGCGGAAAACGACGAAGAGGATCAAAGGGGGGATATAAAAGATGACTGACGAAATTAAAAATGAAGAAATAAAAACTGAAATAACGGAAGAGCCTAAGATTTATCAAATTTACGAAATATTAGCAGCTGCTGCGGAGTGGTTAAACGACCCAGAGAACGAAGGGAAGGCTAAAAATTTTGAAAATATTAAATCTAATCTTATTATTAGGGAGTATTTACCCCTTGGGCACAAAGAGATCTGTTTAAAAAAGGCGATAGTGGACATTCGCTCCGAAGAAGAGTTAATGCCGTATACTGCATCGATATTATATGAAATTTCAATTTTGTTTAATTGCTTATTAGCTTATGTTGTAAATTTAGAACCAGATATTAATAATTTATATAAAGACGCATCCTTTTACGATCTTATTGTTTTATCTGGATTAAAAGATTATATTTTATCTTTTTGTGAAAAAGACTACAAAGAAATGAGACATATGGCGAACCGTATGATCACTTTTGATAACTTAAAAGAGCTTACAAAGACGCTGAATTCTGCGTCGCCTGAAGCAATAGATGAGCTTACGAAAGAGTTTAAGAATTTTACCGCAGAGACAAACATAGAAATGCTTAAACGCGTAAGCGATATTATGGCACATAATGACCCTTTGGTAACAAAGGTAAAAGATGCCATTGAAGATGGGGCGTTTAAGTACGCCAATATCGCCGGAGAAGACTCCGAAGAATAATCAAAAATCACGACAAGGAGGTATATTTATGTTTGTGAAATTCAAGATACCGGAAAAGGCATCTACCGCGATACGTGGATTAAAACCGTATCAACAAGCAAAAGTCTTAAAATTAATAGAAGATAAAATAAGACTTTTATTCATAGAAAATTCTCATAATATATATTCAGACATTCATAATTATGCCTCCTTTGATGGTTTTTTGGGTTCTTTGGCAATAATTAAGAACGATGGTAGCGACATCGTTTGGTTTTATGACGAAGAAATTTTAAGAGAGACCGAGGATATAAAAAATTCTGAATTTGAAAACAACTTGTTTGGCGGGAATATAGAAACAAAACCGTTAATACGAGATTCATATATAAACAAACTCATGGAATTAGATGAGAGAAACTACAATAAATTTGAGGATTATTTTTCTAACAAAACAAGTGAGTTTTGGAAAGATTTTAGTAAGGAGGGTAGGTAAATGAGTGTTTTTTATAAAAGCGTTACTGATTTTATTAATAATGTAAAAGATACCGAAATAGCCGATGTCCTTAGTGGACAGAGTGAAATAAGTAGAATTGAAAAAGATTTTGCAAATGATATTCAGAATCAAAAACAATTTAAGCAAATGGCTAAAAACGCTCAAGCGGAAGGTAAGGTTTTAAGTCAAACGATGACACGTTTTGAAAACTCTATTAGAGGGCAAAATGGAAATGTTGTTTGGGAGTGGAATGAAAAAACAAGAGATCTTACTGCATACATTATTCCTCCGGGAGCTAATTACGATACGATGGATAATACAGCACGCCGTGAATTATTGAAACATACTATTTCAATACCGCGTAATGGTACATCAAAAATTAATGGGCTTCCCGCGAGTGTCGGAAGAAATATACACGTGAGCTTTAAAGAGGGTGGAAATAAAGCAAATTATTTTACAACGGCTGCGACAGACTCTTTTATGTACTTAGAAGATATTTCTCGTCAAAATTGGTTCCAAAACAAAATGAAGAAAGGCGATGTAAAATCATTAAAAAGCGCTGTAAAAGGTGCCAGAAAAGCTGGTATGTTGGGTCTTGTCGCATATCAGAGTCGTCCTCTCTTAAATCAAAAAGATATAAACGAGGAATATAATGCCGCATATTCTGGAGATGGTCCCCAAGCTTTCAAACAAAATCAACAGTTAAGAGTTACAATTGCCTCTGCTGCTGCTGATATTTTTAAAAAACGAGCGAATGATATTAAAAACGATTTTCGTAATCTTAACAAACAAAGATCATTTAAAGATGTTGATATACAAGCTAGATTTCAAAACGATATTTGGAAGATGACGGCAATTATGACTTCTTATCCTCGAGATAAAGCAATTGCTCTTATTAAAAACGATAAAAGTTTATCTTATATCACAAAAGGAAACTCTAAATTATTTTCTGCAATTAAAGATGATATGAATTTATTGTGGGGAACACACTCAACCGTTGGTATGGGGTCCGACACAAATAAAGGCTCTGGCGTTATGCAATATGGCGCGAATCAACATGTGGCGTTTGCGGGAGTCGGAGACAGCAGTAGACATTTATCGCAAGCGACAAATCGTGGTGTTCCGATGCTTATTGATGGAACAGGAAAGGGACAAAGGTATAGAACGAAAGCAGGAATTACGCAGGGGTACGATTATGAATCAGAAGCTATACATAAGGTTGCATATGTTGGACAAAAGGAGATAGCTGATTTATTTACAAAATTTAGAAATCAAAAAATTAAAGAAGCTATATTAAATGGACAAACACAAAAAGAAGCAGAAATACAGTTTCTTAAAAAATACGGGGCTGCAATTCAAGGGTTACACGAAGATTCGGGGTTGATAAATGAAAATACCGTGGGTGGCTCCTTGGGATATTTTAGGCCAGGTGGCGTAACAAAATCAATTTTAGCGGAAAACTTAGAGAAATATAAAAATAAAATTAAGAATTATGATAAACTTACAGAAGAAGAGAGATTAAAAGAAATAGCCCATATGGTTGTTCCTCGTGTAAGAAAAGAAAATATGCAAGAGTTATCTTTAACGCAAAGTGAAGATGGTAACTATCAGCTACATTTTGATGAATTAATTATGGGTAAATCTGGTGATAAGGGGCTTGGGACTTTAACCGGAACCAGAGAGACTCTTTCTGCGGTAAGCGAAGAATTATTTGAATATATATTGAAAGAACTCGGAATTGATAAAAATGTTCAAGTATTACGTCAAAAGAAATCTATAAAAGAAAATCAGATCGTTGGTATTTTTAATGCGTTTGTTGAGAATTTGTTACAAAATTACAACGATACAAGTTTATCGCCAAAAGAGCGTGAGGCGGCTGAAAAAACGATCAATGATATATTCTTTGCCAAAGATTCACCATTTTATGGAATGGCAGAACTCAAAGACGGGGAATTGATAATAGATAGCTCTTGGGAGAATCAACAAAAAATTAATACAAAAAAAATTGTCGATCATTTATCTAAGATTGGTATATTATCAACGGGGCAAAATGGGGAGCTTTCGTTTAAAGGCGGTCATTTAACAATAGCTGAGGCGATTACTGGTTCCAACCTTTACGAATATAGAAAAGGGTATAAGGTAGGAGAAAAAGAACGTGATGCGGCTAGACGAACAATTGGAATGGTTGAAAAAAGCGGCAATAATGTTGACGTTTCTGATATCAAAGAACAAGTAGAAAAAAGGCTGGCCGTAAATGACAAACAAAAAAGTAGAGCATTAAAAAATAAAGAGAAGATAGACGAAGTCATTGCCGCTTCCATAGATACAAAACTTGGTGATATTAGTAATGATAAAAATTATGTAAGCATAGGCGTCGGAGAAGACTATGATATCAATATACAAGATTTCATAGACAAAATAATCAACTATGGTGATTTAACAGAAGAAGAATTAAACAAAACCATTTGGGGACAAATGCAATCATATGTTAAATCACATCCTGAATTAGATTCATCAAAATTGAAATTTTATGTTGATACGGGCCGTTGGGGTGGTGGTGTAGATTATGGAAAGTCTAAAATTGGTGTAACGGGTGATAAGTTATTTATTCCAAATTTAGATTTAACTAAATTAGGTAAGAACCTAGATGATGAAGAAACTTATGCAATGCCTCAGATTGGTACGGCTCTTTCGTCTCTGTTCCACGCAATGGCTGAGGGGAAAGGTGGCGATATAATCGCATCACGAGCTATGGATGCATATCAAAAGATAGTAGACACGGCTTATAGCAAAGATGGTTCTATATATAAAGAATTAAACCAACAACGATTAGATAATTCTCATTCTTTTAAGGCCAATGCTATAAACCCCGAGTCTGTAAAGCAAATAGAAGATATCACTTTGAGAAATATGTATGAGAACGGCGTTATGCTCTCTCGTGAAGATTGGGAAAATCTTTTATCTTACAAAGGAAAGAAAAATACTCAAGAATATCAAAGTTACATTGAATCGTTAAAAGATAATTATAAAACATTATATGGCAACGAATACGATGGAGATCTTAATAAGACTAGCGGTATTATTTCTAAAATTTTAGATGCGATAACTGAAGGCAACGAATCATTTACGGGCAAAGGATTGGCCCTTGCAGGACTTAGATTTCCTAGTATTAATGGGCAAGACTTAAAGTTTTTAAGAGGTTATGTTGGCCAAGGGGTTACTTCTGGGCACGCATTGCTTGGTAGCAACGTTTTTAAGGGAATGTCTGGGGACTTTGATGGAGATATGATTAACCTCGCTGCGCTTTTGTTGAGAGGAAAGGGTTTACAACAGTTTGAAAAAATTGCCGATGTAACAAATCGTATTAACAAAAGTGTATCCGCCGCTGTTTGGCAAGATAAGCCCGTTGGTGATACGGATCCGTTAATTTCTGAACAAGTCGCTAAAAATATCGGGGTTGAAGATGTTACTAAAGCCGGTCAAATTATAGCTAAAATCAATAAAGAAAAAATAGGTACATTTTCAAACGTAGCAACAAGGGTTCGCGGTGCCTTAAAATCTCATTATATGGATGAATCTACGGGTTCCAATGTTGAGGATATTGGAACGGGTATTCTGGTAAGATCTTTTTTTGAAACCTTAGAACAAGATGCTATTTCTTCTAAAAAGGTAGAAGATAGGATTATTCAACAATATTCAAAACAAGATTTGAGTGCCGAAGATAAAATTAAATTCATTGCCGAAAAATTCGGAGAATTGGATGAGGTTATTGAAAAAATATTTGATCCAAATGCGAAATTGGAAGATGGCAAAACCGCCATACAAATGCTTTTGGAAAAAATGCAAGAAATGGGCATATTCAAGAACGGCGATACCTTATTACAAGGGAAAACAGCAGCTCAAGCTATTGCAGAAATACAAAGCATGCAAGGCGGTGAAGAGTGGCTTAGAAAAATAGGTTTTACTGACGATCAATTGTTCCAATATGATAAAAATGGTAACGTTATTAATGCTGGTAAAAGTGAAAAACTCGGAACTGTAAGCAATGAATCCATGAGATTTGTATTGGATAGAGCAGAATCTCTTATAGGATCTCCTTTAATTTCAGGAGGAGGAGAGACGTGGGGTGTTGGAGCCCTTAGTAAATATGCTCCCGAATTAGCACATGGTATTATACTTGTTAAAAAAGCTTTAGAGGAGCTAGGTAAAGGCGATTTAATCAAACCGATGTCTGAACTTGCGGAAAAATTTGGTTTGATAGAGACAGCTGTTACCTCAGCAAAAGATGCTATAAAACAAGAAAAAGAAGCAGAAATGGCTAAGATCAGAGTTGCCAAAGATGAAGCTACTGTTGTACAACAATCTACGGAGGCATGGAAAAAATATTCTAAAAGTCTCGAGGGAATTGTGCATGGTAGATATAATAAAGCATCTTATGTTGATACCTTACAAGCCATAGGAATGGATAAAACGTCAGTTAGTGCAATAAAAGGAATCCACGCTCCTTATGTAGGGGGGACAACAGGACTTGATGTAGAAACACTTTTGAAACAAGGAAAGAAACAGTCTTGGGCTTCCCTTGTTCAATTACTAGGTTTAGCGCCAGACGCAACCAAAGAAAGTGTTGGATTAAAATATCTAACTACTGCAGGGGGTGATTTAGCACACTCTGTAGCTCAAACAGGATTATTTTCAGATGAAACAAGAAATTGGAAAGAGAAAATTAGTCTTGTCCTTGAGGCCCTAGGTTGGACAAGCAAAAAAATAAACGAAGCAGTTGATAAATATTTAGATATTGGTAATAGCATTAGTTTGGTTGCAAAACAATACGGAGAAGAAATAGGACACGAAGTGTATGGGGCCAGAGCGTCTTCTGATGGGAAATATCTTATCGGCGGCAGAATGGACTCGTTGCGTCATGGCATAGTTGATGATAAAGATGTTTATACTGTTTTAGACTATAAAACAAGATCTGGTGGTAAAATCTCTGCTGACGACATTGAGCAAACGTTGCAATATGTTAAAATGTTGCAAGATTTACAAACATCCTTAAAGGATGGTGGTGCTTATTCAGAAGATGCTAAAAAAGCAATGATGTCTGGAGACACGAGCTCATTAATTAATAAAATATCCACAGAGATAATAGATGTCAATAAGTTTAGAGCGGATAAAGAAAATGGTTTATCGGCGACCGAGGTTGCGGAAAAAGCTCGTTTGCGTTTAGTTGAAAATCTGGAAACTATTTTTGGAAAGACGGGCGAAGGAATGGGTTCGTTTGTTAAAGGACGAATTCAAGGCGGTGTCGTAGTTTCAAATTCTAAAACGGGTGAAACACAGGCCTATGATATTGTTTCTAATATTACAAATAATATTTTAAAAATATTAGAAAATATGACAGGTGTAAGAACCGCTGCTGATAATGTAACGTTATTGGGACAGGCTCAAATACATCAGGAAGGCGGATATTATATTCCTGGTAAAAAAATTCCGCAAACAAAAGAACAAAAAGAAGCGGACAAGAAAGCTAAACAAGAAGCCTTTAATAAAGCTCTCGAAGAAGAATATAAAATTCGTTTTAAGATTGAAGAATTAAAAGCAAAACAAGGCAAAGCTCCTTCAGAAGACGAGAAAAAGAATTATCAGACACTTCTTGATTATCAAGGGACTCTTCTTAAAAATCAAGAAAAAGAAGTTAGGAAGGCTGGAAAAGGTGTTTCCTCTCGTTATAAAAACGATCTTTTATCAGCTAAAAATGCTGAATTGGATCTTTATAAGGGACCCTTAAAAAACAAAGGTGTTAGCGGCAGCGGTCCTCAAAAACAAACTCTTTTAGACTCGCTTGGTTATAACAACCAAAACCTTACTCGTATGATTACACAATATTTTTCATTGTGGAGAGTATTAGGGAAAGTTCAACAGGAAATTCGAAGGGTTGTTCAGATAACCAAACAATTAGATCAAGCTATCGTCAATATTCGTATTGTAACAGGTATGAGTAGGGAAGAGGTCGACAATTCAATTATATCGTATAATAAATTAGCAAAGGAAATTGGTACGACGACAGTGGCTTTAGCTGAATCGGCAAACGAGTGGCTAAGACAAGGTTATTCCATAAGTGAATCCATGGATTTGATTGAGGCAACAACTAAGCTTTCTAAGCTTGGTATGCTCGATATGAACTCCGCGACAAAGGTCCTTACTTCTACCTTGAAGGGCTTCAAAATGGAGGCAAGTGAAGCGTCTAACATCGTTGATAAACTTACAAAGCTCGATATGAATTACGCAGCTTCCGCGGGCGAAATCGGTGAAGCTATGTCGAGAACCTCGGCCATTGCATCTCAAATGGGCTTGTCTATTGATGAAACTGCTGCTATGGTTACGACCATTATGGATATTACCCAGCAGTCGGCTGAAATGGCAGGTACTGCCGTAAGGAGTATCTTATCTAGATACGGTAATGTTAAAGCTGGTTCATTCGTATCTATGATGACTGAAGGCGAAGACCTCGAAAAGATAAACGATATTGAAAAAGTTTTAAGTGTATTAGGAATAAGTATTCGCAATTCCAAGATGGAAATGCGTGATATGGGTGAAGTTCTCGATGAATTAGCCAAAAAATGGAACACTTTAAGCTCTGTTGAACAAAACGCAATTGCGACTGCGTTCGCCGGTACACGACAGCGAAATCAATTCCAGGTGCTTTTATCGAATTGGAATCAAGTTCGTGAGGCACAAGAAATTTCAGCAAACGCAGCCGGTACATCGGCAGAAAAATACGAAGCGTATATGGACTCCATTGAAGCTAGTATAAAAAGAGTAGAGGCCGCCTGGGAAAGTTACACACAAAAGGTGGCTGCTAGCAAGGTGTTTAAGTTTGGCCTTGGGGGTGCCGAATTACTTGTTAAAAATATGGACAAGATAATATCTTCGGCGCTTAGCTATATTAGTTATAGATATGTATCAAAACGTGCTTCCGGGGAGGAAATTCCTAAACTTGGAATTATCCGCAACGGGTTTTCGACTGTAGGTCAAAAATTAGACGAAATTAAGTTGGCTATCGAGAAAACACAAACGAAGGATGCGGCTAATGGAGCGATAGGTACCGTTAACGGTAAAGCGACACAAATGTTTTCTGCAAAAGCCCGAAATGGTAAAAACATCGACGCTGTATACGAAAACGGGAAATGGGTGAGCGCAAAGACGGGGAAAGAAATAAAAGATAAGGCCGCCCTCGCCGCATTAGATCAACAAAAAGAGCAGAGTGTTGCAGAGGAACTTGCCCGCAAAAAAGCACTAAAAGCGGCCAAGGGCAAAGCGATTGCCGCGTCGTCTATTATGGCGGGAATAACAGCTATGATAGCGGGTCCTTCTGACACCTTAGGCATTTCAAAAGCGATAACGGGGAAAGATGCAGAGAGCGTTCAGTCTAATTTTGGGGACAAGGCCGTAGGTGGTGTTGCTACCGCTGGTGCCACAGCCCTTTTATCGATGATACCTGGGATTGGCCCGATTATTGGTTCTGTATTTGGTCCAATAGTAGGGGATATCCTGGGGAGTCTATTTAAGACTTGGTTCCACAAGTCGGAGCTCGATAGAAAACAAAGGGTCGACGCTGCTAAAAAAGAATTAGAGGCGTTGAATAAAATAAATTCATCTGTAAAAAGCGCTGAGAATGCTGTTTATGATCTTAGTAGTGCTTCGGCATTTAGAGAAGCTCAAGAAGCGGTAAATGCATTAATAAGTACATTATTAGACGATTCAAATAACAGAAACGAAATTTTAAAAAAGCTTTCTGAGGCTGAATTGAACGTTAAAAATATGGATGACATTTCGCGTATTTTATTAGGGTCAAACAACGATGAGAAACAAAAGCTTCTTGATATAATAAATAATTATGCCTCAAATAAAACGGCAGAAGAAAGATATAAAACGCAAGAAGAAACCAGAGCAGAATCCTTAAAAAAACTCGATAAAACACTCGAAGATGCAAACTTTAAAGTTCTAGAAGGAGACTCTAATGTTTTATTTGACGGCTTTGAGGAATATTTTAAAGAAGAAAGTAAGGAAGTCAATTCCGGTGCTACCGGAAAGACGAGGACAACATACGGAATAGCTGGAGATACACGTGAGGAGCGTGCTGCAAACGCAAAAGCTTTAATAGAACAGTATAGAAACAAGAGAGAAGATAAAAATAACGGGTTAACCGAAGCACAAAGGGAAACTTTAACAAAAGAAATTGAGAAACTTGAAAAAATAGTTAGTCAATATTCTGATTACTCAGCGGAAAATGAAAAATTAAATCGTGAATTATGGGGTGACGAATTAAAAGCAGCATTTAGCAACGCTGGGCTCGCTACGTGGGGAGTGGCTGATATAGCTAGAGCCAATGTAGAAGAGGTTGTTCAGGTATTTGCTGATAATTTAGCATTAACCGGGCAGGCAGTTAGAGATTATACCGGCGCAATTACTGACTCGGCTAGGCAACAAATAGAAGCATTCTTGAGAAACAACGATAGATTTTCCGCTTTGTTCACAGGCACCTCTAAAACGCTTAATGATCTTATAAGTACGCAACGAGAACAAAACAAGTTGGTAACCGAGACCCAAGCGGAAAGTTATGAGGAATTAAGGGACGCTTTTGAGCATAATGTCACGAAAAAAATGGAGATGTTTGCTAAAAATATGCTTGGTAGTTCGAAAGAAATGACCGAGGCCGTTGCGGAATTAAGAAGACAAGTATTTAAGGTTGACACCAGCGAGCTCGAGGCGTTTGCAAATGCTTTGCATATGACGGTAGAGGACATGCTTAATTTCCGTAAACAATTGGGAAATGTTACTCTCGCCGATTTATTGAAAAGTCCGACTGAACTAAGAGAATCTTTTGATGATTTAGCTAATATTTTTACTTCTTTAACGGCTAATGGCAAAATAAGTGGTGAAATATTAGAAAAGGTTAACAGCCAATATTTTTCGTTGTATAATATGTACGATGAGGAAGGAGAAATTATTTCTTCTAACGCTGATAATCTCTTAAAAAATGTAAGGCAAAGGCTTTTTGGTTCAGCGCAAGATAAAAGTACACAAGCCTTTTTATATCAAAATGCAACTTTTGAACAGCTTAGAAATAACTCTGATTTTTATAAATCTTTTAAGCAAGAAATAAAGAAAGCGATAGATAGCGGCAGTCTGGTTGGTGTTGACATGGATAAAATCGAGAGTGCCGCAAACTTAAACGACATAATTGAATACATTGGACAACGTCAAGACATTTTACAGGTATTATCTGAATATATGGACGACTTAAATATGGAAAATACATATTATCGCGAATTACAAGATAAACTTGTGGAGTGGCAAAAGCACGAAAATCAAATTGCAATAGATAATCTCAACGGACAAATAGAGGCGCTTAGTGATATTAATGCCGAAAGAAAAAAGGAAATTGATTTAATTAAAGCAAAAGAGGCGCTTGAAAATGCTAAAAAAGAAAAACGGCGTGTTTACCGTGCTGGCGTAGGTTGGACATATGAAACCAATGCGGAAGCTGTTTCAAAAGCCCAGGAAGAGTTGGAAAGTTTAGAAAAAGATAAAACGAAAAACGATCTGCAGTATCAAATAGACTTACTTGAAAAACAAAATAATATATTGGATCATATCAGTGAAAACGAGCAACTTGCTGCGCTGAAGAGTATTTTTGAAGAATATCAAGGATATATGAGAACCGAATTTGGGCAAGACGTGACAAGCGGGTTAGGTTCAATTCTTGATTTTATTGGGACTGATCGTACCATGACCTGGTCGCAATATGTCGCCATGATGGGAAAAGAAAAAGCGCAAGAAAAGAGTGCTGCGTTTGAAAGTTACGAAACGGCTAGGCAAAATGTTATGACGCAATATAAAAACATGCAAGACATGGTTAAAGATAAGTCGGGAGAAGAACTTACAGAAACGCAACATAGTGAGAAATATATCGCCGCTCAACAGACTGCACTAGCAGAGTATAATAAGATGCTTGAAGCGAAAGAAACTTTGAGTCAACGTGGAGAGGACGTGTCCAAGTTAACAGATGTTTTTGCTGGTGAGATCGGCAAAGACACAGACTTTAAGAAACAACTGCAAGAGGGATTGTTAAATGAAAGATACTATTATGCCTCGCAGAGTGTAGACAAAAAAGGCGTAACAAAAAATGAGGCTATAAGGCTAAAAAAGGGCAGCGCATATAGTAACGATGAAATTAGTAGAGCGCTAGAACTCTACGATGAAAATAAGAACAAAGTCTTTGTTCATAGATTAACCAAAGAAGGTCGATTCGAAAAAATAGATGACATTGGTGCTCTTAAAAACGGAGAGGTTGTCCATTTTGGGTATGATGAGTCTAGCGACGAAGGAAGTGAATATGCAATAAAAGACGGTAGCCAATGGAAGAGAATGGTTAAGTTTGCCAAAGGGACCTTTGGTGTTGATAAATTAACACCAGCCATCATTAATGAACTTGGCGTGGAGGGTATAGTAACTCCACAAGGCACCATCACATCGCTGCCGGCAAAAACCGGTATTGTTCCTGCTGAGCTTACTAAAAATTTATTCAAACTTGGCGAGGTAGCTCCGAACTTAATAAAGAAGATAGATAATGCTGGGCCATTGCCAAAAGCCTCTGAGCAAAGCACGATCAAGGACAATTCCATGAATTTTGAAAATTTCTATGCTACATTCAACACGGTGGAAGACTATGATTTTGAAAAATTGTTAATTAATGCCCGTCAATATATATCAAACACTAAGAATTTAAGGAGATAAAGACTATGGTTTATAAAAATAAATATAAAATTCTAAATGAAAGGCTTTATATTCCCCAGGGGACGACATACATCCCTGACGGAGAGTTCAAAGGTTTATATAATATTGAGACGGCATATATCCCGAATAGTGTTATATATATAGGAGAGCAGGCGTTCTCCTGCTGTTTTGGATTAAAAAGAGTAGTTTTTGAGGGTGGTTCTCAATGCAGATTTATTTTCGACCGTGCCTTCGAGTTGTGTAAAGATCTATCTGAAATAAACTTGCCGGATACGGTTGAAGCGATTGGAGAAGAATGTTTTTTGCTAAACAATGGAATTATAAATTTATCCCTCCCGAAATCTCTTAAGGAAATTAGGGAGGGAGCTTTTAAGCTGTCCAATATACAAACTTTGGAGTTTAATGGTTATCGTGTGATTCATCTCAACGATAAAAGTTTCTCTTTAATGGAAAGGTTAAATACGGTTTATATTCAAAACAAAAAATATAATGTTGTTTCTGGCCTAGAGACGGTTAGCATTGTTCCTTTATCTAAAAAAAATATAAAAGATATTATTATAACCAGCGGTTGCGAAGTTGGGTTTTTGTTAGGCGGAGAAAAGAAGCATTATTTTATCTGCTCTACGGTAGACGGTACCATTAAAACTATGAATCGAACTTTGCGTGATGCTTTTCAAGAATTAGAGGACAAAAGAAATTTTAACATTACACAAAAAGCAATAGATGAAGAATGGGATATAAATACTAAAATAGATTATAAACAGTATACCGCGATGTCAAAAAATTGCTGGATTTATACTTTAGAATTTATGCAAAATAGCGGGATACCCAGAGACGCCAAAGTCCCAATTATAGACGTTCTTAAAATGACAAAGGGCGAAAGAAATTATGATGTATTTTTAGATTTTGTGCGAAAGTATGTAAAAGGCGGAGAGGCATTTTAGTCTTAAAATGCGCAAGCAATATTAAAATTAAATTAAAGGAGAGCTTATGGAAAAATTTAAGAAAACAGTGTTGTCCCTAAATGTAATCGGCCCAATGGGCGATGATTCTCAGGAGTTTAGGGTTGGCACAAAAAACGGTAAAACCGTTTACGTACAGGTAGGTACCGTCTTAATTAAAGATGATGGGGCCGGCGTATTATATATAAACGATGATAAAGTATACACGTCTGAGACAATAAATAATATAGCCGAAGATATTTTGCGTGCTTCGAAAGATTATACAAATCAGACGGTCGAAACCATTACTTCATTCGAAGTTGTGATTGTTGATAAGTTACCAGAAGCCGGGGAGAAAGGATATATTTATTTTGTTCCCAAAGATAATAGTGGCGGCGAAAGTTCGAACGGTTACAATGAGTGGATTTATATCAATGATAAATGGGAAGAAATTGGAGACACTAATTTTGATCTTTCCGATTATTACACATCAGAAGAAGTTGATAGGTTGTTCTTAAAGAAAACGGGTGGCGCGATTTTGGGGGACGTTCAGATTTCTGGAGACTTACAGGTTAAAACCATTAAGACCGGGGATGCTACGATCGTGCTTTCCACAGACCCCGAGACTCAAAAAACTACCATTACAATTACTGGTGGGACTATATATTTAGCCGGTGATGTTAATGTGAACGGTACGATATATCAAAAGAGCGGGGATATTATACAATATTCTCAGGATGGCGAAACAAATTAAAAAATAGTGGTCATTGGGTGGGGGAAACCTCCGCCCACCCACTATGACCATTTAATTTAAACACAATACTTAAAAACAATTGGAGGTTTTATATATGATTTACAAACCAACAGACTTGTCTCCTTCTGCACAAACTTTCGATGTCAAAGACACCCCGATATTTTTCGAGTGTAAAATAGACACGTCTAATGTTAAGGCGGAAGGGTTTACAATTAAGGTTCTTAATAGCGAAAACGACGTGGTTTTTTCTTCTATTCCGGAAGGGGAATCACTTAAGATAGAATATATTAGTTTGATTGATGAACTAAATAAATACGTTTCAGAAGAACGGTTTAAAAAATATACCGTTGGGTATAATTTATTAAATTCGGGGTATAATGGAACATACTTAAAATTCCCATTTTCTTTGTCCTTAAACAGTATAAATATAAATAATAATATAAATAATAAATATAAAACTTTAAGAAACACACAGGTTTTTTATAGTGAAAAAAATCCAAATGGAGAAGAGAGTTCGGCAAAAAGCGGTAGCGGAATGTATAGATATATTACATACGCCGCGGAATGGAATGAATCTAATATTTATTATGTTGGAGATATAGTTAAAACAACAGATAACACTGGTATTGTTACTTATTATTATAGTAAAAAAACGAACACCGGAAACAAGCCAGCCGTTGGTGAAGATGGTCCCTGGGAAGAAGTTCTCTATATGCCCGTTGAAATATATAACGGGAAAGAGTATAAGTGGTCCGTAACATTATATCAATTAGAAAACATAGGGTCCGATAGGGCTCCAAAATGGGTCCTTCCTCAAAATCCATTATTGTTAGATATGCCACTTACAATAGGTACGGTTTTAGGATCTTGCGACACAAGAATACAGTCTGTCCTATCTGAAGATATTTATGCAGATTATTTCATACAACCGGTGTTTATAAACGGATTAACATTTAATAGAAGTTTTCCGTTTGACTGGAGATATGAATTAGATGAAAGTGGTGATGCGATAAGGCGTCAAAGCGAAGACACCAAAACTAACAGGGCTCTTATTAAAGCATACGACCAGACATATGGGTATATTTATCCTTCTGATGGGCAACAAGGGTTCCCAGGAAACACAATTTCAAAAGATAGGGTGAACGCCTTTAGAATATATAAATTTGGTAATAATGTTGAAAATCTAAATGCTTATCAACAGGTCGCATATGTTTGTGAGACACCAATAGACAAATTTGGGGGCTCTGACGACCCGCAAAATGCGTCTTGGAAGTGGGTGGACTCATATGCCAATCCCGGAGAGTCCTATGGTGAGATGATTTATTTCTCACTTGTCGAACAAAATGGTTTGTATAGCGATGTTCCTGGAATGAACGGTTTTGCATTAAAGGGCGGAGAACGGGTTGTTTTGAATGCACAGGCAACACAAGCTTCGTACGACGGAATAGGTAATTATATTGGAAGTCCGTATAACGGGATATATTATCCCGAATTCTCCTCTATTAAACTTTTGGAGTATTCCGACATTAAAATGTACAACCCTGGTGAAAGGGTATATTTTCAAGACAAAGTATATGAAAGTAAAGGCATCGTGAAAGGGAAAGATCCTAACGCCGGCATTTATTGGAGGCAGGTGAGTTTTGACACCTTAAAGAATGGATGGGCCGATGTTGATGAATATTCAGAAGAAACAGAATATAAACAAGGACAATGCGTTTTTAAGACGAGTAATAACATAAACGAACGAAGAAAAATATATAAATGTAAAAAAAATATTACTATATCCAAACCGAAAGATTCTCCACAATTCGACAAAGACAACTGGGAAGAAATAAATGTTAAAGATTGGAAATATGGTACATCCTATAACAAGGGTGACATAATTAGCTATTTCGGCATACATGTGAAAGCAAAGGAAAATTTAATAGCAAACTTTCCGCCTTTAGACTCTCCTTATTTTGAAAACATTAATGTCAAAACCCTTATTAACGGGGAAACATACAACAAGGATGACTATGTGTGGTATACAAATTTGTATGTTTCCTATTATCAGTGTACAGGTATTACATATAAACAAGACCCGAGCGATACAACCCATTGGAGGCTAACCGATAATGACGCCACATATCAAATTGTTGTCAGATGGAACAGAGCCCCCGATGCGGATTCGTGGGGAGAACTTAAAAATAAAGTGGTGTTAGTAACATCTTCACAAAGTCCATACTATGGGAAAAACATCCAGATAAAAAGCACAAGTGAAAACTCGGATGCGTATGGTGTTATTAACCAGACGCCATTTAAGTTCGTAGAAGAGGAGCCAATTGAGATATACAATAATAAAATAAAGCCATACGATTCAACCCATCAATACAAATATGGTGACGTGGTAAGTTTTATTTCTCCGTCATCAACAAACGGGGAGTGGAACGTATCTGATTCCTATGCCCCGGGACAAATTGTTTTCAAGGAAATTAACAAAGAAGTTGTGTATTATATTTGTATTAAGCGTATATATGGTAAATTTTATATTTGTAAAAAAGGTAATAGCGCAGGTGTAAAACCTGACTCCACAGAAGGATTAGATGTTTGGAAAGATGTGTCTATAACAAAATATAGAAAAGAATATGGGTATATACAAGGGCAATGCGTGGAAAATGAAGGCAAATATTACGAGTGTATAAAAGATATTACAAGCACAAACATATCTATTGACAACGTGGAATATTGGAAGAATATAACTATAGGAGTGTTTGATGATTCTAAGGTATACAATGTGGGCGAATATGTGTCTTACAATGCTGCAAGCGGCGCCGTAACTCTTAACGATACCGTTTATTGGGCACAATACAAAAAGAATAATTATTTCGTTTGTATCTCAAATGTTCCTATTACAAACATTGAGCCGACCATTAACACTTATTGGTATGAAAATCCTTATCTCAACAATACAGGTTTAATCTTTTATAATCAGCAACTCGAAGAAAATAACGAGCTAAATGATCAAAGCGGGTATTTATATATTAGACACTTTGACGGAATTACAAAGAGTATGGGCTTATTTAAGAACACGGCGACGAATCAGCAGTATTACTTCGATATTGCTGATTATAACCCAGAGTATAATTTTGTTGAGTATAAGAAAATTAAACTATTTGATACTTATGAACCATATAGGGCGGGCGATAATAAACCAGAGGAATTAAATCCAAAGGAGATAAAAGGTGATATTGGATGGAATATAGACTCAACAAAATATCAAATAAAAACCTTTTTCCGCGAAAGCGACGAAAACGCGTTTTACTTTTATACGACTCCGGTAGTAACGTTGCATTACGAGAACTCGAACGGTGTTAATTTTATAGAAGATAGAGTCTTGACCGAAAAATATTATGTTGATTATATTGAGAACGTCCCTGCACATATAGACGGAAAGGTTTATAACATTGGAGATGTTTATTGGAAGGAAAAGGACGGAAGCAAAGCTTACTACCAAGTTGATGATAAATATGTTGCTAAAGATGTAACCGATGAATGGACGGACCCTGCGAACACAACCACGGATTATAATCAATGTTTTTCGTATAATAAAGACGACATTGTCTCCTATGATAATAAAAGAGACTTTTTATTATATAAGAGTGACCAATCTTATAAATACGGAGATAAGGTAAAGTATAATGGTAAATATTATATGAGCACGGTGGATAATCCCGGAACTCCGCCTTCTAATTGGCAAGAAGTAATATTTGACGACGGGGTAGAAACAACCGTAACGTATGTTGCTATTGCCAACGTCCCGGTCGGAAAAGAATATGCTCCAGGACAGGATAACATAGGCTTGTATTGGCAACAATACATAGGCGTTCTTTTTGAGAACGAAGGATATGTACCTGCGGCACATTATTATAATAACGTAAAATACGCAGTTGGAACAAATATTATATACAAAGGTTTGTATTTTTATGTTAATAAAGAAAACGAAAGCTTTGAGCCGAAAGATGATGTTAGGAATGAGTATGGGACAAAAATTTGGGAAAAATATACTTCTAAAAATGACATCGACACCTACGAAGACGGTGCTAAAGAATGGGTCGAAGGCGTTTTAATGCAGTATGATAAACCGAATAATACGTGGAGTGAATACACGGGAGAGCACGAAGGGCACCATTATGAAAATGGGCTCATACAAGATAATGGTGGTACAACGTTTGACAAAACAAACGTTTATCAAAAAACATCAAGAACGTTTTATAATGGGTATTGCTATGTTGTGGTCTCCGATACAGCCCTGCATTTGCCGACGTTTAATAAGGCAAGTAGCGATTTGGACTACTTTATTAGGTTGTCCAAAGGAAAACCTTTGAATTATCCAGAGTCCGCTATTAAGTCGTATAAATATACGAATCAAGCTTCAGGCGAAGAAACTACAAATAACAAGCGTAAATATCTTATGGGCGACATAGCCTTGTCTAAGGCAAACTCGAACAACGGCTTGCCCGATAGGTATTGGGTTAAGTTTAACAATACTAGCACAGAAGACGTAAATAATTTTATACCAAATCAAACATATTGGCAAACTTATTATGGCCCGATATTTAAGAAGAGTGACTCTGAAACTGGGTATGATGAGACTGTAGATTATGAATATAATGACATAATTCTTGATAACGAAAGCGGCTTATATTTTGTCCAAAAAAACATAAATATTAAAGGCAAGGGCCCACTTTCTCCCTCTGGTCAAAAAGCATGGAGCGTTAACTCTGAGTATAAAATTGGTGATATTGTTGTTTATAATAATGTCATTTATATTTGTAAGAGTAATGGTGTCTCTGGTAGTCGCCCATCTGTTAACTCTGAATTCTGGGATGTTTATCCGTGGCAACTGTATATACCGGAGATAACGGAAAGAACGCTTAGAGTTTCTGCCACATACGACCAGCAACAATATATACAATGGAAGAGTGCACAGTGGTTCTTATTTGACGATCGCGGTGAAAACATCAAAGAAAAAAGTAATGTTTTTTACGATGGAGATTTGTCTTATACTTTTCATGGGTTGGATGGCAGAAACGAAGCTACCGGGGCGGATCGGTATTTTATCGTAAGATTGATACTCGAAACATATAATGGATATAGATTAACGATTGACCAAACAATCGAAGTAATGTTTAGTATTACAGAAATTAAATCGGAAGGTCTTATAGATATTGCTTTCGATTGCGACACCGCATCTGTTGTGACGACAATAACGAAGGAATCGGGATTCATAATACCGTCTGATATAGCCGAATATGCTAATATACCGCAAGGTGGCGATATTGGAACGGCTGGCGAAATGTCATTAAGCGGGCAAATGAAATATCAAAAAGTTTCCACTTCTATTGAGGATGCTTCTCAAATATCTACTGCCGGCCCGATATTATCTGCTGCGGAAAGATTTGTTCAGCAAATAGACTATACTATTGATACAGATAAGTTTTGTGGCACATTAATTGGGCTTCAGTCTTTTTCTGGACCAACTAATGCGGACCCGGAAAATTTAACGGCGCAATCCAAGAAGGTCGGGGACTTTAACATATTTATTCCCGAATTCTTACAAGAAATTTCTGGCACTTCACTTTATCCGGACGATGAAGTATTAAAAGAGCGGAGATATATTAAGCTAAGTAAAAATAGGAATTATATGAAGTGGTCTGCTAGTCAAGCCGGAACTCCGTATGATGGTGGAGTAACCATTGCAGTTATTGATGGAGATGGTAACATTACAACCATAGAAGAGGGTAACCTAGCAGAAAAAGACGAATCTGGGAAAAATTATTTGCTTGGTTATAAATACCATGAAACTATTCCATTGTGGCAGAAAAAGGAGTTTAAAGCTCCGGAGAACACAAATGTATTAGATGTGTCGTATGAGCAAACAATAGAACACAATGGACAAGAAGCTCCCGATTCTAAATACTTAAACGTAACGCTCAATTACAGCATTTACACAACTAAGTCGGATGAGATAAAGAAGAATATAGGAGAACAAGACTTTCATACGATTAAACAGCCGATAGTTAAACAAACAGCGTTTAATAATTCTGACAACCCAGAATATAAGGGGACTACATATTCAACGGCAGAGTTTATCCAGAACGGGAACAACGAAGCCGGTGGTGAAGAGACGTTAAAGACGTCAATACGTGTAAGATCGAACACTAGTACAATGTGGTCCGACTACGTATTCCGAGTTCCGTTTGGGACTATTGTCGGGGCTAACGCGGACCAAGAAACATTGTATACCATTAAAAATGTTTGGGATACTGTTGGTTGGAGATGGCAAGATGACGAAGATGGTGGCTCTGTTTGGAGCGATGCCGATTATATAACTGAGTATAACGGGTATCAGACACAGATTGGCTCTATATCGTTAAATGGCGAAGAGATAGAAAGAATCGATTTTAATGATGAATCTATCACCATTCAAGACCAAAGATCAAAAACATTCTTTAAGCCACAGGAAGAACAAGAGCAATTATTCAATGAAAGAAGATTCTTGAAGGGTAAAAAATTTATATTTGACGTAGACTTAACGATGGACGCTGACGGTTATATTACACCAACGTCCATAGAAGATTTAAGCCCAGGGGCCGACGGGTTCTTGAAAATTGTTGCTTATACTGGCGACACAAATAACACTAACAAATAAAAAAAGGGGGAGTATATTATGAAAATGCGTGCTATAATAGGCGATTCTTTAAATTCCACCTTTGTTGGTGGAGTGAAGTATGAGAATAAACAAAAGGTAAAATTTTTATATGTAATTGAACAGCCCGAAATAACAAATAATAACTTAGAACAAGTAGAAAAGGGCACATCTGTAGACCAAGAAAGTCACATTATTGGTAGAAGTATGGGATACATTCCGCAAAAATATCCGTATACAAATGTAGACCAAAACGATAATAATAACCTTGTTACAATGTTTGGGAAAAACGGATTAATATTTATGAACTACAATCATGGTGGTCGTATTACTGAAGATATATATAATTATCAGCAATACGGGATGATGACGGTTCCACGTAGCGACTATGTTAATGCTATCTCTATCTATAAGAAGGAAATTTGGTACGATGATAGTAAACTAGACAGTAATGGTAACCCCGTAGAAAAAGAGGAGACTAATTATCACTTAGTTACAAATATGTCTGACAGCGGTACTATATTCGATTTCAACGTCGGGAATAATCGTTATTACAAATATTTGTTTAGATTTGTATATTCAGGCATTCGGGATGGTAAAAATGACGTCACTATAGCCGAGGGCCTAAAGGAAATAACAATACCTATAAAAGTCGGTTGGCTTGGGTGGACTTTAACAGAGTTACACGAGGTTGAAAATGCGGATCCAAAAGTCTATGGCAACACAAAAGTTTACAAAGCATCTCTCAAGGATGTTTGGAAATTTAAGTATAACATTTCGCCCGGCGACTATCAACAAAATTTGTCTAAAACAAAGCAAGACACATTATCTGCATATCCAAAGTTTGTACACGGTCTAATGAATTCTATTAGCGGGCAGGTTAGTTGTCTGCTTGGTAAAGATGTTTTACCATTTGATTGGGTTAATACGTCGTATGCTTATGGAAGGAAGAGCACTGCTGGCAAAAACAAGTTTGATTGGGGTTGGCAGTGGGCATATAATAAGGCTGATAGTTGTGGAGATAACTCTAAACCTTATTATATAGATGAAAAAGAAGGAGTTATAAAGCATTTAGACTCCACTTATGCGAATTTGTTTGATTCGAGCGCACGAAACAACGGCGGATATGTGGAAAAACTTTGGGACGGCGTTAATTACGGCGACCTTACGTCAAATAAAAAACTTGATTTATTGCATCATTGGCAACAATTCTGTCACTCTGGCAACCCGAAATTGCTTAGGGATCAACTTGGAAATAGATATATTGTTCAAGTTCACGATACTTCATCTCATGTTGAAGAAACTTGGGACAGAAGACCTATTACTATATCGTTTAGCTGGACACAAATCGGCAATGCAGATGATTGCCAAATTATTGAAGAGGAGGGTTGATTCCGATGGCAAAAGTAGTTAAAGCGTTTACGGTTGACGAAAGCGGTAGTTTAGACATATTATCGGGAACTATCGAGTTAGAAGACGACCTTTCTTTTGACTATAAGAAGTATTGCACAATTTCGTATGTCAAAAAATTATTGTCTAGAAACACCATATATCCACGTTTTAGAATATTTGTGTGTAACCCCGATGACACTACGAGATATGAAATACCAAACGAAGACATAATAATGGGCGGCTCTTATTCTGAAAACTATCAGAATGGGCAACGCCGCTCATTATCGTTTTCCTTAATTAATAACGACGGAAAATATACACCAAACATAGACTCTATTTGGGCAAATACGAAGATAGCTCTTGAAATAGGGTTGCAACTGCCGGAGGTCAACGGTGTTCTTTGGTTTAAGAAAGGAATATATGTTGTTACAAAAGCAGACCCGTCAAGGACGGCGAGTGACAAAACGGTGTCTGTAGAATGCGCAGACAAATTTAATATATTTGAGGGTAAACGAGGAACTCTTACGGAAACGGTCGAAATAAGACCGGGCGAAGTCATCGAAGATGTTATAAAAGACATTTTGGCGCTTAGCGCCGGCGACGGATACCCACTTGATTCACGCCCGATACTGTATCATTCTTCGTTTAAGGGGAGGACGACCCCAATTACGGTGTCTGGTTCCTCTGGTTCGAATTGGGGATCAATACTATTACAACTTGCAGAGATACTCTCGGCAGAAATATTCTATAACGCAGAAGGGCGGCTGACACTCGTTCCGATAGTTGAAGTTTCGAACGACGGTGATAAGCCAGTTATTTTTGACTTTGTTGATACCGCTGGCGATTTCCAAAACGACAATTTTACTATGGATATGTCAACATTTATAAATAAAGTTGTTGTTATTGGTTCTAATATCAATGGAAGAACGGTTATGGCAGAAGCGGTAAACGATGACCCTGCATCCCCGTTGTGCTATCAGAGGATAGGATATAGGATTGCTAGCCCTATTAACGATTCGAATATTACAAACGATATGCTCGCCCAAGAACGAGCGGATTATGAATTACGTCAGGTGTTAATTGCGAAAAGCTCTTTGAGTAGCACGGTGTTTTTTAACCCGTTGTTAACGGTTAACAATCTGATCACCTATACGGATGATTTTTTCTCCTTAAAAAGAGAGCGATTGCTTTTGCAAAGCGTATCTTGCTCTTTGGATTATAGCGGCACGATGTCGATAAGTGCTTCGAATATTAAGAATCTTCCGTTTGTTGTGTAAAAAAAATAAGGAGAATAAAATATGGCTATAAAAACAAGTGATACTGCAGAAGGCTTCGAGGATTGCATTGCTAATAACATCCCTTCAAGAGCTTTTAGATATACTGCTGAAAATAAAAATATTTTAACAGCCGGGGCCATGTATGTCGGCACCGGAAAAACGAGAATAAGCAAAATGAAATTAGACGACAATACCTACGTTGAGTTTGAGTCTAATATTACCGCGGTCTTGCCCGCTCCTCCGGGAGAGGGCTATTCGCTTCAAAGTAAAGAAGTGACTGTTGGCGGTGTTACTGGTTGTTTCCCGTGCTGGGTAAAAGGCGCTTCGGTTATAAAACCAGAGATCGTTAAATAATGATAAATTTTTTAAGAAATATTTCATAAACCCGTCATTTGTGCTTGACAAAAAACAAAAGGCGTGGTATTATATATAGGCAACTAAAGGAGTGGCAAAAATGGGTAAAAAGAATCAAATAAGAGAGGCCCAAGACTTTGTTAACGTAGTTAGAGACGCCGTTAGGCAAGAATTGTCAGAACGTGATTCAACCGCCATTGCAATAGTTGAAAGCGTGAACCCGGATGGGACGCTGAATTTATACGTTCTTCCGGATACTCAAACTACGGTGCGTAATATAATTAATCAATGTCGATATGATTTTAATTCTGGCGATACTGCATTATTATATTTAATCGGGAATCGCCTCTCTAACTCGTTCGTTATCGCAAAGTATAACGCTAAGTCAAATGAGGCTGGTTGGAAAACTAAATAACACAATATAATTAGGAGGTTGTCTACAATATGGCAACTCTAAAACTTAAAAGCGGATTTGAAAAGGAGGTTTTTGAAAGAAAAAACAGATTATGAATGACTTAAATGATGTAAAGGCAAAAGAAGACGGAGACGGGGCGGATAATAAAAATGTGATTTTATATACAATTCATTGCCCCAAATGCAAGGTTCTTGAGAAGAAATTAACCTCCGAAAACATAAAGTTTGAAATAAATGAAAATATTGAGGATATGATGAATAAAGGGTTTAAGACCGCCCCAATACTTGAGGTCGACGGAGAATTCTACGACTTTAGCCAGGCTATAAAATGGATTAATACAAACAGAGGTTAACTTATGAGAATTGATATAAAGTTAGATAATGATTTTAGTAAAGCATTTGAAGAACTAAAAGAAAAATACGGGGAAGAATTTCTCAACATAAACGGTTTTGCGAAAAACAACTTAAATTTGTCGGGGTTTATTGATAACTTTATAGACTCAAACAATACTGCAAATTCAACAATCGACGCGAATGCAAACGTGCAGGGTAAGGATATTGTTAATTTAATAAATGAAATACCAAAGCCGTACTTAAAATTGCTTGGTTATAATAAGCTTTTTCATGAGGCCAAAAAACTCTACGGAATAGACAAGGCTAAAGAAATATTGGAAGCAGAGTGGTGTGGAGATATATTTATACACAACTCTTCTGATATTAGTTTTAGGCCATACTGTTTCAATTATGATTTAGAGCAATTGGCTAGAAAAGGTATGTTCTTCATAGATAACGTAACAACAAAGCCCGCAAAACACCTAACCACATTTTGCGATCATTTGCTTGAATTTATTTCTTGGGTAAACTAAAATGTCGATGCCCATTTATACTTTTACAGACTCATCATCTGGGTCGTCCATAGAGACGGCTAACGGGGGAACTCTGACGGCGCAAGCGCAAGACAATCCCGTGGAAACTACTTTAAAATATATTTATATAATAAGAAACAAAATTAACGACAAGGTTTATGTTGGTCAATCCGTCAATCCTAAAGAACGATTTGTTGGCCACATTAGAGGCGGGAAAAGAACAGATAGGACTATTAGCGCAATAGATGGCGCTATACAAAAATATGGTGCCGACAATTTTTATTATGAAATTATTGAAGGACCAACCGCCGATTACAACAATCGCGAGAAATATTGGATATGGTTTTTTGATTCTGTTGCTCCCAAAGGCTATAATATTATGGCTGGAGGAGAGGACCCACCAATAATGCGTGAATTTGACAATCCTTCGTGTAAACTAAGGCCCAAAGATATCCCTGTTATTATTGAGTTATTAAAAAATCCATATTTAACTTTGGCAGAAATAGGGAAAAGATTTAATTGTAATTTTAGGATTATAAAAAAAATTAATAAGGGAGAAAAATATAGGCTTCCTGATGTCGTGTACCCAATACGAAATTATAAAAAATCGGGGGATCCAAATAAAACTTTGCCTAAAGACATTGTTGATCATATTATTTCAGACATATTATATACTAATATTTCTTTGAGACAAATAGCGGTCAAATATGATGTTAAAGTAGGTGTGGTTTATAATATCAACAAAGGGAAATCTCCAACCTATATTAGGGAAAATATGAGTTATCCATTGAGAAATGCGGATCTTAAAATAGGTTGGGATAAAGTAAGAGAGATTCAAAAGGAGTTGCAAAAGGGGAGATTAAATAAAAATCAAATAGCTGCTAGATTTGGAATTGAGTATTCTCAAGTAACTGCTATATGCTCAGGGAGAAGCTATTTTGATGAAACCTTAGTTTACCCTCTTGCTCCAAACGAGTGGCAATTAGGCTTGTCTGAAGAAGTGGTTGAAGAAACTCGTAAAATGTTGAAACGGGGAGAGTCAAACAAAACCATAATGACAACATTATCTCTTCCCAATTGTTCGATTATTAATGCCATAAACAATGGCATAACCCACAAATCTTTAAATTATTCATATCCTATTCGACCGCCGGTCGATCGCATTCCTGTTTCACAGGTGAGAGAAATAGAATTCGAAATTATAAACACATCTCTAACATTTAGAGAAATAGCGAGAAAATATAATATTTCTTTTTCATCTGTTCAAGCAATAAATGTGGGAAAGTGGAAAAGAAAATATGATCATTTGAAGCAATATCCTCTTCGCCCATATTCTAAATCTAAAAAAATAAAGTAGTTTTTGTATCGACTATCTCCGCGAAGGAGAGTAAGATTGCTATTGATACGCAATCTGAAAGAAGTATATTCTATCTTAGATGTTTAGAATAAAATATAGTCAGGCTTTATAGAAATATAAAGAATTAACGGTCTAATAGACAATCTGGTGCTTCTGGTATCGCTAATGCGCTCATGTGGTTATATTGGTTTTGGCGCAACGATGTTGCTGATGGGCACTATATAAAAGATCCTATATATTATAGGGATCAATGTTTCCAAAAGGTTATTTTTGACTTGAACATGCCATACCTGAGAATTTCCCAAACGGCCTATACAAATTTTTCAATATATGACAGAACATATTGCGAAGAGATGTTTGGTGGGTTTGAATATCCAGATGGTACTCTGTTTATTGATTGCATAGAAGAGTTTGTTGAGTTTGAAAAGGCTTTTATGAATAAACTTTCTGAGATGAGAGAAGAAAATTTATTTACATATCCAGTCTTAACATATTGTTTGGTATATCGAGATGGGAAGTTTCAAGATGAGGAATTCGCAAGGTGGGCAAGCGACCATAATATAAAATGGGCCGATTCAAATTTTTTAATTTCGCCAGACACAACTTCTGCGGCTTCTTGTTGCAGACTTTTGTCTTCAATTACCGACTTAAAATCCAATAAATTACAGGGGGTAATGAACTCTATTGGCGGTTCGTCTTTGGACATAGGTAGTGTGGTCGTAACAACGCTTAATTTAGCTGGATATGCACAACAGGCGCAAACAACAGGGGAGTTTTTCGAAATATTAAAAAAGAACATTAAACTCGCAATAGAAACAAACCACATTGTACGTCAAATTATTATACGCAACGAGCAAAAAGGGTTATTACCGAATTATTCGTATGGGTTAATGAAATTTGATAAGCAATTCTCGACTTTGGGTTGCAATGGAAGTTGGGAAGCGGCGAAAAAATTTGGCTTAGCTAAACAAGACAAATTTGGGTATTGGGATTATACAGATGAAGGCTTGGAGTTTGCAGGGAAAATACTTGATACAATCAATGAAATAAAGGAATCTTATGATTTTGATTATTCTATCAATGTTGAACAAACCCCGATGGAAAACGGAGCTATAAAAATCGCAAAGAAAAACTCGTTGCTTTACGGTACAACGGATTATATCACTGGTAATCAATGGATAGCATTAAAAGATAAGGCGACAATTCAAGCCAGGGTTCGTGCTGCAGGAAAATTAGATAGCCGCTGTGGCGGGGGCTGTATAACGCATATTCAAATAGACGGTCCGTTTACATCGAAAGAGCAAGCTTGGAAGATGTTGAACTATATTGCTGAAAACGGGGTTATTTATTTCGCATTTAATCTTAAAATAAATACCGATGCGCAGCATCATAGTTTTACAACTAAAGTATGCCCAATATGTGGTTCGGAACCAACGGATACTTATCAAAGATGCGTTGGGTATTTAGTTCCCTCTAAATCGTGGAGCGACGGCAGGAAAAGAGAGTTGACAGAGCGCGATTGGATGAACTTAAACGACGTGATATTATGATTATTAAACAATTACTCAAAGAGGACAATATAAATTATAAAAAGCAAAGTCTTTTTATTGGGTTTCCTACCTGTACTTGGAAATGCGAGTTCGAGACTGGCTGTCGTGGAATGTGTCAAAATTCAACGTTAGCATTAGCCCCGAACATATGCGTAAGTTGTGAAGAATTAATTGCGGCATACAAAGAAAACCCGTTAAATGAAGCTGTCGTTTGTGGTGGGCTTGAACCAATTGATTCATGGGATGAATTATTTGGTTTTATCCGGGCTTTTCGCAAGGTTTCCGACGATGACATTGTAATTTATACCGGTTATAATAAAAACGAGATAATGGATAAAGTGCAAATGCTTAAAGATAATAATATTCCAAATATTATTATCAAATTTGGGAGATATAAACCAAATGAAGAAAAACACTTCGATGAAGTACTTGGCGTAAACTTGGCCTCGTCCAATCAGTACGCTGAAAAAGTATCATAAAATGCTGATTTTATCGGCAAAAAACGGCATTTTTTGCTATATTTTAAGCCAAAAACGCCGTTTTTAAACAAAAATAATACAACCAAATGGGAGGGGTTATGTATGTAATCAGAAAAGGGGACACAAATGTCGTTGTTATAGATATCAACGGCGACGGCAGTCCCTATATAAAATTAGGAGATCTGACATTTGAAACCAAGCAAGGTGAATTTTATATAAACGATGAAAAGTTTAATTTAATACCTGCTGGTTATTTAGTAGTCAATACATTGGAAGACAGAAACCAACTCCCTTCTGACTTGAAGGCTGGAACCATGTGTTATGTGTATACACTTGACGCGACATATCGTAAAAAAGCCGATGGGTGGGTGCAAGTAGTAGACGGCGGCAGTGGTGGAGGAGGTGGGGGCGGCGAAGTCCCCCTTGCAACCAAAGAAACAGCAGGGATTGTTATAATAGGCAGTAATTTAATAATTGACCAATCGGGGCGTTTAAGTGTTGATGTCGCGGACGTTGTTACGGCCGACGACTCGAGACCCGTTTCAGCTAAAGGGGTTTATAAACATGTAGACGAACTTATCGTAGGTCCAATTTTTACAAATCTTATAAAAATTTAATTTATAGGAGATTTTATATGAGCAAAACTTATGTACAGGCACTTGCGGATCTAAAAAAAGAACCGCAGCAATATGCGGCAACAGTAGCTGGTCAAATTGAAAGAATTGATGACGCTAAGGTTGTAATTGTAAATAAATTAGTAGAAATGAGAAACATCGAGGCGAATTCTCAAATCGATGACGCGGCGCTCTCTCTCGACGAGGTAAGCGTATTTAAGACAGGTGTAACAGATATCGTTCCTGGCCAGTCGTACACCATCCCGGAAGGTTATTATGCTGGTGCTCAAATCCATGCCACTACCGAGGGGGGGGATCTGAATTATCAGAGTAAAACCGTAACCCCGACCAAATCGAAACAAGTCATCACTCCTGACGAAGGTCACCAGGCGTTGAGCGACGTTACTGTCGAAGCGATCCCCGCAAAATATCAAGACGTTACGCCCGTTACGGCGAAAGCAGCTGACGTTCTTACCGGAACCAAGTTTGTAAACGCAGCCGGCGAAGTAATCGACGGTGCTATGGTGAACCAGGGAACCAAGTCGGCTACTCTCGACGCTGTATACAGTGGAGCAGAAGCAGGATATACCCATACCGAATTTGTTATTCCTCAGGGTTACCATGATGGTAAGGGCCGCATTAATATCGTGATCGAAGAAAAAACTGCGGATCCGACTGAGGAGGCACAGGAAATCATTCCTTCCGAGGGTAAAGTTCTTGGCAAGGTGACAGTTAACGCTATTAACAAAACTACTTACTTAAAGAATTGGACTGCTGATGCCGATGCAAGCGCGGCCAATATCTTGCTTGGTAAGACGGCTTATGTTAACGGCGCAAAAGTGTCCGGTACGATGGCTAATAACGGTGATGTTACCGCGGCCATCGATGTTATGGCTAGTGGTTCCACCGGTGCGTCTATATCTTTGGCGGAAGGCTATATTGCCGCAAGCACCATCAGTATTAGCTCCGCTGTTTATGATGCATTAGCAGCAATCTAATTTAGGAGTCGTGAAGTATGGCTACAAAGACGGTAGGTTCATTAATACAAGATATTAATACATCAAAAGCTAATATTGTTCAGGCGCTGATTAATAAAGGCGTGGGCGTACCAGTCGATGCCAAACTGGCTGATTTGGCCAATTATATAAATCAACTGGAGATGCTTAAGATGTATAAAAAAACAATAAGTGCTAATGATTGGACTGAGTCAGGAGACACGAGTGCTAAATATTCTTATAGCATACCGGCTTCAACGCATAAATGTGGTACCAACCCGTTTTTCGCGACTTATGACAATCAAAACTATCAAATTTTTACAGGTGCCAAAGTTTCTCCACAGGGAGATATAACATTATTGGTCAACGAGAAAAGTATAACTTCTATTGTGGTTAAAAACTAACAGCACTAATGATATTTATAGCCCAAGACGAGCAATAAAAATACAATTCTATTTGTGTTTTAAGACGATTCTTGGGCTATAATATCAAAAAAAACAATTCAATAATAAACTTAATAGGTGGATTTTATCTCTTAAATTTTATGACTTAAAATAGGAGGTAAAAATGCCAAAATTTTTAAATTTAATACAGTACGTAGATGATGGAGCTGATTGGGAAACTAATCCAAACGATAATACATCCGGTTTAAGAACGATTAAATTGTCTCAACATAATAAACCTGGTACAACCATCATGAGAGATTCAAACGGTCGGGCTGAGATATCCGATCCGATTAATAATTTAGATATAGCCAATAAGGGGTATATCGATGATAAGTGGGATAATTTTCCTTTGACTACTGGTGGCGGAGAATACTCGATTGTTCAAAAGAGAATTAACTCAAAGGGAGAAGTAGTAAAATCTGAAGCTTATCAGCGTGGCAGTATGTCTATAGGCGGTGGGACTGTAGCCGGTGACCAAAATGGTACACAAACCGACTATTCTTTTGCTTTCGCAGCTAATGAGAATAATAAAGCTGTAACTAGGGGTTCTGCTGCATTTGGTAGATATAACACGACTCATAATCCAGGTGAGTTTGTATGCGGTAGTTATTCAGAAGAGACTAGAAGTCCAGAAACAGTATTCCTTGTAGGTGGCGGCGCCAATAATGAAAGGCGCCATAACGCTTTTGAAGTAAGAACTAATCATGTAAGTGGTTCTGAAATTTCTAGTGCATTCATAGGCGGTAAAATGGTTGCAACTCAAGATTATGTCGGGTCTAATGCAGTACATAAAGAAGGAACTCCTTATGTTGTATATGCCAATGAAGCAGATGGCAAGTCTGCGGTTATACCTTATAGATTCCAAGAAAATTCTATTATCAATCCCGAATATACTATAATGTTCCAACCTATGGTTAATGGTAGATTATGGTGCAGAGAACCTGAGAAACCTAATCAAGTTGCTAATAAAGAATATGTTATAAAAGAGGTTACAAACGCTATAGCCACTGGCCAAACCAATTTTCCTTTAACTACTGGAAACGGAGAATACTCTGTTGTTCAAAAGAGAATTAACTCAAAGGGAAATGTAGTCCCCACTGAAGCTTATCAAAGAGGTGCCGCAGCATTCGGTGGTGGGACTGTAGCGGGCAAAACTTTCGCAGAATGGAGTACGGATAATCCCGGTGGGACTGAAGAGCAATATAAGTCTTCTAACTCATTTGCCTTCGCTGCTAACGAAAACAATGAAGCTAAAGCAAGGGGCTCAGCAGCATTTGGTAGATATAACAAAACCTTTAATCCAGGCGAGTTCGTATGCGGTAATTATGCAGTAGAAGAAAATAGAAACCCCGAAACGGTGTTCCTTGTAGGTGGAGGTACTCAACCTGACAAAAGACACAATGCTTTTGAAGTAAGAACTGCTCACAAGACTAATGATGGGACAACACCGCCTTACTCGAGTGCATTTATAGGCGGGAAACAAGTTGCAACTCAAGAGTATGTTAATAACAACTCTGTACACAAAGAAGGAAATTCTTATATTCTCTATGGTAATGAAGCTGGCGGTAAAGCGGCTGCTATACCTTACAGATTTAACAAAACTTCTATAGTAGAAGCCGAATTCCCCTTAATGTTCCAGCCGATGATAGATGGTAGATTATATACTAGATATCCTACTGATGAATATCACGCGGCGAATAAAGGATATATAGATAAACTTGCTTATAACTATCTTGGCGAATCAACTGTTGATTTTACTCCTCCGGTCGTCGGAGTAAACGACCCCGCCGGCGTGAAAACAATTATTTTTAATAATTTTAACAGCGATTTGACTTTATATGATTCATTTTACTTAAAGATTGAGGCTACACTAGACAAAGATGAATTCTTAGCTAATACACAGTATGCCAACCACTATATAAATTGCAACAACGAAGATGAGGCAGTTGTTGTAAGAAAATTCGATGCTGATAATAGGACGTTCGAGACGATAATTGCAATCGAGAAAAACTCTCATGATAAATATTTATTTGAAATGAGTGGGACCACAGCTGGTGGCACCAAAAGAGTAACTAGTTTCTCTTTTGGTGATAGGGAGAAAAACTCTATATCTCTTTCTGGTGTATTTTATCAAAATGGTGGAAGTTGGGGCACTATAAAGGTTAAATTATACGGCAGACGTCTTTGCATTATAGAATAATAAATTAAAGCCCTGTATATAAAAACAAACTTCAAGCGTTGAAGTAAAACAAAGCAAAAAGATAAGATAAAAGCCATTTTATTAAGTTATTGCGTTTACTGGCAATTTTGCCAGATTTTAGATGGAATTCTTCACTTTTCAAAGGGTTGAGAGTTCCATCTTTTTTTACCATTTTTTAATAATGACAAAAAATAGTTAAAAATATATTGTTTTAAGCCATTTTTAGTCAGTTTTTGGGTGTTAATAAAATGGCTTTTTTATGCCAAAATATAAAAGAAATGAAAGATATGTAAATTAAATGGGTGTATTATCTTCAAATTAAAATAAGGAGGGATAAAATGCCAAAATTTTTAAATTTAATACAATATGTAGATGATGGTACTCAGTGGACGGATAACCCAAATAACAATGAGTCTGGCTTGAGAACAATTAAATTGTCTCAGCATAAAGATCCTGGCACGACTATTATGAGAGATTCAAGCGGCAGAGCTGAGATATCCGATCCATTTGGCGATTACGATATAGCTAACAAAGGGTATGTAACTGGTTTTGCAGTCTCATATTCAACAATACAAAGCCTGTCCAACGACTCTAAACAAAAGGCAAGAGAAAATATCGGCGCAGCAAAAGCGGCGGATAGTGGGGAATATGTAACCACTGGTAAATCTACTGATGCTGCCACGACAGTAGATCAGACTATCTATACGGGTAAAATTTTCAAAGGAAACAATACTTTCTCTGGAGATGTTAAATATACCGGACTGGTCACAGCGGACGATAATATAGTTAATAAGAAATATGTTGATGACAATATCGCAACGGGGCAGTCAAACTTAAATCTTGGGAATGGATCGGGACAAGGTTCTTTATTGCAAAAGAATGTTAAACATAGTTCTGAACCGTTCGAACCTTATACTAACATAGCAAGTGGCCCTGCTTGTGTGGCATTTGGCAAGAATACTCAGGCCCTTGGCAATACTGACTTTGTAATAGGTCAAAACAATAATGCTAATACATCCGGATCTTTTGTAGGCGGTAACAATTGTAGTAATACACTTAACTCTAATTACAGCTTTGTGTTTGGAGATAATGTAATCAATAAATATGCACCCAAATCTATTATAGCAGGTTCTGATATAGAAAATAGCGCAGGTGGTATAAGTGTTGTTCTCGGTAGAGACATTGTTAACCCTTTAAGAAACTCGTTCCTAATAGGTAGAGGTTTAAGGTCACAAAATTATCTTCCTTTTGAATCCGAAGATGGTATCACAATACTCGGCAAATATAACAAGAGAGCAACAACAGGCGAAGATGCTGATGGTACAAGTTTTATTATCGGCAATGGTACATCTGAAGAAGATAGAAGCAATGCCATAAAGTTGAGTACTAAAAACGGCTTAGAATGCTTTATTGAACCTAAAACCGATAATGGAGTTGTTAGAAAATTAGAGTTAAATAGCAAGATAGATAAACCTATTAACCCCATACAAACAAGTGTAGTTACATTAACAAGTACAGGAACTGTAGGCACAAAGAAAGTTAGTGATTTTATTGAAGGCAGTGATTTCAATGTCGGAAATGGCACGGGTCAGGGCTCTCTGATACAGACTAACGTTAAGAGCTCTGACAATACACCTTACACTAACGTAGCAAGTGGCCCCGCAAGCATTGCTTTAGGTAAGAAAACCAGGGCCCTTGGTAACACCGATTTCGTAATAGGTCAAAACAACGAAGCGAATGCATCTGGCTCATTTGTAGGCGGTATAAATTGTAGCAATACAGACAACTCTAATTACAGTTTTGTATTTGGAGATAGTGTAAACAATCAGGTCGCAACTAAATCTGTTGTAATGGGTTCCGATATACAAAACAGTGCAGGTAATAGTATTATTCTTGGTAGCGATATCACCAATCCACTCAAAAATTCTTTCCTAATAGGTAGAGGTCTAAGGTCCCAGGATTATATTTCTCCCTATAAAGATAACGCTGAATATGGTATTACAATATTAGGTAGATATAACAAGAGAGCAACTCAAGGTGAAGATTCTGATGGCACAAGTTTCATTATTGGTGATGGCACATCAGATGCTAATAGACATAACGCTATTAAATTAAGTGATACAAAAGGTTTAGAGTGTTTTATAGAACCTAAAACTGATTATGGTGTTGTTAGAAAGACGGATTTGGATTCAGAAACCATGGATTTACGCTTGGTTTCGATTTCAATTAGAAGAGCTGCTGTTTTTAGTGCTGTTATTGGAGCCAGCCCCATGAGCAGACTAGCAGCCTCCGAGACAATCAAAAAAATAACTACGAAACAAGCAATAGTTTTTCATTCTTTTCCGACAAATTGGAATGGCAGAATAAGTATTGACGTGCCGCCTGGTTATGAGTGCGATGATACATCTTCTATAGCTTCTATTAGTGGTAGTGATGTATTTATTATGAGCAAGATCGGAAGATTTAAGTATGAGTATGTGGTTTGTACGGAGAGTAGTGTTGTTTCGCTATCTGGGCCTACAGATGAAGAGCTATCTATTCAAATTATCAATCCGACAGAATGGCTTTCTGAAACTATAGATTTGAAAAAGACCCTCTAAAACTATAGATTTGTCCTAACATGTCAATAAAAAGATTGGTCACGATTTAGCGTGATCAATCTTTTTATAGCTATCTAAATCCGTGATAAAAAGTTTTTTATTTTTTTCTTAAAAAAAGACACAAACGCTTGACAGATTTATATTTGTATGTTATTATTAGAATGCTTAAGAACGAAGCAAATTTTATAGGAGGTTAATAAGTTGGGTAGAGCAGAAAGAAGAGCATATAACAAGAAGCATAAGGCCAAACTGACGCGTGAACAATTTGATTCACTTATCGCATTAGCGCGAATCAACGCCGGCAATTTTGACCTTAGCGACCTGCAAGTGTCTTCAGATTTTATGCACATGGACAATGTTGAACTCGTCCCAGAGGGATGTCCTTGTAAATTGAACTACGATGCCATTATGTCTCGTCCAAAAGTGGATAAGCAACCAGCGTTTTTAGAATGGGTAGAGCAACATAAAGACATAGAGCTTCACGTTACAAGAGAAAATGCGGTCAACTCCTTAATATGTTTTAAGGAAGACGAACGCTACACCAAAGATCTGGATACTGGTGGCGAAGAGATAAGAATTGAACCATGGCTATTTGATGTTTATACCGACATTCTCATCAAAGATGAAGATGGGTCGTATAAGACAGTAATAGAAATCGAAGACAAAAAAGCATTGGCGCCGATTGTTAACGAAGAAACAGTTGCAGAACAAGACACAAAACAAAGCAAATAAAAAAGAGTAAAAAAGTGAGGATAAATTAATGAATACTTTTAAGTTTGTAGGCAAAATTAAAAAATTAGAAGACAAAAAAGACAGAAAGAATATCGAAACCGTTAATTTCGACAGTGGTTGGACCATAGAACGTGTGAAATTCCGCATGGCGTGCGGGGATTGCAGCATGTTTGTCGATTTATCTGGTGGCAAATGGCAAGATGATTCAAAAAACGTAGTTTATACGTTGTTCCAAAAAGAGGGTGGCGAATCAAAGATGGACGTGGAAAAAGCTACGGTTAATTGGAAAGACCGTTTTGATCCTGCTATCATTGAAAAAGTCCCGCGTTATAAGAGATACACAGTAGATCTCGCCTCTGATAAAATTCGAGAAGAGCTCGAAGCGGCGAAGAAACCCGAAGAAGCTGCGGCATTAGCTCAGTTGAAATATACCTATATATCTAATTATGACTTTGCGCTCAAAGTCGAAGAGCTGCTTAAGCTTAATAAATTTGGCGATGATAACTACGTCGTAACGGGTTTCGTAGAATATAATTATTCAAATAAGGACAGCGATAGCGGCAAATATTATAAAAACTTCGTGCCCACCAGCATACACAAAGCATCGGAAGATGATGTTGTTGGGTGCTTTGGTAGAACCGACTTCTATTATGTCAAAGATACGGTCCTCGGGGATCCCCTTGAGAACGGCGATGTTCCTTTAATTGGATATACGCAGTTTTATGATAGAATGTCAAAAGAAAATTTCTTCGCTCCGCTCGTAATAACAATAAAGTCGAACAATGAGAAAAAAGACGCGCTCGTAACAATGTTTAAGAAATTTGGGGACGACGATGCGGAAGTTCTCTTGTTGGGTGTAAACGTCGAGTATTATAGCGGTGCTGAAAAAACAGATATCACGGAAGACGACTTCACTGACGACCAAAAAGAACTTATTAGGATGGGCTTAATGACTGTAGAGGAAGTTAAACGAGACATGGGCGGAAGCGCCTATGGAGATAAAGTGAACTATGTTTACTTTGATGGTATTGCTCGAGGATATACAAAAGGCCCGCAGAATCCTGAGGTTGAAGGTGCAAGACTTGAAGCAAGGCCCGACGGCAAAAAGAAAGACAGCAAATCCACGGTATCAAAAGGGGCCGCATTCAACTTGTTTGATAAAGACGAAGACGATGACGATATTATATAATATAGGAGACACAGAACATGGGAAAATTTGGTAAGAAAAATGTTGTAAGTACAGATTTAAGTAGATACCACATTGGGTTTATGGCTTCGAGTGGTTTCGGTAAAACTTCTACGCTCAGTGCGATGGCAAAAAAACTTTATGGTGACGATGGCTATATCGTTTTAGATATGGGTGCTGAAGACGGTGTTGCGGCAATAGACGGCGTTGTTTCCGAGAGAGTTTTGAATTTCGGGATAATGAACGAAATCGTTAACGACATCGTTCACAATAAAGACACGGATTACCCTAACTTGAAGTTGGTAATAATCGATACTCTTGATGCGTATTTTGAAATTGTAGAAGATTACGTTATTAAAAGTTGGAACGCGACGAACGCTGGGAAACCCGATTTTGTAAAGGCGACCTCTATTAATCCTGTTGAGGGTGGATACGGAAGAGGCATGGATCGCGTTATAGACACCGCCAAAAAAATGATTACAAAACTGACATCTGTTGGTGTTGGTGTTTGGTGGACCGCTCACGTAAAAGAAAAGGATCAAACCGACTTGTATACAGGTAAGTCGTTTACGACCATTACGGCTAATATGAGTGCTAAATATTTTAATGCGATTAAAAATTCTACTCATGTTGTAGCGTGCGGATACTACGACAGAACGATGGAAACCGTACAAGTAGGAAAGGAAAACCCTGTTACGAAAAAGAAAAAGGAACGCTCCACCATTGTAAACGAAGTCAGAAAGGTTAAGTTCCGTGACGACATGCTCGTAGCAGATGCGAAGTCCCGTTTCGCTCATATTATAGACGAAATTCCTCTGGACAGAGATTTGTTTATCAAAGCTGTTGAGGATGCAATTTTGGCAGAAAGGAGCGGCGATAAAACCGTGGCTCCTCCGCAACGTAAAATAGAAGCCCCCAGCATAGTGTCTTCGACTTCTGGTCAAGACGGCGATGATGAAGTCGCGATTACAACCGCGGAAGCAATTGAGGATGATGACACTCCTCCGTTCGACATCGAAGACGAAGAGGGGAGCGTTGATCGCGAAACTCTTATTTCCGAGATAAGGGGCGCTTGGAAAGAGCTTTCAAAAGAAACGAAGGCAAGAATTAAAACCATTAAGGGCGACGTTGAACTTGATGCGGCTTCAGATGAGGTGCTTACTCAGATTAAAAAAATAATTGAGGATGAATTTCAGATGATAGGATAAAACTTATTTGGGCAACAAGCCGAAATTTGAAAAATTTTCGGCTTGGATGTCTATTTTGCTTGACAAAAGGGTTAAAGGGTGTTATAATATTGATTAATAGAAAAATTACATTAAAAAAGCCGTGGGAACAAAACGCATCGAACACTCAAATAAAAACAATCCGTTGCGATGGATGCGGGCGATTAATAGAAAAAGATAAGGCTTATTGTGTAATCAAAGGGCCGAAGAAAACCTATTATTGCTCCCAGGAGGAATATGATGGCGGAGCCGAATATATAGCAAAACGTAATGAATTCGAAAAGGGAATTATTGATGCTGTTAGACGGATTGTTTGTTATGATCAAACAGAACAAGAATATAGTTTTGACGATGGTTTGTTTAACACGTTGCTTATGAATTGGAAGGCGAGTGCGTCTTTTAAGAAAATTTATTATTATCTCATTTATGAAGAAGATAGGTTAAAAAATCTTCTCGTGTCGAAAAATATTCCTTGGGTAACCACTCGTCTCAAATATTTGAGCGCTGTGTTACTTAATAACATAGTAAACTACGATGCGAAGAGACCCGGTGAAAAACCTATAGACCAAACCAAGGTTTATAAAGACGTCGATTTAGATCTTTACAAACCGGACTTGACACCAAGAAAAAATTTACGCAGATCTATGGAGGATTTAGAAGAAGAGTATGGCAATTAACCGAGATAATTTTATAGCTGGCGTCGTAGACGATTATGACGAAAGACTGTTAGAAAGAAGATTAACCGCGGAGGGTAACGTATGTGGCTGCCTCTTAAAAAATCTTGATCTATACGAGGATTGTGGTCTTGATGTTTTGGATTTTGTTACGGGAAACGGAAGACTTTTGTTTCTTATGGCTAAAAAACTTAGGGAAAAAGGCATACAAAAGTTCGACGAGGTAACATTTGTATCTTCTCTTGAACCAGATTTTGTTAAAATGGTCGAAAATACGCTTGGTGATTATAATCAAGTGTACAATGTTATGGAGGCTGTTAATGATAAAAACTGGGATAGTTTCCTTGATGAATTAAACAAAAGCAATGTACAGTTAAGATTGTATAAGAAAGGATTTGCCCTTTTTCAAAAAATAGAGTTAGACAACGGGAAGTTCGTTGTTCCGTTTGATTTTTTCAAAAACCTCTCTTCGAATGAAGTTCTTGAGTTCTACGAGGGAGTAATAACGTCTATGCAGACAAAAGTACAAAATTTTAAGCTTGTAGAAGAGGGTTATATAGACTTTGATGATAGGTGGCTCGAATCTCTCAAAAACGGTGAAGAAATGGGCGTATCGTATGGCGAAGCAGGAGAAGATATAAACGGAAACGAAATTAGAACATTCCCATTTATGTCCGCAAATACACTTGGCTTAAAGCCTGGAACGTTATCTGCTTGGGGAGCGTTTTCAGGAACCGGGAAAACAACTTATATGGTAACGGTAGCTATGTCATTAGTGTCAAAGGGCGAAAAAGTTGTTATGGTTACCAACGAATCGCGTTTAAGTGAATTGAATGCAATCTTTTTGTCTTGGATAATTTATCGTGTGTTCGGGTACTACAATATTAGTAAGCGAAAAATAATCTCTGGCAGGTTCACAGATGAAGAGTTTGAAGTGTGTAAAAAGGCTCAACAATATTGGAGAGAGCATTATGCAAAAAAAATCAAGATAGAGGTATTGTCGGATGCTGATACAAAGTTCTCTTGTCAACTTATTAAACGAGCGATATTAAGAGAAGCTGCTAGCGTGTTTATTGTAGATACGATGAAAATGACTATCTCTGATGGGCCGCAGGATAACAGCTGGATGAGTTTAATCAAAGATGTAAGAGCTTTAACCGAGATAGCAATGCGCTATAATGTTATAGGCATATTTACTTTGCAGCTTGCAATGAGCGCAAGCAATAAATGTTGGCTTGACGGTTCGTGTTTAGCGAACTGTAAACAAATGAAAGAAACTCTGAGTAATTTGGTGTTGTTTAGAAAACTCTACGGCCCAGAATTAGACCCAGAGTCGCCATATTTTATCAAACCGTTTAGGCGCAAACAAAATGAGAACGGGCAGTGGTATGACGAACCATACGATGCCGATCCGTCTAAACAGTGGATTATAGCATTTAGCGATAAAACTCGTAGGGGTATAGACTCCGGAATGGATGGTACGGCGTTCTTATGTAGGACCGATTTGGATCACGCTTCATTTTACGAAACAGCAAGGTGTTATCCGACGAGGAAATTAATAGGCGAAGAGCGGCGTTCATAAGTGTGTTACTTAAAGAAGAGAAAAACAAACAAGGAGGTTGGTAATGTTTAAAGAATTGAAGACAATGTTGCTCGATAAGGTCGATTGCATTGCTGATCTCTTAGAGTTTTATGGTTTCGAGGGGATACAACTCAAACAGCGTGAAATCAGGTTTAAGAGAGACGTAGAGGGTGGCTTAAATATAAGCATTAAACTTGAGGGTAATGAAAGTCTTATAGTTCATGACTTTGCTAGGGGTTTCTCCACTGATATATTCGCATATATAGTTAAAGAAAAAAATCAAAACCTCGGAAGTGTGTTACAAAAGGTTAAAGAGTTATTGAAACTCGAAGACAATTGGGCACCGCAAAAACGAAAAGAATTGTTTGATGGGATATATAATAGAATAGCGAGAAAAACGTCTCAAGACGAGTTATTACCGGAATATCCCAAAGAGGTTTTGGCCGAGTATCAGCCCCTTTGTAATAGAAGGTTCCAACGAGACGGCATATCCTTCCAAACACAAAGGGTTTTTGAAGTTGGATTTGATTTGTGCACACAACGAATAACTATACCGCTATACGACGAACTCGGAAGGCTTATCGGTGTAAAGGGGCGAATAAACCAATCGGATTTGGACGAGTTTACACCAAAATACTTATACTTAAAAGAGTGCCAAGCCTCCAAGTATTTATATGGATATTTCCAAAATTATCAATTTTTATTTGGGAATGAAGTTGTTATTGGCGAATCTGAAAAGATGGTTATGCAAGCCTATTCGTTTGGTGTGAAAAATGTAGTCGGGCTTGGGAGTAATAACCTATCTCAAAAACAAGCCAGGTTATTGTTACAGCTCAATCCTACAAAAATTATATTTGCTCTTGATGAGGGCCTTGAGTTGGCTCAAACAGAGCGAAATTTTAGAGTTTTACAAACAGTAATGGGGTTTAACCAAGTTGAGGTTTATTACTGGGATTATAATAAGAACCCCTCTCTTAAAGGGACTAAGAGCTCTCCTACGGATATGGGGGAAGAAATGTATGAAGAAATAATGAAAAATCAATTGGTCAAGATATTGTAAAGGAGCAGCAAGATTTGAAAAAGCATTGGGAGACAAGGCTCGACGGTAGAAAATGGTCTTTTAATAAGATATGCAACGAGCTTTTGAAAGAAAGAGAAATATTCGATCTCGATAGGTTTCTGTATCCCGTTGAAGAGGATATGTTACCGCTCGAAGACTTAAAAAATATAAGGGAGGGCGCTATCCGTGTCGTAGATGGTATACAAAACAATAAAAGTTTTTTTGTATATTACGACACGGATGTTTAGGTAGACGGTATAACGTCGGGAACAATAATAACACGTTATTTATCCCATTTTATTGATAAAAAGCTTATTACCCCATATATAAACGAGGGTAAGGCGCACGGCTTAATGTTGTCGGCACCATGTTTTGACAAAAAGTACGACATTGTTATAATTGTGGACTCAATTCAAACAGACGTAGTTCTATACAACAAACTGCTTGATATGGGCTCAGAGGTAATCGTATTGGATCATCACGATATTGTTACATCTGTTTTGATGATGCAAAAGAAGATAAACCTTATTAGCTCCATGAATGAATACGGTAACCCACATTTGTGCGGTGCCGGCGTAGCATTAAAATTCTGTCTTTATTTAGATAAGCTTCTTGAGAAAGACTATGCAAAAGATTATTTCGATCTTGCTGCATGTGGCATATGCGGAGATATGATGAACGTCGGCCCAGAGTCTATGGAAAACCGCTATATTTGTACCACGGGTTTTGAAAGACTCGTAAGCAAGGCGATAATGAAGATAAAAGGTTCTTACGAAATGACATCGACCACTGTCGCATTTAGCATAGCACCGTTGGTTAACGCCGCGAATAGAATGAATAGGAATTGGGCTGCCCTCGGTATGTTTTTAGTTGACGACGAAGAAGAAATAAACGAGTGCATAGATCAGCTTAAAAGATGTCGAGAACAACAAAATGCAATCGTCGACAAGGTTTATGCACAAGTAGAAGAACAAGCAAAGAGTCAGGAAAATAAAAAAATGATGTTTTTTGTTCTTGAAGATGCGGATAACATAAGCGGGCTTATCGCCAACAGAGTTCTTAATCAATACAAAAGACCTATCGTAATTACACAAGAGGGTGTAAACGAGGCGACCGGAGAGGAGCAATATAGCGGTTCGTTAAGAGCCGTTGGTGTGGACGACTTTTCTAAAATGGTAAACAAAACACGTTATGCTAAAGCAATGGGGCACAGTAACGCGGCCGGGTTTACTATGGCGAAAAAGAACAAAGAGAAGTTTCTTGAAAAAATCGAAAAACAACTCGAAAATACAGAGTTCCAACAAAGCGCAATAATAGATATTCAGTTGTCACAGCGACAAATAAATAAAGAGTTGATTTGTTGGCTCAAAATGATAAATAGGATTTCTGGACAAGGGTTTCCGCCGATCAACGTGATGATTGCCGATATAGAAGATTATGAAGTCGGATATATGAGTAAAGGGAAACATACTAAAATAGAAACACCGTATATGCTCTTTATCAAGTGGAACTCAAACGACTGGGAGTATATCGATGACGATATGTCGTTGTCTGCTTACGGGACGTTAGACCAAGGATTTTTGGGAAGAACGTTTTATCATCAAATGATTATGACGGATTATAAACTCGAAGAAAAAATCGACATAGATGATATTTGAGCAAAATTCGAGCAAAATTTAAGCAAAAACACTCAAAAAACGCGCATTTTTAGCCAAAAATGCCCGATTTTTGCTAATAAAATGTGGATTTTATTGAGGTAAAAAAAATAAAAGAAAAATCTTAAAAACCCGTTTATTTTATTTGACAACGGGTTTTTATTGTGCTATAATATAGACATAAAACAAATAGAGAGGTAGTAAAGATGCAAGCAGTAGGTATAATACTTTTGTTTGTAATAGTATTTGGTTGTATAGGCGCATATATGTCCAATCGTAACGGATCACAAAGTTCGGGGGAAACTTCGAGTGAAACGTCGCCGACCAAAAACATCGAGTTCGAAAATATGGACTTTTTTGACGAACAGTTCCAAACCGTTGTTGGTCGATTGCTTTCAAATGAAGAGTTGTTGGTTGATTCCCTTATTGTTAGTTTGCCAGACAATAGTCGGCTTGTTAATTTCAAATTTGCCAATGCCGAAGAAAAGTTTAACAAATATATAAAAAATAGACCGGATGCGGCTGCAGTTAGATGTAAAAACGCAAGATCAGAAATATTAAGAATCCTTCACGAGGAACTTTCACAATGTAAAGAAATGCGTGTTATTATTCCAGAAAATGTTAAACAAAAAGCGTTTGGTTTTTCTAGTATGCGCATAGCTTTGATAAAGTATATTATAAACTTGTCGTATATAAGACCGCGGTTAAAAGAATGGGTAGCTAGATTTAATGCTTTGGTAGAAGGTTATTAATACCAAACAAATAAAACTTCGATTTTATTGTCGAAAAGATGTCAAAAACGCTTGACATCTTTTCGATGTTGTGTTATAATATAAGAAAGTAAAGATAGGTGATAATAATTGTTAAGTAAAATAGTGTTTTATTATATAAAAAAAAGGGGGGGGTTATGGGAAAATTTACAGATATGACCGGAACCGAATTCGGTGATTATATAGTAGACTCTTTTGATGATACAAAGGGTAAATATAAATATCATTGGAATTGTCATTGCAAGAAATGTGGTGCAATAAAGTCGATTGCGTCTTCAAGCATAAAAAATGGCAAAAGTGCAAGGTGCAACGTTTGTAATGAGGGTTTCGGCAAAAGAGAAACTTATGGTTTTCGCAAAGATTTGACTGGCAAAAAATTTGGTAGTCTCACAGTTATTAAATATGCTTATTCAAAATGGAAGCACTCTCATTGGGCCTGCAGATGTGATTGTGGAAATATTTGCACCGTCTCTATAAGCTTTTTAAAGAGAAGTGCAAATTTAATGTGTCCTAAATGTATTGAGAAATTTTCTGATATATATAATGTATTGGAAAGTAATAATAGAGACGCAGATGGGAGAATCATTAACAAGATTAAATTCACTAATCGTAAACCAAATAAATATATATTTTTAGAAGACAAAGTGATTATAAATGATAAGGTTGTTATAGACAAAGAAGATTTTGATTTTATTGATAGCTTCGAAAGATATATATCAATTGATACTCGTGGATATGCATATTTTTCATATGGAACAAGAGATGTATATCTACATAGATTATTATCTAAAGCACCGTTATTTTGTAAAAATTTTGAAACAGATATTTGTGACCACATTAATGGAGACAGATTAGATAATTGCAAAACTAATTTAAGAATAATTAAGCGTTCAGTTAACCCTGTAAATTGTGGTGTTCGAACTGATAATAAAAGTGGTTGTAAAGGCGTTTCTTGGTTAGAACGATTAAAAAAGTGGCAAGTGAATATACAATTTCAAAAACAAAATCACTATATAGGTGTGTTTGAGAATTTTGAAGACGCTGTTAAAGCAAGAAAAGAAGCTGAGATTAAATATTTTGGAGACTTAAATAGGAGCAATTTATGAGATATATTAATTTTCACCGCCATTCCATGTACAGCAATTTGCGCAGCTTGGATTGTGTTGTTAAACCCGAAGAATATATGAAAAGGGCAGTAGAACTTGGACAAAAAGAATATGTTACGACAGAACATGGTTTTCAAGGTAATATCTTTGAAGCTTATACATTGTGCCAGGAATATGGCTTAAAATGTATATACGGAGTTGAGGCGTATTATGCCGATGATGCGACCGATAAAACAGAACGTAGCGCTTTTCATATTATACTTATTGCGCTAACCGAAAAGGCACGTCGTGAAATCAATAAGATTATGTCTTGGGCAAATACAGACGGATTTTATTATAAGCCCCGCATTGATTTGAAGCGTTTACTTTCTTTAACTCCGACCGATACTCTTGTTACGACTGCTTGTATTGCGAGTAGGATGTTTAAGGACGGTTGGAGAGAAAAGTTTTTTGAACCTGTATATAAACATTTTGGAAAGAATTTTTACCTTGAAACGCAAGCCCATACGCACCCGCGCCAAGTTGAGTATAACAAAAAAATAATTCAACTGCATCGCGAACTCGGAATTCCTATTATCCACGCTAATGACTCTCATTACATTAAGCTTGAAGATGCAAAATATCGCGATTTGTTTTTAAAAGCAAAAGGTATAGAATATGCAGACGAAGAAGGATTTATTCTTGATTATCCCGATAGCGACACAATATTACAAAGATATAAACAGCAGGGTATTTTAACCGAACGGGAAGCAGTAGAAGCACTCAAAAACACCTTAGTTATTGATAAAGCAGAGGGTATCCATTTAGATAAAGAATTCAAAATACCGAAAATCGTAGAAGGGGATAGCAATAAAGAGTTAAAAAGACTTATCAACGAAGGCTGGAGAAAAGAAAGAGAAAATGTTCCGCGAGAAAGATGGAATGAATATATTGAACAAATAAAATATGAATATAAAATAATCGAAGATTGCGGAATGGCGGACTACTTTATATTGGACCATTATATTGTTCAGAAAGCCGTTAAAGATTATGGTGCAATTTTAACTCGGACGGGAAGAGGAAGTGCGGTTTCTTTTTATATAAACAAATTACTTGGTTTGACCGAAGTTGATAGAATTGCTGCCCCGATAACCTTATATCCCACACGCTTCATGTCAGCTGAGCGTATTTTAAGCTCACGTTCTCTTCCTGATATCGACCTCAATTTTGCCGAGGTAAAACCCGTAATTCAAGCCAGTAAAGATATTTTGGGTAAAGACGGTATTTATTATATGATCGCATATAAGCCCCTACAAGAATCTTCTGCTTTTAGATTATGGTGTAAAGCGCAGGGGTTAGATATTAAAGAATATGATGATGTAGCGAAAGAACTTGAAAATCATATAGAAGACCCGAAGTGGAAGGGTTTAATCGAAGGTAGTAAAATATTTCGTGGCGTAATTGAATCGGTAGCCCCATCGCCTTGCAGTTTCCTATTAAGTAATGATAAAATATCCGAAGCGGTCGGTCTAATTAAGGTCGGAGAAGAAATGTGCTGTTGCCTTGATGGATATAATTGTGATTGCTATAAGTGGCTTAAAAACGATTATTTGACAGTTTCGGTTTACGGCATTATCGATCAAGTATATAAAATGATTGGTAGACCGATAGATGACATTTCTACTCTTGTTAAGAATTGTGGCCCTGAAGTATGGGATATCTATGCTAAAGGGTTAACCACTACGATAAATCAAGCTGACTCTGATTACGATAAACAGATTTTAAGAAAATATAAACCGCAAAATTTAGCCGAAATGTCCGCTTACGTTGCAGCCATTAGACCCGGCTTCTCATCGCTGCTGAATAATTTTATTGAAAGAAAACCTTATACGACCGGTGTAAAAGAATTAGACGAACTTTTAAAAGATTCTTTCCATTATTTAATGTATCAAGAGTCTATTATGAAATATTTGGTATGGCTTGGCGTGGAGGAAAAGGGCTCGTATGACGTAATCAAAAAAATAGCTAAAAAGAAATTTAAAGAAGAAGAACTCAACGCATTAAAAGCAGACTTGTTGAAATCTTGGGTTTCTAAAATTGGTTCAGAAAAAGGATTTGCGGAAACGTGGCAAGTAATCCAAGACGCGGTTCATTATTCTTTTAATGCTTGTGTTTCTGGTGATACAATCGTTCAAAAAGCTGGCATAAAAAAGAACGGATTTAATCCAACTGTTGAAGAAATGTATTTGATAAAGAATGATATTGATTATGCAAAAAGAACGGGCCATTTAAGTTTGCATAATAAATATGTTTCTAGTGGTTATGGGAACGCGTTGTCTATGTATGATGATAAAAGAGTTCGAAAAAATAAGATAATCGACATTCGTTTTAATGACATTAAAGAGATTTATCGAGTAAAAACAAAATCGGGCGCTTATCTTGATTGCACGATGAATCATAAATTCCCAACGCCTGATGGTAAAAAGAAATTAGAAGATTTGAAAATTGGCGACTTATTGTTTGTAAAAGATAGATATGAAAAACATCCTGACGATTATCGTTTTACAAATGGTACATTTGGCAGAAATTTACCAACTATAGGGCAAAAAGGATTTCAGAAAATGCCCGATGGTAATTCTGTTAAATTCAATACTCTGCTGCATAAAAAACAAAAAGAAAAATGTGCTTGCGAATCTTGTAGTAAGGCTTATGACGGAAGTAAATTTGAATTGCATCATATAAACGGCGATAGAACTAATAACGACGAAACGAATTTGAAATGGTTATGTAATTCTTGCCATAAATTAGCGCATTATAAAATGGGAAGACCAAAAACATATTCTAAAGGGATCCCAACATTTTTAGATGAAATAATATCTATTGAATATTTAAGAACGGATAAAACTTATGATATAGAAATGGAAGATCCAGCGCATACTTATTTAAGTGAAAGCGGTCTTGTTACTTCCAACTCGCATTCCCTATCAGTTGCTTTAGATTCAATGTACGGAGCTTATCTTAAATCGCATTACCCTCTTGAATATTTCACCGTAACGCTCACAATGTATTCAGGTGATATGGATAGAACGGCGAATTTAATTGCTGAATTGCCTTTCTTTAATATTCAAATTCACAATGTCTCATTCGGACACTCGAAGTCGGGTTACAATATGGACAAATCGACAAATACTATTTATAAAGGAATGGAGTCCATAAAATACATGAACGCTTCGGTTTCCGATACGCTTTATGAACTTTCTCAGACAAAGAAATATGACAACTTCCTCGAGTTGCTCGAGGACTTCCCGGGTGACGCTAGACAACTTGATATTCTTATTCGACTTGGTTATTTTTCAGAATTCGGCCTAGCAAAAACGCTCCTTAAGACCGTTGAATATTACGATAAGTATAAGTGCACAGGGGCGACAAAACAATTCAAAAAAGACAACTTGCCGATAGAAGCGATCCCGTTTATTGAAAAATGCGCGGTAAAAGAAACAGACAAGACATATGTTCTCGACGTAGCAGCCGTTAAATCCCTCCTTAGAGAAATTGTTTCAACTATTCCACAAGAAGACCTGCCTCTTAAAGAGAAGTTGTCTGCCGAATCAGAATATTTAGGTTATATCAGCACAACGATACCAGATGCTAATGGAAACGCATTTGTTACTGCAATAGAACCGAGGGGGGCGAATTTCCGCATCTCGTTTTATGATTTAACGACAGGGGAGTCCTATTCGGTTAAGTTAAAGAAAAGAACGTATCAGGTTATACCAATAAACGTGGGTACCATAATTTCTTATAGACTTGGGAAGGAATGCCCTTGGTACAAAGATGAAGACGGCAAATGGCAACAAGACACAACCAAGGAAAAGCAGCCGTTCTTAGCTTGGTATGGGGTAAACCATAAATGGGATTAACAAAATTCCTATTTTAATTTTGAAAAACAAGCTTAAAACATTTGACATAGGGCGTTTTTTGTGTTATACTATATAAAAACACGGGGAGCGCTCTATGTTTTCGAGGAGAAAAAATGAAAGCGATAGAAATGTTAGATACCAAAATCAAGGTTAAGGGCCACATACGCAACGTCACGTGGAAAACGCCGGATTTTCACAGTGGCGATTTTGCAATATTCAAGTTTAACTGCAGTGAAATAGATGGTGAACTTCCTGACGAAATCAAAGATAAATTTAGCGCTGATGAAAAAATTATTGCGTTTACAGGGGTAGCCCCGTCACTGCGTTTATCGACGGAATATACTATTATTGGAACGCTTACCATACATGAACGTTATGGGCCGCAGTATAAAATAGACATGATGACGGAAGCTATGGAGTTAAACGACCTTGGTGATGTTCGTAAGTTTTTGGAGTATATTTTACCGCAGTATACGGTAGATTGTATTTTTGAAACCTTTGAAAATCCAGCGGATATACTTGACCGCGGCGATGTTGTTTCTTTGACGAGAGTTCGCGGCGTAGGTATAGCAAGAGCGCATCGCATTATAGAGAAATATAGAGAGAACAAAATTAACAGCAGAGCCTTTATTGAACTGTACAATATTGGGCTAACCGCCCATATGGTAACGACTCTTTGTGAAGCTTATGGATCGCCCGAGGCGCTTGTTGAACGAATTAAAACAAACCCATATATGCTTATATATGAAGTTCGAGGCGTAGGTTGGAAGAAAGCTGATGAAATTGCAAAAACCCTAGGCATATCCGGAGATGACCCACGTAGAGTTAAGGCTTATTTGTTCTATCTTTTAAGGAAAGATAGCGAAGAAACAGGAAATACATATGTGCTCCTTGAAGAGCTCGTTGATGCTTTGCTGGAAGAGATCCCCGATGCAAAGTCGGAGGATATAAGGTTATTTATATTAGATCTTATTAAGCAAAATCTTTTGTTTTATGAGGCAACCACTCGGCGTATCGGTTTGGTAGAAAACAGAAATAACGAAGAAGAAATTGCCAGAGAGTTAAAAAGAATTTTAAGTGCACCCATCTCTCCGATACACGGTGTAGACCGTACTATTTTAAAGTGTGAGGAAGAGGTTGGATATTCTTACTCTGTGGAACAACGGATTGCGATAAACAACTGTTTAACCGAGAATGTAAGTATATTAACTGCTTTGGCTGGCTCCGGTAAAACGGCAAGCATGTTCCCAGTTGCAAAAGCAATGAAGGCTAACAATAAATCAGTGGCCCTCTGTGCTTTGAGCGGGAAAGCTAGCTTAAACTTAGAAGAGGCAACCGGTGTGGCAGGAAGTACAATTCATAGATTATTAGGATACAATCCCGAAAAAAATACATTTATTCATAACAGGACAAATCCTCTTAGATATGATATGGTTATTCTTGATGAGGCCTCAATGGTTGATGAATCTGTTTTCCTCTGTTTGCTCAAGGCCATCCCGAATGGTTGTAAGCTTGTTTTGGTTGGTGATACCGGTCAGTTGGAACCGATTGGGCTCGGATGTGTGTTTCACGATATGATAAATTCTAATAGATTTGCTCATGTACATTTAACGAAGATATTTAGACAGGCACAGAAGAGTGGTGTAATAACGGAGTCCCGCAGGGTGTACGATGGTAATCCAATAGTATCTCCCCGTAAATACACAACGGAAATACGTGGGGAGTTGCAGGATTTCAAAATAATAACTCTCAACGAGGGCAGCAAAATTCTTTATAATGCAATTATGGAGTATAAAAGATTTATGTCGGAATACAATGCAAAGCCAGACGAAATAATTATTGTTGTCGGGAAAAGAGTTATAGGCGAGACGTCCGCAAGAGTTTTTAATGAATATATACAAAAAATAGTTAACCCAAAACCCACGCCTAGCGATGTTACTATTAACAAAAAAGACGGAGCTACAAAGTATAAAATAACCTTTAGACCCGGCGATAGAATTAGGGTTACTAAAAACTGTTATAGGACACTCGATGAAGAAGGAAATATAAATCCGGTATTTAATGGCAATATAGGCAAGATAATAGAACTTAGCCAAGAAGGTATGTTAGTAGAGTTTTCGCAGGGGCGTATTTATATACCTCGCGCGAATTTCTTAGAGCTCGAACTCGGATATGCAATTACGTGTCACTCAGCTCAAGGGTCTGGATTCCCATATGTTATAACAATCTGCGACAATGGGTCGTATGTACTTCTTTCAAAAGAATGGTTGTATACAGCAATAACTAGATCAAAACGGTTCAACACTCTTATCGGTCAACCGGGCGCTATTAACAGGGCCTGCACCATAAATGGTATGAAATACAAACGCACTTGGCTTAAAGAATTGTTATTGGATAATTTTTCTGAAAAACCAAGCATAAACGCTTGACAGAAGACTAAATAGGTGGTATACTTTAAGTATGGAAGTGAATAAAGAGACAATAGGTAAGTCGGTATACTTCATCGACAGACACATTCAGAAAACCTTCGTGGTGGAATACGGCAAGATAGCAGCGGTTGTACCTAAGTATTGTTTTCGAGATAAATTCTCCCAGGATTATGCGAGAAGCGAAAACATCTTAATCTCAACGGCAGACAAAGACGGTACTCTTAAATCCAAAGTTGTTAATGATGCTTCTTTGGTCTTCGAAACCGTACAAGACGTGCTAAAATATTGTAACGGAGCAGATATTGTGTTCGGATATAGTGCATTTAAGGGAGACAATAATGATAGTAGGATTTAAGTTTACAACGCCGACTGACAGTGGGCGATTCACAATGATGAGCCCAGGATTAATTCTTGCATATAGAGAAACGGTAGTAGCGAAACGTAACAAAATTTTATATTGGGCGATAGTAACCGCGCTTTGTTTAAACATGTTAATGGGAAATATATTTAAGTTCACAGGTATTATGCAAGGTGATAGTTGGTTCATTACGTTGCTGGTATTTTGTGTTGTTTCGCTGGGGGTTTTGTTATATAGTATTACGTGGACGGGGCCGCAAGCAACATTATTATACGCGGCAATTGAGACCGAGGGGTTTGGAGATTATCTAAAAAACCAAATCGAATTAATGGAACAGGCAATTCGCCCCGAAAATATAAAACTTGCGCACCTCACATACAAAACCGTGAAACATATGCAAAGAACAATAGCTAGTATGGAGGCCCTTTTAGAGATATCTGATGGGTTGCAGGAGGTAGAAGATCTCTATGCGCAAATCGATTTCTTGAGAGGGTTTACGGGGTTATATGGCTTTGAAGTCAGAGATATAACAAAGGAGGCTATAAATGCAAAAAAATGAAGAAAATTACGAACAGATTTCTCTTTTTGCGGATCAAGATACAGTCATAGACGAATGTGGACGAAAAATCAAATGGAATATGAGAGATCACGCTAAAAAGCTAGGTTGTAGTAAAATTCTTACTACAACCTATGAGAGGAAATGTGTATATCAAGTTTGTGGAAAAGATAATAATCCACATTGCCAAGTTGTTAAAATGGCAGACAATACAAATAGAATAGGACCAAATGAAAGCAATTGTGGAACAAATAGTTGCCCATATTATATACCATTTAACAAGGAGGCCAAATAAATTTATGGCTAAAACTACAAAAACAGATGCAAACGCGGCAGAAATAAAAGCTAAAGATGCACCGGAAACATTAAAAAATAGCGGCTTTTTTCGCAGGTTGGGCTTTAAGTTAAGCGAAGAACAAAAAGTGTTTAGAGACGCTATATACAACAAGGAAAATAAAATTATATTTTGTAATTGTAAAGCAGGGGTCGGCAAGACCACTATCGCCGTTGCTACGGCTTGCGCGATGGTTGAATATGGGTTGTATGATGAAATACAATACTGTTTCAGTTTAAATAATAACTTTCAATCGATACTTGGGTTATTGCCTGGCGGGATAGAAGATAAAGAGCGCGCGTTTTACGAGCCCTGTGTAGAGGCTGTTATAGAATGCGGGTATTTCCCAGATAAAACAATCAAAGAGCTTTCGGAAAAGGGAGACGGTTTTATCTCTTGCAAATCGCACACATTCTTAAGAGGAACAAACATAGGAAGTAGAACCATTCTTATTATAGATGAAGCGCAGAATTTTTACGTTGACGAATTAAAAAAGGTTCTCACCCGCGTTAAAGATGGTACAAAAGTTATAGTTATAGGACACGGAGGGCAGTGCGATATCATTAAGAATCGTAGCCACTCAGGGTTTCTCCCCTATATCAATTGGTTTAAGGGAAGGCCAGGTGTCGCGGTGTGTGAAATGGTCGAAAACCACAGGGGTTGGGTGAGCCGTGTTGCCGACGAATTTGACATCAACAGAATGATGGAAGGAGGTAACGATGCTGCCGAAGAAAAGCGCAGGGAAACCGAAGAAACAATCGACGACGAAGAAAACGACGCAACCGCAGAACATTACCCCATCTGAAAGCCAACATCCGGCGGATGGTGACATTCTTTTAAGAGACATTCATATAGAGACTACTTGTAAGGTACCATGCGACCTCGACCAAGACGCCTTTATCCCGTATTGGACCAAAGAAAATGGAGAAAAAACATACGGTATAGACGTATACAGTGTTAAGAGCATTTGCGGTTGCGGTGATGTTTGGATATGTAGGGTAGAAAACAAAGACGGGGCTAAAATATCTCAACTTGAACCCAATGTTGATGTGTTTTTTTCCGAAAAAGAAGCGGAAAGAAAATTAAGCTCTATCAAAAAGATGGAAGATGATAAGAAATTAGCGAAATGGAAAAGAAGGGTTGGTGATAAAGATGCCTAAAAAATGTGAAAGATGCGAAAAAGCATTAGCAAAATACAAAGAGCTCATAAAAACAGCTGACGGGATTTTCGAAGCGGCTGATGACTTCAAAGATTTTGTTGAAAACTGTAAAAAAACATGTCGAAAACGCGATAAAAAGACAGATAATGTCAAAGAAAAAATATAACGAGGGACGCTATGATTGGTAAAGAAATGTTTATTAAGCACATGGGTTATATAAAACAAACAATGGATAAAGAAGATAAGGTTTACGAATTTGTCGGAAAGACTTTTCGTGACAGTTTTTGTTTAATATACTCGGATGAAATTACCCATATGATAGAGATGGTTTGTGATAGTATGGAGTTGGAGCGCAAGCACAACGACCTTTTTGATAATGATGTTGAGTATTTTATATACGATTTAGAATGGGGAAAGAACTGGACTCCGGAATCTGTGACAGAAGCCGATGGCACCCCTGTTGACCTTTCCACAGTAGAAAAATTATATGACTATCTCGTTCAGTGTAAAGGGGGCAAAAATGATTAAATTTGTAGATAAAAACCAAAAGGATAAAAATTACGGCGACGAGTTACTTGCAAGATGTACCTGTGGTTGCGGGATATTATCTTTTATGACTCTTAAAGGACAGGTTGAAAATGGCGGTACTGTTCCGGTGTTACAAATAAGCCATTATAGAAACGATGCCTTTTGCTATAACAACACCAAGTTAATCAATGAGGGAGCGAATCTTTGGATTGTAGACCCATCTTCTATCATAATCTTATACGGTTTAATGACGAAGATTGTTAACGGTGGCCAAGGATACGTACAATCTATAGATGGAAACTTTGTCGGTGTAGATGCTTCTTCAAACGAAGGTGGTTCACTGGGTTTGTTTTGTGTTCCAAAGGAAAAATATATACAAAAAATATATAAAAGGGGCATAGAAAAGGCAGCCAAAGGAGTTGCGTGGCATGTTTTATTTGAAAAAGAAGAGGCTCAAAAAATATCCGGGTTTATCTTCAAGTTTTTAGAAAAAAATTATAAAGACGAACTCTTGCAACAGTTTAGTAAAGAGACTCAAGGCAAAGACGTTGACGTTTTTGACCTAAAGAAATAATTTCGTTAATCTGTCTCGCCCCTGAGACTAGATATATACATACATTATTTAGCAAGAGGAGGCTAAAAATATGAAATTTTATTCTGATATTACAAAAAAGCTTTATGAGAGCGAATCCGATTTGAACCAGGCCGAAAAAAATCATCAGGTTGAGGTTGAAAGCAAAAAAGCCGAGGCGGTAAACGAAAGGAAGGAAGCGGCAAAACTTGTAGAAAAGGCCTTTGAGAGCGTGGCTGCTTATCGCAAAGAAGCGAACGCTAAAAGAGACGCCCTTGAAGAAAAATCCAAAGAACTTAACAAGAAATACGATGCTAAAATTCACGAAATAGAAGTCGCCAGAGAAAAAGATTTTGAGGGGATAGAGGAAGAACTTCGAAATCTTGACAAAGACGAGAGACAAAAAGTGGAAGAGGCATATACAGAACTTCGTAAGTTTTGCAAGCAGTATGGCGCTTATCATTATTCTGTTGACGCCGGTGGTGCCGATTTGTTCCCTATGTTAATGGGATTTGGGCAGTTGGAACGGGCACAAAACATCTTTTCCGATATGTTTAACTTGTTTTTCTAAAACAAATTAAAAACAATAGTGTAAAACGATGGCTATAGGCACTCCCAATTGCTTCGTTTATTAAAAAATAAATAAACAGTAACCGCGTGTGAGGGGCCGCTCGCGGTTATTTTTTTATTTTTTTCAAAAAGTGGCGTAGAACACTTGACTAAACATCTTTTTCAGTGTATAATAAAAATATAAATTCACGGAGGTAATCTAAAGAAAATGATTAACGAACACAAAATAAATATATCCGCACACGGATATGAAAGGTTATTAATGAGGACTAAGTGTAAAAGAAATAAAGCCGAATCCTTTTTGGGAAGCGTTTGGGAGACGGGAAAGCCATTAGAGGCGTATGATAAAAAATCCCCGATGTTTAGATATCTGCTAAACACGATAAGAGTAGGTGGAGCCGACAGGTCACTTAGGGTGAAAGGAAATAATGTTTTTATTTTTAATAAAGACGGGACTGTGTTCATAACCTGCTTTGAAATAACTCAAAAGGTTATTCAGGATAAAGGAGGGCATAATGATAAAATTTATTTCATACACGGGTAAATATCCGAAGTTGTGCACGGGGTCGTTAAAACTTGAGATAGAAGGTGAGATTGTTAGTTTCGGAGATGACATAGACGATGATTACGAACAATTTTGGGCTTCGGGTGGCGAGGCGATCGATGGTAAAGGGGGTTCTATTTTTGTTTACAAGCGCCCTTGGGCGATTTGTGAAGATAAACTACCGGAAAAATACAAAAAATACAAGGATGAAATTAAAGAGGTGTTAAATGGAAATGTTAAATGGGGCTGTTGTGGCGGATGTGTTTACTGATAATTTTGTAATAATTATGATCGGTATCCCTGGATCGGGCAAGACAAGAATGGCCAAATCTTTATTGGATAACCATTCAAACACAGTGTATCTTTCTTCTGACGAAATTAGAAAGGAATTATGTGGCGACGAAGGAGATCAAAGCAATAACGACGATGTATTCGACTTGTTTTATGATAGATTAAACCAGGCGTTGGTGGCGGGTAAAAATGCGATTTTAGACGCGACAAATCTTACGCTCAAGGCAAGAAAGAGGATTATTCGTGTGGTGCGAGCTATTCAACGTCCCATAAAAATCGTTGCTTTTGTTATGAACGTTGATCCGGAGTTGTGCTTAAAAAGAAATTCGGAACGCGATCGAATTGTCCCTGAGCAGGTTATCGAAAGAATGTTGTGTACTTACCAACACCCTCAAAAATTCGAAGGGTTTGACGAGATAATTTTTGCTAATAACCCTACTAAGAGAGACACCGGGAAGATTGTTGATTATTTATTTCAAATGGAAGATTTTGATCAAAATAATCATCATCACGCCTTCTCGCTTGGAGAGCATAGTTTAAGGTTGGCTTCGGCCTATCCGGATAACACCGTGGAATATGAAGCTGGAATTTGGCACGATATAGGAAAACTTTTTACACGGGTCAACGATGAGTATGGAGTAAGTCACTTCATAGGACATGCAAACTATGGGGCGTGGGTGGTAGCCGCAAATCTTGATATATTAAATACTTTCGACAAAGACAAAATTCAAGAAATTTTGTTCTATATAAACTATCACATGATGGCGCACTGCAACATTATTTCAGAAAAAAGTATTAAAAAATATACAGAATTGTTGGGAAAAGAGCGGATAGATAAACTTTTCACCTTTGCTCTTAACGATAAGATAGCGACGGGCACGTGGACGCCCGAAAAGATTTAAAAAAAATAAAGCGAGGTAATATTATGAAAAAATTAATAAATATGGAAACAGCGTGGAGAAAAATTAAAGCACTTCTTTTGTTGAGCGCTTTTGCGGCTATGGGAGCAATATATTTTGCGATACAGTATCTTCAATTTGGAGCTATAATCGTTCTGATTAATGATTGGAATGGCGTGGTTTTTTGGAGTGAAGGCTGGTTGGTACCCTTCGAAGTAATATTCGGGGGTGCGCTCATTTCTATTTTACTTCTTTACAAAGCCAACAAGATCGGCAAAAAATATTTTTCTGTAAAAATGGATTAAGTAAGACATAAACGCTTGACATTTTAAGCGGTGTGTGGTATACTTATTATCATCAGGAGGGTGTTATGGAAAATTCAGCAAATAATACTAGAAAATTTTATGATATTGGCATTGTTGGCGGGGGTCCGGCCGGTTTAACGGCAGCTATTTATTGTTTGCGCGACAATAAAAACGTCATTTTATTCGACAAAAATTACGAGTTTGGAGGTCAAATTCTTAATTCTGCACGAGTCGAAAATATTCCCGGATTCGTTTCAATTTCCGGCATCGATTTTATAGAGCAGATGACAGCCCAAATAGAAAGTATCCCAAGTAAACAATTTACGGGCCTTACGGAAACGGAAGTAGTTAACATACGTAATGCCGACAATTGGCTATATAAGATAGAAGACAACGCAGGAAAATTATATTATGTTAAAAAGGTAATTATCGCTGCGGGATCTGAATACAGGCGTCTTGGCGTTGAAGGTGAGAGCGAATTGGTTGGACGTGGCATTTCTTTTTGCTCGACCTGTGACGGCCCGTTCTGCGCCGGTAAAAAAGTAGCGGTAATCGGCGGTGGTAATTCTGCATTAACAGAAGCTCTTGAGTTGTCAAGATTCGCGGCGTCTATCACTATTATACAGAACCTTTCTTGTCTCACCGCAGAGGAATCCCTGTGCAATAAAGTAAAACAAGACGATAAAATTTCCATTCGTTATAACGCTATTGTTGAAAGGTTTTGCGAAAAAGACGGGGCGGTTGGCGTATGTGTTAAGTGTGAGGAAACCAATCCCGTACACCTTGCTCCGGAGTTTTTTGATAATGTATTCATAGCGGTTGGTATGCGATCAAATAACGACTTTGCTAAGAATGTAATGGCTTCCACAAAAGATGGATATATATACACCACTACCGCATATGGTGTTTATATTGCCGGCGACTGTCTATCCAAAGATGTTAAACAAGTTGTAACAGCGTGTGGTGACGGAGCCCAAGCGGCGGTTCTTGCTTGTAGAGAGTTAAACGCGGAGGAGAATCTTAATCATTCATAAAAATATATAAAAATATGGTTAAAAGTATTGACTTTTATATATTTTTGTTATATAATAAAAATAGGAGGTCAATATAATGGGAATATTAAAACCACGACAAGTGTCTCAAATTGGATCAAGAAAGCATAAATCCGAAATTATGAAGGATAAAGACTTATGAAAACTTATAAAACCGAGATAGAATTAAACCCACAACAGCAAGAAAAATTTTTGCGAACAATAGGTACTTGTAGGTTTATATATAATTTATTTCTGCAAAAGAATAAAGAAATATATGTTAAAAATAAAGGCACTGATTTACCCAAATACTTAAATAACTTCGAATTTAGTAAATGGTTGAATAATGATTTTGTACCAAATAATCCTGAATATCAATGGATAAAAGAAGTGTCAAGTAAATCAGTAAGATATGCTATAGATAATGCAAATAAGGCATTTAAAAGATTTTTTGCACACAAAAGTAATTTTCCGCGACTTAAAAAGAAAAATAAAAACGATTGTAGCATGTATTTTGTCAAAACAGACAAAAATGCTAAAATAAAATGTGAAAGACATAGAATAAAAATACCTACACTTGGTTGGTGTAAATTAAAAGAATTTGGATATATACCAACTAATGGAGTAATAACAAGCGGAACTATTACTAAACATGCGGGAAGATTTTATGTGAGCGTTTTAGTAGATGAAACTATTAGTATAAAATCTAATAGTTCACAAGAGGGGATTGGGATTGATTTAGGTGTAAAAGATTTTGCAATATTAAGTGATAACACTAAATATAAAACACTTAAACAGACCAAATTAAATAAACGGCTAAACGAGAGAAGAAAGCGCTCTCTAAAAAATATGAAGCAAAAAAGAAAAATAGAAAGGAGGTTGCTACTTATAAAAATATAGAAAAACAAATACTACGTGTACAGAAAATATATCAGCGAATAGTAAATACTCGAAATGATTATCAAAATAAAATTGTTAATGAAATAGTAAAACGAGAACCAAGTTTTATTACAATCGAAGATTTGAATGTTCGTGGTATGTTAAAAAACAGGCATTTATCAAAAGCAATCGCAAATCAAGGATTTAATCAATTTGTTTCTAAACTCAAATATAAATGCGCTTTGAATGGAATAGAATTAAGACAAGTTGATAGATTTTATCCGAGTTCTAAAGTTTGCAGTGATTGTGGGAAGATAAAACAGGATTTAAGGCTAAGTGATAGAATATATATTTGTGAATGTGGGAACATCATAGATAGAGACTTGAATGCAGCGATAAATCTTAAAAATGCCAAAGAATATAAAGTAATAGCATAAACAAGCAACTTTATATATGTACTCGTGGCTAATGAGGAATTTACGACTGTGGACTGATATACAAACCAAAGTAGGTTTACGAAATGGGTCAGGCTGAAGCAGTAATGGGAATATCGTGAGATACCCGAATTCTGAAGTATTATATATTTTTATATGCTTTCAGTAGCAGCGAGCAGAAGAACGTATCGCAAATAAGATTTTGTTGGCGGCCGAAAAAGAAAAAATGGAACTCACGTTGTTTTTCTTCCAAGAAGTGCCTTCTGAAACAATTAAAAAATTAGTTGATCTTGGCTATACTGTCGAATCTAAGTTCGAGGATTATGTACATAAACTTCAGATCTCATGGTAGCCATTTAGTTAAAATTAAGTAAAAAAACAAAAATATATTAAGCGAGGCTTTGTATGACTTTAAGAGCATTATTCAACAAATGTTTAAATGAAAACTACATCACAATCCCTGATACCAAAGCGGATTACCGCATTAGGCGTTCGGGCACACAACTCTTTCTTCTTCTTGAGTGTTCTAACCAGAAAGAAGATTGGAATAACAATTTCGATTTCGCGGCAAGACCCTATCACGACATGCCGCACAAATGGAAGGCGCATCGCGGCTTTGTAAAAGTATGGAAGTCAATTATCCCAGCGATAGAAGCGGCGATAGCAGATCCAGAAGTAACTCAGATCATCACGATTGGTTATTCACACGGCGCGGCGCTCGCTTGTTTGGCGCAGGAATATGTTTGGTTTAATAGGCCAGATATCAGAGACAACTGTTATGCTTTTGCGTTTGAGTCTCCGAGGGTATTCTGTGGTTGTCACATCCCTGAAAATCTCAAACAGCGCTGGGCGAACCTTTATGTGTTTAGAAACGGACACGATATTGTGACTCACGCCCCGCCGGCTATATTTGGATTTAAGCACGTGGGTAATCTTATAAAGATAGGACAGAGCAGAAAGAATGTTGTTAAAGGTGGGTACATCGGCAATGATTCGAAATGGATGCCCAAATGTGTTTTAGAACACGATTACCCAAACGTGAGAAACTCTCTCGACGAGTACGAGAAAACGTTAGCCGCAGATGACCCGTTAAAAATAATACTTAAAAAAATCTAAAAAAAGAAAAATTCCTGAAAAAAGTGTCTTAAACGCTTGACAGGAATTTTTCTTTGTGTTATACTTATTGTGTAATGAAATAGAGGTGTCCTATGAAAGAAAAAGAAATGATATATTGCATCTGTTGTGGTAAACCATTTACTCCGACTCATACAACGTTTACTCCGACCCGTGCGGCACGTGAGTTTTCCCGAATTCAGCTTATCATGCGAGAAATGTGTTGTTCGGATACTTGTTACGCCAAAATTTTGGAAGAATTTAGGAATTCCGAAAATTTGTAGGTGTGATGGAAAAATGACCACAATATATTGTGGTCGAAAAAAAATTAACCACAATATATTGTGGTTAAAAAGTAATAAAATCTGTATTTTATTAATTTTTTTTAAGACGACTTAATTATGGCGAATTCGCCACGTTTCAATAAGGAGAGCACTTATGGAAAATATACAAAGCTTAAAACAATACTTAAGACACGAATGTTTAGATGAATTATTTTTAAGTCTCACCATTCCAGGCATACAATATACTTCTTGGAACATTTTTGGTAAGTATATTATTTGGGTAAGAGAGGATGGGTACGGTGACGTCACCGAAAAGAGGTATGAATTAAAGTCTTATTATGCAAAAATATGTTTTACGGAGAATGGCGCAGACCGTAGAATCTTGAAACAACGCATTATAGAAGAAGTCTCAAAGAAAAATAGAGAAATGTGCGGCGGGATTACAGATTTCCAAAAATTAGTCTCGCTTACTTGTAATCAACTGTGCGATTGGGAATGGCTCCCCCGTGAAAATGGCGAGATTTGTGTGAAAGTCGGGGACCACTATGAAATCGTTCTTGTTAAATATGCCGTTGTTCTTGACAGAAATGGCGATCCGGTAGACACGGAAATTAAGGAGGTACGAAGGTGAAATATTTTGTTTTTAGCGACCCACATGGGAATTACGAAGCACTTCTAACAACAATAATAAGTATTATGGGTTATGACGCTTCAAACCCACAGCATCAACTTGTTGGCTGCGGAGATTATTTTGGTAGGGCGGTACAAAGCCTTAGTGATTGTGTAAACATTTGGAATTATTTAATTTCTCCACATCATAAAAACGCCCCCATTTGCATACGTGGAAATCACGAAAGCATAATTCTCGACGCAATTGAGCGAGAACAATTGACGACGACGGATATATATAACGGAGAACATAATACATTCGCGTCGTTCTTAAACGTATATCCGGCGCAAATGCAATATGACGATGATTTACAGCGCGATGCGGCAAAAGAATTAATAAAGGTTGGTTTTTACGATTGGTTAAAATCGCTACCGTGGTATTTCGAGACTAAAAATTGTATTTTTACCCATGGGTTCGTTCCGATGTCTTATTTTACTCGCGGGGTTAAATTAGAGGATTTTAAGGAAGGAGATTGGGAGCGGGCTTCGTGGTGTGCGACGTCAGATTGTATAATCGCGTTAGACGAAACGAAGGTTAGGCCCAAAAAAACTATTGTTTTCGGGCATTGGCGCGCAAAAGACTTAAACGAAAAGTTTGCCGGAAAATGGGAAGAGCACGATGGGGGGATTTATGTTGACGCGAATCGTAATTTAATTGGGCTTGATACAACAACGATTTTAAGCGGGGTTGTTGGTCATATTATATTGGTTTCTGAGGAGGACGAATAATGAGCAAAGTAGATCTTACTTTTAACGTATATCATCACAATTATAATGGCGACAAAATTGAAACCGTGAATATTTTGGGATACAATGTGGTAAAAGAGTGTCTTAAAGAAATCAGAAAAGATTATAAAAAATACTCGCGGTTATTTGCAGAAAACGGTGCGTGTACCTACAAATCCAACGTGGGCGAGATTATTGAGTTCCCAAATGGTTGCAACTTTAAAGATGTGTTCAAGCGAACAGTGTTTGAAGAAAGGTTTAGGAGTACATTGATGTATTATTTTTGGGGGAAATGTCAGTGTGAGGTAGTTATAACCGACTGGCCAACGCACATAACCTCAAAAGAGCTCGACAGATTAAAAGAAGAAGACGCGAAGTATAGCGTTAGTATTAATCTTGAAACGGCAAAAAAAATAGATATGTATGAACAAGTTATGAACAATTGGCAATTAGTGTTGGATTATGTGTGGAACAATTTGGAAAACGCAAATCTAACGTAAATTATTAAAAAAATGCATGATAATTGTAAAGGAGAAAAAATAATGAATAAAGAGTTAAATGTGTTGGGGTTAATTTCAATGATTATAGCGCTTGTGGGTTTGTTTATTTTTGGCATTCCCTGCGGAGTCGCTTCGTTGGTTCTTGGAATTATAGGTATAGCTACCGCCGGTGAAACCAAAGGCAAGGGTATGGCGATTACAGGTACCGTTGTGGGCGCTTTTGATGCCATAGTTATGACCTGGCTTTTGAGTATTTTATAAGTCGCGAGGTGTAATTGTGTATAGTAAAGAATTGTTTGAAAAATATCCATATGCATTTTCTCATTATGCTTGGACGGGCAAAGTCTTTTACGATGAAGATACCAACGAGCCTTACAGCTTAGATGAAGATATTCCAAAAGGTTGGTCTAAGCTATTTTGGATGTGTATGGAAGAAATAAGAGAGCCATTAGAAAAAGCAGGTTTAACAAATACATTTTATTTTGTACAAGTTAAAGAAAAATACGGCGAATTGAGGCTCTATAATAATGGGGCTACAGAAGAAGTGTTTAACATACTTTCAAAGTATGAATATTTAAGTAATTATGTCTGTGATAGGTGTGGTAAACCCGCCGAAATACAAACTCTTGGCTGGATAGAAAATATCTGCAAAGAATGTTATAATAAATACCCGGCTAAAATAAAAGATGATTATGAAAAAATTAAATTAGACCTTAAGCCATCTCTTATAAAATTTAGCAATGGCGAGAAGGTAACAATAAAACTTGATTACGCGGCCACGTGGGAGAAATATTTGGAGGAAGTGAACCACCTATGAGCTAAAGACTCATAGGCTTCCATTAAATAGTTCACAAGTCTCGGCCTCAGAAATGAGAGCTACGTTAGTTAGGTCACGACACCTTCGGTTGTCGCCTTAGACCGTCGCTCTGTCGATATACATTAAGTTGGGTTGGAATAAGAAAAGCCCTGTATGTATATCGCAAAAGCCTAATTAACATTGACGAAAGGAAGACCGATTCTTAACTTGGTAGCAGATTTAAGATAGGCATTACCACTCATTAAGAGCGAGAATTTTAAGGAGACTTATTTATGGTTTATGTAATTTCAAAAAGTGGGAAACCACTAATGCCGTGTGAGAATGTGGTCGCAAGACTACTTCTTAAAGACGGCAAAGCTAAAGTTAAAAAGAGATGCCCGTTTACAATTCAACTTACTTATGACTCAGATGAATATACGCAAGAAGTTGTCTTAGGGCAAGATACAGGTTCAAAACATATTGGTACCGCCTGTGTCGGTAATGGCAAGGTTTTGTATCAGTCAAACGTAGAACTTAGAGACGATATTAAGTCGAATATGGAGAGTAGGAGACAAGCCCGTAGGAATAGACGAAAAAGAAAGACTCGTTATCGCGAGTCAAGATTCCTTAACCGTAAGAATTCTACCAAATTAAACAAACTTCCACCTTCTGTCAAACACAAGGTTCAAGCACACATTGATGAAATTGAGTTTTGTAGAAAGATACTCTCAGTTTCAAAGATTATACTTGAGGTAAGTCAATTTGACATACATCTGATGAAAAACCCAGGTTTAATTTTAGAGAAAGTCAAACGCTGGGGGTATCAAAAAGGTTTTAATTATGGATGGTCAAGTAGACGAGAAGCCATACTTAATCGTGACGGCTATGCTTGTCAGATTTGCGGTAAAAAACATACCAGATTAGAAGTTCATCACATTGTCTTTAGAAGTCAGAGTGGTACAGATGACGAGAACAATCTTATAACTCTATGTGAGGGTTGCCACGCAGGAATTCATAGTGGGAAAATTGCATTAAACAAAAGCCTAAAAAGATGAATTTGAAATACGCGACTCATATGAGTATCATCAGAAGTCAGTTGCTTAAAGTCTATCCTGATGCCATTGAGACTTTTGGATTTGTCACTAAAACCAATCGTGAAAATCTTAATCTACCCAAAGACCATTTCATAGATGCTTGTGTTATTTCTTCTGGTGGTAAAGAGTTCACGCCCAATGGCACTATCTATCAAAAGAGAAGAGTCTCTAAAGGTGATTACCAATTAACTAAAGGTGTTCGTGGAGAGCAAAAAATCCCCATAAGTAAGATTCATGGATTTAGAAAGTTTGATAAGGTTAAATATTTTGGGAAAGAGTATTTCATCAAGGGAAGAATGAGTTCTGGATTCGCTATACTCGCGGATGTATTTAATAATAAGATAGATTTTAGCCATATACCGAAAGGTTATAAGACGCCAAAACTATTAAATTGTAACAGAATCTCAGCTAGAAGAAGTTGTTTATGTATAAGTCAAAAAATCATTCCAAGTATAGCTTAAAATTTCACCTCATCTTTGTTGTGAAATACAGAAAGAAACTTATTGACAAAAATATCGATTCCCTTCTTAGGGTGAAGATTAAGCAAATTGAGGGAAAGTCTGATTTTAGAGTTGAACTCATAGAGGCTAACAAAGACCACGTCCATCTTTTGATAGATTACAACCCTAAGGTTAGCGTTCTTCAAATTGTAAAAAGACTTAAGCAAGAGACTATATTTGAACTTTGGGAAGTTTATAAGATTTATCTTAAAAAGCATTTTGGGAAAGAACAAACATTTTGGTCAGATGGATACTTTGCATGCAGCATAGGCGAGGGAGCAAGCTATGATACGATCCAAGAGTACATTAGAAATCGATGGTCTGGCAAAATATTAAAAACTTTTTCATAAATAGCCTATATTTTAGTTGACTAATCGTGCGTTTTGTGGTATACTGTTTTCAAGAAAGTAAAAGGGAGGCCTTCGATGTTCGAAAATTTAAAGAAAATATTTTTTCAAAATAGGTTCAAATTATATATGGTTGGCGGGGCTGTAAGAGATACTCTTATGGGTAGAACTCCACACGACTATGATTTTGCTACGGACGCAACTCCAGAAGAAATGATTTGTATGGCCGAGGAAAATGGTGTCGAAGTTATCCCGACCGGCATTAAATATGGGACTATAACCTTCAAGATCGACGAGACCCTTGTTGAAGTCACAACCTTTCGTGCCGATGGTAACTATTCAGATGGTAGAAGACCCGATGAGGTATCTTTCTCCAAAGATCTTTTAGACGACTTAAAAAGAAGAGATTTCACCATTAACGCAATTGCCCTTAATATACTTACAAATGAGTATATCGATCCGTTTAACGGCATACAGGACATTAAAGATAGGATTATAAGGGCCGTCGGTGATCCCGTAGAAAGATTCACTGAAGACGGACTTAGAATTTTAAGGGCTATTAGGTTTATGTTTAAGCTTCACTTTAGAATGGATGACAAGACATATTTGGCCATTCAGAGCAATTGGCATCTGTTAAAACACATCTCACAAGAACGAATAACGGCAGAATTTTTACAAATTCTAGACTATGGTTTTTTAGGAGACACTAGAGATTGTTATTTAATGGACGGGTTAATTAAATCCATACTGCCAAACAATTATATAGATGACGAAACATTTTGCAATTGGTTTTTCTACACTTCGCTGTTCGAATCCTTCACAGACATAGAGGGGAAGCTGGCTTTTCTACTAAAGAATGTGGGTACAAATGTTTTAGAAACTTGTTATAGACTAAAACTTAGCAAGCAAATGAGTAGAAACGTGGTGGCATCCATCATGTGTAAAGAGTTGTTGGAGTCGCTATATTCTACGGAAGAGACGGTGTACATTGTAAGAAAAATGGTCTCCAAATACGGGATGAATAATGCAATTCGTGGAATTTGTCTTTATGGTGAAGTATATGATCTGCAAAAGGATGATTTAGACAATCTGTTATCTATGGCGAAGGACGCCGACTTAGAGGCAACTACTTTGGCAGATCTGAGAATATGCGGAGATGACCTTATATTCCTAGGGTGCCGTGGTGTTGAAGTAGGAGCTGTTTTAGACTATTGTTTAGACCGAGTTTTACGAGATCAATCATTAAACACGAGGGAAGAATTAGTAAAAATGGTTAAGGACTTCAAAAAACACACCGAAAATCATCCTGCATGTGATTTTAAAAAGGAGATAAGAGAATGAAACGTTTAAAAAAATATAGATATATTAGTTGCGGTATCGCTAAATCGGCAGACAAGATAAGCGACTTTCGCCTTATTGGCGGGAGTCAATTATTACCCGAAGAGAGAGTGGTTTTAAGGGTAATGGTTCCAGATGATTTGAAACTTTCAAAATATTCGTGTGATAATTATTCGACCACAGAAGACGTCCGAACATTAGAAGAATTAGGATGTGACGTTATGATCAGAATAAACGGAAAATGGATAGTTAAAAACAACTTAAAACATTTGTCAATTAATGAGATATATGATCTTAAAAGGAGAGAAGAAAATGGCAAAAAAAATAATTAAACAAGGTACAAAAGAATTTCACATAACTTGCCCGTTTTGCGGTTGCGAGTTCACTTACGAAAAAGAAGACATATGTGATTCCGAAGTGATTTGTCCGTGTTGTTCTACGAACCTACCACACAAAAACGTGATTGGGACAGTCAATACAACGCCTTATCCGATGCCGATTTGGTACAATCAACAGGTTGCACCCGACGGGTATAAAATCAGAGATGGGTTAAACAAGCCTACTGATAAAGACAATGACCTGGTTTATCGTCCTTTTACACTTCCCGAATGGGCAACAAAATCGGACAATTGGAGCGGTTGTGAAGGCTGCCCGAATAACCCGAAGTATCTCAAAACGCCTTATGTTGGGGATACTCCGTGTCAGTGGTGCCAGAAAAGCCCGTGGAGGGTTACTTGTATGTCGAATCTAAAGTAAGGAGTTGGTTATGATACAAATCAATTATAAGAAAGTAAAATGCCCAAAATGCGGGAAATCGTATTTTCGCGTAAAAGAAAACTCTGGGGTTGGATTTACAAACCTGCTTTTCAATATTAAGCCTGATCCGATTTACAAAGACGGCGAGTTACAAAACCCGACTGAAGCCGAGCCGATAAAAGTGCGTTGTGGGTGCTTGGAGTGCGGATGTAATTTCCGAGTTGAAACACACGACGTTTTCGGAGATTATCGGTTTATTGATGAAGATGAAGAATTGAAAGAAAACGAGAGAAGGATTGCGGAAAGTTTTAAAAATCTGAAAAAGGAAACCGAAAATACTAAAACTGAACCCGATAGTTGTCAGTTAAAGATCAACGAATCTTCACTTGCAAATGCCTACGTTGAACCTGTTTCTGACAAATTTTCGAAAACGTGGCAAGATGGGTTAAAAGAAGAGCTTGATGAAATAAAAGAAAGGCTTGCGAAATTGGAGGAGAAGAAGTGAAATACTTAAAATCTTTTTTGGGGACATTGATTTTGTTGTTACTTATCCTTTTAATAACAGCGCCCGTAATGGCTATACCTCTTTTGAGCGGGTTTGTAAGCCTCTGGTTTCTTTTTGGGGAAATTATAGCTCTTCCGATATCTATATTGATAACAATCGAATTAGCGGTATCGGATAAACTTGATTGGGTTCTCGGATTAATGTCAGCGGCGTTTAATGAATAAACCCTATCTTTTATTAAAAATATTTTCAAAAACCCGCTTAAACACTTGACAACGGGGGTTTTGTTTGCTATAATAAAGATATAAGTGAGGTAGATATGAACTGGAAAAAAGAATTTATCAAATTATTAGAAGCAGGAACTTTTAAGACTAATTCCGAAATAGACGATTATGCCGACGAACATAACTTGCCCGCAGCCGACGTTTGGCAGTGTTTTGCGGAATATAGAGATAATTGTTTGATTAAACAATCAATTGGAACACCTTGTGAAGGCTGTAAATACGTTACCCGAATGGAAGGCTTTGTGCCTTGTTATGAGTGTTGCCGGGCTAAGTCTGATTATTACGAGGCAGAGAAATGATTACATTTAAGGAATTACAAACGCTTGCAAATATATTTTCAAAACAAATACCTGATAATCCGATATTAAACGACATAGAAGACACTCTTGAATGCGCCGTAATAGAAGGCAGAACGCATTTTAAGTATGTGTCGCCTAAATACGACAAAGAAACGGTCGACGAGGCGATTCGGGAGTTAGAAAAGTGCGGCTATGATTGTTCTCATTATTCTTATAATGATGGGAACTTAAAAATAGAATTTAAATGGTAAATAAAAGGCGCGTTTTATCAGGAGGCAGTTATGCGTAGAAAACACAACGGGAAGATTTATTTTCCACATTATGAAGAAACTTGGCTCGCAAATACTCTGTTCGCGATGGTTAAAAGTATGCAGGAAACTGGGCATTTATATTACGTTGAATGGAACGGAAAATTCTATTATAGCGATGAGGTAAAAATAGACGGAAATTTGGTTGTGTGTGAGGGTAAAAATGACTGAACGAGAAATGAATATGCTTGAAGAAAGACTATTTGACAAAATAAACAGAGCGGAATTCGTACACACGATTGAGCAAGAAACAGCGGAAAATATTATTATAGATTTGAAGAATTGTATCACAGAATACGGGCATATCACAAAAAGTATGCTTGATAAATTAATAGAAAAATACGCATTTGACTACGGTGTGGAGGTTGAAAATGGCTAATTGGTTAGAGGAATTAAAAGCAGGTGACGAGGTTTTTATTAGTAGTCGTTCTGGAACGACGCTGCAAACGGTGCAGAGAATAACTCCAACAGGAAGAGTTGTAGTTAACAACATTCAGTTTATTGATGGAGCAAATAGGTCTAATATGTGGGACATCATTGTATTAGAAGAAGCGACTGAAGAAAAGATAAAAGAATATAAAATTCGCGGGTTTATTCGGAGAGTTTTCAATGAATTAAAGCTAAAGAAGTCTATGACTTATGCACAGGCTAAAAAGATAAATGAAATTTTAGATTTAGGAGTTCGAGAAGAAAATGACTGATTTATATTTAAGAAGCATCGGGCTTATAAACCCGACAATAGTCGAACGTGATAACAACGGAAGAATCGAAAGGCTTGAATCAATCGGTCTCGATATGGAAAGTTTGGTTGCTTTTTGGAGAAGATGTTTTGATTTGAACGGGCTTCTTTTCGAGAAAATTACTCTCCATTGCAAATCGAAAGATTTTAACGCAATAAGTCAGCGCCCGATGGCGACGTGTCGTAGTGTAAGAGAATTGCTCGCAGAACAAAGCGTTGAGTGTGTGATAGATGACGAGTGGTTTAAAAATCATGAAGTTAAAAACGAAGAGGAACTCGAAGCCGAGATTGAACGCTTAAGAGCTGGTAATGAAGCATTAAAAATGTGGAATAACGCTTATATGGAAGAAAATAAAAAGTTGAAATCGGAAAAGCATAAATTAAAAAACGACTTAGCAGACTTCGACGAGTTTGCGAGAGACATAAGCAAAACAAGAATAGAGATTACAGGTGAAGCAATTTCGACTTGCAAAACACTATTGGAATATATCAAAAAAGAAAAGCGCAACGCAGTCAAAGAATTTGCGGAACAGCAGAAAAAAGATATAGAAGAGAATTACAAGTATGTCAACACTGAGTGTAAAAAATGTCTTGTCATAAGAAGAGATAAAATCGACGAACTTTTAAAGGAGTACGAAAATGAATGAAAAATATAGTATCGAAGATAAACATAAAATTGCTTCGATTATAGAGCATTGTTTAAATGATGGATACTGCGATGTTTCTATGTTAGCAAGAAGAATCGCACAAGCAGGTTATAGGAATAATAATCGAGTTCGTAAGGAATTTGCGGAAAAGCTGAAGGCCGCCGTTTCGATGGAAATGGTAACTGTCAGAGATTGCACTGGCGAGGAGAACATACTTCGTCGTAGAGTTGATGTGGATGTGTTACTTGAAAAGATTAATGAATTACTAAAGGAGTACAAAAATGATAATTGATTATATCGGACAGGAATTAATTTGGAATTTGACCGCGACGCACCCGTATAAGCAAAATCGCGGTAATTATAGCATAATGATTAACTGCAAAACCCCAAAACAAAACAAAGACGCCATTCATTTTTTAAGGTCGCATCTCGGCAATAAACTTTTGACCGTAGAAACTCAAAAATACATCGATAAAAACACTGGGGTGGAATGTGTTCTCGTTAGCAAAATATCTGTCCCCGACGCGTTTGGCGGGTTTGGAGAAGTGATTTTTATGAACGAGTTCGCGAGGGAGATTAAAGGAGTCTAAGAAATGAAAACCATAGAAAGAAAAATATATAACGGTTACGCGTTTACTGAAAACGAAATAGAGAAGGCAAAAATAAATCACGAAATTTACAAAGAGTTAAAGGATAAATATAAAATACTTGTTACATGCGGCCGCCCGTTAGACGCAGAAGAAGAAATAAATGATATTGTATATTCACGGAAAGCTTGTTATGGACACGCCGAGTATAAAGTGTGGAAATGCCCTAACGAGATAACCGTGAGCGAATTATTGTTGATATTTGATGGCGGTAATTTATGTTTTGGTGGATACCGTCAAAGCGATAATTTATATACAGTAACAGAGGATTAAACAATGAACAAGCAAAAAGTTATGGAAATAAACAAAGAATTTGTGAAATTAGTCGCAGAAAACCCCGAATTACCAATAAAGGTTTTTATCAATGGGGAATGTTGCGAGGATGACAATTGTTGGTATGTCGGAGAAGTTTACAATTGTAAAGTCACCGAATCGATGGTTACAAACGGGCGGAGTATATTGTATATAAGTTCGAAGAATTGTCAGACGAAGCAGAAGACTTCTTGGATGATGCGAGCGGAGATGATGGCGACTATAATCCTTATTGTGATGCAGATATCCGTACGTTATATCGTTCATTTGGTGAAACCAAAGTCACGGGTTTTCCTGGGCAAGAACGCCCCAGTGTTTATCGCGAAGGAATGGCGCTGAAATTTTTTGGCGATTTGGTTTGCGATTATTTAGGCGAAGAAAGAATTGTGAGGACTTATTAAAATGACAATTACAAATAAAGACTTTTACGAAAGATATAAAAATTTTAGCGGTTCGTTTTTAGAGTGGTTCCGTGCTTGCGTAGACGAGAATGATGTTTTCCGTTTTTGGTACAAAGACGACCCCGAAGACGCCGAGGCCGATTACGTCAAGATTTCGAGTGTTATCGATATAGGCGGAGATTTCTTGCTCGGTTTGAAATTCGTCGATTGGGGCGGAGACGAAGAGGGAAAAGAGATGGTCGAACTTAAAAGATTGAGCGAAGTGAGAGTGTTCGAGATTTTCGCGAACGAAGAAGAAATAGAATAGCGCTATCGTAAAATGCGAGAGTATTGTGAAAACGACCCATAATGTAAAAAACAGAAAAATTCTTAAAATTATATCATAAAACACTTGACAATAATTTCCGATTATGCTATACTATAGGCGTAATCGGAAATTATTGTATTATAAGGAGAGAAATTATGAAAATCTGTGAGATTAAAAATTTAATTAAACAGCCTGAATATGACTTTCTCAGAACTAACGAGCACTTAGGAAACAATATTTGCTTATTAACTCTGGGCGGAAGCCACGCATATGGGACAAATGTTGAAGGTTCTGATGTCGATATCCGTGGGATAGCTTCTTTGAGGCCTGAAAACATCTTGGGAACAACTCCGTTTGAGCAATTTGTAGAAAGTAATACCGATACAACCATTTACGGATTAACCAAAATGTTTCAACTTCTTCTCAATGTGAACCCAAACACCATTGAAATTCTTGGTTGTAAACCCGAGCATTACATCTACTTAAACGAAATAGGAAAAGAAATTCTTAAAAATAAGCAGCTGTTTTTGTCTAAGAAGTGTATTGGAGCTTTCGCAGGTTATGCCAGCGCTCAGTTATCAAGATTAGAAAATTATGTATGTAGAGAAAAGCTCTCACAGCCACAACAAGAGGAACACATCAAGGCTTCTATAGAGAATTCTATGCGACATTGGGATGAAAAATATAAAGAGTTCGAAAACGGCGGTATAAATCTATACATCGATAAAGCGGTAAATCCTGATATGGAAACTGAAATGTTTGTAGATGTAGATATCAAACATTATCCACTTCGTGATTATAGAAGCATGTGGTCGGATATGAATACCATTGTAAAGACCTACAAATCTTTGGGCAAGAGAAATTCAGATGCAATGGAACATAGTAAGTTAAATAAACATATAATGCATCTATTCCGTCTTTATTTAATGTGCATAGATATTCTCGAAAAAGAAGAAATTAATACGTACAGAGAAAAAGATCACGACCATCTTATGTCTATTAGAAACGGTTGCTATATGAACGAAGATGGAACTATTAAACCGGAGCTTTATAAAGAGCTGGACGAATTAAAGACTAAGATGAGAGAACTTGAGAAAACTACCAAGCTTCCAGAGAAACCTTATTACAAAGATGCGGAAAGATTGTTGATTAAGTTGAATAAAATGTCTTTGGAGAAGAATGAGGTAGTATGATTGAAATTTGTGAAATTATAATGTTGGTATGTTTCGGCTTATCTTGGCCGACATCGTTAATTAAAAACATAAAGTCTAAAACGGCTAAGGGAATGAATTTGCCGTTTACATGTCTTATCATTCTCGGATATGTCGCGGGGATGACTGCAAAGATTTTGGGAAAAGAATTTACATTCGTTTTCGTTATGTATATCTTAAACCTAGTGGTTGTTTGCGGTAATCTGATTGTATATTTCATTAACAAAACACATGACCGGCACGCTGGCCAAAAATAAAAGGAGAATTATTTTTATGAAGGTAAAAGAATTTGCACGTATTATTGATAGTAGCATTTTGTACACGGTAACGATTAACTATGAGGAAACGCCAAGAGGGGTTTTTAAAAAACCGGATTTATATTCTTTGTTTGGCGATTATGAGGTTGAGTTGGCCGATATTTCTCTCGGTGGCAAAAGTTTAAACTTGAACCTTACAAACGGACACCCTTGCCCGTACTATAAAACTAGAGTTGTTCGCAGACGATTAACCGATTATGAACGAGGGGTTTATTACGGTAAATACGGAGAACAGAGAACTTATATAGAAGAAAGAGAAGGGTATTGTACCGGTACTATGGAACAGGATAGTTGTACGTGCGACGGCGATAAGAATAAGTGTAATTTCACACATAAGAAATCCGCCAGCGCAAAGTAAAAAAAATATTTTTACAATTATGGTTAAAAACACTTGACAAACGGGTTATGTTATGATATACTATAGTTGTAAATGAAAGGAGTTTTTTATTATGGAAATATTTTTAACTATTGGTCTTATTTCACTTATTGTTGTGGTAGTTATTTTGAGTATAACTCTTGCGACCATAGAAAGTGAAAAAGAGAAAATCAAATTAAAGCTTAATGCTTATACTAAACCTAACTTAGCAAATATCTATCCAGAAATTTATAACATAATATCTGCTTGGTGTAAAGAAGTTGGAATTTATCAAGTGGCAGTTAAGACTAGATATGACTCTAAATCTAATTGTTATAAACTCACTTTGTATACTGAAAGACCTGGAGCTTTTATTGGTAAAGCTGGAAGCACAATTGAGAAATATAAAAAGATGTTACAGGAATGTAGAGTTGGTCGCATGATTGGACAGATTGAAATAGAAGAAATCTCAGGTATAGTAAATCAGAATCAAGTTGATGTAGAAGATTATTATAACTCTTATATGGCTAACTGGTTCGCTTATGAGGAGGCTGGCGAAGAATGTTAAAATATTATAGAAACTATTTTACCGATTTTGAATTTTGGCGTGAACAAAATATTAAAAGTAAAAAGCACTTTAAGACTATAATGGCTGTTATGTACGGTAGGAAGAAAGATAGAGGCGGTATAAAGAAAAAGTACTTAACGCTTATGAAAGAGCAAGAGGAAAGGCAGAAACTTATTAGAAAAGCGATAGACCGTGTTTGCCCTCAATTAAGCGGTATGCTCAGATACTTAGATTGCTTTGGTACCGGTGCTTATTATTAAATTTTTCAAAAAGCACCTAAAAGGTTGACTTATTTTTAATCTTATATTATAATATAACTGTAAAAAGTAAAGTTTCGAGGCGAACAGAATGAAGACTTTATCTCAATTTAATTCTTACAAACAGGAAGTTATCAAAGAATTAATTTCTTTAGGAGCTAAAAAAGAAGACTTAGACTTATTAAAAGACGAAATAATTATTAACGGAATTAGAAATCAATGGAGCCCTAAAATAATTGCTTGGGCGATTATGCAATAATTTAATTGGCTCTTTTCGTCAGAAAGTGTAAAAAGACTATTTGATTATTTGGGGAACAGATTAGAAAACCAGAATATAAATATTTTAATTATGATAGATATGCCGGTTCTTTTAGTACCGGTTACCCTACTTGGGGTGGTTTTTATCACGCTGAAACCTTTAAGACTGCCGAAGAAGCCAAAAAGGTTTATATGGAAAACTTACGCATTCTCGCTTGCAGTTGGAAAGACTATGATAGGAACAGTGTAAGAATTTGTGAAGTTAAATTTAAGCCTGTAGAAAAATTACCTTGGAAGAAAAGTGAAGATTAATTATGGAAATTAAAAAATATAATACTGATCATTTGACTTTTGATCTAAATAGATTATTAATTCCAGATTATTATGGTAAATATCAGCTATGCTATCAATTAGGGGTTAAATATGATTGTGAATGGATTTTTAATAAGTCTTTTGATAGTGAAGAACAAGCAGAGAAATTTTTAGAAACCTATTATAAAATATTTATTAAGAAGGCTGAGCTCATTCACAGTAAATTATATGATTATAAAAAAGTATTATGCAAAGATTTAGAGGAGGATTTGGAGTATATTTTATGAAAACTAAAACTTATTATATTGAATTTAACTCTTGTAAAGATGGAGTGGTTTATTCTTTAGATCAAACTGTAGAAGCAGTAGATATTTATGATGCTATGGAAATAGTAGAAAATTATTGCTGTGACAATCATGGAACTTGTGAAATTATTAGTGCGAAGAAAATAGATAAAAATACTTTTACATGTGAAGTTTGTAAAAGAAGATATCAATGGGCTTCTCCATGTACGCCTGATGACTGCGAAGAAAGATTTAAGGATTTTTGCGAGAGAAAAGGAAATGCTGTGGAGTAAAATATGAGATATATATTTAAAGGTAAACGAAAAGATACTGGCGAATGGACAGAAGGTTACTTTTTTAAAATTTGGGATAGAACATTTCTTTTGTGGGGAATGACTAATGACCACCCAAACATGGTAGAAGTTATTCCCGAAACTGTTAGCCCATTTACAGGTTTAACAGATAAGTATAAGAAGAAGATATTTAAAGGAGACCTCATAGCAAAAGGTTTTGAAATATATGAGGTAAGATGGAATCCAGAACAAGTACGTTGGGGTATTTACTCTAATAACTTTGAAGTTGCAGGCTTTACAAAATTTTCAGAGTCTTATTTTGAAGTAATCGGAAACATTTATGATAACAAGGAGTTATTGAAAAATGACTAATTTTGAGAAAATAAAGAAGATGAGTATAGCTGAATTAGCCTCAGAATGTTGTTGGAGTTTAACTTGTGCTTTTTGTCCAATAGAGGATTTCTGTGAACCTATTATTAAGGGAGATGCGCGTTCTGTAAATTGTATAAAGGTTTGGAAGAAATGGCTTAAAAGCGAGGTAAATAATGACTAATTTTGAGAAAATAAAAAATATGAACGTGAAAAAGTTGGCAGAATATCTTGCGGGGCTGGTAGACTGTTATGGTTGTCGTATCAATTGTTGTAAAAAGACCTGTAAATGTGCGTGGATAGAATGGCTAAAAAGCGAGGTGGAAGAATGATTTTAGCAAGTATTAAACCGTATTACTATTATTTAATTGCCGAAGAAAAAAAGAAAATCGAAGTAAGAAAAACGGCATTGAAAAACTTACCGCAGGATATAGCCTTTTATATGAGCAAGGACGAAAAATCTTTTGCGAAAATACCGAAAGAACTTCAAGAGAAATATCGCAAGCATTTCGGTAAAATCGGGATGAAAGTTGTCTGCGATAAGGTAGACAAATATAAATTCCACGAAGGGCTGACTGAATTTAATTCAATGGGCTTGCCGTGGAGAACTTACGGGGCGTACCTTATATTTACGGACGATTATAAATCAATGTGTTTATCGTATGACGAAGTAAAAAAATACGGCAAAGGAAACACCCTTTATGGTTGGTACATCAGCGACTTAAAAATATATGACGAACCGAAAGAGCTGAGCGAGTTCAAGGGGTTATGTAGGGTCAAAGTAGATTGTCATAATTGTCCCCATTATAATTATAGTAAAATGGACTGCGATAGTCGAGCAATCAGTCGTGCGCCGCAGTCGTATATGTTTGTTGAAGAGATAGAAACAAGATAAAAACAAGGAGAAGATTATGAAAAAGATTATTAAAATTATGTTGGCTTTAACGATTGCTGTAATGATGATTTTTACTTTTGGTTGCAGTCAAGCAGATACGATGAGAAACAATATTCAGAAGGACGCAGACAAGTTCAACGTTTACCGGAAGATTACATTTGTAAATCTATATACGGGTCAACTTCTTTACAGTGCGGAAGGTTATTTTTCGGTGCAGTCTACATACGAAAACAATTATCAAGGTCAGCAGGAAATAGGTCTCGTATTTAACGTAGCCAAGAACGAATATAAAATGGATTACTTCAGTATAGCCGAAAACGTATGCTATGTTATCGAACAAGTCGAAAATACTACGGGGAATCCCTATCATTGGAAAATCGTTTGGTATATAGCGTTACCCGAAAATGTAGGTGGTTAAAAATAAGGAGAGAAATAATGGTTAAAATTTGGGTTGATGATGAAAGACCTGCACCTGAAGGTTATCATTGGGTTAAAACTGTTGACTTATGTAAAGACCTGTTACATTGGCATAAATTCCCTTCCAGATTAGGAGGAAATATATTAGCTATTGAAGAAATTTCTCTTGATCATGACGCTGGGGATTATTTCCAATACGGAGGAGATTATGTTAAAATATTAGACTATATGGAAGAACTTGAAATAAATGATATTCCTATTCATCTTCATACTGCAAATCCAGTCGGAAGAGAAAATATGAGAAGAATTATTCAGAAAAATGGTTGGAGGGAAGTATAAATGAAATATTATTATATTGTTTCACAGAACACAACATGTTTATGTGTACATCTAGAGAACATAGCAATTAAAGAAACTTTTCAAGAAGCTTTAAACAAACTAAACTCCTATTCAGACAAAGGTTATCAGGTAGGAAGTGGTACAATTACTAAAATTAATGATAACTATGAGAGACAATTTGTTTGGGTATATCATGAAGGCTCCTTATTTTCAAAATTTGACTGTGTGAATAATAAAAAATTATCTATTGATGATGATTTTGATGAAGAGACACGAGTGAACTAGTATGCAGATTGATTAGCGAGGATTAAATATGGAAAATTATAAAAGATTGACCGATAGAGATATAACAAAAGAAACAAAACAAAAACTTTGTATTGTTTTGTGTGATATTAGGCGTAGGTGCTTAAATCCAGATTATAAATATTTTTACTTGTATGGAGAAAGGGGAATTAGTGTTTGTGAAGAATGGCTTGGAAAAGACGGTCAAAAGAATTTTAGAGAGTGGGCAGTAAATAACGGATATAAAAAAGGATTGACGATTGATAGAATTGACAACAACAAAGGCTATTCTCCTGATAATTGCAGGTGGGTAACGGCAAAAGAGCAATCTTATAATAGGCGTTCTAATAAGTTAATTACTATACACGGAAAAACACAAACGGTTACCGAGTGGGCAAAAGAAACGGGAATGCCTATTGGCACGCTACAAAACAGACTTCGTTATGGTTGGGAAGAAGATAGATTGTTAGAGCCTAAACAAGTCCACTTAAAAATGAGTAAACACGAAATGAGAGTTGAAATTCTTAAATTACGAAAACAGTTAAAAGAATATCAATCTAAAATCGAGAACGGAATGCTTGTTGAGTTGCCGTGCAAATGTATAGAAGAATTAGACATTATTAAAGATGGAATGATTTTTATTTTTTATAAAATGTGTTTAGAACAAAATTTGGGACAAGAGGTTTTTATCGAATACAAATCAAAAATCAATGAGTGGTTTAAAAATTATTTAAAAAATAAAGGATTGCAGGAGAAAGGGAAATGAAAGAGTACAAGAGATTAACAAATAATAATCGTGACGAATATGATCCCGAATATGATTTTTGTTGCGATTGTAAATACTTTGGAGAACCCTGCGGTTGCAATAGACCAAATGGCACTTGCGACAATTACGACCGTTTCCTTGAAACCTATAATCGTCTCGCAGAGTTAGAAAATAAAATTGAGAACGGGCTGCTTGTTGAGCCTACTTGTTGCAATAAAAATATAAAATTTTATTTTAATAGAAAAGAAATTTCTTTTGAGGAGTTAAGCGAGATTCCTCAAATGATGACCGATCGTGAAAATCATACTATTACAGAAATAGTATTGCACTATATAGGTAAAGATGCAATATATTTTTACACTAAAACAGAACACTATACTGTAGCAGATGGTGCAGATGAGGAATATTATGAAGAAATGTAAATTTTATTCTGATTATATTTGTAATCATTATGGGAATGGCTTGTGCCATTATAGCGAGAAAGTATTTGGTAGTAGTATGCCTGAGTCGTGTAATCATATAAATGATTTTGAAAATTGTACTTGTTTTGAGCCGCTTGAAGATAAAAAAGAACAATTATTTAAGATTGGGAGTAGTGTTCCTAATCAGGATTTAATTTGCTCTGATTGTGAAAGAGTTATATTTATTGGGAAAAAGCTTGGGAATGTTGCTGAAATTGATGCTGATAAAATATCTAAGATTGATTCTATAGAAGTAAACGGAATTAAATTTAAGAAGGTGTAAATCAGAATTTTATGAAAAACACCGCTCAAATAGTTGACAAACAAGTTTAATTATGTTATACTAAGGTCACAAAAGAAAGGAAGGGCGAGGTCCCATAGAGGTATTATTATGAAAACTAAGCTTGAATCTAAAACAATTTATGTATCAGATGATGGGAAGAAAAAATCTTATCTGATGGAAGACATTTTAAGATATGAAAAAAGACAGCTAAAAGAAATTTTTGAGAAAAGAACTAATGTCACTAATATTTCTACATCAACAACCTTATATCTTTTTAAGAAGGGTGACATAAAAACATTTAAAGAATTTCATCCTGAAGCTTATCTTGATGGTATAAGTGAAGATGAAGAAGGTTATTTTGTTTATATATATGATTCAACCTATGATGATATTGGTGACAGTTATCATTTATATCATCAGAGATGGTATGAAACAATGACTTTAGAGAGAATTGAGCATTATAAAAACATTCTTGATAGTATTACAGACGGTGTTATGATGAGAGAAACTCTTTGTAGGTGAATATATGTTAGAAGTTATAGATGAGCAAACTAATACTTTTTATGGAAAGGATTACAACATTGAAAGAATTGTAAGGATTTTCTCTAATGGTGGTCAATATAGAGTTAGAGTAGATCAAACTAAGAATATAGAAGGAAAAGGATCTCTTCGATCATTTAATTGTCTTAAATGTAATTCTTTGCAAGAGGCACAAGAAAAAGCTGATTATATAATTAAAACGGAGGATTATGGAGCTATATGAGAACAGTTTGTACTGATATTATGATGATTTGTAAAGGCTGGTATACTAATCATGAAAAAATTAGTAAACGGCAAGCAATTGAAAACTATATTAAAGAATATCTTGGATGTGAACCTTATAATGATTGCATTGTAGATATTCTTTATGATGCTGTTAAAAAATTTTACGAATCAGATACAGTTGTAAAATATTTAATAGAACAAAGCCAAAAAAGCAATGGAAAACTTTCTGCAATTGATTTTATGATTGAAAGCCTAATACATTTACTTTCTTTTAAAGTTACTTTAAAAATAGATTTATCTGATTATAAAGACATTCAGGATTATGTTAATGGGAAAGATGGCACAATTATTGACTTTGAAAATATGTCCGTAGTTACGCCAGGCAATAAATCTTGGTGGGTTAGATTTAAAAACGATGAAATAGAGGACGATAGAAAATGGTAAAGAAAGGATATAGATTAGTTTCAAATGAGATTTTAGGGTACAACGGGGCAAACGCAAAAGTGGAAGTAAAGGAAGAGGAAGGTATATGTTGGTAAAAGATTGGTTAAGCATAATTGTTCCCGCGTCGAATATTGAAGTCATAGATGGAAATACAACGGCATATGGAACAAAGGAAAGCATAAAAGAAAATTATGGAGATTTCGACTTGGAGAGAGTCGAGCAAGTAGATGATGCAGATTTGTTAATTCTTTATATTTCTAAATATAAAAAATGTGATTGTTATCGAACCCAAAAAATGAGACGTTACCTTACAGAATACGAAAAAGGATTTTATACCTCATTATATGGTAGAGCACCAGCAGATTATATAGTTGAAGACCAACCTTATTGTATAGGTACAAAAGAGCGTGAAATTTGTACTTGTGGCGGAGATAAAAGAAAGTGCGATTTTTATTAATTAACGCAAGAACACCCGCAACTTTAGTCGTGGGATGAGTTGCGCGTAACAAATTATGTAAGTAATTCATGGCAGAGGGGTATGTTTGCCCAATCCAATATCACCTAAAAAGGAGATGAAGAACGTGGAAAAGGCTTATAAATATCGTATATACCCGAATGAAAAACAAAAAGAAATAATTGCAAAAACATTTGGTTGTTGCCGATTTGTGTATAATAAATATCTCGCACAGCGAATTGAACTATATCAAACAAACAAAGAAAGTTTGTCGTATGTCAAGTGTGCGAAAGCGATGTCTGAATTAAAAGACGAACTTGAATGGCTCTCGGAAGTTGATTCCACCGCTCTTCAATCTTCCCTTAAAGATTTAGACGCTGCTTATAAAAAGTTCTTCAAAGAACACGCAGGATTTCCGAATTTCAAGAGTAAGAAAACTCACAGGCACTCTTATAAATCTAAATATGTAAATGACAATATAAAGTATCTCGGTGGTCACATTAAGCTTCCAAAACTCGGATTGGTAAAAACGAAAAACAAGTTAGTACCACAAGGAAGGATTGTAAATGCAACGGTCTCGCAAGAACCAAGTGGTAAATATTACGTTTCATTATGTTGTGTAGATGTAGATATTCAACCGTTACCGATTACAAATAACGCAGTCGGAATAGATTTAGGAATTAAAGAATTCTGCATAACCAGCGATGGAGAACTTATAAACAACCCGAAATATCTCAAAAACTCGTTAAACCAACTTGTAAAATTACAAAGAGAATTATCTCGAAAGCCAAAAGATAGTTCTAATCGTAATAAAGCAAGAATTAAAGTAGCGAGATTATATGAAAGGATTTCAAACCAACGAAGAGACTTCTTACAGAAACTCTCGACACAAATAATCAAAGAAAACGACGTAATCTGCCTCGAAGATTTGCAGGTTAAGAATATGGTTAAAAACCACAAACTTGCACAAGCGATAACTGATGTTTCTTGGTCGGAGTTCGTAAGAGAGCTAGAGTATAAAGCGCGTTGGTATGGAAGAACGGTAATCAAAATTGATAAATTCTTCCCCAGCTCGCAGACTTGCAGTGTTTGTGGGTATAAGAACGAAGACACAAAAGACCTTAGAATTCGAGAATGGGATTGTCCCGTTTGTCATACTCATCACGATAGAGATGTGAATGCGGCAATAAATATTCTTAATGAAGGGTTAAAACAGTTGACAGTATGAACAAAGTATGTTATAATATAGACAACCGTCGGGACAACGGGGATAGCTTGGTAAATATTCTGATAATGGTCGGGAGTTCCCAAGAATCTCGCGACTTTAGCCGTGAGAGGTTCAATCAAAACCTCGTTCAAATAGTTGACAAATAGATTTTGTTGTGTTATAATAAAGCCACAAGTTAAGTAAAGGAGTAAAATATGAAAGAAGATTATACTTTTTATAATTGGTATTGCCATGGTAATGCCCCCATTGACTTTAAGGTTTATGTTTTGAGCGAGCTTAGAAAGTTAAATTATTTCCCTTGGCTTAGAGATGAGCCGATAAGTCTAACTGATGAGAGAGATTTCTTGAACTCCATTCAAAGAATCCCTTACCTGGAAAAAGAAATAAAACGAGACCAAAAAAGAATAAGAGAAGCCAAAGAATTTCTTAAACGAATAAAAGAGCACCCTGATGAAGAGTATGAAAAATACGTGAAAGACGAAACCATAAAATGGCAAGCTCAATACAACACCAAAATTGACAACACGACAGATTATATCACTGAGCTTACCGAGTATTTAAATAAAAGGGCTGACGAGTTTGCTTCTTATATCACTAAATGGACTCCACCGGATGAATTTCTTAATATTACAGGGGCGTTAAGTAATCAGCTTTTAACAGTAAGGGAAGAAGCTAGAAAGCAGCAAGCAAATAGAAAACTGTTTTACGATAATCTTCCAGGTCAACCAGAACTTATACCTAAAGAAAAATATCTACTTGATATTAAAGAAGAGTGTGAAGAAACTATAAAAAGGTGTAATGGATATATTTCTGATAATAAAAAGAATATTAAAAGAATGAAAAAGCAGGACGAGGCTACTCATAAATTATTTGAATCTTTTAAGCAGCTGGGTTTATGACGGGAGGTATATAATGGTTAAATCTAATTGGGTTAAGTACAGAAACGGAAATTATAATGTTATACTTAATCTCGACAATGGAACTAAAATAAGAGAAACTATCGATCCTGAGGCCACCGCCTTTATTCCGGAAACAATAGAAAGTTTTGATTGTAAGATAACTAACAGTTGCGATATGGGGTGCCCAATGTGCTTAAAACCTTCTGCTAAATTAAGCATGGAGGAAGGCACAAAAAAATTTCTAATATACAAATTGGTGATAAAGTGTGGTCTGTTGATATTGATAACAATGAGGCACAACTTAAGCAAGTAGTTAAATTATATGAACGTGAATACTCAGGTGAGCTCATTTCTATAGAAACAGAATCTGGTGAAATAATTACGCTTACACCAAATCATAAAATTTACACCAAAAACAGAGGGTATGTTAGAGCAGACAAAATAAATAACGACGATGTGCTAATAATGTGTTAATGAAAAAAATATGTATTATTTGTAAACAAGAATTTGAAACAAGGGATAGTAGATCTAAATGCTGTAAAAATATTGAATGTAAAAGGCAGCTTGGGCGTCTAAGATATGCTGCAGATAAAAGAGAATGTATTTGTAAAAAATGTGGCAAGGTGTATTTTGCGACTACAAAGCAAAATCAAGATTGTTGCCCAGAGTGCACTAAAGCCAAACCACATGTTTATAAGAAACAGGTTGAGCAGAAACATTGTTGTAGACAGTGTAAAAAGGTACTTTTTGTTGAAATAAAAAATGTTACAAAAAATATACCAGAATTCATATATGATAAAACTTGTGATGAGTGTAAAAAAAGGAATAAGCTTGTTGCTTCAGAACGAATGACTTTAGATAATCCAAGTTATAAAAATAAAAAATATAATTCTATTGAAGAGGCAAAGGAAGCCAAAAGACAACGACAGGAAGCTAAACGAAAGTATAAAACAGATGAAGATAGAAAGCTCGCTGCATCTGAGAAAATGAAAACTAAAAATCCGATGTTTGATTTAGAAACGCGTCAAAAGGCACGTTCTACACTTTTAAAACGTATATCAGCGGGTGAGATAGTTTATGATGGGACAAAAAATAAAAATTATAAGGGAGATCGTGGAATTAAGAACTATCTAAGATTATCTATTGTTTGGTGGCGTAAAGAAAACTTTGAAAGAACTAACTATACATGTGAATGCTGTGGTAAAACCCATGTTTATTTACAAGTACATCATTTAGAAAAGTTTTCAGACATCGTTGAAAGATTTGCTGATGAGTTAAATCTAGATTTAAAAACTCTTGTATATAAGTCAGCAGATTACAATAAGTTAGAAGAATTAGTAGTAAATTATCATAAAGAACATAATATAGGATTAGTTGTTTGTGAAGAATGCCATGATAAAATAGATAAATGTTTTCACAAAAGAAAATTATTAAATGTTAATGAAAATGAAGATAAAAGAAATAAAGATAAAGAAAATTAGTAAAGAATCATATAATGGAAAAGTATATAATATAGAGGTCGCTGATAATCACAATTATTTTGCTGATGGCTTTTTAGTGAGTAATTGCCATGAGAATTCTGTCCCAAATGGAAAGCATGGAGATCTTTTCGCACCTTCGTTTTTAGACACCTTACATCCATATACTGAAATAGCAATCGGTGGTGGTAACCCATTAGAACATCCCGACCTTTATAAATTCTTACAGTTATGTAAAGAAAGAAAGTTTATTCCTTCTATGACTGTTAATCAGGTTCATTTTGAAAAGAATTTTAATTTTATTAAGAAGTTAGTAGATGAGAAATTAATTTATGGATTAGGTGTTTCGTTAAATAATGTAAATAAGAATTTTGTAGATAAACTCAAAGAGATTCCTAATGCAGTAGTTCATATTATTAATGGGCTTGTAACTAAAGAACAGTTAAAACAAATGAGAGATCTTGGAGTAAGAAAAGTTCTTATTCTTGGATATAAAATATTTAGAAGAGGAGAAACTCTTTACAGTAAAGAAGCGGATGTTATTGAAGCTAAAGAAAGTGTTCTTAAAAAATGCCTTCCTAAAATTTTAGAGGAAAAATGGTTTGAAGTAGTAAGCTTTGACAATCTTGCTTTAAGACAACTTGATGTAAAATCTCTTTTATCAGAAAAAGAATGGAATCAATTTTATATGGGTGATGATGGTTTAGAAGGTGAGCAAACATCTGCTTCAATGTTTATTGATATGGTAGAAAGAAAGTTCGCTAAAAATTCTTGCTCAAAAGAAAGATTTGATCTTCTTCCAACAGCAGAAAAAATGTATAACAAATTGAGAGGATAAAAGATGAAAACAATTAGATATAATATATTTGAAACTAATAGTAGTTCAACTCATAGTTTGGCAGTGCCTAAGAAAGTTGGACATATTCCTTCTGACGTCAGATTTCATTTTGGTGATTTTGGATGGCATTTAGAAGATGATATTGATCCCGCAGATTATTTATACACTGCAATCGTAACAGGTAGTTCGGAAATAAGAAATAAATACTTGCCAAAACTTAAAGAAGTTATGGAAAGAAATAATATTAAAGCTAAATATGCCGATTATGAATTATCTAGTTATAAATGTGGAGACAACATAGAGTATTATGTAGATAGTAATTATGGCTATGTAGATCATAGTTGTGAACTTGAATCGTTTCTTGAGTGGTTATTTGAGGATGATAATAGAGTTTTAAGGTTTATTTCTGATGGCCTTGTGTTTACTGGAAATGATAACAACGATGAATCTTCCTTTTTCATAAATAGAAATGAGAAGGTTTTATATGATTGGGAAATTGGCAAAGATCGTTTTAATCCTTATTATATGGAAAATTGTGATGATTACGATTGGTTCTATAAGGGAAATTAAAAATGTATATGAATTATTGTAAATTTTGCTCCCAATATAAACTGATTAACAATAAATTAGTTTGTACAGATACTTGGGCATCTAACGGAATTAAGAATTGCTGTTATAATGCCAAAATAATTTTTGAATATATGAAAGAACAAGAAATGAATAAAGAGACAGAAGTATGAAACTATATCAAAGGAGTAATTAAAATATGATTCAAATAAGACGAAATACATTTGAAACAAATAGTTCAAGCTCTCACTCTTTAGTAATCATGACAGATAAAATTATTAAAGAGACTGGTGAAGACCTATACTTAACGCATGATGAAATGCTTGAAAGTTTACATAGGGTATCAAGAGGTGTATATAAACCCTGGAATAATAATTGGTATTTTGGGAGATCCCCATTCAGACCATTAAATACTTTTGAATGGAAGCTTCAATATACCTATGCTAATTGCAGAGAAGATAAAGATAAAATAAAAGAAGTTACTAATATCTTAAAAGAATTAGTTCCTGAAATTAAGAAAGTATCTATTCCGGAAGATTGCGGGGTAGATGACGTGGAATTATTCGGCTGGCTTGAAAAATACAATATTTCTCTTAAAGAGTTTCTAACAAATAAAAAATATGTAATTATTCAGGACGGTGATGAATACTGTATTTGGAAAGACTTAATTAATTGTGGTTTAATTGACAAAAGGGTGATAGAGAACATGGGGGATCAGTAATGTATTACGACAATAATTCCGAATATTTGTTTATAATGAAAGAAGGGCACGAATTAACGAGTGAAGAGCTTAAGGATAGCTTTTGGAGCCTCGAAAAAAACAAGATAGACTTAAGTTATTCTTCTGATGAATGTTTTTTCGACGGAGGTGAAGTCAGAATACTTAACACTTTTAGAGGTAAATTGTTATACGCTTTGGGCGGTTGGTATAATGACCAAGAAATTAAAAACGTTCTATTAGAATTATTCCCGAATGTTAAAGAGATCTTCTTTCCGTATAACAGAGCTCATAGAGGAGCGAATTTACAAGTTTGGTTTGCAAAGTACAATATAACTCTCAAAGAGTTTCTAATTAACTCTAAGTATATCGTTGTATGCGACAGTTATAGCGCGATTGATCGTCTTATTGATCTTGGTTTGTTCGATTGGGATGCTATAGAGAATTCATCGGAGTTGGCCTGACAGCCGCAATACAACTAATTTCGATGTAAAAAAATATTTTTTTTGAAAAAACAAGCATAAACACTTGACAAGCAATTTGTTATATGGTATACTAAGAGTGTAAAACAAAGGAAATTAACATAGCCCGCCGAAAGGCGGGGATAACGAATATGTAGTGTAACAAGTAACACGCCCGTTATAAACGGGAATCGCCGTGCAAATCGGACAGATTCGACCATACAAGATGTTTGCGAGTGCTACGAAGCGACTGATAGCGAAAAGACTTGAGATCACCGTATGTCAGCGAGCAAGGAGCTGTAGTAAATGGAATTAGATGAACAGCTTGTTAAACACTTGTAACTAGAGCAGGATAGGAAACAAATTAGCGGACCTGCGCTGTCTTAAAAATCCGTAAATGTGTCGTGGCGTTGAAGTTAAGCGCCCACTCGCCAACAACCTGCTAATTAATTAACGGAGGGGTATTATTAAGTTAGAAGTTAAAATTAGCAGTTACATAAAGGAGAGAATGTAGATGGAAAATTTTGTGAATAGTCATAAGTATTTTCTTTTTTGCACAGGCACAAAATTCAAAGGCAAAACGACTTTTGACACAAGAGCGTTAGCCGAAGATGCAATGAAGAAATTCTGTATGAATAACGGTATTCAGGTAGAGTTGACGGAAAGAGACAAACACGAAGCGAAGTATTCCAATCACAAAGGTATTAGATTCTATATTAACAGAGTTTAAGAAAGAATACTTACCCCACCAGCTACTTCTAACTTAATAATCGATATTAATAGTGGTGCTGATTACCAGACGCAGTTGGGCGTAAAGGGTTGAGTCAGAAGGTCAGTTAAACGGTCTAGGCGAAGGCCACTATCTTATTTCCCAGTCGTACTACGTGGTTGTAATTAGGGTTCGACTCCCTCGGTTGGGTAGGAAGCATGCGATAAGCTTCCTAAATTATCACATAAAATCCTTATTTGCAGTGACATTACGATTTAAGGCGGCGCGACATCGAAGTTGCGAGGGTTGAAGGATAAATCCCTAATAAAAACCAAAATTTACGGGTATTCCCGTTACAGAAAGATCCGACCTACAAGAGGTTGGATTAAGCCTCGCCTGTATAGGAGAGCATACTCACTACAAATGCAAGTAGTGAGTTACGGACGAAGAGAGTAGCATCAAATTGTCACATTGAAAAATCAGAATAACTCGAACGGTTTATCTTTTTCCTTATGTGTATGTAAATGTGGAAGAAGTTTCTACCTGAAGTACAAAGGTGTAGAGTTATTTATATGCCCAAATGGTGTACGGTGCACATTAAGAGAGACAGTTCGACTCTGTCTGAGGGCTATTAAATGGTATTTAGCAATTCAGCCTTAAGTTATCCGTCAGAGATAAGCCGGTAGACCTGAAATCTGCAGGAGAAAATGAATGCCGATGCATTGAGTTGATTTAGGTCGTAATAATTGAGAGTCAACAGTTGGGCACTTGCTTAAATGTGTTATTCGCGAATGACGCCTCGGAAAGACGAGGATGCATGGTTCCTTAGCTCAGTCGGTCAGAGCGCGTGCCTGTTAAGCACGATGTCCAAGGTTCAAATCCTTGAGGAATCGCCAGCTCTAAGATGATAACTTGGCGTTGATAACGAACGAGATGACGTTATAGTTGAGGACGTGTGCAACTTAAAAAGATCCACGTAAGTATTTGTTAGGTATACTTTAACAGGTCTCATCAACCAACCTGACATTATGGAAGTTTACTCAATGTTGGCAAAGAGGACTGTTTGCTAAACAGTTAGGTCTTCGTGAGAAGGCGAGCAGGGTCGGCACCTGCAACTTCCGCCACTTGCGCGGATTTATTGGTTCCCCGATGGCAAGGAAAGTGAATCAATCGGCAAACACGTCGTAAAAGTGTTCACTGTACAGATATCAGGTCGGTAGCATTATCTGTCGGATTGGCGTTTATTCGTAAAGGAGGTGCAAACTCAAACGCTATATGGAAAATTGGCAGAATGGCTGAATGTAAGGGGCCCGAACCCTCTATTTTCCACCAGTAACGTTATACGGATGGTCGCTGTATAATGGGCTTGCAAGCTTAAATTTCACACGCCTCTCACAGAAGCGGACTACGTGAAATGACCAAAGGAAGAGTGTGGGATTTATCTCACATTCTTCGATATAGGCGATTAGCACAATAGTAGTGCAACCGACTTTGACTCGGTTTACGTAGGGGCGGTACCTGCATCGCCTGCCATTATGCCGCATATACCTTCATACGGCGGGGAAGAAGGAAGAGAAGGCGGAGCTTGAGATCGTGCGCACAAGTCGGCACTCATCAAGGCAATTGCTTCGGTTAGGCGTAAGATTGCTACGTTTTTACGAGTTTTTCGGTAATAAAACCCGTATTTTATTCGGGGTGTAGCTTAGAAGTAAAGCGCTGCAGGGACGTGATGGCAGAATTCACCACTCCGACCATCGCCGCGTCGGTTCGAGCCCGACCAATGATTACAAGGAACGGTAATTATAGTGGATAGCGGCACGTGCTGGTGTAGCTCAACTGGCAGAGCAGCTGATTTGTAATCAGCAGGTTGCGGGTTCGATTCCAGTCACCAGCTCCATCGAAAAACGTTTGAGGTATAATTATGGATATCGAAAAACTTAAAGGCTTTATAATTCAAAAAGTTGAGTTTATAAAAGAGAGGGTCGCGCACACACCAAACTCAATGCATTTAAGCCCTTATTATGAAGGGCAGTTAGCGTTAATAAATGAATTGTTAAAATTCCTGAATAGTGATAAGGTGAAGTAGAGCGATCGGGCGCAGCAAAGAAAGAAGAAAAAAGAAAAAAAGAGATTGTACCCGTTAATCTTAAAATGAGGGGCTGCGCCGATCACCCTCTAAAATTAAATAAAAAAATGTAAAAACCCCTCGTAAACACTTGACAAGGGGTTTTGTTTATGATATACTTAATGTGTAAATAAAAAAAGCAGGAGCGATTCGTGTATGAAAGATAAATCATTTTTTATTAAAGCGACCCTGAAATCCGGCAACGCAACTTGGAGCACTAATTACTTAATTAGGGAACAAAATCTAAGAACGAAAGAGGGGATAGATAAGTGCATCGAATGGTTGATGGAAACCACCGGAGCAAAAAAGGTTAATATAGACTTCATATGGGAATTAAAGGGGTGAAATATGAGAAGTTTTCTTAAAGAATATGGTTGGTTATTAGTTTTAATACTGATTACCCTTGCAACATCTTGTGTTGGTGTCATAGGAGCTCTCCTCTGGATAGAAGAACTATCTACGAAAGCGGTCATCTTGGTTTTTAGCTTGTTGTCCGCTATGCTCTCAGGCGTACTCATGGGTATTCCGATACAACCGCCTGAAGATTAAGAGGGTAGGTGGGTTATGAATAAAAGAGAATTAACTAAACTAAAAAGATGGACTGATACCCTGACAGATGAAGAATTAATCAAAGAATATTATGATGCGGTCTATGAAACACTCGGTAGCCAAGCCGAAGAGATGTATGAACGTGGTTACGATAGGGCCGATATTATCGAGCGTGAAAAATATGAAAGGTATTTACAAAGGTATTCAGATATGCTGGAGTACATTTGTAATGAGCGCGGCATTAAACTTTGGGAAGAGCATAAAAATTAAAAAAATCAAAAAGTGAAAAAATATTTAACAAGGAGAACACATGAGCGATTATATTTTTGATTTAATCAATAAAGAAACAGAAAGACAAAACAACGGGATAGAACTTATAGCTTCGGAAAATTATCCAAGCAAAAATGTCCTGAGTGCTTGCGGCAGTATTTTAATGGATAAATATGCAGAGGGCTATCCGAACAGAAGATATTATGGTGGTTGTGAATTTATAGATAAAGTAGAAAGATATGCCATAGAGCAAGCGTGTAAACTATTCAAAGTGAAATGTGCTAACGTTCAACCTCACAGCGGGAGCCAAGCAAACGCGGCGGCTTACAAGGCTCTAATGCCTAATGGTGGCAAAGTCCTCTCTTTGGTACTTAATGACGGTGGCCACCTAACGCACGGATCACCCGTTAGTTTTTCAGGTCATCAATATGAATTTGTACATTATCCCTTAAATAATACCGGTGAATTAGATTATTCTAAAATAGAGGAGATAGCAAAGAGGGAGAACCCAAACGTGATTCTTGCCGGATATAGCGCTTATCCGTATGAAATAAACTTCGCTATTTTAAGAAATATCGCGGATTCGGTTGGCGCAAGATTAATGGTGGACATGGCGCATATTGCGGGTTTGGTTGCGGCACAAGAATATATGAACCCGTGCGATTATGCAGACGTCGTAACTTCCACGACACACAAAACATTAAGGGGCCCAAGGGGTGGATTAATCCTAACTAATTCAGAAGAAATTTTCAAGAAAATAAATTCTGCGGTTTTCCCTTATTATCAAGGCGGACCGTTGGAAAACATTATAGCCGGAAAAGCGATTTGTTTTGAAGAAGCACAGACAAATAATTTTAGAGATTATATAAAGTCGGTAAAAGAAAACACTAAACAGGCCGCGCAAAGGTTCATAGAATTAGGTGCAAAAGCAAGTGGAACGGGAACACATTTATTTCTATTAAATACCCTGCAATCATATAACCTGACGGGTTTAGAGGCGCAAAAGAAATTGGAGCAAATAGGAATAACAACGAATAAAAATATGTTGCCCTGCGACACGTTAAAACCAACTGAAACTAGCGGACTGCGAATTGGCTTCGCGGCGGCAACCACGAGGGGTTGTGATGTGAGTCAAGCGGTTTCGACAGCGACGTTAATACATAATTATCTGTCGGGGAATTTGGATGTTGCTACGGCGACTTACTGTAAAGAAGGGATAATTAAAAACTGGAAAGACATTTCTAACTTAAGTGTGTAAATAAGACATTGTTTAGAAATAAGGGTAGTTAAATATCACTATAGTAGAAAAGGAGACGCAATGAGTAATTTTGATGATTATTTTGAAGACCAGTCAGAGGTAGAGCAGATAATTGATGATGCTACTGATAAACTTGTAGGATTAATTTCTGAAAAGACTAAATCAGAAATTGAGAGATATAAGAATTGGTATAAATCAGCTGCTGAAGTGAGAGATAAATTACAGAAACGAGTATATGAGCAACAAGAAAAAATTAAAGTTCTTGAAGTAGATCTAAAGAAAACTAAAGAAGAGCTTGAAAGAAAAGATAATAAAATCCCTAAAGTTCCATTCATGCCAGGAGATAAAGTTTGGTGGATTGGTAATGATAATATGAATGGGGTGACTATTAAGTGTCCCATATGCGAAGGAAAAGGTAAAGTAAAAACACAGACTACGGATTACGGAGAAGTAGAAATAGTATGTCCACGCTGCAAAGGAAACAGTGCTACTAGATATGAACCCGCTAAAGCTTGTCAAGGTTATGTAGTAAGAGCCCGTATAACTTTAGATGCGGCTGATGAAGTACCTAGTTTTGTTTACAATTTAGTTAGAGATGAAGGTGATTTAGAAAGATTTAAAAATAATGTAGGTGGATATACTTTTAGTAGCTTTGCAATCTATAAAACTAAAGAAGAAGCTGATAAAGTTGCTAATCAGGAAACTGAAATAAGAAAACTTAGAGCAGAGGAAAAATTCTTAAATAAAAATAATTGATAAACATATTGTGCAAATTATTGTAAAAAAAATAAAATCTGTTAACATTTAGTTGACAAATCTTTTGTCTTGTGATAAAATATATTTGTAAATAGCAATAAAGGTGGTTTAATATGGATAAACAATTTAACCCGCCCACCACAGTCGTATATGTTTGTCGAAGAGGTGAAGCAATGAAATACACACACGAAAGCAAAGAGTTAAACGCCCTTTTGGGCAAAAAAGTAAAAGTTACATTATTTGACGATACAACGATAACGGGCATATTAACCCGCGCGGAGTGGAAGCCCAACCGTTACGAAGTCGCAAATTATTCTTTTCGTAAAACACACGTTAAAAAAATAGAGGTAGTAAGATGAAAAAAGACTTTAAGCTCGAATTAAAAGTTGAACATTTGCAAGGCGGAAAAGATTTAACTTTTTATAGGTATCGGTATGAAACTTGTATCTTTTGGTTTAGTCAGAGTCAGACTAATGGTAATATTTATGGTGTAAATATTTCTGATGAGCAGTATGATGATGTGGAATATTACGTATATGATACCGAAGATAGATTTTATCCAACTGATGTTACAGTCATACTTCCAAGATCTATTGTTAGAAATGACAATGATTATACTGCATTAAATAAGAAAGTAAGAGACTGTTGTTTAAGAAGATCTGCTATTGAAAAATTCCTGCTTTCTAGTGAGCATTACAAGCTTTGGTTAAAAAAACACTGAGAGGTTTAATTATGGGGAAAACCAATAAAACACCTGGACTTGGCGACAGGATGAAAGATTATGAAAATGTAAATAGATTTTATTTAACAAGAAGAATGCCTTTGATTATAAGAATCGATGGACGTGCTTTTCATACTTTTTGTAGAGGATTTAAGAAACCTTACGATAGAATATTTGCAGAATCAATGCAAAATACTACACTTAATTTATGTAAAAATATTGAAGGGTGCAAATTAGCTTACACTCAATCTGATGAAATTTCTTTACTTCTTACCGATTATGATGAATTAGAGACACAAGCCTGGTTTGATAAAAACTTGCAAAAAATAGTAAGTATTAGTGCCTCTCTTGCAACTCTTTATTTTAACACATCATTTAAAGATCTATCTGAAGAATGGTGTAAAAACCATGGTAAAAGTTATTATAGTGCTTGGAATGATTCTGAAGAAGACGACAAATATTATGATGCTTTAAGAAAGGCACAATTTACTGCAACATTTGATTCAAGAGCTTTTTGTTTACCCAAAGAAGAAATTGTAAATTACTATATCTGGCGACAGAAGGATGCAACCAGAAATTCTATAAACTCTCTTGCTCAAGCTAATTTTTCTCATAAATCACTTCAAGGATTAAATGTAAATCAAGTACAAGACAAGCTTGTAAATGAAAAAGGAATCAATTGGAACGATCAATTGACTGAATTTAAAAGAGGAATTTGCTGTGTAAAAACAGAAGAGGGTTGGAAAATAGATAAAGAGATTCCTGTATTCACTGAAGATAGAAATTACATTGAGAGGTTTATTTAATTATGAACTGCCTAGCCCTTGATAAAGAAAAATTAATAGAGTTGATTAATAGGTGTTTGTAGAAATTTTATAAAAAGTATATTTCTTATAAAAATATTATAGCTAAAATTATATGTAATTTGAATTAAGGAGAATTATTATGATTGTTAATAAAGCATATAAAATCAGATTATATCCAAATAAATCACAATTAAATACGATAGAACAGTCTTTTGGTTGCTCCCGTTTTATATATAATTCTATGTTGGCTGAAAGAAAATCTATTTATGAACTACATAAAGATGATGAAAATAGGCAGGCTTTATGGGCACATAAATATAAGACTGAAAAAGATTATAAACAAGAATTTGAATGGTTAAAAGATGTTGAAAGCTCTTCTTTACAACAAGCTAGAATAGATCTATCAAGAGCTTACACAAAATTTTTCAACTCACTTTCAGGTAAAAGTAAAGGTAAATCTCAATTTCCAAAATTTCATAAGAAGGGTGTTAAAGAATCCTATAGAATTGTGATGAATAATAGCAATATAAAGATGGATTTTGATTTACATAAAATAAAGATACCTAAATTGGGTTGGGTTAATTACCGAGATGATAGACAATTTGATAGTAATTATATAAAACAAATTACTGTGTCTAAATCTAAAACTAATAAATATTTTGCGTCTATCATGGTTCAAATAGATATTCCTGATATAATTAAATTAGAATATTCTTCTGAGTTAATAATAAAAGGTTTAGATATGTCAATGGAGAAATTCTATGTAGACGAAAATGGAGACTCTTCAGACTACATAAGAAGATATAGAAAAGCACAAAAACATCTATCTTATTTACAGAGACAGGTTAGCAAGAAGCAAAAGGGCTCATCCCATAGGAAGAAAGCTCAATTACGCGTAAATAAATTATACGAGAAGATAGCCAATTCTCGTAAGGATTTTATTGAAAAATTGAGTACTAAGCTATTGAATGAAAATGATGTTGTTGTCATTGAATCTCTGAATATGCAAAGCCTTGCGCGGTCTCTACATTTAGGCAAATCTGTGAATGATTTGGCTTGGGGCATGTTTGTGAGTAGATTACAACAAAAGTCAGAGGTAACTAATAAATTAGTTATCAAAGCAGATAAATTTTTTGCATCTTCTCAAATATGTCATGTTTGTGGGTACAAAAATAAAGATTTAACTCTTAAAGATAGAGAGTGGGATTGTCCAATTTGTGGTACTCATCTATTAAGAGATGAAAATGCAGGACAAAATTTGAAGAATTTTGGACTGAATATTTTAAAATATTCAAGGTAGGAACTACCTGTAGAGCCTGTGGAGATGTCCTCAGTAGAGGAATCTGCGAAGCAGGAATCTTATGACTTTTAGTCATAAGTAGTTCATCAGAATACTCCTAATGCAGAGTGTTATTGTGTAGAACGTATAGGCTATAGACCAAAATTATTATTTGAGAGGAATTAAATATGAAATTAAAAGGGAAACAATCAAAAGATTTTGTTAAAGCTCTTAATAAGAGTGAGAAGATAAACAAAAAACTAAAAACTCCTTTTCAAGCTTATGATTCCATGGGAGTTAAGGAAATCAAGGCTGTATATGGAGATCCTATAAAACCTATAATAAGTGTTGCAGATGATGTTGAGTTAGAAAAACTTAAAGAGATACTTCAAAAACAAAGCGCAGTAAAATGTAATCCTAAACTAGTTAAAGAGTGTATTGTAACTACAGAATGGATTAAAGAAGATGAATCTGTTAAAGAAAAAGAAATTTTTGATTTAGCGGTAGATATTGATTTTGCTCCATTATCGGTGCAACTTTCTTTAGAAGACCGAAGGACTTTGGCTAATGCCTTATTAAAATTAGGCTATAGAAAAATAAATTCAGGAGAAAATAATAATGAGTGATTATGTAAGAAACAAACAGGTATTATATCCGGTAACAAAAGAACTATTAGATAGATTAAATATAAGCAATATTTTTGATCTTGATTTCCCAAGAGGCAGTAAATTTGGAGCCGAAGGTTTTATTGACTATGGTGGCACAAAAGATTACAATAAATATTTAGCTTACGAACTTAGTAGTACTTACGGCGAAGAAAGTGGTGATTTTGGAAAATCTAGGTTTCTTAAGCCTTCCGAGCAAGAAAAATATAAGAAAATATTTAGTGAAGTAATTCCGGAAGATCTTATAGATCCTTCACTATTTAAGTATGTAGACTATTGCTATTATAATTGTTGTGAAGCTGACGACTACTATGTAAAGAAAGACTCGTTTGAGGAGGAAATATGATTGACAAAGACACTTATGATACTTCTATAAGATATGCACATGACGGATATAGTTTTGAGGCACCAGAAACCAAAGATTTTTTGAAGATAATTAAGTTAGAAAGAAAGCATAGAGACGTCTTAGATATAGTCGAAGATAAGTTAATGGAGATTAGAGGCACAGATAAAGAGTATATTATATTTGATTGCCCTAAAAAAGACTACAAAGAAGTTAAAGACGTTTTAGAATTTTATAGATACGCTTTTTATGATGAAGATATAAAGAAGAAAACCAAAGATGCTACTACCTATGAGGTAAAATTATATGTGTGAGGTAAACAATGGAGTATTCAGGAGTAAATCTTCCAAATACCTTGACAATTATAGAAAATAAGAATGGCCAAGGTTATGTAGTGCCGGAAGGTGGAGATTTAACTGCGGCAAAACGCTGGGCTGATTTATCGGGGAGTTGTCAAGAGCATACATTCGAGAACGGGATATTCTCCTTAAAAATTGTTAACCCGGCGAACGCATCATCCCAGGGCGGGAAACTATCATTTTGGAACTGTAAGATAATCGCCCCAAAAGGGAAAGAGTTTTTAATAGGTATTTCTTCGGATTCTCTTTGTGAATTAATTATCAATAATACATTTATAAATGGCAAATGCGATGAGAAAATATATCTGGCTAAGTATAAAGGTAATCAGGTTTATGCTTTAACGGAGAACATGCCTTCGTATAAACTTGCCATAAAAGACAGATGGTTAAAAGGCGTTATAATGACATCTAATTATAAACCGGGCGACCTGATAGAAAACTTAACTTCTACGAGTTTGTATTTAGGCGAGATATATGAATATCTAACTGTATACAAATACAATGGTTGGTGGAGCAATGGGGTTAAAGTAGGTAATATAAATTATGACAGATTGGTTGTTATTAAGGATAAGCCTGAAAAATACCATTGGCTTGTTGATGCGGAACGGTTGATGAAAAGCAAAAGAATTCCTGAAGAAAAATTAGATGATAAATCTCTTTTTTTCTTCGTTAGCGATTATTTACTTAAAAGCAAGCCTAAACGTAAAATCTTAAAGAAAAGCTGGGCTTCTAGAGAATATGTCGATACCGTTTTAGAGAAAGTGATCAAACATTCGGTTTTTAATACGGTACTTCAAAAGTCGACTCCCGATATGTATTTGGCGTATCATTCAACTGTGTATAGTAGAAGGGGCGACTTACGAGCGCCCAACAAAGATGTGATTAAAGAGCTGTGTGCGGAATATACTAAAACGATATTTAACGATATCGATTTTTGTGTCCTGCACGAAAGTGAATTGACAGACGAGTTGAGAGAACAAATCACAAAAAAGACGATTATTGAAATATAGTTTTTAACCCGGTCGAATTCGACGGGTTTAAAAAACAATAAAATAAAAATAAAAACAAAAAAAAGAGAAAAGATAAAAAATATCGCTAAAACAGTTGACAAAAGAACCGTCTTGTGGTATACTTAATCTGTAAATAAGAAATGGATGGAGGGACTTATGGTATTTACTTATTTTAAGCAAACAGGAATTAATCTTCGTTACGGAGATGATAACGAAGTTTATGATAGCGAAGACGAGGGTTATGATTTCGAATATGAAGTTGAAGATTGTCTTGCCGCAGACGAGCTGCCTATGATAATGGCTGATGACGATAAGTTTTGGGATGACAATTCACTTAGTCACGAAGATAGGGAAATTGCCGCCAGAAGCTTTGTAACATTTTTACAAGAAGTGGGAGATATAGAACAACTTTTATCTTATTATTACGAAGAATTAAAAGATGTCTTTTATGACGAAGCTATCGAGAGCGAAGAAAATTATTAAGTGAGGGTTTATGGGTACAGTTAAAAAAATAATACCGAGCTCCAAAGAGGCAGAAGCGCGTTTAAGCGCTATGCCGAAAATGTATCTTGTGGGTTATTGGGCTTATTACGGGGTTATGGAATTCCCGTTCTCCGGGAAGTACGAAAGAAGAGAAGGGAAGATGGGGTATCCAATTGATGTGCCGCTCGTTTATCAGTATGACGACCACAATGGGACTTGTAGCGATTATTTCTTAAGACCGATAGATTATACCACTACGGGGCAAATAATACTTTGGACTCAAGACGGTTACAGAGCTAAACAAATAGTTAATCTTTATGAAGAAAAATATAGAATGGCATTTGTCGAAGAGAATGATGGTGAGGAAATAGTAAAGAGTGGAGAGGGGGATAAGATATGATTTGTGCTATATGCGGTAACGATATGGGCGAGACGGAGCTCGGAAAGCAATATTGTTACGACTGCGAAACAAAATGGATAAAAGGTCAAAATATCGAAAGTAAAGAGGAGGACACCTAATGAAAAAATATGTTGCAATATCAAGACCTATAGTATGTGTAGAAACGGGGATTATTTATCCTTGTGGAAAAGCTGCTTATCGCGCTTTGAAACCAGAAGGTCTCAATATCGCGCTCAAAGATCCGAATAGAACTTCAGCTGGTTACCACTGGAGGTATGCCGATGAGCGAGATTTTGCTTGTGCATACGGGGAAAAAATGATACAATGTGTCGAGACCGAGGAGGTTTTCACGTCGATTAAAGCGGCCGCTCGAGCAATAGGTGTAGAAAAACAAAGTATGCAATATACCTTAAGAGATAATGAAAAAAGGACTTGTAAAGGATATCACTGGACTTATTATAATGGGCCTGGCATTAATCCGCCCATTGATAAGATACCGCTTTCAGTTAAAGCAAAAGCTAAAATGGAAAAAATTAAAAAGGAGGCACTAAATATGTGCGAAAACAAAACGAGTGAACTCTGTGAAATGGATAGCGCAGAGTACGAAGAAGAAATGAGACAGATTGACGAGTATTTGAAGGAAGTAGATGGCAAGTCGTTGAAACCTTACCAAAAGGCACTCGGCATACTAAGGGAAACCGTCGGAGACCTTGAGCTTAATGAAAAGGAAAATCTTATATCTATGATATTAGGCTCGATGGATGCAAAAAGTAGAGTTGTGTTTGAAGCAAAAGAAGCCGGCACGCGCTTTGAAGCCCTTCATGCGTATCTTAAAGGATACAATAAAAATGGTGTGAGAAATATTGTTGCCGATGGACTTACTGATGCAATGGTTTATCTTATGCAGAAACAAGAGGCGGCAATGGCAGATTATTATAATGCGCTTGTTTCCAGACTTTCTATTTGGGACGTTAAAGTGGATGTTAAAATGCCTGTGGAAAGTGAAGAAGAAGTGAAGGAACAGGCTGAAGAAGAGCCGGTAATTTTAGAAGAAAAAAAAATAGAAAAGGAGAATAAATAAATAATTATGCGGATTAAAGAATTAAACATCGGAGATAAATTTTATTGTCTCGTTCAGGTTGAAAAGGGAGTTTACGCTGTAGTAGAAAGAGTCGCCGCGGGGTTTGAAGTTAATGCTTATGGCGAAATTATCAAGTATGTTTCGAACGGGATGATCTTTGCTGAAGATGCTAATTACTGTGAGGCCTCTTTTGATAAATGTGTTGAGCTCGTGAAGAAGAATAACCCCGGCGAGTTCGCTGTTTGTTCCGCTTGCGGCAGAGTGTTCGCCGAAGGCGAGGTTAAAAAGATCGGTAGGATTTCTATATGTAAAGAGTGTCTTGCAAACGTTCTTGCCAGCGAGCAGTCTCAAGAGGCAAAGGAAGAGGCTAAAGAAAAGACTGAGGTTGAAGGTAAGAAAAAATCTAAAAGCGATAAAAAGAGTTCAAAGGTATCGAATTCGACACCTTTGAACGGCGCGAGCGAAGCGAGCGTTGAAGGGGCTTTGGGAGATAGTGGGCTCTCTGGGATCTAATTTAAGATCTGATTTATAGGGTTGTATTTTGGTTAAAGGGCGATAGTACTTTTGGTTAGGTTTTATCTGGGGGTTTGGCCTATCGCCCTTTGAAATCGAAATGAAATCTTTAGGCAGGGATATGGTGGTTGTGGCCAAAAGTGGTTAAAAGTGGTTAAATGTGAATTAGTTGGGAATTTCTTTGTAAAGGGATTTATAAAGGTATTTATGGTTTTATAAAGGGATTTATGGTTTTTTATGGCCGGCCGAAGGCCGGCTGAGTGTTGGGGATGGGTTTTCGTTGGGATTTTATTGGGTTTTTAATGGTTTGAGATTGAGGTTTTTGGAGATGTTTGATTTTTTTTGGAGATGTTTGATTTTTTTTGGAGATGTTTGATTTTTTTTGGAGATGTTT
>ERZ1034928.4-NODE-4-length-154951-cov-167.758218_pt1 | contig 154951 bp, 192 predicted proteins | sample MGYA00520627_ERZ1034928 | MGnify/ENA primary metagenome ERZ1034928 (study PRJEB33766, sample SAMN09781755) | gut metagenome | biome: gut microbiome | host: Homo sapiens | place: Madagascar | study: EMG produced TPA metagenomics assembly of the PRJNA485056 data...
ATATATAATATATAATATAAAAAGTTTAATTATAGTATTTTATATTTTACTCCGTTACACTCCGTAAAATATAAAATACTTTTTACTCATAATATTATTTTTATATTTTACTCCGTTACACTCCGTAAAATATAAAAATAATATTATTCGGGGTTTTGCCTTATTGCATAAGCCAAAACCCTCAGCGAACAGTTAAACGAATGTGAATTGAAATGAATTTTCAAATATGACCTCTCGGTTAGGGAAGGGCATCAAGCGATTATTGTTTTTTAGTTGGAGGGGACATACCGTCTCTTTGCAATCACTTTGTTTTGTACTGGTGATATTATATCATTTAGAAAAAGTTTTGTCAATAGATAAATTGTTAAAAAAATATGAAACAGGGAAATGCGCTAGCATAGTGTCGTTTGGTGCATTGAAAATATACTACTCATTAGTGCGTTTTTGAGTTTATTTTGGACGTTAATGGTATGGGTAGAGGATTTGTTAGGGTGAAAATTAAAAAGCTCTGAAGGGCTTGTAGAAGCCTTGTAGGTAGTAAAATGTAAAAATGCTAATTGGTTAAGAATGTTAATGAGGAGTAGGGTACAAGTAGCCCCCTTCTTCTTTTTTTTATTTTTATGACGAGAGTATGTATAGGGAGGGGTGTATTAGTATTTAGATTACAAGTACCCCCGGCATAATTTTAGAGATTAATTTTTTACAGTAGAGTTCACTGTTTTTGAGTCTAATTTCAACGATAAAGCTGTGGGTAGACTATTTGATAGGGGAGAAATAAAAGAGCTTTAGAAAGGTTTGTAGAGGCTGTAGTGGATTATTGGGGCTTGATATTTGCGAGGTTGTATGCAAATTTAGCTTTTTTAAGGTTGGAAATGGAATTGTGATAGTTTTATTAGGACTGTAAATGTTTTCATATAAATGAGGGTGAAAATTGTGAATAGGGGTGAAAAAGAAGGGATGAGGATTAGGATTTTGTAGGAAGTGAAGGTGCTTGGTTATGCGTTCATGTGACCGTGTGATGTGGTTTGTGAAAATGATTTCATATTTGTTAATGGTTTTTAATTAAACGATTTAGTGTAAAAGTATATAAATATTATGTATTTAAATACATAAATTGTAAGGATTTTGTTTAATTTTTAATGTTCTAAAATGAACTATGTAAGGGTGGTAGTGGCAAAAATAGCTATGTTGAATTTTAAGTCAGTGTGTTACAAGATCACCCAGGGGTATTTGCTGCTGGACGAGAAATCATTAAAGTTTTATGTACCCGACACATAAAAATCTCTATTTTTTTGCGTTCTGGAAAAGCAAGTAGTATAATATAGGCACAACGAAGGAACGACAACAACGACAACAAAACAGTAACTAAAACAACGTCTTACCATAAGAAACGGTTAAGGTTACTATGACAAAATGTAGTCAATCGGTTAATAAGTTACGGCTTATTATAACCATATAATCATAAGTTACGGCTTATGATAATAGCACTACAAAAGTCAAAAGTTCTTTGACAACGAAATCAACGGTTTTTACAATTGTAACTTACAATTGTAAACGGAAAGCATATTCCGATATCAAACGGGCATTACGATACCTATTAGCTATGGTGGTTGACTTGTCCCACACGTGACACATAGTGAAGGATAAATGTATCAGTCTAACCTTGCATTAACCGTATGCAGAAATTGGAAGATTACATAGGGGGGAAACTCTCCGATTGACTATAAATAGATATCATAACTTTTAACAGTTATGGTATCTATATGCTGATAAGTCTATAATTTGTCGGTATATAGATACCATAAACGGGAGGTGAAAGCATTATGAGTATCAAAATAACCTATAAACCACGCAAAAAAGACAATCTATCCATAGGCGAATTATGGGAAGATGAACAAACAGTACGTGATACATTATTTACTGTCATTTCCTTTATGCGTGGCAAATGGGGTATTGAATTTTGTGAAGAGCTACGCTTTAACATTGAATGCAATTTCTTTGCAAGTGCTAACACTATGCTTGACACAAAAAACAATAGCTCATACAAAACACTTTGCAAAACTTTTATAGCCGAATTAGCTCTAATTGTTTGTGAAGCTCAGGCACGTCAAGAATAATTTCTTGACAACGGTTTTAGACTTTGTACCGATAAACAAAGTCTTTTCACTTCAAAAAAAATATTTAATATGCCTAAATAGGCGAAAGAGAGGGTAAAATTATGTCAAAAACTTATGTAAAAACTAACACTAAAATCACTCTTGAAAAGGGTAAGCTCAACTTCTTTACGACTTCTAAAGACTTCACTGCAGCTGTAGATAACTATGCGAACGCAACTTGCAAGATTGCTTGCATTAACAAAACTGTAAAAACTTCCACTTCAGCCCGTCGCACTCTTATTGACGAAAAGCTTGCAAGAGCTTCTAAAGAAACCTATGTCAATCAGACAGCTCTTGACGCTGAAATTAAAGCTCTTAATGACGAAATTGACGCTATCCATAGCCTTGCTTCCGACAAAATAGCTGAAATTAATAAGACTAAAATGACCATAGGTGACGTTGACGCTAATATGTACTATGCCTATAAAGAATACAAAGAGGGTACTCTTGACAAAAAAGAGTATGTTCGTGCTATTGCCGAATGGTTTATTGCCCATAATGTAAAAGCTCACGTCGAAACCATCAACACTATTATTGCCGATATAGGCAAGAAAAAGGCTTCGGGTACTCAGCTCATCAAGTCAGAGGGCAAGAACTTTACAGCTGTTTATGCAAAAAAGCCTTATATAGACCTTTTCTATAGCGTTCTTGCTGATATGATGGCAAAAGCAGGCACTATTAAGCCTTTTGACTTCTCTGTAGATTATCTCAACGCATAACAACTATGCTTGACCTGAGCACGTCACAAAACTACTCTTCTGTCCTACGGTAAAAGTCCGTAGCTGATGAGCTTTAGCGAAACAGAATAACAATATCTTGCACGATATTGACTACGTGATATCTATCTGTAACGATGATGACATTATATCACAACGTCTTGCAACACTCAAGCGTCAAGTACAAAATATTTATAACTTTGAATAGGAGGTCAAACTATGACATGAAAATTAAAACAATGCTTTGGAATTTTCTCACTCATCACACTACGCCTATATGGATTAACGTCTATACAGGAGAAGTTATTAGCACACTTGCAAAAATCCTATTTCACATCAAGGGCAATGAATGGGTGCCATTAAAGTACTACGACATATGCTCTGAATCAATGAACTAAAAAGGAGAAGATAGCTATGAATACAGATATTACAACATTACAGCGTCGCATTAAGCAACTTGAAGCACAAAAAGCAATGCTCGAAAAAGCTATAGCCTTGCAGGCAATTCGTGCCGATAGAGAAGCACGTCACGCACGAGTAGCAATTATCCAGAATGACCTTGACGCCGTAAAATCTATTACAGTCAAAATAGAGCGAAATTTAGCAAATAATCCCATTCTTGTGCTTGACTTTGACTATGATGAATTGATATAAAGGAGATAAAATCATGAAAAACAACAATAACATATTAGGAAAAGTAGCTCTTGCCATTATAACTATAGTAATTATAGGGAACATAACTTCAGCTTGCGATAGCAGCTCATCAAAAAGGGATTTTCTTAACAGCTTAAGTCCAAAAGAATATTATGCTTTTTCACAAAGAGCATATGCCTATAATCACAGAAACGACTAAAAGAGGAGGAATTTAGAAATGCACGAATCAGCATTTGAAATTGATGACAACATAGCAATCTATGACGGATATACTGATGGCACTCATTGGAATGGATGGGCTTGCCCTTGGTTCACAAAGGAAACAACTTTAGAAATTGCCGACGATTACAATGCACTTATGCCTGACAATAAGGCACGAGCAATCTATAATGAAACAGAAGATATATTCATCTTCTATGGCTATGATGAAGCCGAAACAGAGGAATTCAAAGGCAAGGATTTCACTATTAATGGCAAAACGCTCCATCTTTATCCCATAGGAAATGGCTGTTGGATATGGGATGATATTGCCGACTTTCAAACAAAGGATTCAAAAACCGTTTGGAATTATTTACGAAGCACATACTTCTATCTTAACTCAAAGGAATTATATCTCATCTATCATGGCATTCTGTCGGAAATAAATGGTTATATGACTATGAGGGAATTAGAATTATACACTGATGCTTTTGTCAGAGGATATGAAGCACATAAGGAAGTTGATTATTCTCTGAGCAAATAATATAATAACATAAAAGAGGTGATTTAATGCAAGATAAGCAATTCGACGCAATCATGGAGCAGCTTATGAAAGTGACAGAGCAAATGACAGCATTAGGCAACCGACTTGACGGAATTGAAAACCGACTTGACAAAATGGAAGCACGATTTGATACATTGGAAACAAAAGTTGACAGACTTACTAACTCTATAAGACTAATGCAAAGTGACGCAAAGAAATATGACTTAGAGTTTTCGCTTATCAACGACAAATTAAATTACAAAGCATAACATAAGGGTTGCCCAAAGCAGCCCTTTTTTCTAAGTAAGATACAGCACAAAGTGATTATGAAACGGAGGAATTAAAATGGAAAAGAAAAAAATCATTGTAACAATAGAAGAACATATTTCTCAGGCTTTTGAGGTTGAGGCTGAAACTTTAGAGGAAGCAATTAAAATTGCTACACAGGAATATGATTGCGGAAATTTTGTTGTAGATTCATTTAATGCACCAACAACTGTACTTATGCAAGCAATGACAAAAGATGGTAAAGAAGCAACTGAATGGGAGGAAATATAAATGATTTACTTTGAATGCTTTAAAAATACAGCTCAACTAGAAATCACAGCGACAGGATATGTTTACGAGGGTAAAACAGAAATCAATATGAGCAGCATTTATTCAAAGCTCATACAAGAAGCAGGTCGCTATTGTGACCGTTTTGCAAGTGACTTGCTTTATGATATCCAGAGCATTGAAAACCATCTTGAAGCGCAAAAATCAGAAACATTATACATAGGATTTAGAAGATATGGAGTTGATAATAACGCTTATATTGCAACTAAAATTCCACAGGAATTAGATTCAACATACAGAGTAATTTATTCAGTAAAAATTGACTTTAAGTCAGATGAATATTATTCGGCAAAGGTGCAAGTTACTCTTAATGAAGTATATTACAGCACTTCTTATCACGAATGGCTAACTCTTAGAAACAGCAAAAAGGAGGAAATCTAAATGAAATATGATTACAACAGCAAAAAAGTACAAAAGTACTTACAGCCCATTATCCTCACAGCCGAGGACGGAACTGAATATAAGGGAGACTTCATTGATCTACGCATAGATAAAGCAACTATTCCTAAAGGAAAATATATGTATCATTGTCGTCACGATGATAATGGAGATTGGTGTGAACCTGTGACAATTGAACCGTTCGTAGTAGTTAACTTTTGCGGCACATTCATTACCGACAAGGAAATTGAATGGCCTAATGTGGATGACAAATATATTCCTATAGACCACTCAAATTTGTGGATATATTAGTTTGCATAAACAAGCAAATTAATTAACAAAAGATAAAATAAGCCAACACATGGCAGAAAGAGGATTAGCTTTATGAAGCACATGATTATCACAAAAGAACTCGTTATTGATGGGTACAACACAAGAAACAGCAAGCCTGTATTTTGCATTACAACAGAAGAAATATTCCCTTCTCAGAAAGAAGCGGCTAAAGCACTTGGGGTTAAGAACAGTACAATTAGCAATTGTTGTTCGGGTAAATGCAAGACTGTAAAAGGCAAACAGCTTTGCTTGGTTTCGGATATGTCATCTCACATAATAGATATCTCTAACGCTATGGAAAAAGCACATAAAGCGAAAGAAATGAATGATGAAGCAATGAAAAAAATTGCATTGCTTGAAAAGAAAAATCAGGAATATGAAGCAAAAATGAATCTTTTCAAACAGTGCTTTAATGCTTTCAGAGAGGATTAAGTGAATGAATACACGAGAATTGTTCAACAAGGCAAAAGAGCTAATGGCACCAGAGGAAATAGGCAGTCAGCACGAATTAGGAAGTGACTTGTATCTCAAAGTCACACCTATATCAAAGGCACTAATTGAACAGTATGAATTCAAAGGAAATGTTACGACTTTCAAAGATAACATTGATCACGAATTATGGTATGATATCCCATTCGCTAATATGACTTGGTGGGATGAGAAATTTACATCACAGTCATAAAACGCAGTAATTTTAGAAATAATTTGAAGCTATAATAGAACAAAGTGATTGAATAAGGAGGATTCAAAATGGGACTTGATATGTATTTACAAAGAACACCAAAAATTGAAAATTGCACACTACAGGACATCAAAGCGGTAGAGGGCTATTTTTGCTGGAAAAATGCAAAAACTCGGGGAGAAAAATGCACTTTTAAAGAATGGTGTGGCATTTCATATAAAGACTTAAACAAGAAAGCAATTAAGCAGCTTGAACCATACTTTATAAAGCGATATCAAGCATGGGACAAAGAACACAAATATGGATTTAATTCAATCTTTGAGGATATTGGTTATTGGAGAAAGGCAAATGCAATTCATGCGTGGTTCGTAAAGAATGTACAAAATAACATAGATAATTGTCAGTCACACGAAGTAAGCAAAGAGCAGCTAGCGAAGCTCTATTTGATTTGTAAGACCATCGTCACAGAATCAACTCTTGCACCAAACAAAATAGTAAGTGGACAGCAATGCAATAAAGATGGAGAATGGGAAAATATCTATGAAGATGGATACATTATCACCAATCCAGAATTAGCCGCAAAACTCTTGCCGACACAGCGTGGATTCTTCTTTGGAGGTACAGACTATGATGAATATTATATGGATGATATCAAATACACATTTGAATTGCTTCCGAAAATAATATCAGAAACAGATTTTGACAAGCAAGTAATCAGCTACTGTTCAAGTTGGTAAAATAAATAAAAGCTGTGCTATCGGCTATACGGGCTATATTAATAGGAGGAAAGGAAATAACAATGTATAAACGTAAAACTCGTGATCGCTACGACATAGAAACCAACTGGGGCTATGGATGGGAAGTAGAATGTTCTGAATACACTTACAGCGAGGCTCGACAAAGACTTAGGGAATATAGAGATAATTCTTGTGGTAGATTTGCTTCAAGAATGAAATGTCACAGAGAAGAAATTGAAAAAGAATCAGCAGTTATAGGAGGTTAAATCATATGTCAGTATACACAGAACAAGCAAAGAAATTTATGCAAGATTGTAATGCAACAATGAAATTTATGTATCTCGGAAAAGAAGCAAATGCAGATTGGAATGATAATAAAGAACGGGATACTTATATGGTAAACATTGTAACTCCCAAAGGAAACATGCAAGTTAAATTCTGGGATAGTATCAGTAACACAATTAAAAACTCATATCCTAATAGGGTACGAATTTATCCCACAGTATATGACATTCTTGCATGTTTGCAAAAATACGATGTCGGAAGCATTGATGACTTTATGAGTGATTTTGGATACTATATTAATGAATGGGCCGACGTGAAAAGAATTCAGAATATCTACAACGCTGTAGTGAAAGAATACGATGATGTTTGCCGCTGCTTTACAGAAGAGCAAATTGAGGCAATGCAGGAAATTCAGTAACAATACACAATGATTGGAGAAAACAAAATGATTAACACAAATGACATTTCTTACTCATACAACACAAAGGGTTATATGCTCTACTACAAAGGTAAACCAATAGGTGGCGCAGGAATTGATAAAAATGCAAAGGGTTGTCGATCAAATTTAAAGCTCTTCAAAGAACAAGCGGAACTTGATAAACGAGCAATTCTCAATGGATATGCCAAAAGATATCTTGATGTAATTGCTGATATTGATAAGGAGGAAACAAAAACAGTATGGATTATTGAACGTGGAAGTTTATATAGTCCAGACCCATGGGAAATAGAAGGTGTATTCGCTACAAAAGAAGCGGCAGAAAAATATATCACGTATAGTGACTTTCCAGAACTGTTGCATCCGAGCGAATGGTCAGTAAGAGGATAGAATTAAAAATGAAATACTATATAGCGTATAACAAGGAGGTTTAACCATGACAAAAGATATACTTGCAAAAGAAATTCAATCAGCTGTAAAATGGCTCATCGAAGAAGATTGTGGTTGTTCAACAATTAAGCTCGATGATAGACTTGCTGTGTGTGTTGGATGGAGTGATGGATATGACCCGAACGACGCATGGGGCATTCATTCAAAAGAAAGTCCTACATTTTGTATTACTGTAGGAATTAAAGTATGGACTAGCGATTATCTCAGAACTGACTTTGATTGGATTAATAGTCCATATTATTCAAACGGGAATGTGTGGTGTAATGATTTGACAGTATCATTGGATAATAACTATAAAGCAATTGTTGAATGGTTCTGGAAAGAGTATCAGACTTTATCAAAGTTTGAAATTGACAAAGATGGATTAATTCTTAATGAAGGAGATAATGAATAAAATGAAAACTTGGAAAATTCCTGTAGTATGGACTATGATGGGTATGATAACAGTAGAAGCAAATACCCTCAAGGAAGCAATCAATATTGCACAAGACGAAGACGGAGTTATTCCTCTTCCAGATAATGGAGATTATCTAGATGGTTCTTGGCAAGTTGATTGTTTTGATGAAGATTATTTAAGAGAATGGTACAACAATAAACAGGAGGACGATAAAGAATGAGTAGATATTACTGGCAGCACGAACTTACAGAAAGAGGATATCGGGAAGAAATGGATTGGTGTGACTATTCTGATACACAGTTTGAAGCAAGTGCATATGTAGAACAATATTTATCACCATCTATTCATTACTCAAAATGCGGTTGGGATCATTGCAAATATCATGTTATTCGGTGTGGGCATGGTTCGGAAGCATTTATTGCACTGTATCCTAATAAAACAGACGTAGGTGGTAGGTATATATGCGTTACAGGAAATAGTCTTGGTGCAATAGCAGAAGCGGCATGGAATAGTGTATTTAATTGAGAAACAAGAAAGGAATTAAAATTATGACAAATTCTATTGAAAAGGTAATGAATTTTGTAGCAAGCGGCTCAACCATCAGTTCAGCAATTCTTCAGACTTACTCTACTTCCAAAATTAGATTTCTTCTGAATGACAAGATTTGTAATATGTCTATAGTAGATGCCAACTTAAACGGAAAACTTAAGAATGGATTGCTACGAAATAAAATAACAACGTATGGAGAATTTATTAACGCTATGTCTAACAAGCAGCCAATTCGAGGAATGGGCAAAATATCTTTAAAACGAATCTTTTGTCAGATTGTTAATACAGTATGGGATAATATGGATGTCAATGAAAGAGCATTGTTCTTGCTTGACGTTGATGAAAGAAATACGGCAAAACAGTAACTTACAATTAAAATAAAAAAGGAGTAAATGATTATGAAACATTATGCACCGGGATCCTTTAATATGATTGATAAAGATGGAAAAGAATATCTTCTGACAGTTGAACGAGATGACTACACAGAGAGTCCTCGTGATATGTATGATAACATCTCAACTATCTATTGCTGGTGTAGAAATTATGTAATCGGAGATGACAAGCCCAAAGAGAAAACAGCATGGGATATACTTGCGGATATGTGTGAGGAATATACTGATATGGAAGCCGATGATATTGACGCCGCTTCCGAGAATGATATGATAATAGAACTTCAGCAATCCAAAGATATTGTAATCAAATACGTTTCGTGTTATGAACACTCAGGAATTACAATATCTACAGCAATAACAGATTATCCCTACAACGATAGGTGGGATTCAGGAATTATAGGATTTGCTTTTGTAGATTATGAAACATTCGTAACTCAGTGTGGAGATGCAAAAGATTGGAAGCGCAGAGCGCTGGATGTCATTGACAGTGAAGTTGAAACGCTTGATCAGTATTTAAGAGGCGAAGTTTATAGCTATACATTAGAAAAAAAAGTTCATATTCATAATGAGAAAAAGTGTCCTCACTGTGGCGAAGTCATTGAAGTGGATGAATATGATGATTGGGAAGAAGTTAATGGTTGTAGTGGCTTTTATGGGGACGAACTTGAAAGCAATGGCATATTAGACGAGTTACCTACAGAAATTCAATTTATTGATTAATAAGGGAGGATGTTTATATGAAAGTAAAAACAATTGAAAACATTGATTATTTTGGTGAGGATGCTGTTTTCACAGTAAATGTAGAAGGAGTGGATGGACAACTAATTAATATGGCAAAAATGGAAGATCAAGAGAATTATAATGATGATTGTTTTGGCGTGTGGGTTAATTATGATTCAGTCGAAAACGAGTATTACATATGCCAGGACAATTCAGATAGTGAATTGTTTTATGTTACTGATAATGGAGACAAATTATGGTTGCCCTATGTCTTGACAAAAGAAGAAGCAAAGGAAGTCATTAATGCTTGTAAAAATACTATTAGATAATATTATATAAAATGATTGAAACCGAGCCGGAGCGGTTAACCTCCGGCAGAAGGATACAAAATGAAAGTCTACATTAAAAATCTTTACGGAATCAAGGACGATCGCAAAGCGTATTACAGAAAGAGCGGGGACTGTTGTTTTGAATTTGTCAATCTAAAGAAGTTTGCTTCTGATTTAAAAGCAGGAGAAGTTGCGGAAATTCTCGCTCATTACGATTATTACACGAAGATGTACGGAGCGGACACAATCGGAACGGAAGAGTAAACCGAGTGGGAGCGGTCAAACTCCAGCAGAAAGGAAACAAAGTGATTAGGAGGATAGTTATGGAATTGAAATTAAAAGGACTTAAGAAGCTCTCATCAGAAACAAAAAATCTCTCAGGATATTATAGTGGGAAATATATACAAGTAAATTATGATCCAAAAACAAATGAAATTTGGGGAGACTACCATTACTCTCTCGGTCATAATACATGGACTGTATATCATGATGAAAATATTATTAATTGTGGAAATGTTTACGAACCTTGCACTATGAAATATTTAATAAATATGGTGCAAGCGGCAATAACTTTATAAAAAAGGAGATATAAATATGCAAAACTACACAGAAAGCAAAAAAGCACTTGATAAAATAGTAGCAAAATATAGCTGTGCTGGCAATCTTATTATGAAAGTTGCGTTCCAGTATCTTTTAGAGGATGGACAGAAAGCATTTCAAAATGAAGAAACATTTGCTGAGAAAATAAAACAGGTTAACGATTATCACGATGAATGTAAAGCAAATGGCAAAATTACATTCACAGCAAGAAGCTTAGATATGGCATTTCTAAATTGTGCCAAGGAGTTGGCTGAAATTCCAACGTATGACTTGCTGATATATATTCAAAAGGAAATGTATTGGTCGCTCGAAGGTGGGCTTGATTATCAGAAAGCAATTAAACTATTGACGAATTTGATAGATTATATCATAGAGCATAACGGCGAGGATGAAGTTACTATGACATATAATGCACTTAAGGATGCTGATTTTAGTAATGACGAGCTTGTTCAGTTAGGATATGGATACTTAATTTTAGAAGATGAGGAGGGATGAATAATGGTAACTTATAATGTAGGATTTATTAACATAGATGGTAAACAGGATGAAACTCAGCTCGATGTTGAAGAAAGAAATTCGACAGAGGAAGAAGTAATTGAACTGATGAATTTAATTTTAAGCCTTGCTAATGAAATGGGCATTAAAGAAATTACATATCTTGAATATCACGAAGATATTGAGGAGGAGTAAAATTTATGGAACGATATGGAAACACAACACGATTTTATACAAGGAGCGATCATATGTATCATTACAAGTCTGAACTTCCAAAGTCGTTGTGGCCATTTGTAAATTATGTGTTCTCAAGTGGAGTTTATAGTGGCGATGACTTCAAGTCATTTAACACAAAATATAAAAATGCAATCAGGAAATTGTTGCCGAATGGATATGAAATTCATTCTTGGAATAAGGGACATTATGATTGCTCAGTAGTAATTAAAGACAATGTTGGCAGATACATTTATATGAGTATTAGTGATGTAAGATATTTTCTCAATAATTGGATAGATGATATCTTAATCCGTACAATGAAGCACGAAAAAGACTGGACGGGTGGTAATAATCATTATACAGATTTAATTAACTTTACAAAAGACATTGCAAGATTATATTAAGGAGGACTAACCTATGAAAATAATTCGCAATGGACAAGAAATTGAACTGACAAAAACAGAGCTGTGGTCGGCTTATAAGGAGATGGAAAGGATTTATGACTTTGAAGATCTTGACAATGTTTGCGAAGTCAATGAATATGACTTAACCGACGATGAAAAGGAAGTAGTCGTAGAACAATATCGCGATAGGTACGAATCAGAAGATTGGTTTTATCAGCTTGCATATTGGTGCGAAGAAGTCATTAAAGAAAGGAAGGTATGAGCGATGAACAAATTGGAAATTAAATTAGCAAATGGACACAAGATTGTCGCAGAGTTGTGCGATTATGGTCACGAAATTCCACCTGAAATTGTGGTATGTATTCAAGATGAAGAAGGTGTTGCACTACAGGATATTGTGTTAGTAAGAGCAAAAGAAATGCGTAGCACTGTTGTAGATAATATTAATATCGGGGCTGAAGTTCTTGTTTGGACGGATGAAAATAACGAAGATTATACTCATAAATTTAGAATTAATGAGCATAATTTTGAGGAGGAAATATAATATGGCAAAATGTGAATATTGTAATCGAGAAATGCTTACATCAAAAGGTTGTACATTCACGAAAATTAAGCTCGAAAATGGACAAGTATATGACAGAATGAAAGTTGGTGACGAAGGTTGGATTAATAAAAATGAACGTTGCCCAGATTGTGGGGCAATGTATGGAGGTTATCATCATTTCGGATGTGATGTTGAAAGATGTCCTATTTGTGGAAGTCAGCAACTCGGTTGTAGTTGCGACATCACATATTTAGTTAAATAAGGAGAAATGAGTAATGAATGCCAATTACAAAATATTATTCAAAAATGATTTAATCTCAATTGCGTGGAATAACAATAGACTTGACCTGCTTGATTCTGACGGAGAATTTATTGATTATTTCTTTTATGCTGAAGATGAGGGAGATGATGCACCAGGATTAGCTGATCAGTATATAGATGAGCTTAAAAATCTACCCGAAGAACGACTGTGCGAATGGATAGAAAGTATATTTGATATCTTTAAAGTCGAACCATTTAGCGGAGACAAAGAAACGATGAGCGAACTCCGTGAAGAATACGGAGACGAATGGGTAGTGAGAGTTGGAAATACAGCGTTAATTATAAAGGAATGAGGTGATTGAATAATGTTAAAGTACAAAGATAAACAATTTGATAGAATATTGACCGAAAGAGAATTGGAGCAAGAGTGGATGTACGGTGAGTATGATGAAGATTTTGATGATTGGATTCAAGCACTTATTAGAGAAGAAGAAATTGAACTTATTAAGGAGGAAAGATAAAATGAATGGAATTTTAGGTACAACAACAATTCAACATGTTACAAAAAAGTTTATAGATAATATCCTAGAAACTGAATGTAATGGTAAATACAAAGAACCATACGGATTATTTTATTACTACTCAATGGATGACAGAAAATATATAGCTATGGACAATTCTGAGGGAGATGCATGGATGGAAGAATTTGATAGCTATGGTGAGTGCGTATTGTGGTTACTTGCAGTGGTGAATGCGCAGGGAGAGCCGACAGATGATAACGATAAACCTATTAACGAATATTTTAAATAAAAGAGGTGGTAGTTTATGGCAATGATAGATTATGGAGCAATAGCTTTTAAAAATGGAAAGCTCATCTCAACTGATATGTTTACGCCAATGAAAGATATGGTAGGATGGGAAGATAGCGAACATGATACATACCATGACTTCTACACAGAGGAAGATAGATCCCTGCGTCTTAAAGGAAACTACTTTGCGTACATTGGCGACCAAGAATACACTGTGGCATTCTATAAATGCACAATAGTGATGGCACAGAGGATTGATGATGAATTTCGGCTCGAAATGGAAATTTTAAATTCCTCAGATTATATATGGTCAAAGTGGGAACACCTTACTAGATACGGCGATATCATAGTAACTAAACGTAATGGTTATTATGTTTGTCGATGGAATTATAAAGGAGACAAATATAAAGTCTATTTTGGATATGGCGTTGATTTTGGCTACTATAAAAAATGGCATATAGTTAATTACTATCGTTCAATTGGATACAAGCTAACGAACATAAAATATTGGATTGCAGGATGGGCAAAGAAATGGCATCATTAAGACGTAAAATGGATGGAAAATACATGTGCATGAAAACTTACAATGATGAAATTGAAGAATATGGAGTAGATTTTCTTTGTGGTAAGGTCTACGAATATAAAGATGGATATATGTACTCAACAGAAAATGGAACTGATGTAGAAGTATCAATAAATGAACTTAAAAAATATTGGCTAAAAGTAGATTAAAAGAATTATTTTAGATGGAGGAAATTGAAAAATGCTCAAAGTTATTTATCCATGGAAAATGATCGGAAGATACGCAGATGACGAAGAAATCATAGTCGGTGGAAATGACGAAGAAGATTGTATGTGTGAGTTAATTGAAAAACAAAAGCAGCATGGAAAATTAGTTTGGTACTCAGGAGTAACTGACGAAGATTATGTTGACGGTGAGTATATAGGAAGAGATAATTTTATTTACGAATGATAAAACACAAAAAAGGAGCTTAATATGACAGCGAAAGAATTACAGACACAATTAAAACAAACCCTCAAAAGTATAGTAGACCATAGGGAAAAATTGTCAGCCCAAATATCTCATTATGATTTACAAATACAGGATTTGCTTCATTATATGGAAAACGAACCTTGTGACGCAGTAGATCTTGTGCGAATAGCAGTTCAACTTAAAAACATTCAACAGCAACGTAGAGTATGTAAAATAGAGTGTGATAAACTACGAAGCATATATGATTCCTTTCAGGGTAAAAATGTAGCCAAATTACTCGATCAAGATTTAATGAAATTTGAGAAAAAGACATATACAGATAAAACAACAGTAATTAATGATATGGCTCTTTCACATAAGAATAACAAAACAAAGTGATTATGATATAGGAGGTTATGCAAATGGCACAGTTATTAAAAGTTAGCACAAAGTTGACAGGTAAAATGGAAGACATGACGGTAATAAGTAGCTCAATGACAAACAATGCAAATTGTCAGAAGTTATCTAAGTGCAATGGAACTATTTGTCAGCATTGTTATTCAAAATCGGCACTTAGTTATCGTCCGAACGTAAGAAAATGTTATGAAACAAATGGAGAGATTTTGAGTAGTAGCATTATTCCGAAAGAGCAGTTACCTTTTATTAATAGTCAATATTGTAGATTTGAAAGCCATGGAGACTTACATAATGCAATTCATCTTGAGAACTTTGTGAATATTGCAAAGAAGAATCCTCATTGTCAGTTTGCGTTGTGGACCAAGCAATATAAGATTGTTCTGGATTATTTTAAGACACATAAACAGCCTAAGAATATGAATATAATTATCTCAAGTTTAATGGTTAATAAACCTATTAATCCGGCACCGTTTGAGGCAATTGGATTGAAAGTTAAGACTTTTACAGTGTGGGATAAGGAGACAGCTAAGAATGTTGAGATAAATTGTGGTGGTAAAAAGTGTATAGATTGTTTGTCATGCTATAAGAAAGGTGGACGAGTAAAGGTAATTAATGAGGTTATAAAGTAAGTGCTATACAGTACAAAGTGATTGACATATAATTATAAGCTAAAGATAAAACAAAGCGATTAACGGAGGATAGAATTGATGAAAAAATTTATAGTAGTTAGTTTATGTGATGGTATTTCAATTGGAAGATGTGCTTTAGAGCAGCTGGGATATGATGTGGTTTATTATCGTGCCGAGATTAAAGAAACAGCAAATAGAGTTGCTATGATACAGTTTCCTGACAGCCATAACTTGGGAGATGTGACTAAGGTTTCATATAAAGATGGTGTGTTGCATTCAGAGCTTGGTGATTATGAATTGGATCATGTAGATATGGTAATATTTGGAAGTCCTTGCCAAAATTTCAGTCGGGCCATGCATGTGGAAGATAGAATAGGGCTTGAGGGTAGCAAATCAAGTTTGTTCTATGAATGTCTTAGAATTCTTCAGGAGTGCAATCCAGATTATTACTTCATGGAAAATGTAATTATGAAGAAAGAAGATCAGGATGCAATATCTAATATGCTGGGTATGCAGCCTGTACGAATTAATGGTTCGTATTTTACAGCAGCCCTGAGAGATAGATTGTATTGGGCAAATTGGAAAATTGACTTGCCTAAAGACCATGGTATAAAACTTCGGGATATTTTAATGAGTGGATACACTGACAGGGATAAAGCACGTGCTCTGCTAGTTAGCGATTCGAGACCTCTTACGACTCCTGTCAAAATGGTTCATCGTTTTATGAGTTCAGGATTTACGACCTTGATATTTAAAGACGAACAGCATTATAGAGCTTGTGTGAATGAATATCACAGAATTAGTGGTGGTATAAGAAAGGTTACTGCAAAAGATCTTGATGGGTACAATGGGCATATCTTCGATGGAGTTAGATATTTAAATCAAACAGAGCTTGAAAGATGTCAGGGTGTTTCTGATGGATATACGTCTTGCTTAAATAGGAATGAAGCAAGTGGGGTGCTTGGAGATGGTTGGTGCTTGCCCGTAATTAAATGGTGCTTTAGTTTTATACCTACAGTACAAAGTGATTTAAATTTAAAGGAGGCTATGTAATTATGAAACATAGAATTACAAAGAAAATGATAGAGGACGGATTGATTTCACGAGTTATTATCCCAAAATTGGAGGAGGACGGTCTTAAAGCTTATATCGGTGATTATTGGTTCTATTTTGGTGGCTCTGAATTTGAGGATACAGACCCAAAAGATATGAGTCTTTGGCTTATAGCTGAAGAAATTAAAACAGTTCTTGATGATTTTTATGATTGTCAAGATTGTGATGATGAGTATTTATATTATTACTATTATTTGTGTGAGCATATTTGAGGAGGGACAAGGATGAAAGTTTACGCAGTTTATACATATGACTATAGCGGCGAATCAGCCATTGAAGTGTATGTTTCCGAAGATAAAATGTTAAAAGATATTAAAGAGGATATGAATAGTGTTTTCAAAATGCTCAAAGAAGATGGCTATGAACCAACTGTTGACGGAACAAATAGCATTTATGTAGCAGATTCAGATATCTATTATGAATGGGAAGTTTTTGAAACGGAATTAAGGAAATGATTATGAAGAGAATTAATGTTACACTTACAAAGAATGAACAACGTGCGCTTCAAATAATTATGCTCGATGCACATCCATGTAGTTCTGGTTGTGCTTTCGAAGAGATGCAGAAAAAAGATATTGATTGCCTACAATGTCCATATATGGAAGCATATTATAGTTTAATAAGCAAACTTAGTATATTAGATAGTTTAGAAGAAAAGACCTGTGAGTAATCATAGGTCTTTTAGTAAGGAGGAAAATAAATGTTTACAACAGAAGAAGTTCGTATAGCTAATGCAACAAGCCGTTCTCGTGGAGCTTCGGCAATAAACAAAGATGGTAGTGTTAGGGCGATAGTTCCACGTTATGTCGCAGAACATATTAATAAGCAGAGTACAATTCTAGACTATGGGGCAGGAAAGGAAGCAATTCATACACAGTGGCTAAAGGGTCAGGGGTTTGATTGTACAGCTTATGACTTTGGTGACAATTGTATTAATGGAATTCATAATAAAAACGCACTTTCTAAACAATATAAAGTGATTTTCGCAAGTAATGTTCTGAATGTCCAGTCTAGTTTGGGGATGTTTATTGAAACTATTAAGCAGATTTACGATAGTCTTGAGCCGGGTGGAGAATTTATTGCGAACTATCCAGAGACACCGAGAAAGCTAGATATGTCTGCGAATGAGATGTGTAATATACTTAAGGCTTGGTTCCATAATAATATAGAGCGAGTTGGTGGTACAAAATCGGCACCATTGTTTAGAATTATAAAACCGTTTATTAACTGACAAAGGCCATTGTAAATAAAATGTAAACACCAGACAAAGTGATTGACAAACGCAAAAAAATATGATATAATACAATAAAAATATCGGAGGTATGCATCAATATGGAAAACAAAAGTAAAAGTAAATATTGGAAGTTCGTAAATGCTAATCCAAAACATAAATTTACCGATGATTGTGTTATCAGAGCATTATGTATTGCAATGGATACACCTTGGGAAAAGGTGCTAAGAGACTTAACCGAATATTCAGTAAAATATGGAGAGATTATGTTTGTGGCAAATATATATGGTAGATACCTCGAAGACAACGGATGGGTAAAACATAAGCAACCTGTTCACGAAGATGGTACTAAGATAAAGATATCAGAATTTCTCGATAACTTCAAAGGAATTGCCGTTGCGAATGCGGGCAAGGAGCATGTAACACTTTTACTTGCTGGATACGTATGGGATCTCGGTGATTGTTCAGATAGAATAATTGGCAATTATTGGACTAAGGACGAGGATGATGAAGATGAATAAGATAAGACGTCGGGAATTGCAGAAAATTATCGAAGATTTGATAAAAATAAAAAATAGAATTGAGAACGTTATGGATGACGAGCAGCTTTCTTTTGATAATTTATCAGAAGGTCTTCAAGCAACAATGCGAGGTTCAGCAATGGAGGAAGCAATTGATAATTTAGATTCTGCAATGGACTCGATAAACGAGGCAATAGATTACATTTCGGATGCACAGATGTGATATGGAGGAATACAAATGGAAATGATAAATTCACAGCCTTTAGTTGGATTATACGGTAGTTATATATCTCGAACGAAAGCAGTTGGTTATTGTCGTAAACATCACGCTCATTTAACTGTAGCGACACTTAAAAGACATGAATGTCTTAAAAAGAATTGTCATGCACTTAAAAAGCATGAAGAAAATGATTATTGGAGGCAAAGAGAACAGAAAAAGGCAACAAAAAAAGCTAATAAAATATTTAGGGAGGATGTATAATGGACGCTCTTAAAGATGCGATAAAGATTCGGGAGTATATAAGCAAGCAAAAAAGAAAAGCATTAGAAGAAGAATTAAAAGAACAGGGTATTACTATGGAAGAGTACCAGCGGCAGCAGAAAGAAATTTATGATAGGAAATGTAATCCTAAATATATGGATAAGCCGGGCACTATGGAAAATGGGACGGCATTATTGTTCTATATTGCCACTATGGTTGGTGGCTGTATTTTTAAGGATGGATATATAATTTGGATTGTGGCAACAATTGTGTATGTAAAATTTAGAACTAGACATCAATAAAAAAGTGGAGGTGTATTACTATGAATGGTAGACTAGAGAAAGAACAAAAACTTCAAAATAGAATAGAGGAAAAACTTAAAGGGCAACCAGAAATTTTACGCACTTATTACACCTATCTTCGTGCAAATAAGAAAGCATTTTCTTCTATTGATGTTTATTTAAATTATGTAATAAGTTTTATGAAATTTGTTACTCATAATTCTTATGATGAAAATTTTTATAAAGTTAATATTGAAAGCATTGAAGAGTATTTGATTTCTATGGAAACGTCAAGAAAAGCAGATGGAACAATTAAACGTATTAATACAGATATTCAGGCCGCTAGATGGAGTGGTCTAAAAAACTTTTATGATTTTTTAGTAAAACGTGGTTATTATGTTTCTAATCCCATTGATAAGACATCGAGACCTAGCACCACTAATAACGAACATAATGTCACCTATCTAACTAGACAAGAAATTAAAAAAATTATGGATATTGTTGATAAAAATCCATATAAGATTATTGCCGCACGAGATAAAACAATTATTGGGCTTGGATTAGCTACTGGTTTACGAGCAGGAGCAATCATTGGCTTAAATATAGAGGATATAGATTTCGATAATAATGTTATCCATGTTATTGAAAAACGCAATAAGGTTCGTAATATTGAAATTGGAGAACAGACAGCGGAACTGCTACGTGACTGGATTGCTGTCAGAGGTAGGGCTTTTAAGGATGTTGATACTAATGCGTTATTTATCTCCCAAAAGCACAATCGAATATCTCCTGACGCAATTAATAATATGATTCAAAAATATACTAAAGAAGCTGGCATAGCAAAACATATTACTGCTCACAAATTACGTAGTTCAAGTGCAACTAATTTGGCAGCAGCAGGTGTAAGTATTCAAGCAATAGCTAAACAATTAGGACATAGCAATATAGCAATTACACAAAGATATGTTGACGTATTAAAAGAAGAGAAAGAAAAGACAATTAAAGTTTTGGATAATTTGTTTTGATATAGTACAAAATGATTGATAATATTGTATAGTGATGATAGAATAATAAATTGAAAATACCCCACGAGGAGAGTGGAAGCGAAATGAATTATACAACAGAGGTGGAATTAAAAGATTTTTTAGAGGAATATATGCGTAGTAGATTTGATATTGAAGAATCTGTTAAGGCAAAAATATATAAACTTGTATCATATGAGGATCAATATCAAAAATATTTTTATGATTTTTCTAGAGAAGAAGTATTAAATATTTATCGAGAGACAAACACAATTTCAGTAAAGTATTTGCAAAATTTTAATATGATTGCCAAATATTTTGCACGATGGGCAAAGGATAAAAAAGGGTCAGAGATATCAAATGTATATGATGAAATTACTAAAGCAGATTTGATTCCTTGTGTGAACAAGGATAAAAAACGTAGTATGATACTATCAAGGGAGCAGTTAATAGATATTCAAAATGAATTACTTAATTGGACAGATAAAGCTATATTAGAATTATTATTTTTGGGGGTAGGAGGACAATGGCTTAAGGAATTATGTTACTTAGAAAGAACACAAGTTAGTTTAAATAATATGTGTATTTATTTTAAAACAGGAAAAGTTGTTCCTTTAGATGAACGTGCATATGTCATTTTAGAAAAATCCCTTCGTGAAATGGAATTAGTATCATATAATTCTACTGATCCAGTAATTGTGCGAAAAGTAAAAAATTTAGGTATCTACAAAATGAATGCGAATGTAAAAGACACATATTCAGACTCAAATAATCCCTCTGATGCCGAGCATCGTTATAGATGGTGCCAGAAACGCTTTATGACAATTCGAAAGTATTTAGATATTAATATGACACCAACAAGTATTCAAGAAAGTGGTTTATTGCATTGCATTAAACTTGAAATGCAAAAAGAAAATATGACATTCAATAATTTTATTACAACTCAAAATTGTAAGAAAATAGCTAGGAGATATGATATTTATTCTGACTTATATCCACAGATTTTAAAAGCCAAATTTGAGCAATATGTATAGTTTGCTAAGGACGTTATTGTCCTTAGCAAGTTTTATACATTACATACAACACAAAGTGATTATATTATTTTAACCAAAATTTACCATATGTATATTTATTGACAATAGTCTTTTAAAAAATGTATAATCTGAATACAAAATATTATTTGAATTGACAAATGAGGAGGGCAGAAAATGCAAGATTTTTTAACATTATTTAATTCAATCAATAATTCACCAGGACTTATTCATATTTATCATAAGCTATTTGGCGGCAAAAGATATAAAACTGATTGTATTCATATTATTTGCAACGAAGATAAGATAGGAGTGAGGTTTAAGGATCAAGATTTATATATCCCAATGAATGATGTTATCGAGTTTGCATATGACAAAAATGTTTTTTTAATTAAGTCAGACAAGCAGCTAATTAAGGTATTTGTAAATAAATTGTGAATATTATAAAATGACTCTTGACAAAAACGTGAAAGTGTAGTATAATCATTGCAGTACATGAGACAAAGAGGCTAAGGGGGACAGCAATGAGAAATGTCAGATTTGAAACATAATAGGAGTTATTTCCAATGTATATGTGGACACATACATTGTTCTAATATAAATTACAATCAAATTAAAGATGAATTATATATTGATGTATACTGCTCAGAATGTAGGGCAGTTACATCTCATCTTTATGTAGGCAATGACATATTAGAAAGATATGAATTATACGATGTAGTATCGGATGACCGTTATTATACGTATAATACAGAGCAAAGTGATTAAAATTTTATATTTAATAAGGAGATAAATATGGCTAGCAAAAGAATTTTTGATTTACCTGTTACAAAAACAGAATTTGTGCTTTCAGGCATAGTAAGTGGCACTGCAAAAAACGGTTTTTATACTGAAAAGGATACCAAAAATGGCTCTAGATTTAGAGCAATCAATTTCGGAGTAGAATTTGCTCCAGGACAGACTGAGTATATATCTTTAAATGGTATGCCAAGACAGAATGTATATTTCTATGATTCGAAGTCAAAGAAAACAGAAACTGTAGCTTGGGCAAATAGAAATGAGTCTCATAATGGACAGTTAATTGGTATTAAGGTTGGTCTTGAAAAAGATGTTGCGTCTGGCAAGAATATCAATCGCAACATGACGGAATATGATGCTTGCGAATATGTTAGAAATCATCTCACGGACGATATGTCTATATATATTCGTGGCACAATTGATTTTAGTCTTTACGTTGATAAAGATGGTAATCCTAAAAGAAGCACTAAGTTTGTACCAACGCAGATTTCTCTTTTATCTAAGCCTATAGATTTTGACGCAGATGATTTTCAGCCTACGGCAGATTTTAGGGCTACAATTATTTACCAGGGCATTGATAAAGAGAAAGATGATAAAGATAAGGCAACTGGTAGATTTGTAATTGACGCACTGCATGTTGCTTATGCTGATATCGTTCCGACGACATTCGTTGCTACAGATGGTTCACTGGCAACAAATATAAAGAAAGGACTTAAGCCTTTTAATTCTATTGAGATTGCTGGTTCAATATCTAGCTTTGTGCCTACTGAGACTGTAGAAGTGGAAGATTCTTGGGGCACTGAGAAAACTACATTTGATAGACCTACTGGCAGAAGAATTTCTGAGCTTGTTATTAAAAATGCAAAGCCTAGCACAATTGATAAGGAGACTTATGCAGAAGACTCAACTGCCGCGGCGAGAAAAGCTATTGAGGAAAACAAGAAAGCTGATAAGCAGTTCGGTGAAGCTCCTAAAAAGGATGCAGATACATGGGGAACAGCATCAACATCAGCAAGTAGCAATGAACTACCTTGGAGAGATGATGTAAGCAGTAACGAAGATGAGGTAGATTGGTAATCAGTGGAGTAAGAATCGTGTTGTTTGGGTAGGTTTTAGTATTTACCCCATATGGCACAAAGTGATTAAAGAAATGATTTATAATAGATACAAAGGAGATAGTAATACATGAAAATTAGACAAGGCGGACTAATTAAACCCAAATTGAATATGCTATTTTATGGTGCTCCAGGAACTGGTAAGTCTACACAGGCTTTTGAAATTGCAAAATTTAAAAGAGAAGACGGTACTCCATTTAGAGTTTGGGCCTTTGATATCGAGTCGGGGGGCGCAGATGAAGTGCTTGAAGAACTTGAAATACAGGGGATAGATACAAGAAATGTCTTTGTAGCTTATACTCAGAGTCTTTCAGAAGTAGAGTTGTATGTTAATAAGATAGCTAAAGGAGAAGAGCTTTGTTATCTTGATGAGGACGGAGAAGAGACTAACGAGCCAATTCTAGATGCTTATGGAGAGCCATTCGTCCCTGATGCAGTAATAGTAGATGGAACTTCTGTTTTAAAGTTAACAAATACTCAGTCACTTCTTCAGCTTTCACAAAAAAGGAATCGAATTAAGGCTAAGAATAACGGTGGAACCGCAGAAGAAATTTATGTGGCTACACAGAATGCAGGACTTGAATTTAAAGATTACGCAGCAATGAATTATGCAGGACAAAGACTTGTTCTTTCACTAATGGCATTGCCAGTGCATGTAATTATGACAGCAAGAGAAAAGGAAGAAACCGTATCTTCGAAGAATGCAGACGGGCAATTTGTAAGTACTCCTACGGGGAAAACTCTACCAGACTCTTTCAAAAATGTGGATTATAATGTAAAATCCTTAATTAGAATGTTTAGAAATGACGAAGACCAAGTGTGCTACTCTGTAGAAAAGGACAGAACCAAGACATTTGAAGTTGGACAGGTTGTTGTTAATCCATCACTTCTGGCATTCGAAGAGACCTTAAATAAGGGAGCTGGACGTAAGGAATATTCAATCAGAAATGACCTTGATGATGCTATTCAGAAGGATAGAAAGATTTTTGAAAAGGAAGTGCTTGGAGATCTCGCAAATGATGATACGCCCAGTACCATCACTGGAGAAAAATCAGCTGAAGAGCTGTATAACGAGGTTTGTAATATTATGAGGGGACTTTCTAAGATAGAACAGGATAAGAAAAAGTCCGCTCTTGCCTCAGCAAACCTCCCCTCAACCCCAGCAGCAATGAAGAAATCTGACGCAGCAACTCTTCAGGAAATTCTTATAGTTCTCAAGGCATAAATTAAACACTAAATGGGAGCGTGGAGTGATTACTCCCACTCTCATATTTTTTTAGATTTGGAGGGGTTTGATGATTAATAGAATATGTAGTGAGTGTAAAAAAAATATTGCTATAGATAAAGATAATATCCCCGATGATATATTGTTCTATAAAAAACAGTACTATCATATAGACTGCTTTAAGCAAATGTGCGAAATAAAAATTAGTAGTCCAAGGGCAAGAATAGCTATCTGGAAACAGGCTTTAAGTGATATTCCATTGTTTGTTGCAGAGTTTAAATCAAAGATAAATGCGCTGATAGACAAAGATAATATTTTTGTCTGGATTAGCAAGGAATATAATATTTCTAAAGTAAACGATAGAGTATTTGAAAAACTCGATCAGGTTTACAAGGGGAAGGCTAAAGGGCAAATCTATGAAATTTCTCCCAAAGAACTGCTTAAAGAATGGAAATATTATATAGATGATTTAAAAGCAATCCATTATCGGCAAAATATAAAAGGTGGTAATAACGCAATCTTGTATGATTTGAGTATATTAGTAGACTGGAATGCAAGATATAGAGAAGATATGCGTAAACGAAAGATAGCGGAACAAGAAAGGGTAAGAGAAGAAGCAACAAAAGAGTATATTGACTACAGTAAGGTGCAAGGTCTCAAAGGAACCCATACACAGGATAATAATGTAAATTTGAGTAATATTCTTGACGATTTTATATAAGATGGCGGTGTGTTTATGAATGAAGAACTTGAACTACAATTATGCTCTACGCAAACAGAAATGATTGTGCTTGGAACATTTTTTAAAGATTCTTTAGTATCTTTTTCTTATACTAGCGTCATTAAAAATGATGACTTCTTCGATAAAGGTTGCGCTTTTTTCTATCAGTTCTTTCAAGATTATATTTTAAATTGTTCTGATACATTCACTGCTGCAAAAGCCAATATGTTTGCGGCATCATCAGAGGTACGGTTACAGGGGTATAAAAAATTTGGTGGTTTTAAGTTCATCGAAGGAGTTATGAGCGTAGCCGTTGAGCAGTATGAGCTAGGCAAATTCGTAGATAAGCTTAAAAAATATAGTTTATTACGTTCACTCAACAAGACCTATGATGTAACAAAAGTACTATCTCATCCTAAGTTCGAGCAATTAACGGCAGATGATTGTGCCAATATTGTTCGTGGAGGACTTGATACTATATGCTCTAGAGTAATTACTGGTCTTGATGAGCCAATAGATGCAGTTGCAAATGCAAGCTCTATTATGGATGAGTATTTCAAAACACCTGCTCAAGGTTATAATTGTGCATGGGATTTTATTACTAAATATTGCAGTGGTATATTACCGGGCGATACATACGGAATTGGAGCTTTAAGCAACTCAGGTAAAGGTAGATCATTGATTTATCTATGCACACATTTGGCTTTAGTAGAGAACGTTAAGTGCGCATTTTTTGCTAACGAAATGCAGACAGATAAGATGCTACGATGCATTCACGTATCTGTGTTAAATTCTCCGGCGATTCAGAAGCTTTTTGGGCACGAAATTTTTATCACAGAAGAGAGATTTAAACATGGATTGTATTTAAATAGCAATAAAGAAATAATCTATCGCAATCCCGAAAAAGAAACAGTAGAACAGTTCATCAAGCGGCTACAGAATGAATCAGAAGAATATCGCAACGTAAAAGATGCTATGAAATGGCTTGAAGAGCGTAAAGATATGATTTTATTCAAGAATGTTGCGGCGAATTACTCTGATGAGAATATCACACGTTTAGTAAGGCAAACTGTGCGTGTAAATAAAACACAGTGTTGGTTTTATGACACTCTAAAGCATTCGTCTAATTCAGATATGTCATCATGGTCTGATTTTGTAAAAACTACAACGCTTCTGACGGAATTAAATGTTTCTTTGAATGTTGCTGCCATTATGAGCTTTCAGATGGCAGATGCAGCGAATGCTTTAAAGATTGAAGATGTAAATAGTACTTCTGTTGCTACTGCAAAGCATATATTCCATTTATTTTCGAATATGGTCATGATGCTTCATTTGAAGTCTAATCAATATGATGATTACGAAATAGTTAATACTGATAAACCACTTGTGGGTTGGACTGATGAGGTTGCTAGTACACCATTAGACAAAAAGAAGAAATATGTATTATGCAATTTGATAAAAAATAGAAATGGTGGTAAGGATATGTTTGCGTTAGAAGCGGATTTAGATAGGAATGTTTGGCAGCAGGTACCAGGAACGCTCAGAGCTGTCAATAAGCACAAGAGAAATCAACAAGATTGAGAGGATACAAAGATGGAAGTTAAGTATCATATTGGGAGCAAGGTTTACATTCCAATATATTGGGATGAATGGACTTCACCCAAACGACCATTTGAGATAGCAAAAATTTTTATTGAAATTGATAAAAACACTATGAATATAACTTATCAGGTGAAAAATGATTTTAGACCACGGCACAGAGAAGATATGTGCTTTGAGTCTATGGAAGAATGTCAAAAGTGGTGTGATGAACACAATAAAATAGAAAGGAATTAATTATGGGATTTTGGGTAGATTATGATGAAACTGTAGCCAAGCTTAAGAAGGGTGAAAAGTTAAACGAGAGGGAAATTGATACCCTTGTGTGGGATGGTGTTAGGGTTGACGAAATCGAAGGTGATAGTGGTAGGTGGACGCAGCACATTGGTACTATTATTGAAATTGATGGTGAGCTGTGGAGGATCGATTGGGAGAGGGGGTTGACCGAGTGTCAGGAGAATGAGTTTTGGGATCAACCGTATAGAGTGAAGAAGATTGAAAAAGAAGTAACTCGGATTGAAATTAGTTATGAAAAAGTTTAAAAATGTAATGAACTAAGGAGATAAATATGATTGTAAACGGAAAGAGAGCATTGGCTCATATTGAAAAAGTCACCAATATCAGGCCTATTGAAGGAGCAGATAATATCGAACAATGTTATGTTCTTGGTTGGAATCTGATATGTAAGAAGGGTGAATTCAAAGAGGGAGATCCTTGCGTATATATTGAGATTGATTCAAAAGTACCTGAAAGAGAAGAGTTTGAATTTTTGCGTACCAAGGGATTTAAGGTTAAAACTATGAAGCTTGGCAAGTTTAATTGTATTTCACAGGGACTTGCACTGCCACAGTCTGCGTTCAAAGAATTGGATGGGCTCAGAGAGGGAACTGATGTTACCGATATTTTGGGTATTAAATATTCAGTTGAAGAAGATAATATTAGAAAAAGTAATGGAGATCCTAATGCTAAGTATAAGTCTATGAAGGCACGTCATCCCAAGTTTTTTAGTAACAAGTTTGTTAAAAAATTGATGAAGCATGAATGGTTTAGAAAACTTATTTTTGTTTTTCTCGGAAAGAAGAAAGATGCACCCAAAGGTTTTCCAAAACATTTTCCGTTTATTAAAGTCACCGACGAGGAAAGATGCGAAAATCTTCCGTATATTCTCGAAAATAAAGAACCGTGGATTAAAACGCAGAAGGTGGACGGAACAAGTAGTACCTACATTCTTGAGAAAAAGGGCAGAAAATACGAACAATATGTATGCTCTAGAAATGTAAGACAGCTGACTCCATCGCAGGCAAATTATCATAAAGATATTGATGGTAATGTATATTGGATGATGGCGGAGAAATATCACATATTTGATTTCTTGAAAAAATATCTAGAAAGAAATCATCTTAGTTATGTGTGTATACAGGGAGAAACTGCGGGACCAAACATTCAGGGCAATCCTCACAAGCTTAAAGAAATTTGTTTCTTTGGATACAACCTTATTCGTTCTGATATTGGTAGAATAAATTCTATTGATGCCGCAAAGATTTGTAACGAAAATGGTATTCCGTGGGTGCCTATTGCCGACGAACATTATATTCTTCCTGATACGATGGAAGAATTAAAAAAAGACGCTGATGGTTCTTGTTTAGTTGGAGAAGGACTAAGAGAAGGTTGGGTTTATAGAAGTCTTGATGGTCAGAGGTCATTTAAAAATGTAAGCCGCGAGTATTTACTTAAGAGAAAGGAATAAAAATGAATAGACCTAGATTAATCTTGCTATGTGGAATTCCAGGAAGTGGCAAGACTACATATGCTAAAACAAACGCATTTGAAGATGATGTTATCTTAAGCTCTGACTCTATTCGTAAAGAATTTTATGGAGATGAATCAATTCAGAAAAACCCAGTAGAAGTATTTACTACTATGCAAAAGAGGGCTGTGGAAGCATTAAATGACGGACGAACTGTCTGGTATGACGCCACGAATATGACTCGCAAAGATCGGTCTTGCATTATTAATGTATGCCCGAAGTTTGCCAAAATTGAATGTCATATCATATGGGCTCCGATTGAAGTTTGTATTACTCGTGATGCGACGAGGGAGCGTACTGTTGGCAAAGAGGTGATTGATAGAATGCTTAAGCGTTTTCAGGCACCTTATTACGACGAAGGAATTTCTAAAATTAAAGTTGTTCGTCCTGACGATTTTAATGAAACAATGTACATCAGGCAAGTTTTGAATAGCGCAAAAATTCCACATGATAACCCACATCATACGTTAAGTATATATGATCATTGTATGAAGGCATATTCTTATGGGGTAACAAAAGCATTTGATTGGGACGTGTACAGTGCTGCGCTCTATCACGACATAGGAAAACCTTATGTAAAATCATTCTTAAACACAAAAGGAGAATTGTCTGATTCAGCACATTACTATCAGCATCAATGTGTTTCGGCTTATATGATATATGGTCTTGGTGAATTTGCGATAGAGATAGCATGGCTTGTATCGACACATATGGATCCGTTTTTAGATACAAGGTATTATAACAGGTTGTCACCCTATCTCAGAAAGATGATTGATGAATTGCACGAATGTGATTTAGTAGCTCATTAAAATATTTGTATGTTGTGCATATTGACAAGGCAAAATAATTATGATAAAATACAGCAAACAGAACAAAGTGGTTGTCTGTGAAACTATAAAGGAGTAGTATTTATGGAATTATATGAACCTACAAACAAAAAATACGTTCATATTGTTAAAATTTCTAAAAAGGAAATTGACAAAATTGGCATTGAAATAGGGCAACAGCCTCGCGAGACATTGCAGTCTTTCTATGATAGGCAGGCCAAAAAACCCAATTTAGTTACGAATCTTGGGCTTTTCGGCATGAATAGTGCTGGTTTACCATGTTTTTCGCTAGTAAGTAATCATCAACAGTATGCATATGATGGGTTACGAACTGAAGGTTTTGGAATCACTGATTCCAATGAGCTTTTATATGGGCAGCATAAAGAACGAGATTGGAAAGATTTTTGTAGTGCGTACCCGATGCTTATTAAGGATGGTAAGAAGACTATCATTACATATGCGACAGAACTGGCATACAAAACAAGACGTACTTGTATAGGATATGACACGAATTATATTTATGTAATTTGCGTTGACTCTCCAGGTATGACTTATGACGAACTTCAAAATCTTGGATTATCTCTTGGTTTGAGTTTTATGTTAAATGCTGATGGTGGTGGTTCGAGTCGTATGATTTATGACGGCAAGACCATTACAAATGGATTGGAAAATAGGGCAGTTGATAATATGTTGGTAGTTTATCTCAAAACATCTTCGAGCACCACGCCAATCAAACATTCAATAGAAATGAATAATAATAAAGGAGTGGGTAAAGTGAATATTATTGAAGATATAATTCCACAGAAAGGTGGAAAAGTTAGACCAGGAGATGTGCGACAAAAGAAGTGGATTGTAATTCACGAAACAGGCAATTCATCTAAAGGTGCCGATGCTCAGGGTCATTCTACTTATTTAAAGAATCTTGCCAAGGCAAATACAACTTATGTCTCTTGGCACTACACCGTTGACGATCATGAAATTTATCATCATATTCCAGACAACGAAATTGCGTATCATGCTTCTGATGGTAGAGTAGAGGGTGGTGGTAATATGGCGTCAATAGGCATAGAAATCTGCGTCAACTCTGATGGAAACTTTGACAAAGCTAGAGACAATGCTGCATGGCTTACTGCAAAGCTTCTTAAAGAAAATAACCTAACTATTGGTGCCGTTAAACAACATCATGACTTTGCTCCTGATGGAAAAAACTGTCCTCAAACAATTAGAGACAAGGGGCTTTGGAATAATTTTCTTCAGGCAGTACAGAAATATTACGGAGTAACTAATTCTTCTTCGTCTTCTAATACAACTAATACTATAGTACCAGTTTTTAAAGTAGGGCAGGTTGTACAGTTCAATGGTACTAAGCATTATAAGTCTTCCGACGCAATTCAAGGTTATATTTGTAAACCAGGCAAGGTAAAGGTTAATAATGTTTATCGAGTAGGAAAAAGTAGACATCCATATATGGTTATAGCTGTTTCTGGTGGTGGCTCTACAGCATATGGTTGGGTGGACGCAACTGACCTACAGGAAATTGCAGTAAAGACATTTATGCCTTATACAGTGCGAGTAACAGCAAATGTACTTAATGTTCGGTCTGGTCCGGGAACAGGGTATAAGATAACAACTTCTATCAAAAAGAATGAAGTATATACTATTGTTGAAGAGAAGAATGGCTGGGGAAAGTTAAAATCTGGTGCTGGATGGATTTCGCTCAAGTACACAAAGAAAAAGTAAAAGGATAATTAGATATGACTAGGACACAGAAGGCCTATTTTGCTGCCGCTAAGGCGGTATCAAAACTCTCAGACCACAGGCAACCTCTTGGGGCAGTTGTGGTACTCAAACACAGAATTATTTCTAGTGGGTGTAATAGCAACGTTAAATGCAATCCACTACAGGCGAAGCTTGATACGGAGAGATATGGCATAGAGTGTCCTGGTAAATGTCATGCAGAGATAGACGCATTACTTCCGTTGATTAAGAATAGAATAGATTTAAGTAATGCGTCTATTTATATTTTTCGTCAACATAAAAATGGAGAGCTTGCAATAGCTAGACCTTGCGAGGGTTGCGAAAAGGTTATTCGTTCGCTTGGCATCAAAAAAGTATTTTATACGATAGAAAAAGGATTTGCTGAAGAAAGGTGGCGATAAGAATATGAGAGTAAAGATTAGATTGGATAAAATGGCAGACATTAATAAGTTTGTTAACATATGCTCTGCTGAAAGAGAGAATATTTATCTTACTGATGGTAGTAACTATACTGTTAGCGCAAAGTCGGTGCTTGGAGCCTTATGTTCTCTTGAATGGGATGAACTTTGGTGTGTTTCCGATGTAGATATATATAACAAATTAAAAGAATTCATTATCGAATAATTTAGTGGTATTGTTCATAGACAGTACAAAGTGATTGTGATATAATAATGTCACACTAAAAGAGAGGGTGGATAACCGATGAGGGTCGAGATTTTAAAAGAAAAAATCTTAGAAGAAAATAAGATTGAAGAAATTCTCGAAGACATTGGTTGTCGCTTTATTCGACATCATAGCAATGGGTATATTACATGCTCGAATCCTGATGGTGATAACAAGAGCGCTATTACAGTATATTTAAATGACAATTTGACTGTAATTGATTACACTCGTGATATATTACCTCAGGAGCAGAGTCGCACAGCAGATATTCTCGACCTTGTGATATGGGCTAAAGATTTCAATTTCATTGATGCCCTTAAGCATCTTTGTAATATTTGTGCCATTGATTATTATGAAAAAGAAGAACCAATTCCTGAGAGCTTGCAAATCTTAAAGCTATTAAAGGATATGCAATCAGATGACTGTATCAACAGTTCAGATGATGTCCTAGTTAAACCGATTAGCGAGAAGATATTGAACTATTATCTACCAATAGGGAATCATCTTTTTGAAAAAGACAATATTTCTTTGAGCACTCAGCGTTTCTTTGAAGTTGGGTATGATCCTCAGACCAATTATATTACCATTCCTATTAGATCAGAGATAGGGGATTTAGTAGGTGTTAAAGGACGTATTTTCAAAGAGAAATTGGATTCGTCTGACATGAAGTACATTTACCTTGAACCTTGTTCAAAGTCACGTTTACTATATGGGCTTGATAAGCTACTTAATAATATTATTCAACAAGGTAGAGTGTTCGTAGTCGAGTCAGAAAAAGCAGTAATGCAGCTATACGAGATGGGGTTTTATGGCGTATCTACGGGTGGTAGTAAGATTTCTAAACATCAAATCCAAATGTTAATTAGATTGGGTGTGCAAATTATTTTTGCGTATGATAAAGATATTAATAGAGAGACTATTCAAGACATTGCTAATCAGTTTTTAGAAGGTGTTCCTGTTTGGGCGATTATCGATGCTGATGACATTCTGGATGAAAAAGAAAGTCCCAGTGACGAGCCAGACAAGTGGTTTAATCTATTGAATCATGATTTGCAACGAATTAGGTAAATTGTAAATAAATTGTGAATTGCGGAAATACCGTATTGACAAATAAAAGATAGTATGATATAATATATACACAAAACAAAGAGGTTGGGGGCAAACAATATGGGAGAGGTCGTATGGAGTATATTAGCGGCACTAGGATCACTAGGGCTTTTGCTACTAATAATTTGGATAATTTTAAAATTCTTTAATTCTGGTGGCGACGATGATAACAGTTGCTATGTTTAATAAAAAAAATAGGTGGGAGAATTAATTATGGGCACTAACAACGATAAGAATATTAATAGTTTTTATGTGACGGACAGAACAATTTATTTTGATAATGGCGAAACTGCAACTGCAACTGCAACTACAACTGTAAATGCGACTACAGTTCCAATTAGTAACACTATTACTAGTATAAGTACTACCACTGGTTATAGTACAAAAGATAACCTTGATGATATTTTGGTGAAAGCAAACGTTAAACCAGATGTTGACCCCGAAGTAAAAACAATGCTTACGAGGGATGATCATGACGGTAAGCTAGTCGCTAAATTTTATAAAGATGGATTCCTGCAATCCACTAAGAAACTGATTCCTGATATCAAAGATGTAAGAATTTATAATAATTGTGCAATTGTTGTAGAGTTTATGGATGGTACAGCCGAAAAAGCAGTAGTTCATCAGTGCGATGAATTCTCTGTAGAACAGGGCATTTCAATTTGTATCACTAAGAAGCTTGTTGGTGGTAGCTCAATTTATAATAAGCTGATTGATAGAGCTATCAGAGTTTTTCTTAAGAATGATGCCAAGAGAACCGAAAAGATAAAGATAGAGGAAGAGCGCGAGGAACGTAAAAAGAAGAATGAAGAAAAGAAAGCACGTCGTGAAGCTGCAAAGCGTGAAAAGAATATCGAGGAGCAGAAAGAAGCGTATATACGAGCATGGAAAGAAATAGGTATTGGTGGTTAAAAAATGAATAATAACAATAACGATGATTTAGTTGGAATAAGAGTTAATCACCTTGTTGTAATATCTCGTGAAGGTAGGGATAAAAATCATAATTCTCTTTGGAAATGCCGTTGTGATTGTGGAAAAGAGATTTTGGTTAGGGGATTCACTTTACGATCACACGATATTTTTTCGTGTGGTTGTGAAAATAAACGTTGTATTACTCACGGAGAGTCAAAAACTAAATTGTATCACGTTTGGCAGGGAATGAAGAGTAGATGTAGTAATTCAAATTATCACCAATATTACCTCTATGGTGGAAGAGGGATTTCTGTTTGCGATGAGTGGATGGACTATATTGTCTTTAAAGAATGGGCACTAAGTCATGGGTATCAACCAGGATTAACTATTGATAGAATAAATACAGATGGAAATTATTGTCCTGAGAATTGTAGATGGGTGACTCAGAAGGAACAGCAAAATAATAAACGCACTAATAGAACCATAGCTTATAATGGAGAAACACATTCTTTGATGGAATGGTGTGAATTGTTGCAATTAAATTACGAAAGGGTATCGTCTCGATTAGATTATGGATGGACTTTTGAAGACGCTATTTCGTTACCTAAAAATTCTTGTAGGGCAGGGGAAGATACATAAATAATGTAGGCTAATTATAGTACAAAGTGATTATGTGTTTGGTGGTTCACTTTAAAAACCACTATGTACCCCACTGTAGCCCAACTGGCAGACAGGCAAATGACTTAAAATCATTAAAGTATGGATTCGAATTCCATCAGTGGGACCAAAAGATAGGTTGCTTTACTATTTCTAACGAACTTTTCAAATAGGCAGAAAATAGCGTGGGAGCTACGATAGTGCCATTAATATGCAGAGTAAATCTAAGAGGTTTGGAGCCCGCCTGCTAAGCGGTGCGTACTGTAAAAAGTATCAGCTTCGATTGCTGTGCTCTGCGTTTATGGACAGGATAGCTCAGTTGGTTAGAGCACGTAATAATCGGGCTTAGTTATAAGCCTAAACTGCAATGTTATAATGCTCTGGTAAAGCCGTGATCGCAAGTTCAAGTCTTGCTCCTGTCCACAATTTGGAGATAGTAGTCAAGTGGTAAGACAACAGCAAAATAATAAGGTTTGTTAAAATCTTATACAGCAATGTTAAAAGGCAAGCTGCGATCGTAGGTTCGATTCCTATCTATCTTCCTCTAAGACGCTAACAGCAATTTTTTTCTTGCATAGTGGAAAAAAATGCGTCTTGCTAAATTCAAAGAGACCAACAGCAAATTTTATATTTATAATTCTATATTTAAAAAATATCAAATAATCAATACGGTCTCTTGTAAACTCCTAAGACACTTACAGCAACTTTATTGGAATGAACTTGTAATTCATATAACCAAAGGTGTCTTGGATTTTATAAAAAAATAAAATCAATTTTAAAGGAGAAAAAGGAAAATGGCTTTTATGAATGCTCTAAAGAATGAATTAAACAACGAGAAATGTTTAACGACCAATGGTGCTGTTGGATACGCAACTTCTGGCAAAAAGCTGCTCGATTTAAACTTTTCAGTAAGTTCATTGAGAAAGCAACCGGAGCGAGAAATCATTAATAAGTTTATGGATGCTTATTACGAAGATCCTGTACTTGCAATGCGCTGGCTATTTTACGCACGAGATTGTAGACAAGGAATCGGTGAGCGCAGGCTATTTAGGGTAGCTATGACATATCTCGCAACTCTTAAACCCGACATGGTACGTAGTGTTTTACATCTAATTAGTGACTATGGCCGATGGGATGACTTGTTGTGTTTGCTTGATACTCCTGTTAAGGATGAAGTTAAGGCATTAATTGCCACACAATTATCTATAGACATTGCACATATGAATGATGGTCAGCCCATTTCCTTATTGGCTAAATGGCTGCCAAGTTCCAATGCATCTTCGATAGAAACAACAAGATATTCAGTAATCATTCGTAAGTATCTGGGAATGACTTCGAAACAGTACCGTCAGACGCTTTCTAGAATGAGAAAATATCTTGATGTGGTAGAACGCAAAATGTCTGCCAAACAGTGGAATGAAATTAACTATGAAGCTGTGCCTTCTCGTGCAAATCTGATTTATAACGATGCGTTCCTCAGAAATGATGAAGAACGTAGAAGAGCGTATCTTGGTGCCCTTTCTAAGGGAGAAGCTAAAATTAATGCATCTGTTTTGTTCCCAGATGATATAGTTCATAGGTATACTGAGTGGGGCAATCATGTTAAAAAGTACGACGAAACCCTTGAAGGGCTGTGGAAAGCACTACCGATACTCACTAGCGAAAATACCTTAGTTGTGCGTGATGGCTCTGGTTCGATGTATGGTAAGCCAATGGACGTAAGTACTGCTATGGCAATTTATATGGCTGAAAGAAGCACTGGTGAGTTCCATAATCAGTTTATTACTTTTGGTGCAAAGCCGAAGCTGATTAGTCTTGATGGCATGGATACCCTGAGAGAAAAGCTTGTAAAGACTTATCAGGAGACTGATTGTAGTAATACTAATATTAAAGCTGTGTTTGATTTAATTCTTAGAACTGCGATAAACAGCAAGATGTCCCAGGAAGATATGCCTAAGAATATTGTGGTTATTAGCGATTTGCAGTTTGATGGGCAGGCGTTTAATTTCACTCAGCCATTGTTCGAGGCGATTGCTCAGGAGTATTCAACGTATGGATATCAGCTTCCGAGATTGATATTCTGGAATGTCAATGAATATTATAGCAATGTAGTTCCAATTCAACAGAATGAGCTTGGTGTAGTGCTTATTTCTGGATACAGCCAGAATCTCGTTAAAATGGTTATGTCTGGGGAAACAGATCCCTACGAGTGCTTGGTAAAGGAATTACAGGATGATAGGTACAAGCCTATCGAAGAAGCTTTAAAAATGTAATATAATTTGATGAAAAAGGCACGTACAGCAATTTTACTGGAATAGACTGCTAATCTATAATACCAAAGTGCCTTGTTAATAATTGTAAATAGATCATGAATAGCATAAAATTTCTATTGACAAAATAAGTAAATTGTGATATAATATGCACACAACAAAGTGATTGAGTTGCAAAGCTCAATCCAATATGGCGTATTACTCCAACAGGCAGAGAGGCGTGTCTCAAACACACGGCAGTTTCGGTTCGAATCCGAAATACGCTATTTGATTATGCGATATTAGTGTTAGTGGTTAGCACGTTAGTTTCCCAAGTTAAAAGCGTCAGTTCGAGCCTGATATATCGCTTTAGTGACAGTGCCACTAATTAGGCACCTTAGCTAGGTGTCGCGGCTTACTCAGCAGAAAGAGTCGCCAGCCAGAGGGCGTTCGCAATGAAAAAAAATATCTGGCACATTGGAGCGTCGTCAAGCGGTAAGACACAGCACTTTGACTGCTGCATTCGAGTGTTCGAATCACTCCGCTCCAGTTAACTTAAACATATTCAACAAAAGGAGACTGAAATTTATGAAACACACTTGGACACCCCAGACAGCACTCGTAGCCCTTTCAGGAAGCTATGAGATTAAAGACAAAATTATTATTGTACGTGGTGGTTTCGCCGGACTTACGGCTTGTAGTGCAGCAGATTACTTAAAGAATCATTGTGGATATACACTACAATTCTTGTCTAAGCAGGAATAAATATTATGTGGTATTGCCTAAATTGCCACTGCATTTTTAATTCTCCCACATATTGCAAGGACATTATAATGACAGACCCTTACCCAGATGGTCCAATGGTTAGTGTGTGTCCTTATTGTCATTCAGATGAGTTTGTCAAAGCTATCCAGTGTGATTGTTGTGGTGAATACATTGAGGGTGACTTTATTAAGATAGAAACAGGAGAATGTTTTTGCGAAAACTGTTATACAAAACACGATATTTTAGAAGAGTAAATGGTGGGGCGTGGGGAACTACGCTCCATTTTTTTATTTGATAAGGAGTGCATATGCCAAAAGGTAAAAATTGCCCAAACTGTGGAGCAGTATATGAAATTGATAAAAATAAATGTCCGTATTGTGGAACTAGTTACTATGATATGTCCGCCATAAATTTTGAAGACGGAGAGCCGTTCTATCTGAAAATCAAAACGAAAGTGAATGGTAAAACCATCTATGTAACACAGCTTGTGGTACCAAAGTTCGGAGGCTTTACATTGAATAATGAATGCGCCTACGCTTACGGAAGATATAATGAAAGATTGTGTTCATGTGTTACAAACCGAACTCTGACTACAGACGTAACATTTGAAGCCGTCCCCGACAAAAATGGTTCATTGTTCCAAATAGAAACATAAAAAGAAAAAAGCTACTAACTGGTACAGTTAATAGCCAAAGCAGATATTATTTGCCTGAGCAAGCTTTGATGATAATCCAGATGAGTAATATATCTATTCATACGCCACCTGTAATGATTGTCATAAAAATATGAACACAACCATGGCTCCACTAGTTCCGTTATTGTTAGCCATTGTTAATTTTCCTCCTTGTAGAATCTTGTTCGATATTGAGGTATTATAGCATATTTGCAGAATAATTGCAATATTGTGCTAATTATGATTGAGGTGATAGTTTGAAATACAAGTTAATTAATAACAGTATTATCGTACAAAAGAGGTGTAAATATGACGGTTGAAAAACGAAAAGGAATTAGCTCACTACTTACCGTAAATGGCGTCACAAGGTCAACGACGGAATGGGCGAAAATAACGGGGGTTGACGTAAATACAATTAGTAGAAGGATTCGAGAGGGATGGCCGGAAGATAAAATATTTGATAGTATGGCTAAAACTTCTCGTTATTCGTTCAACGAACATTATTTTGATGTTATAGACAACGAACATAAAGCATATTGGATTGGGTTTATCTGGTGTGATGGCTATTTAGCTATTAGAAACCGTAATGATAGAAACGCGACATCATATGAATTTAAATTGTCTTTACAAAAGTCTGATGATACCCATTTAAAAAAGCTTAATGAAGACTTGAATAGCAATTATAAAATTAATTATTATACTTGTAATGGATTCAGAGGAGAAGGTATGCTGACAGAGGCCCGGCTATTAATTACTAATCAATATTTTGGAAAAATATTAGCCCACAACTATGGACTAATTCCTAATAGATCTGACTGTTCGAAATTATTAAGTAATATCCCAAGCGACCTAATGAAACATTTTATTCGTGGTGTTATTGATGCAGATGGTAGTTTTTCTCATTATATTGTGGAGGAAAGTAGCGAATATGGGACATATATCATACATAAATGTGCAGTGGACATCGGCGGTCAACCCGAATTATTGAAACAAATCGAACAGTATTTAATTAAAAATAACGTTGTAAATAATTTTAATAGAAAAATTTATAAAAGACATCAAGAAGATGAAAGAGATGGAGTGTATCGAAGTCTTAAGTTTTGTGGGAGAAACCAAGCTACGGCACTACTACACTATATATACGATAATGCGACCGTATATCTAGATAGAAAATATGAAAAATTTTTAAACATCATCAACGAATTGGAGGGTAATAATGAATTACAGACTATTCTTAAATAGCTTGAATAACAAAGATCGAATTATAGAAACTGTACTTTTGAATCGTGGAATAAAAGATATACAAAAGTACTTAAATCTTAATGAATCTTGTTGTGACAACTATAATAATTTAGATAATATTAATAAAGCCGTTCAATGCTTTGTAGAACATTTTGAAAGGGGTGATGACATCGCAATCCTCGTGGACTGCGATCCCTGACGGCTATACGAGTGCAGCAATGTTGTATAGTTATATTAAAACTTTAAATCCCGATTATCCTCTTACTTATATTCTTCATCGCAAAAATAAAGCGCATGGTTTAGGTGAAATGGAAAAGGGAGATTTTGAAATTCCACCTAGTACAAAGCTATTAATTGTACCTGATGCGGGTACAAATGACACTGCTGAATGCAATATTTTAATTAACAATGGCATTTCGTGCATTATTTTCGACCACCACGAAGCCGAGGATATTGCTAATGAGAATAAAGCAATTATTGTAAACAATCAAACTAGCCCGAACTATAACAATAAAGATTTTTCTGGGGCTGGAATTATTTATGAATTTCTTAGAGCTTTGGATGACGAGCTATGGGTTAATTACTCTGATAAGTATCTCGATCTTGTTGCTTTAGCCCAAATTAGCGACGTTATGGATTTGCGTAGCTGTCCTACGAGGTATTATGTTAACCAAGGTTTAAACAACATACAGAATCCCATGTTGAAGGCCTTAATTGCCACACAAGAGTATTCTGTTAAGGGTGAAATATCACCGTATAGTTTCGCATGGTATATAACCCCGATTTTAAATTCGTTAATTCGTATCGGGAGTTATGAGGAAAGAGAACTTCTTTTTCGGGCATTTATATGTGACTACGAAGAATTTGATTACAAGAAGCGTACTGGCGAAATTGTAAAAGAAAGTATTTACGAACGTGCAGCTCGTTTGTGCAAAAATGCAAAAGCTCGTCAAGATAAAATGAGAGATAAATTGTTCAATGCTTTAATTAAAGAAGTTGACTATGATGATAAGGTGACAATCCTTGAAGCTGAAGAAGCTGATGCTGGCATTGTCGGTCTGAGTGCGATGAAGCTATGTGATGCCATTAAAAGACCAGTTATTATTCTCAAACAAATTAACGATTATATGTTAGGTGGCTCGTGTCGTAATTTCGAAAATTCGCCGATTGAAGATTTGAAGGATTTACTAAACAACACAGGGTTCTTTGAAAGCCGAGGACATGCCAATGCCGCAGGAGTTTTCATTGAAAGAAAGAATTTGCAATTAGCAAAAGAATATTTGAATGAACAGCTAAAAGACATAACATATGATAGCTCGTACTTAGTAGATTTTATTTTGACGCTCGATGATATAGACGTGCAGTTTATTAAAACTCTTAATGATTTACATTGGCTTTGGTGTACAGGCATCAAAGAGCCTTTAGTAGTCATCACTAACATCACCCTGCGCCGTAAAGATATTTACGTTCAGGGCAAAGATAACAACAGTGTAGCTTTTGAGTGTAATGGGATAAAATATGTTCAATTTAAAATGCCTGAAGATGCACCACTACTTCAATATGTTAACAGTTGGGGAGACCCTGAGGATAAGATTACTTTTGATGTGGTAGCTACCTGTGCGTTAAATGATTATCAGGGAGTGCTACAGCCACAATGTATTATTAAAGATGTACAAATAACAGAACAAAGTAATTAAGGAAATATTATATTATGGAGAATATTACATTAACTAAAGGACAAGAAGAAGCTATAAAAGTAGCGGTACAAAGGTATAAAGATAATGAAAAATATACTGTTATTGCGGGGGCAGCCGGATCCGGCAAGACGACCACAGTCAGGTATATTGTGGGCGCATTGAACGTAGACATGAGTGATGTCGTTTTTGCGACATTCACAGGCAAGGCAAGTCTAGTTCTGCGCAACAAAGGATGCCATAACGCAATGACATTACATCGACTTTTATATATTCCAAAGACATTATCTAACGGAGATGTTGAATTTGAGGAGCGAGCTACCCTTGAGTACGATTATAAAATAGTTGTTGTAGATGAAGTTTCTATGGTGCCTCAAAAAATGTGGGAGCTATTATTGTCCCATCAGATATATGTTATTGCATTGGGAGATATGTTTCAGTTACCACCAATTTCAGGCAATGCAACAGTTTTAGAGCATCCTCATGTGGTGCTTACAGAAATTATGAGACAGGCTCTAGATAATCCTATTATTCGGCTTAGTATGGATATTAGAGAAGGAAAAACATTGTCTTATGGTGGTTCCAAAGAAGCAAGAATAATACCAAAAGAAAAAGTATCTAATAAATTATTACTTGGTGCAGACATTGTATTGTGTGGACGTAACGATACGAGAATGACATTAAATTCACATATTAGAAAGCTAAAATGGGGTAATAATTATCAAGATGCTCCTATTGAAGGTGACAGGATTATTGCCCTCAAAAACGATTGGTGGTTTTCTAGTGATACTGGTGAAGCATTAATAAATGGTGAGCTTGGTGAAATTCGTAATATTCGTACCCAAAATACTAAATTGCTTAAACCAAAAATGACTGCGCAATTTTGGAGTGATACTAGTGGGGTGTTCCGCAAAGTATGTATAGATTATAAATTGTTATGTACAGGCATCCCTACAGTGACTAAGGAAAATTATATGGATTTTTACAAGGTTCAAAAACCTAAAGAATTTGCATATGGGTATGTTGTTACTGTACATAAATTTGAAGGTAGTCAGGCCAATAAAGTATTAGTGTATGCCGAAAGGTTGGGGGATAGAGATTATTTTGCAAAATGGTTATACACCGCCTGTACTAGAGCCGTTGAACAGGCTGTAATTGTAATGTAATTTATGAATAAAATGTAAATAATTTAACAAGGCACTTGACACACAAGTGCCTTTGTGTTATAATACCAATGCAAAACAAAGTGATTATGGAGGGTTACAAAAATTGACTAAATTTAAAGTTAACAAGAACGGCGTTAATGCCGCAATCAAAGCACACATTTTATCTGACGAGCAAATGCGTGAAGCTGGATTTAGTAATAACAGAAATGAGGGTTGGTATTATTGTAAGTCTCTTGGTAATGATATTACATTCAATGTATTTATTCCTCTTGATGGGAGTGACATCTCAATTGATGTGCTAGATGAAAATTTTCTTCAGTCTTATGATTATCAGATGATACTTGAAACAAAAGAAAATCCACCTCAGTTTGCTTTTGATATTGCCGAGAAGGTCGAAAAAGAGATGGGATGGCTTCAGACGTTTGGTATATTAAGTGGACACGTGAAGGGGGAGTATATTTAATGGGTAAGATTCAGAAAATTAAAGAGCTTACTGAAGAATTGCTATATCATTGTCATCTTTATTATGATTTAGATGCCCCTGAAATTAGCGATGCCGAGTATGACAAAAAATTTGACGAGTTGAAACATCTCGAAGATGAAGCTAATTTTTGGCTTGCTAATAGTCCTACGAGAAAAATGCCAGGGCAGGTACTTGAAAGTTTCCAAAAGATAACTCATTCTAAGCCTATGCTTTCTGCGGCTAAAACAAAAGATGTCAATGAAATCAAAAAGTTTATTGGTGACAATGGTTTTTATTGTAGCTATAAACTCGACGGCCTAACACTTTGTACTCGATATCAGAATGGCAAATTTGTTCAGGCAATCACGAGAGGTACGGGGCTTATAGGTGAAGACGTTACAGAACAAGCCAAAATGATTGAAAATCTTCCTATGACTATTCCTTATGATAATTATATAGAACTTCGTGGTGAGTGTGTTGTATCTTGGGATAATTTTAATAAAATTAACGAAAGTCTCACAGAACCTTATTCTCATCCTAGAAATCTTGCCGCAGGCTCGTTAAGAAATCTTGATACTAATATTACTAGACGGAGAAAACTTTCCTATATAGTCTTTGAATGCGTTTCTGGCTTATATGATGAAGAAACCAGTGATAAAGATTGGGATTCTAAATGGGAACAGCTTGCCTATTTAGACCATCTTGGATTTACAACGGTCAAAAGATGTATTGGTAATGTTGGTGATTGTGTGAGAGAAATGTCGCCAGAGTTATACGAATTCCCAGTGGACGGACTTATATTTGAGCTAAATAGTGATAGTTATTCTAAATCTCTTTCAGCAACGACTCATCACGAAGGCTGTCGCATGGCATTGAAGTGGTCAGATGATGAATATAGTACCACTCTTCGCAGGGTTGAATGGTCTACAACAAAATCTGGTATCGTTGCTCCCGTGGCCATATTTGACGAAGTTGATTTGTCAGGAGCGTTAACAACTAGAGCAACGCTTCATAACGTTTCAATTATTAGACAGTTGGAACTTGGTATTGGAGACGAAATTGTACTGATTCGTTCTAATATGGTAATACCAAAAATTATAGAAAATAACACGAGGAGTAATACGCTTACTTTACCAACTCATTGTCCATCGTGTGGCACAGAGCTTGAACTAAAAAATACGGGCACAGCAGATGTGCTTTACTGCCCTAACGAAAGGTGCCCGTCAAGAAAGCTTGCTCTTTTTGAACATTTCGTAAGTAAAAAGGCTCTCAATATCGATGGTTTATCAGAAGCCACAATTGAATTCTTAATCAACAAAGGATGGATACATACTTTTAAAGACTTATATCATCTTATAGAGTATAAGTCAGAATGGCAAAAATGCGATGGCTTTGGTAAAAAGTCCGTAGAGAAAATCCTTGATGCCATTGAAAAAAGTCGTAATGTTGATTTGGCTCACTTTATCACAGCACTTTCGATTCCGGGAATTGGTTCGTCAGCCGCTAAGACTATTTCTGAGGCTTGTAATGGAAGCTGGGATATTTTGTGGGATATGTGGAATCATGAATACGATTTCACACAGCTTGATGATATTGGAGAGATTACCTCAGATAGCTTAGTTAAATTTTTTAATGAACATATTAATGATATTAATAGACTATCAGATGAAATGCATTTTATCATTGAAGAAAAGAAAAAAATAAAAGATAACCCATTTATAGGAAAATCCATTTGTTGCACTGGAAAATTAGAACATTTTACTCGTGATTCTATAAATGAAAAGATTGTAGAACTTGGAGCAAAAGTAGCTTCTGGCGTGACATCTAAAACTGATTTTTTGATAAATAACGACCCCAATAGCAATAGCTCAAAAAATAATAACGCTAGAAAGTTTGGCACCAAAATCATAACAGAAGAAGAATTTTTAAATTTAATTGGAGGATAAAATTATGACTATTCATGAAGAACAGAGAGACCTTTTTACAGTACCACAGGGATACTATCTTGCTCATTGCATTTCGGCAGACTTTGCGCTTGGAGCAGGAATTGCCAAGAAATTTGATGAAGTATATAACATGAAATTCAAGCTATTCAAGAATTATGATGATAATTATGATAATTTTGAGTTCGATGGTGGAGAAGCATTATTGATTGATAATGTATTTAACTTGGTAACTAAGCCTCAGTGTTACAATAAACCAACATATGATACTTTAAGAGAAGCACTTGAAGCTATGAGAACACAAATGGAATACTTGGACATTACTAAGTTGGCAATGCCAAAGATAGGTTGTGGACTTGATCGTCTACAGTGGGACAAGGTTTATGATATCATTTGTGATGTTTTTAAGGATACTGACGTGGATATTTTGATATGTGAACTATAAGGTGATGATATTTAATGGTTAAAACCAAGGAAGACTTAGTTGGAAGAAAAGTTGGAAGATTAATTGTTATCAAACAGGTAGATGACTATATTGGTTCAAATGGAAAACATTATGATCAGTGGATGTGTGAGTGTTCTTGTGAAGATCATAATATAGTTATACTTAGAGGCAGTAACATAAGAGGACAAAGAACACTTTCTTGCGGTTGTCTTCGCAAAGAAGTGGCTGCGGAAAGATGTCGTAATAATCGTAAAACTAATAAATATTCCACTGTATGTGAAGATCAATATGGAAAATATTATATTGGATATACAAATAATACAAATGCAAAATTTTTTGTTGACGCAGATGATTTTGACAAAATAAAAGATTATTGTTGGAGCGAACATATTTACGCAAGTGGATATCGTCGATTAATAACAAAAATAGATAAGAAAATTATTGCTATGTCAGATATGATTGGTTGTAAATATTATGACCATAAAGACAGGAATCCACTAAATAATAGAAGGCATAATCTTAGACCAGCAAATCAACAAGAAAATAATCGCAATCATTCAAAATCTAGTATTAATACGTCTGGTGTTATTGGGGTTGGATGGCATAAAACTCTCAATAAATGGCAATCGAGAATTTACATAAATAAAAAAGTGATTCATTTAGGGTATTTTGATAACAAAGACGATGCAATTAAGGCAAGATTATATGCTGAACAAAAATATTTTAAAGAATTTGCGCCGCAAAAACATTTATACGAACAATATGGAATAATTGTGGAGAACAAAGATGATAGAGATTAGACCTACATACCTAGTTATGGTTAGTGCAGCAAACAATAATAAGTACTATAATCTTTTTCCTGAAAATAATGAATTTCGAGTCGAGTATGGAAGAATTGATGCTACCAAAACAATAACTAGATATCCCATAAACAAATGGGAATCGCAAATTAAAAATAAGTTGAAGAAAGGCTACGTCGATGTAACCGATCTCAAACAAGACTTGGTAGAAGAGATTTCTTCTACCAATCCTGATAGTCCATATAAAGAGATTGAAAACAAGGCTATTAAGACTATTGTGGATAAGCTTCAGTCTCTTGCTAAAGAAACTATTAATAAAAACTACACAGTTAAAGCCTCTGCCGTTACATCTGATATGATTAATGCAGCACAGGCAACTATTGATGAGCTAGCAAATAACAATTCGTCAGTAGAAGAGTTTAATGATATTCTTTTAAAGCTCTTCATGATTATTCCTCGAAGAATGGGCAATGTTGCTGATTATCTAGCATCTTCGAAAGATGATTTTGGAAAGATTATTTCTAAAGAACAGGATTTGCTCGATGTTATGAAAGGACAGGTTTATATAAAACCTATCGTAGAAGCTAGTAGCCCTGTTGATAAGAAAGATAAAACTATTCTTGAAGAGTTTGGTTTAGTGTTTGAGGAAGTTAATAAAAATGATGTTGCTCTAATTAAAACCCTAATGAACGAATCGGCTAGTAAGTTTAGAAATGCTTGGAAAGTTACTAACTTACAAACTCAGAAAAGATTCGATAAATTCGTTAAAGATAATAGTATCACTAATACAAAGCTTCTTTTCCACGGTAGCCGTAGCGAAAACTTTTGGTCCATTATTAAAACTGGGCTTGTACTTAGACCAACTAATGCTGTGATTACAGGAAAATTATATGGCATTGGAATTTATTTTGCACCGAAGGCGCAAAAATCTATTGGTTATACGAGCTTGACTGGTAGTTATTGGGCAGGAGGCTCCGCCAATACTGCCTATATGGCGGTTATGGAAGTTGCATATGGCACACCATATGATGTGTATGATTTTGATTCACAGTATTATAATTTAAACTATGAAAAGCTACAGTCATATCAAAAGGGGGTTAATTGTCTTCATGCTCACGCCGGGGCAAGCTTAGGACATTCCTCTTTGAGAAATGATGAAATTGTGGTTTACAAAGAAGAACAGTGTACAATTAAGTACTTGGTAGAGATAGGTAATAACTAATAAGAATAGAGATAATTAAATGAGTATTTATTATATTTCTGATACACACTTCGGGCATTCTAACATTATTGACTTCGATCACCGTCCTTATAAAAATGTTCAAGAAATGGACGAAATACTAATTAACAACTGGAATAGTATAGTATCCAACGAAGATACAGTGTACATTCTTGGAGACTTTTGCTGGCTCAAAGAAGACAAATGGATTGAATATTTAAACCAGCTTAAAGGCAAGAAGCAGCTTATTCGGGGGAATCATGACCTCAAGAATATGTCTACAGCATTAAAAAGCAAATTTGAAGATATAAAAGACTATAAAGAAATTACAGACAATGGTCGCCATGTTATTATGTGCCATTATCCCATTCTGTGTTATAAGAGTTCTTATGATTCAAAGGCATGGATGTTGCATGGGCATACTCATATAACAAGAGAGCAAGACTTTGTTGAATCTTGGACTAAAGAGCTAATAGGCACTAGAATAAGTAACTCTGATTCATGGGGGCATGTTATTAATGTTGGTTGTATGCTTCATGATTATACGCCCATGACGTTAGATAATCTTATTGCTTATTACAACAATAAATACCAAATTACTGAGGAAGTGTTATGAAAATTAAAATTCCAAAAGGTCAAATTCATTGGCAGTCACTATGTGCTATTGATGGTACTATTAAACAGGTCGTTACTAGCGATGAAATGAAAAAGAAATGGCATTTATATAATGTTAATGATGATGGCACATTAACTAAAATAGAAACTAAGGATTCGCCCGTATTTGATAAAAGTATTTTGTAAAAAGATGGAGTTACAAATTGTAAAAAATTTGTTAACTCCTTTTTTTGGCTATTGATTTATAAAAAATAAAAGAGTATAATATGCACAGCACAAAGTGATTAATTTTTAGGAGGGTGACTGAATGTCTAGTAGTTTACATACGCATTCATATTTTTCGATTTTGGATGCATATAGTTCTCCAGAAGAAAATTTGAAACGAGCCTCGGAATTGGGTCTTAAAGGTCTTGCTATTACAGAGCATGGCGAGCTTACGTCTCATCCATATTATGCTGAATTGCAAAGTAAATACCCAGATGTAAAACAGATGTTTGGCATTGAGGCATATGAATGTGACGATAGGGAAATAAAAGATCCGAATAATAAATATTATCATATGATTATTATTGCTCGTAATGAAGAAGGACGTCGTGCAATAAATCGTATTTCAACTCTCGGACACTTACATGGGTTTTATTATAAGCCACGTGTAACTCGTTTTGACATTGCAAAAGAAGGGGCAGAAAATCTTATTATTTTATCGGCATGTCTTGCCAGTAAATTATCTAGAACAGAAAACTATGATGAATGTCTTAAGTTCGTGCAAGAATATAAAATGCTGTTCCCATATTATTTCTTAGAGATACAAGCACACGATAATGAACAGCAGATGTTGTATAACCAAAAAATTATGCGACTTGCTAAAGATACTAACACAAAAGTGGTAGTAACAAATGACGTCCATGCTGCTACCAAAGAGGACTTATATTACCAGAATTATTTTCTTCGTATTGCACAGGATAAGGAAACTGCATCAGAAATTTACGATGGATGTTACTTAATGTCAGATGAAGAAGTTCATAAAGTGCTTGATAAACAAATTGGCTATGATGCCGTTTGTGAATGTCTTAAAAATACGGATTTAGTCACTGACTTATGTGATGATATTGATATGCCATGGCACGAACCTGAGCTTCCAAAAATTGAAATTCCTATAAAGTATGCTAATTCAGCCGAATATCTTCGTAAGCTGGCGTGGGAAGGGTATACTCGTCGAGGTATGGACAAATGGTCACAGGAAAAACAGGACATCTACAAGAAGAGAATTGAAGAAGAGCTTAATGTCATTGAAAAGAAAGATTTTTGTGACTACTTTTTAATTCTTGTAGACTACATTGGATGGTGTCGCCAAAATAGTGTTATTGTTGGTCCAGGACGAGGTAGTGCCTGTGGTTCATTAATATGTTATTTACTTGGTATTACACAACTTGATTCCATCAAATACGATTTGGATTTTGGTCGTTTTTTAACTATTGAGAGAAAAGACCTTCCTGATGTTGATGTTGACGTAAGTGATAGGGCAAAAGTTATCGAATATCTTACGAATAAATATGGTGAAGATAGGGTAGTTCAGGTTATGAACGTAGTGTATACATCTCCGATTACAAGCATTAGAGATGTAGGCAAAATACTTGGTTTTCCTTACAAAGAAATGGAACGTATAAGTAAAGGATTCATACAAGATACTTGGGAGGAATGCTTAAATAACAATAAAGAAATTGCTAACAATCCTAAGTATAAAGAACTTTTAGAAATCGCTGGACATATTACTAACCGTCCAAGAGGTTATGGTATTCATGCAGGAGGTTGTATTGTTTGTCGTAACTCATATGACCATTATATTGGTATAAGACGAGGACAGAATGGCGAACATGTAATTTCAGTTGATAAGGTTATGGATGAAAAAATTTCTCTTGTTAAATTCGATATATTGTCTGTTGCTTCGCTTATTGCAATTAATGAAGCAATGCAAGAAGACAATATTGATTTGTGGGAAATTAATATCAACAACCCTAAATTTGAATATAACGAGGGTATTTTTGATTTAATTTGCAGTGGTCGCACCGATTCAGTTTTTCAGATAGAAAGTCAAGGAATGAAAGATTTGATTGCAAGATTGCAACCAAGATCGTTAAATGAGTTAACAGCCCTGATCGCCTTGTATCGTCCAGATGCTATGCCAGCAATAGATGCTTATGTGGATTGTAAGAATCATCCCGAACACATACATTATCCTCATCCGAATATGGCTACTATTTTTGACTCAACTTTTGGTCAAAACCTATATCAGGAACAGAGTATGAGACTTACAAAAGTTTTTGGAGGTAGAAGTGATGCAGGAGCGGATCGAATGCGTAAATGCCTTGCAAAAAAGCAGCCCGAAAAGGTTAAAGAAGAAGTTACATTGCTTCATCAAGAAATACTAAATAACGGATATACCGAAGATATTGCAGAGTATATATGCAAGGAGCTCTCAACCAAGGGAGGATATGGCTTTAATAGGAGCCATGCGGCGGCCTATGCTGTGATTTGTATGCAAACTGCATATTTAAAGGCATATCATAAAACTGCTTTCTTTAAGGCAATGTTAAACTTAAACAAAGACAAAGCAGGTAAGGTTAATAAAATCATCATTGATGCTAAACAGTGCGGAGTGGAAGTTTTGCCTCCCAATATCAATAAGTCTGATATAAATTTCTCGGTATCAGAGGGTAAAATCTTATATGGCTTATCAGCTATTACGGGTATAGGCGAGACATTGGCGGAGGTCTTGATTTCAGAACGCAATGCTAATGGTAAATTTCTTAATTTTAAAGATTTTACTGTAAGAATATGCCCTACCAGAACACAAGTAATTAGTTTAGTTAAATCTGGTGCAATTCCTGCTAAAAATAAACGAAATTTTTTGATTAACTATTTTAAAAATAACTATGAAATAAAAGAATATACTCCCGTGCAGTCATACGGTACAAAAGCAAAACTGTTAGATGAATGGGGTATTAATGTCGATGATTTTATAGTTGGAAAAAAGATTGATAAAGAAAAGGTATTAGCACTTTATAATGCTAAACGTAAAGAGAAATATGATATAGAGCAAATGGAAAAATACAAAGCTTATATCAATGAGTGTGAAGAGAAGTATTTACAGGACGAAGAATTTTGGGAATTTCAAACACTTGAAACTTTTATTAGTGACGCAAATCCTTTTGAAAAAGCTCTAGAAATTCTAGATGATTTTGAGGATGTGCCAGTTGGTAATAAATGCACGATTGTTGGTATTATCTCCAAGATACAAAAAAAGAAAACAAAAAAAGGAGACCAATTCTGTTTCATTAATATCTATACTGGTACAGGTGGTTTGATAGAAGCTACGTGCTGGCCTGACGCACTAAAGAAATTTCAGGACTTAATAGTCAAAGGCACTCAGATTGCAGTTCTGTGCAAAAAAGAAGATGACGATAAGGTCATTGTTGATAAGATGAAACCTTACGCACAGTGGTTGCAAGACGTAAAAAGATAACAAAACAAAGTGATTGGTACAAAAATAGAAGGAGATGACAACAGTGCTTAAAATGCTAGATTTATTTTGTGGCACAAAATCTATGGCTAAGGCCTTTGAAAGAGCGGGATGGGAAACTTATACAGTTGATTGGGACGAACAATTTGAGCCAACATTAAAGGCAGATATTGGTACTTTAACGGCAAAAGATATTATTAATCTTTGTGGTGGTGTACCTGATGTTTTATGGGCAAGTTTTGACTGTACGACATTTAGTATTGCCGCTATAAGCCATCATCGTAAAAAGAATCTAGAAACAGGAAACTTGGATCCGGTAAGTGATTATGCTAAGTTCTGTGACCAAGTAGACAAAAATGTTTTGCAACTTATTAAAAATTTAAATCCGACATATTATTGGATAGAAAATCCAGTAGGTGCGTTAAGAAAAATGACTTGGATGAAAGACATTCCATATAGATATACAACTACCTACTGCCAATGGGGTGAAAAACGCATGAAGCCTACAGATTTGTTTACGAATTATCCGAACGCGTATTTCCCTAGGTGCAAAAATGGTGATAGTTGTCACGAAAGAGCACCAAGAGGTAGTAAAACTGGAACACAGGGGATTAAAGGCTCTAAGGAGAGAGCAGTCATACCTGATAAGCTGTGTGATTATATAGTAGAACTTTGCCAACGAGGTTTACAAGACAAAATGATTGAGGGACGAGCGGATGGTTAAAGTCAAAGAGGATATGACCGGATGGGTCATGAGTGAGCATGGCGTACCTGATAGTAGATTAATAGTAATCCGACAAGTAGAGGATTATATTCGACCAGATGGTAAACACGAGGCTCAGTGGTTGTGTGAGTGTTCGTGCGACGAACATAATAAAGTTGTAGTAAGAGGTTGGTGTATAACTAATGGTCATACGTTATCTTGTGGTTGTTGGAATAAGAAGAGAACATTCGAGGCAAATAAAAAATACAATAAATATGATTTATCTGGTGAATATGGAATAGGTTGGGCATCAAATACTAATAGAGAATTTTATTTTGATTCAGAGGATTATGATAAAATTCAAGATTATTGTTGGTGTGAAGCTACAACATGTGGTATGTCAAGATTAGTTACTAGTAGTAATGGTAAAAATATTTTTATGCATCAATTATTAGGATTTAAGGGATATGATCATATTAATCGTAATGCTTTGGATAATCGCAAAGAAAATTTTAGATTTTGTACAACACAACAAAACGCTACTAATCGTTCCTTAACAAGTAGAAATACTAGTGGGTTCGTAGGTGTTGGATATGATAAGCGAACCAATAAATGGTATGCACAAATAGGTGTAAATTATCAACAGATACGATTGGGTAGTTTTGCCAATAAAGACGATGCTATTCGTGCTCGTTTGAAAGCGGAAGTACAATATCATGGCGAGTTTGCGTCTCAAAAACATTTGTATGAACAATATGGCATCAACGCACAACAAAATGGTTTAAATAAGGAGAATGAAACGAATGACAGAACCAATTAAAATGATAGAGATCTTCAGTGGGGTGGGAGCCCAAATTAAAGCGTTAGACCAGTTACCTATTCCACACAAGGTAATTGCCACGATGGATATCGACAAGGATGCTATTCTTAGCTATGCTGCAATCCGACATGATTTAGAAAAAGAGATGGCAAATTACGAATTCCCGTCAAAAGAAGAAATGATTGTAGAACTACAGCGAAAGAATGTAGGATTTGATTTCGTTAAGCAGAAACAGACCATTACAATGGAAACAAATGAAGAGAAGGTTAAACAATACTACATAGCGGACAAACTTTCAAAAAATCTTGGTGATGTAAGTCTTTGTAAAGAATTGCCTTATGTTGATGTTATTTTCCACTCTTCGCCTTGTCAGTCATTTTCACAGGCTGGAAGGGGAGAAGGTGGAGACGAGGGTAGTGGCACCACAAGTTCACTAATGTGGGAGTCTCTTAGACTAATTGGAACATCTATGCCCCGGTTTATAGTGTGGGAAAATGTGGCTGCTGTATTGAGTGGAAAGCATAGACACAACTTCATCAAATATCTTGAAAGACTTAGCGAGATGGGATATGAGAGTGCATTTGAATTACTAAATAGTAAAAATTATGGAGTACCACAGAACCGTTTGAGAATTTTCTGCGTAAGTAGAAAAATTGAAAATGAAGAAAGTCGTAGCACAACTATTAGGGAATGCAACAGTTCTAATAAGCAAGTTCTTAGCACTATGAAAGAAATTAGAGGAAAACATCCAAACATAAAGATTTGGGAAGACTTTACTTTCCCCGAACCCATTCCTCTCACAATTCGTCTCAAAGATATGCTTGAGCATAATGTTGATGAAAAATACTATCTTCCCGACGACCGCATCGAGAAAATCCTTAACTCATCGTTTATGCAGGAAAAGAAACGCATCCAAACCACAGATGTATGTGATACACTTCTTGCACGAGATTGGAAAGATCCTAAATGTGTGCCAGTTGAAGAAGGCGAAATCAAAGTTGTAGGCAATTATATGCCAAGCAATCACGATGCTTCAAGAGTTGTTGATGTTGATGGTATTGCACCTACAATAAAAGAGAACCGTAGAACTGTAACAGCTATCACTGAACCTCAAGTAGATATTAAAGAGAGATTTTTCCGTCAAGTAGCAGAAACTATTTTAGAAAATCAATACGAACCAGGAGATACGATTGACGCATTTAATAAAAAAGTTAACCACTCAGGTATTTGTCCTACAATTACTACTCGCCCAGAAGGGTTTAAAACTGCCATTTTACCTATTGTAGAAGAACAAGAACCATTCGTCGTTGCCTCTCGTGGTCGAAATCCAGAGAATCCATCTGATAGAACAACTGGAGCACCGACTGAGCAAAGATTTGAACCTAACTTTAGTGGCACAACAAATTGTCTCACAAGCGTCGCTAAAGACAATTACATTTGTGAACCAGTTATCATTGAAGATTTTTATAAGAGTAGAGAAGCAAGAATATATTCAGAAACTGCACCGACGCTAAGAAGTGAACGTATAGGTCTTGAAGTAGCAGAAGAATTTCCTTGTAGCACTCGTGGTAAACAGGTAGCGTCAGCTATACGAGCTTCAATTTACAAGCAAGGAGCCCGTAATTTAGAAGAGAATATTATTAATGGGTTAGGCTACGAGGGCGTTGTTGAAAAAGAACAACCTATAACTAGATGGAGAATTAGAAAGCTTACGCCTGTTGAATGTTGGAGGCTTATGGGATTTACTGATGAGGATCATAATAGAGCTGCAAAATATGTTTCAGCAAGTGCGAGGTATAAACAGGCGGGCAATAGTATCGTAGTCAACACTTTAGTTAGTCTTTTTTCAAGCCTACTAGTTGATAATGGGTATAAATCAGAAATTTGGATTAAATATATAACAGATTTTACTGATAAATCTCATTAATTTTTGTATATTTTGCCCATAGACAAAACAAAGTGATTGATGTATAATATGTGTACCATCTTAAGAAAGGACAAAACTTATGGACGAAAACAAAAATCCTCAAGAAGAAATTGCCGAAGAATCCGAGCAGACAAAAGTAATTAAAGAAGCTGCCGAGCATATGGCGAAAAAAATTCGCAACGATGCTATGACCTACGGAGCAAGGATGATGTGTAATGTTATATTACAGATTATCGACAAGCATCTTAACCAGCCAGCTAAAATAAGCCTACGTGACTATAAGAGATGTATAACTGAAATTGTCACAGTCGTATCTGTTCCACTGAAGAAAGCAGAGGAAGAAAAAGCTGCACAGGATACAAAACAAAGTGGTTCGGAAGTAATAGAAAGCATAGGAGAGACCCCCAATGAATAAACGAGCAGTATTTAAGGAGCTCCTTGATAAATTTGAGACAGAAGATATGCGTTTGTATTGTGAAGATATGATTGAGCAAATTCCAGATTACATTTTTACAATGCCTAGTTCAACAAGTATTAGATTTCATAATGCCACACAATGTAAACCGCATGGTCAAGTTTATCACATTGTTATGTTTGGTAAAATTATGAACTATCTCTTGGAACTCAAATGCAATCAGGAAAAGTTCCCATCTCCCGTACAAAGAGATGCTATGAGATGTGTCCCCATACTTCACGATGCATTGAAATGTAATTGGGAAAAGTCTGAATATTCTGTACATGAACATCCAATGTTAGCTGGTAAATGGGTAAGAGAAGCCCACGTCGAGCACGATATTGACGAAAAGATTAAGGAACGAATTGCTCGTATGTGCGAACGGCATAGCGGAGAATGGACGACCAGTAAGCACAGCGATATAGTTCTTCCCGAACCAGAAAATGAAATGGAAATTCTAGTACATGAATGTGATATTCTTAGTAGTCGTTCAGACATTGATATGCTTCCATCAGAATATCTTGAGGCAGTTCTTGGTACAGAACCAGAAATTCTTCCAGACATAAATGAGTGGAAATTTAATTTTGGTAAGTTTAAGGATAAAACAATTCCCGAAGTTGCAAAAGAAGAAATAGGATATTTATATTGGGTGCAAAACAATTATTTTAAGCAGCCAGCAAATGCGTTGGTTAAAAAATATTTAAACGAAAGGACGAATAGTTAATTATGGCATTGGTAGTTGTCGGCTGGACTTCTCCCTATGATGACGTTTATCCAACGGTTAATTTTACACCAGAACGTAAAAAGGCATTGGTAGAACGTATTCGTAAAAGAGAATATAATTTTACCCACTTTGACCATGAGATGATGCCTTATTGTATTCCCGTTTACTCAGATAAGGTAGTGTGCAAATTATCTAAATCTCAGTGGGACTCTGCGATGAGCGAGGCATATAAAGAAAATCCTATTGGAGCAAGACTGATGCCAATGGACGTGATTAATAGAGCACCTAAAAATTCAATTTTATATGAAAAAGAAAAGTTTGAAAATGAAGGGAGTGGTACAAATGAATGAAGATTATTATGACAACTTAGACAAGGATATGGATAATATCCGAAAAATAGGCGTTTGTGAAGAATGTGATGAAGACATCTATGATGATAATACCGAGATTTACATCAGCGAAGATGGCTATTATTTCTGTTGTCTTGAATGTGCATTAAGATTTTATGGTATACAGAAAGCCGAAGATAGTATGGTGTTAAATAAGGATTGATTATGAAATATGCGATATATTATACGCTAAAGAATTTGTTTAATATTATTTTTTTAAGGAGAAGGGGCTAAATGGATTTTACGGTGGAAATTTTAAAACACCCTACCGAAGATGATTGGCAGTTATGTAAAACTTGTACGTTAGTTACGGTAGGAAAAGAAAGTTCAAAACCGCCTACAGAAGAATGGAAAAAGAAAATACTTAGAGCAAGGCATTCTCCTATACGTACTTTAGAGTTCTGCTTTAGGTTGAATAACATTCCAAGTTGGGTCGCTACACATCTTGTGCGACACGTACACGCTACCCCATTTGTTAAAACACAACGATCTGACAGAAATAATGGTCATGATAGAGGAGCAGATAGACAGGATACTCCAGTTAATATGTGCTGGTTTGTCAATGCTGAAGAACTTATGGTTATCGCTAATAAGCGATTATGTAGACAAGCAGCATATGAAACTCGTCAAGTGGTTCAAGCTATTTGCGAAGCAGTGATTAAAGTCAACCCAGAGTTTACTGAATTTTTAGTACCAATGTGCTATTGGAAGAATGGTAAATGTGACGAGTTTAATTGCTGTGGATTTAATCAGACCTATCAAGGCGGTGAAACTAATGCAGAATAAACATGTGTTGATGTGTATAATGGCAGAGTCGGCAGCAGGTAAAGACACTTTGATTCACGAGCTTTGTAAACGAAATGGTTGGAGTCAACTAATATCATATACTACTCGTGAACAGAGAAAAAATGAAGGTATAACACATATTTTTGTAGGGGTGGATACTTATAAGACAATGAGAGAAAACGGTGAAATTGCTGCCTATACTTACATTAATAATCAGCATTATTGGTCAACAACTGAGCAGCTTTACGACTCAGATTTTTATACGGTAGACCCACTAGGCGTAGCATCATTGAAAGCATTGGACTTGCCAAATCTACGTATTGTTTCTGTGTACGTCAATGTTCCAGAAGATATGCGCAAAGAACGTGCTATGGCACGAGGTGATAATCTTATGACATATAGAAGCCGTTGTCTATCGGAAAAACAGCAATTTAGGGATATGAAAAAGAATATGGATGTAGATTATGTTATTCCAAACGTTGATTTTGCGACCGCATATTCGGTATTAAAATGGATTTGTGACGTTGAGGGGGTTTGGAAGAATCATACGGAGGAAAACGCTGAATGAGAATTTGTATAGATATAGACGATATTCTGTGTGACTTAGTACCAACTGGCATTAAGTTATACAACGCCGAAATGGGCAAGAATATCACGCTTGACGATATCACATCTTTTCACTTACATGAATGCCTTGACCCTCAAGATGCTGATATGATTCTTAATATCTTTGAGAGGCAAACAATCTACAACCATCTCAGTCCAATTCAAGATGCTCAGTGGGGGCTTGAAACATTAATCAAGCAAGGGCATCATGTGTTTTTAGCAACAGCCACACCGTATCGCTGCTTTGCTAGTAAAGTAGACTGGGTTTGTAAGCACTTTCCTTGCGTAACGCCAGACGATATTGTATGTGTACAGGATAAAAGTATCTTGAACTGCGATGTAATGGTGGATGATAAGTTGGACAATTTAACCAAAAACTTGTGCGAGAGGATCGTACTGGATTATTCGTGGAATCGTGATAAAAATAAAGACTATGTATATGATATTTGTCGGTGTTACAACTGGACTGATATTGTAAATACAATTAAAGAAATTGAAAGGAAAGACAAAGAATGGATGGAAGACGTGTGATACTTTATGAACATGGATGTCCAAGATGTAAGGTATTGAAGACAAAACTTAATCAAAAGAATATTCAATATGAAGATATTACAGATGTTGAAGTTATGAAATCAAAAGGGTTTGAGGACGCGCCAAAACTTGAGGTAAACGGAGCAGTTATGAATTTTTCAGATGCTGTTAAGTGGATTGGAGAACAGTGAGTTATGGAACTTAATATTAGGTTGGACAAAAATTTTACTACACAGTTTAATAGATTAATTAACGATTATGGAACTGAAATTGCAGCAATTAATGGTTTTTCAGATGAACAATTAAGCTACACAGATTTTATTGACAATTTTGTTGCAAAAGATACTGTGGCAGATGCATCTATTGATGGTAATGCCAATGTGGGGCAAAAAGATATTGTTACTTTGATGAACGAGATGCCAAAGCCACATCAGAAGTTATTATCTTTTAATAAGATATACCATGAAATTAATAAAAAGTATGGATTTAAAACAGCGAACGATTGGTTGAAAAATGAATGGGATGGCCATTTATATTGTCATGATGCAAATACAACATCGTTCGTGCATTATTGTTTTGCTTATGATTTAAAAGACCTTGCGGAAAAAGGACTGTTCTTTATTGATAATTTTAACGCAGAGGCGCCAAAGCATTTAGGTACATTTGTTGATTTTGTTAAAGAATTTGTTAGTTATGCTTGCAATAGAAGTTCTGGAGCAGTTGGCTTACCAAATCTTATTCCCTATATGTATTATTTTTGGGATAGAGATGTAAAAAATGGTTACTATACAAAAGATCCTATTATATATGCAAAACAACATATTCAGCGATTAATTTATGCTCTTAATCAGCCATTTTTACGGGGAGGCATCCAATCTGCTTTTACAAATACCTCTGTTTTTGACCATCCTTACCTTGAAGCACTATTTGGAGGCTCAGAATTCCCAGATGGGTCATTTATGATTGATGAAATTGAAGGCATTATGGATTTTCAAAAATTGTACATGGGAACCATGAGTGAAATTCGTTCAAAAAATATGATGACATTTCCAGTATCGTCCATAAGCATTTTAAAGCAAGATGGTAAATGTGTAGATGAAGATTTTGCACGATGGGCAATTCAACACAATATGAAGTGGAATGATTCTAACTTGTTTGTTGATAAATCAGTAACAAGTTTGTCAAATTGTTGCCGTTTAAAGAGTAATATTGAAGATTTAGGTTACTTTAATTCTATCGGAGGGACTGCACTCAAGGTTGGCTCGGTAAAAGTAAGCACTATTAATCTTGCTAGACTTGCATTGGAAAATAATACCGAAGCCGATTATATTAATGCGCTAAAGGATATTATTATTTTAAATCTTAAGGCACTTGACTGTATTAGATATATTATTCGCCGCAATGTAGAAAAAGGTTTATTAAAGAATTTTACTTTAGGTTTAGTAGATTTTGAACATCTTTATAATACGATTGGCTTTATTGGTATATATGAAACTATGAAAGTGTTTGGATATACTCAGCAAGATGAATTTGGAAATACATTTTATATGAAACAAGCAGAGGTTTTTGGTAAAAAAATTTTCGATACTATTCACGCAATTAAAACAGAATTTACTAAAGACAAGGATTATCAGGTAAATCTTGAACAAATCCCTGGTGAAACCGCTGCATCAAAATTAATGAAAAAAGACAAGTTCTTTTATCCAAATACTGTAGTAGATGATTTGCCTTTATATGGAAATCAGTTTATGCCTTTAGGTATCAAAACTACTTTACAAGAAAGAGTTAGAGTAGCTGCTTTGTTTGATGGATTCTGTAATGGAGGATCTATACTTCATGCAAATATTCAGGCTCCATTCAAGAACTTTGAACAAGCTTGGAATATGTTTAATTATATTAGTGATCAAGGTGTAACTTATTTTGCTTTTAATACGAAAATTCAGTCATGTAAAAATAACCATGCATTTTTTGGTAGTGTGTGTCCAGAATGTGGCAATCCAGTAGAAACTGAATATACGAGAATTGTTGGTTTCTATACGCCTATCAAAACATATTCAAAAGAACGTAAAGCAGAATATACAATGAGAGAGTGGGAAAACGTTAATGAAGCTTAAGGGAATAGATGAATGCGATATTGTAAATTATAAAAAAACGTCTATGTTTGTCATTTTCCCGTATTGTAATTTCAAATGTGAGAAAGAGTGTGGAGAGCATTGTTGCCAAAACAGTGCTCTTGCACAAGCTCCTATTATAAATATTGACATTATGACTCTTGTTAAAAAATATATAGATAACCCCTTAACGTCTGCTGTAGTAATAGGGGGGTTAGAACCCTTTGACAGTTGGAATGACCTAAAAGTTTTAATAACTACTTTAAGAGAGCAATCTTTGGACGATATTGTAATATACTCTGGTTATTATGAAGATGAGATACAAGATAAGGTCAGTCAGCTAAAACAATTTCCTAATATTATTATTAAATTTGGTCGCTATGTTCCAAATCAACAACCTCATTATGACCCAATATTAGAGGTTAATCTTTCTAGTGACAATCAATACGCAGAGGTAATATCATAATGATTAAAATCAAACAAACTGAAGATCAAGAACTTTTAGATGAGATTTTAAAACAATTAAAGGAAAATGATTATATGTGTCCTTGTTCTTTAACAAAAATACCAGAAAAGGATAAATGTATGTGTGCATCTTTCCGCAAAATTATAAACGACGGCATTCCTGGAACTTATGAATGTTTGTGTGGACGTTATATAGTAACTATTACTAAAGATTAAACAAAACAAAGTGATTTGAAAAGGAGACTAAAATTATGGAAGAATTTAAGAGAGAAAAAACACTTGAAGAACTCAAAAAGGAATTTGAAACTACACAGAATCAATATAACACGCTGAAGGAAATTATTAAAAAGAAAGAAGCGGAAGAAGTAAAGAAAAAAGAAGCTGCACTCGCATCAGAGAAAGCAGCCCGTAGAAGAGAGATTGAAGATAAGATGCGCGAACTTGAGAAGCTTGAAAAGGCATATGTAAATGACTATGGTTGCTATAGTTATTCTAGCGAATCAGACCCATTTTCATATCTGTGGCATCTGTTCTTTTAATTGAGGTGACTATATGGATATTAAAATAAAATACTTTACAGAAGACATCGATAAGCTTCGATATATTGATGGCAAGTCGGATTGGATTGACCTTCGTGCGGCAGAAACGGTTGAAATGAAAAAGGGAGAGTTTAAACTGATTCCACTTGGAGTAGCTATGGCTCTCCCAAAAGGGTATGAGGCACATATAGTTCCAAGAAGCTCAACTTTTAAGAATTTTGGTATTATCCAAACAAATCACATGGGAGTTGTTGATGAATCATATTGTGGACCCAACGATCAGTGGTTTTTTCCAGCGCTAGCTATGAGAGACACTAGAATCAGTAAAAACGATAGAATTTGCCAGTTCCGTATTATGGAGCATCAACCAAGCATAGAATTTATTACTGATACACTAGAAGACAACATAGACCGTGGTGGACACGGTTCAACAGGAGTATAAAATGAGAAATATAACCAAGGTGATTTGTATATGTACAGTATTAGCAATTATATTCATTATTACACTTATATGTGTTTGTAGTTGTGAAGCTGATACGCCGGAATACCCAATTGTTGAAGCATCTGCGGGTATTGGCAGAGAACAAGAACCTGTTTATACAATCACTTCTGTGGAACGTGAGATGCTTGCACGACTAGTTTATAGAGAAGCTAATACAGAAAGTATTGAATGTCAAGAAGCTATTGTATCTGTAGTAATTAACAGGTGGCAAGATGGTCGATGGGGAGATACATTAGAAGAAGTTGTGTACGCTAAAGATCAGTTTACACCCGCTAGCTTACTGTATTGTACCACACCAAATGAAACTAATTACGAAGCAGTAGATGAAGTTATTCAAAATGGATGCACGATACCTGAGTATGTATTATTTTTCCGAGCAGATTATCATTTTAAATGGAAGGGCTATAAGGCGTATCAAAAAATAGATTCTACATGCTTCGGCTATATAGAAAAAGATAAAAAATAAAAAAATAAAATAGCGGTGGTAGTAAAATATCATCGCTATTTTTATACACAATAATATAAAACGACCAAGGAGAGACAAATGGCAAAAACTATAATTAAAAAATATTCTAATAACACTGTGGTGGTTATTACATACAACAATGAACCTTCTTTAGAGGCTATCAAGCAGTATGCCCAAAAATTAAAGCAGACAATTGACAGCAAAAGTATTCAGAGTTAACATATATTTATAAAATCAATAGAGAGGGTGATATTCGTTGGAAATGCGAAATGAATACAATCCAATTATTATAAAATATGTTGCAGAATATTTGAGAAAATCTAGAGGAGAAACTACAGAAGACTTAATAAAACACAAAACGATTTTAGAAGAACTGTGTAAATCTAGAGGATGGGTTTATGTTGTATACGAAGAGGTAGAAACTGGAGAATCATTATTTGCAAGACCAGTTATGCAACAATTATTAAGAGACGTTGAAGATAATATTTATGATGCAGTTGTATGTGTTGATTTAGATAGATTGGGTAGAGGAGATTTAGTAGATTGGGGACAAATAAAAAGAGTATTTCAAAAAACTAACACTTATATGGTGACTCCAAGTTCTTTATATAATCTAAATGATGACAATGAAGAATTTGCCGTTGATTTACAAACCTTATTTGCTCGTAGAGAATATAAGAAAATTACCCATCGATTATCTATGGGTAAGAAGGTTGGCGCGAAACTTGGCGCGTGGACAAACGGCACACCTCCAATGCCATATGAATATCAAGAGTGGATAGACCCAGCAACAAATAAAAGATATTACAACGAAAAAGGACTTGTTGTTAATTTACAGAAATTATCAATATATAGATTTATGGTTGATTCATTTATAAAAGACAAAAAGAGTACAAATGAAATTGCTTGGGAATTAAATAGGCGTAATATACCTTCTCCACGTGGTGGTCGTTGGTGTAATATGACAGTTCGTAGATTGCTTGTAGATGAAACACATCTTGGGAAAATTATATCTAACAAAACTAAAGGCGATGGGCATAAAAACAAATCTCCTAATAAACAACCATTTCAAAAAATACCAAAGGAACAATGGACTGTCGTTGAAAATAGACATGAAGCAATAAAAACACAAGATGAACATGAAAAAATATTAATAGGAATTCAAAGAAATTTAAAATCACCATTTAGACGGAGTGATCATTGCTACCCACTAAAAGGACTGATTAAATGTGGATTGTGTGGATATGGCTTACCATTAGAATATAAAAGAGGCAAAGATTTAATTGTAAAAAAATGCTGGCATAAAGATTATCTTGGTAATAAGTGTCCAAACTCTAGTGGAAAAGCTCAATATATAATTGATGCAATAGATGAACAATTAAAAGAATATGAAGAACAAATAAGAAAAGAAATAGAAAGCTGTGAGGATCAATCAACTGATTTGATTCAGTTTCAAATAAAAACTATTATGGATAAATTAAATAAAAAAGATATAGCTTTAAAAAGAGCAAGAATAGCCTATGATGAAGGTGTTGATACATTAGACGAATATAGATCCGCAAAAGAACGAATACTCAAAGAAGTGGACGAATTAGAGAATCAATTGAGTGTAGAAAATTTAAAATTACAAAAAGCACAATCTATAACAAACCACGAAAAACTTCATTATATAGAAGAATTTAGAAGAAGTAGATGGGAAAATGAGCTTGACGATAAAGAACTTAACGATTTGTATAAGACCATAATTTCAAGTATTATATGGACAAAACAAGGTGACAATATTGATATTAAAGTAAATTTTCTATAGGCTCGTAACAGCCGAAGATTCTGTGTTTCGAGTGGAGCAAGTTTTAAACTTGCCATTGGTGTCGTGTTTAGAACTTTCCCCATCTGAAGACACTTGTTACGAGCATAAAAAATAAAGGACTATCAAAAGATAGTCCTTTAAATATTTGGAAGTACAAAATGTGGTGATTGAGATATGGTATTTATATTATTGCCGTTATCGACCAATTTATTCCACATAGCCCCCTATTGGCATTTTTATTTTTTGTGCTATCAAATACCCCAATATTGACGGCATTTTAGCTTTATGTTAATATGCAGGGGAGAGGTGATTATAGTGAAAGATGAACGAAAAGCGATTACAATTCGTGTATCTCCTGAGCTAAAATTTCAAATTGATAAAGCTGCAAACAAAGATAATCGTACTATAAATTCATGGATTATAAATTTAATTAAACAGCATCTTGAAAGCCAAAAAAAATAGGGTGCAACTTTTATATTGCACCCTATAACATTAAACATTTTCTTTAGATTTGGTATTAATCTGCTTGCTTGTTTTACAAATCTGATCGATTAGTTCGCTAATTTTAGCAAGAGACTCCTCTGTCAAATTAAAATTCGAAACCTTGGCACTTGCTTTAATCATTTCAAGCACCCATTCCTTACGTTCAGCCCCCGTCTCAAACATTGTTTCTGCTGTAGCCATATATTCCATAGTCATTTCAACAATCTTATTCCAGTTCTTTTCTTTTACAAATGCTGCGATTGTACTACAGAGTTTAGTAACAAGTGGTAGACATACAGCCAAAGCCCCACATATAGCTGCTACAAGTTCAATCCACATCGAATATTTTTCCATAATTAAAATCCTCCTAAAATTATATTATCGTAGACGACGCATCTTGATATATAGAATTATCAATCGACATCGCTTCTTCAGCTTCCATATCGAGTCTTCCATTTATCGTGTCAAGCTCATTTTCAATTTCCATTTTTGCACGATTTTCATCTAGCGCACCAATCTCTTTTAAAATCGTATATTTTTCCTTTAAAAAAGCCATACGTAATTTGTAGCTATTCTCTAATTTGGCTTTTGTGTAATAAAAACCACAGGCTGTGCCAAAAGCACCTCCCGTAGATGTTAGTAGTGCTACAATAGATGTCCACTGAACCTCCCACGACTAAAGTCGCGGGGTTCTCGGTGACAGTAGTCTATTGACTACTCATTTCCCGAGCTATCCCCGTAGTTCCTACGGTTCTTATGTAATTTATACTATTTTAAATCCTTCATTTAAAATATTTATTGCTGCGTTGATATCTCTATCATGTGTCGTATGACACTTAGGACAAGCCCATTCTCTCACAGACAAATCTTTTGTTTCTTTATTGATATAACCACAACAGCTACAAGTTTGACTACTCGGATAAAACGTATCCACAAACTTAACCTTTCTTCCATACCAATTAGCTTTATATTCTAATTGTCTACGGAATTCATACCATGATACATCTGAAATCGATTTTGCAAGCTTATGGTTTTGGATCATATTAGATATTTGCAAATCTTCCATACATATCACGTCATAGTCTCGAATTAACTGTGTAGATAATTTATTCAAGAAGTCACGACGTTGATTGGCAATTGTTTCATATTGTTTTGCAACTTTAATCCTCGCTTTATTCCTCCGATTGCTCCCACTTGATTTTCGTGAAAGTTCTCTTTGTAATTTAGCAAGCTTTTGTAAAGATTTGCTCAAATATTTTGGATTATCAACCTTATCGCCGTTACTTGTAATAAAAAACTCTTTTAATCCCAAATCAATTCCAATAACAGAACCAGTCTTGTTGAACTCTTTCACGACAACATCGGTACAGCACAAAGAACAATAATATTTACCACTTGGTGTTTGTGAAATTGTAGCATTTAAAATTCTGCCTTGAGGAACCTGTTTATCTCTAAATTTCACCAGCCCAAGTTTTGGAAGCTTAATGCTCTTTTCTTTGAACTCAATGTTATTATTAGTAAATGTTGTTCTGTAAGACTTTCGATTATTCTTTTTGGATTTGAATTTGGGATAACTAGAATGACTTACAAAGAAATTTTTATACGCGGTGTCTAAAGCCTTTAATGAATTTTGCAACGCCCACTTGTCAACTTCTTTAAGCCATTTTTTCTCTGTTTTTAGAGATGTCAAATCTTTAGAACAAGCATAAAATCCCATTGATTGCTTTGATTCTTGATATAATTTAATTTTCTCATCAAGATAATAATTATATACAAACCTTGAACAACCAAAGGTTTTAGTAATAAGTTCTTGCTGTTGCTGATTCGGATATATTCGGAATTTATAAGATCTTTCCACATTGACACCTCCAATCACTTTGTTGTGTAATTATTATAACACAATATTTGGAAATTGTCAATAAAATAATTGTAAATAATTTGTAAATTGTATAATATACATAAGAATCGTAGGTTCTTAGTCGTATTAGAGGTTGTAGTTCACATAGAGTCGCTAATTCTACGCATCCTTATCTGCCTTATTGTTTAGCAGTAGGTATCTCATACTTTCATATGAGCACAGACTATATCTTATCCCACAGCATTACCTGTTTGGGTCTAACCATTTCCACACGCTTGTGTGTACTCCCCTCAAGAGGGATAGTCGTTGATCCTTACCTTTCGGTCTTGGATACTGATTGCCCATTATTGCAGCACTTAGGATTTAACCGTATGCTATCTATTCAATTTTTTCTACTTTCGTCGCATTCACACTTATATCTGTACGATCTTGTGTTGTAGCTTGAATAGCTTTAGGGTTTTCCAGTAATTAGATTAGTATTGGGTTGATCTCTCAACCACTATGCACAAGTTTCCCTATACACTGACTATATTCGCACACTTACTCACGACTAAAGTCACGAGTGTGCGTGTGCGGTTTTAATCAATATAAGCGTTTAGTGTTAATGAGATGGAGCATGAAATCATTGTATAAATTACTGATAGTGTAAACATTATTCCACTAATCAAAATAATTTTTTTAGAAGTCTCTATCCTTCGCACAATACCACTTCCTTTTTCTCAAAATTAATTATATTTATTTTTCTGACTCATAAGATTGATGGTACATCGAAAAAGATTGTTTGTTGTAATAATCTCGTATAAATTCCATTTCGGCCTTACCCGACCCATTTTTATGTAATGTTTCTGAATATTTAGTGTACACATCTAATATATGATCATATTCTTCTGGGTGTAACCTAATCCCTCTACGACACCTGTTTCCACAAGTAAATAGTTCAGAACGAAGTCGATCTGCCTCATTTTCCAATACCTTGGTACCAAGATTATCAATTCTAGTATTTATTTTATCTATTTTACTAGAAATGTCGCCCAATGTAGTACTCGTATTTGTGTTGCTTTTTTGAATTTCCTCAAGCTTTAAATTTATGTTAGTTTCCTGCTCCTTGCGAGTAATACTATTTACGATGTACTGTCTAACTGGCTTAAAAATTGTTATAATTAATCCAATACCCGCAGAAATGCAGCCAATAACAGCCGCAATATTTTTCACTACTTCCATAGGATGTTCCTCCATTGTTTAAAAAATAATTATTTAATTATTCTTTTTTAAATCTTCTAATTGTCTACTGAGTGCATCCATTTGTTCTTTTAATTTTTCATTTTCCTGTTTTAACTTTTGAATCATATGTGTATTAAGTGCAATAAATTCATTGTAGATAAGACCATACTCTTCATTATATCCACGATAATCCTCCGAATCTTCTTTCACCTGATAACGTAGTATTCCACCAAACTTCGTGTTATCAAGACCACTTTCCGTTAGCGCGTTTTCAACAGACTGTGCCCCAAAACCAATATGATATCTTCCAGATGCCCCATCATTATATTTAAATGCAACGGGATGTAATTTATCAAAAAATGCTTCATATTGATTCAAATCGATGAAACTATTTTTCAATCGCTCGTCTGAAGTTACAGCTACGCCACTATTGTTAGGTGCTCTTACAGTTTGACCTCTTAGATTCAAAACAGTCGCATATGAAGAAGATCCAGCCCAACCAACACCTGCGGTTAGCCCATCGGTTGAACGATTTATTAGGTCATGGTTGGCATTATCAGCCCATTTGCAGAACATTGCAAAAATAAGTGAGTTATATGCTGAAGTAGAACCAAATTTGCTATCTGTGTTCATATATCCACTTACTGTCATAGAATCACAAGTTACAGTAAGCTCTTTAGAAGCAGTCTCTAATATAGAAGAAGTCCCACTTGTGGCATTGTCATATGCAAATACGATGCCTGGTTTGTACGGAGATATCGCGCCAGTTTTGCCTTCTGTAGTTCCTACTAAATATACTCTACCATTATTGCTTATACACGCACCCTGTTTACCATCATATGCGTCTGTTTTCCCATTAGTAAATAATTCTTTATAAGATACTATATTCTCATTTACATAAAAATCACTATCTCTTAACTGCCAATATCCTTGTGTAGTAAACGCAGAATTATCTACAGAATATCTTCTACGACAAGTAACGTTTCCACCATCGTTCACATATAATTGCACCCTAATATCTGCAGTTTCATTAGTACCATCTTGATTGATATCATCAGAAACACTCCTACGAGTTATAGTAACGTATTCTTGTGTAGAATTGTCTATATTAACTCCTTCTTTAAAATGTGTCCGCCAGTTACATTCAAATAGACCAGAAGCAGTCGAATCAACTACTGTGCTTAGACCGCCAATAGCAACGCCATTACCATATTTGGCAATGTTAATCGTGCGTTCAGACACACCTAAAACTATTGATTTGTTGTTTGTGTTGTATGAATCTTGAATAATTGCCTTGACAGTGTAGCTTGAAGATGTTGCAAAATCTCCATTATACACACCAGTATAAGTGTTTGATGTATTATCTGTGTCCAAAACTGTTATTGTAGAAGCATAATCATCTTTGCTGCTACATAATTTAACTGTACGAGTATTTGCTCCATCAACAGAAGCATAACTAGTTTTAATAACAATTTTTGCATAAGTACCATTATTATCTAAAACACCACTGGCATTACATCTTTGTGCAGAAATAGAATTAATCTGTGGTGCTGCATATTCATATACATTTACGGATACAGTTTTGTAATCCGAAATTCTACCCCTAGCGTCTTTGGCTGCAACCTTATACTGAACTGCTCCAGACGTTTGAATAGTGCTACTTGTACGAGTGTTACTTGTACTGTTATATGTGCCTGATGAGCCTGAGATATTTGCGCCCTTAAAGACATATGAGCTAATTGAAGATCCACTACCCGCAGATGCAGAAGCTACTAATTTAATTTTTGATTTACCCTGCACGTACTTATTATTCAAACCACTAACTAATGTAGTACTCACCGATGACACCGTAGGTTTAACGCTAGATGGTACGTTAACAGTTATTTCTTTGTAAATACGAGCAATATAATCAGAATCATTGTTTGCAGAATCTAAATAGGTATAAAGAAAAACTTTCATTTTGGTGCTTGTAGTTTTAGGCAACCAGCTATGTGGAATTGTATATGCAAATGATGTTGTACCTTTTGCAATCCACCCACTAGTGTATTTTGAGCTACCATCTATTTCAAATCTAATTTTATGCTTAAATGTAGAACTAGATGGTGTTATTGTTGATGTTAATGAAGAGCCCGTATTTACGCTTGATGGAACAGATAACGCTGAAGAGCGTGGTATAGCGTCTAAAGTAACTGATTTAGAAGCAGTTAAATCAGACACGTATGTTCCACCATAAGTACCATTAAATTCCATATTGGCTTTAATTGTAATACTTTTTGTACCATCACTATTATGAGGTACTGTGACAGTGTATTCTGTGACCTTGGTTGTTTGTAATACTGAAGTGTTATCAATATTAAAGCTGTATGCCCAATTCTTCTTATTTCCATTAATAGTAATATAAGAATCAGACAGTGCAGAACCCCTTAGACCGTAACTTTTAACATAAACCTTTGCCGTCACGCTAGACGTATTTGCACTAATATTATCAGTTGATGACCATGCCACATAAAGGCTTAATCCATTGACTGATCGTGACGAAAAATTTCCTGATGCCATAATATTACCTCCTCATTAGTTCAATACAGTAAAGCTAAAACTACCGTTATCTTCAATTGTCATATACATATTTCCTAGATTAATAGTACCTTGAACATTTAAATTATTTTCTACAGTTACCTTTGGAGCAATTAACTGGTTGTTCGCAAGGGTAAGCAACTTGTCTGAATCCTGATAAAAAGCAAGTTCCGTATTTGTAAACAAACTAGTAAACGGACTAATTTCTCCGGAATCAGTTTTTGCACCTATTTGCAATCCTTGAGAATTAATGCGAACGTATTGTGATAAATTGTTCAATGTTTCATGTATATCATCTAATTCCATATCATACTTTAATGTTGGAGTCCAATCATCCGCATTATAAGTCGTATTACTAGTTTGTGCCTGTAATAATGTTCCTTGTAAATATGTCCCATGGTCTTCATCAGAATTAGTAATCCACAAGTCACCAACATTATATTGTGAAGGTCTACTTGTATATATCTTATTGTTCGAATCTGCATCTGCTGAAATCCAGTTTTCTTCTGCTGCGTCCCAAATAAACATCATATATGTGCCATTATCATTCTTTTTAATCCATATTTGTCCATCTTGTACATTCTGAGGAGCCGTATCAGAAATAATAGGATCGGATGTGTCTGTTAATGTTAATGTATCCATTGTTAAGAAACCATTTTCTTGGCTTTCAACATCACACTTAAAGGTGGCAGTTGATGTAAAATCATTTGCTGATATAATTTTAACTTTTTCAGATTGTCCCATTGGAATGTCGCTACCATTGGTGTTTATTTGGCTCCAATAGTAAGATAGTTGTTGTAAATTATCAGATGGTTCCCAAGTAGTTCCATTATATTTTTTCAATGTAACAGTTTCATTGTTATCATCAATGGAATACCAATAGTCATTGGTATTAGGATTTTGTGGCTCAATAATAGAAACTGGGCCGAGCAATGGGTCTACTTCTCCGTATTGGTTGTATATTAATATATATATAATCCAATAATATTTTTTAGTAAAAATATTAATATTACTTGATATGCATATAACAATGTTATATGTATCACTTTTATCTTCAACCATAATAGTTGCTGTATACGTGTTACCGTTGTAAATCATGTCGCACTTATAGTTTTTAAATTTATTTACGTCATCACGAGTAACTATATATGAAGATGAAGTGCTCTCTTGTATCAACGACCATTCTGCATCATTTTGTTCATACCATCTATATGTTGCTTCTCCTGTTTGTATCTGTGTACTTCCAACATATGCAACAGTTTGTAAAGTAATAGATTCTATTGTGTTGGATAAAACATATCCATTAGGGGCATACAACTGAAAAGTTACACTTGCATTTTCTGATGTTGAGGTTGCACCAGATACAATTAAAGAAAAAGATACTTTTTCAGTTGCAGTTAACCCGTCTGCTGTGGTAGCAGTACAAATATATGTAATGATTCCACTTGAAGAAGTAGATAAATTGTTGGTACTTACTGTTAGAATTCCATTAGAAACAGTTTCTCCTGAAATTAAATTAACAGGAGTTGCCCCACCATCTTGACGTTTCCATGTAATAGATTCAATAGAAGTTGTAACGTCTGCTGAATTTAAAAATACTGTTGGTGTCAAAATTAAATTTGTCGTCTCCCACGAAGGAGAATAAGTTGCTGGATTTTCGCTATTATTTTTAACCTGCACCACAGGTAAATTGTATGCAATACTGATTGATAAATTCTGAGAATCTGTCATATCAATAAAGGTTTGCTGATTTGACATAAGTCCAACTATCATATTATGTTCCTCCGTAATTATGTAGTTTCAATATCAACCTTGCAACAAATTGTCGCATTGTTTTCAATATCCGAATGGGTAATTGTTATTGTCTTTGTACCAATATGCTTAGAATTCCATATACTATCACTAGATGTATCAGCTGACGTGCGAATCCATTTAAATTTGCTACTACTGATAGTGCCTGTCTTATCCTCACCTTGATTATAAACCTTGCAACTTAATGTAGTTATTTGGTTCTTATCAGTAAAAACTGTTGGTCCATCAGATGTAATTTCAATTGTCCAACTAACCGCCTGTTGAAAATCATTTTTTGTTGCATATGTACTACTACCATCCGCTCCAAGAATTTCAACTGAGCCATCGGAGTTTACTTTAAATGTTCCACCTTCTCCTCCAATTTCCAGTGAGCCACCTTTAATTTGAGAACCTTCAATATAACCTCCCACAACTGCGTCAGATAGTAATCCCCATCTATATACTTCTTGTCCATCTTGAGTAATTTTGAATTTACCAAAAACGCCTGTACTAGTATTCCAGTTATCATTCGTAAATACAAGCTTATTATTACTCAGAAGAAACTGCTCTGGTTCATATGTATTCTCAGTACCCTCAACTAATTTACGACCCAAAATTCCCCGAGAATCCCACGAGATACTTTGATTAGACGTGCTACCAACCTGTAAGGCTGCATCTTTTAATCCATCCTTAATAGCTTTATCTAATGCTGTACTTTTTTCAACTGCTTTTTGCCAACTTGATGAACTAGCTGCAACAGTTTTACCAGCTGTTACTGCTTGCTGCAACAAATCTGCTGTTTTATCAACTTCATCTTTTGTAGTAACTAGATCACCAAATGTGCAAGAAAAATCTGACAAATTATCAAAATTAATAGAGACCTCTAATAAACGAGCTCTCTTAATATAATTCTCTCTTAATTCAACTTTTACAAAATTTCCTAGTTGGAATTGTTCTCTTAGCGGTAAAAATTCAGGTATAGCCATAATATTTGCCATATCTATACTGAATGATAATTTAGGTTGGCAAATCTTTTTAAGTTCCTTTGTTGCCTCTTGTAACAATGTTTTTTTAATTGAAATTTCTTCTTCTTCTGATTCATACCCTGTTAAAATAATATTGTCATTAGTATATTCATCTTCTCTAATGAAAGGAGATAGTCTTATTAGCTCTCCTTCTGTAAAGAAATTTTCCATTGCTGATTGCTTTTTTAAGCTATTCATTCTAGATAAATTAACGCCTTGTGAACGACTATAAGCAATGTATGGAATCCCATTATCACCAATATACACAGCATATTCATTTTTCAAATCTCTTCCAATAGTGAAACGAACAATACCAAATTCTTGTTCATACCCAACAAGCGTAATAGTTCCCTCCTGATACTCTTCAGGGAAATACTCAGCAATAACGCTCATTAAATTTTCAGAATTGACTTTATCCTTTGTAAAATAGCGGGATTTAACAGCAACACCATTTAATAAATATGATGCTCGTAATTCCTTTTCAAGTAGAGCTTCCTGTACTACTTGTAATTTTTCATAGTTCTCTATATACCGAGCATAATTTTCATAATCGCTCTGATTCTCATTATTCTCTGTTGGGTCATACTCTATCCATGCCCCGTTCTTATAGATATAAAGCTTTAATGGACTACTATCAGTATCAAGCCATTTTGTACCAGCAGCTATTTCTCCAGTTGGTTGTGTATCACTAGCAACACATTGGTTCCCTTCTTTTGAATAATAACCTTCGGTTTGCACAATAAAGATTTTAGTATAAACAGATTGCTTTTCTTGAAGAAGTTTAATACCATAATCTTGTACATTTTCTTTTTTTGTTTCGTCTTTGACGAGACATAAGTAAGCACCCAAAATACCAATTGATTTAACGGTATAATTATTTAATCCTAAATAATTAGCTGTTAATACTTCTGTTACCCATTGTCTTAAAGAATATTCTACTGAAGAAATAACACCTGTTGCCGCATTAGTTATAGTTCTACGAATTTTATAAACTGACTCCTCACTATTATAATAAACACGAATAGTTGCACTATCAGAATCAGCATTTTCTAAAGTTAATAGTACGTTATCTGTTTTATTACATTTTGTATCTTCTTTAACATGGTATAAATCTAATTTCTTTTCTAAGGATGTTTTTGCAGCATTAATCGCTGTTTCTTTTTCATTGTCGGAAGCCCCATCCTCGTACACAGGTCTGTACAAACAATATAATAATTGAAATTTATCTCCGATGCGTAGCACATCTTGCGATATGGGAATAGCATTCATTAAATCGCTATATTCATTATAAGCAGCCACCCATGCGGACATATAATTCGTATATTTCTCTGTGTTACTTTCCACTTGACTGATATATTTATTATATGCAATATATAAATCATTGCCTAGCCACATAGGGTCATTGTAAAAAGATAAATTCATTATGTTACTTTCGCCTAGATTTACATCACGAATTGCCAGTCCGTCTCCACCAGTTACTTTTAATTTTGTCCTTATTTCATCAGTAGAATACTTAATATCAATTTGTGACGCCAAGTTTTCTCTAGAAATAAATACGTCAGTATCCCAGCGAGTTTGAATTTCATTATTATCAGTAATTCCATCTTCTTCGGTTGCGTAAAAATTAGCAACCCCATTAATTGAATCCCACTGTATCACATATTGAAAAGTTTCTGCAGCAGTATTACATAAAAAATCATATACTGAAATTCGATCTTCGCTAAAAGTACGCTCTTGAAACCATAAGTCTGAATCCACTGTTCCAATTTTCCATTCAGGGATATAATTAAAAACAATGTGTAATAAACTTAAAGCCGGATTAGATGGGTTATAAAATCTGATATTAGGAAATGCTTTGATATATAATTGTTCATCATATTCAGCAAATGCGTTTGCGTCTGTAATTTTCACTTCAGTATAAACATAGGAATCATTGTCTGTATATTCCTTAATAAAATATCGTTCATATGGGTCAAATGTAGTCGGAGCATTTACATATGGTCTATCTATAGAATAATCCACACCATTTTTTTGCATATGATAAATGTATTCCAAAGAGTCATCTTCACCAGTATTAACTCTAAACGTATCAAGGAATTTTGTGCTTGTAGAATACTCTAATGAAAAGCAAGAAACTGTTTTACTATCATAATCGTTTAAATTTTCTTGAACATCTTGAATAATAAAATGCCCTATACCGAGAATATAAATGACACGCAAAGAATCAATTAATGGATAATATAAGTTTTCTACACTCTTGCCTTGTATTGGATCATTATACGTTTTCGCAACAGAAAATTGAATCTCAGAATAGGTATTAAATTTAAAAGCACCTGAAAAATCATAAATCTGTAGCTCTCCTATAATCTCTTTATTTGGTTGATATAGAAAAACCGAAGGTGGAGTATAATTCTCAAATAAATTTGATGGTAAATTCATAGTTACTCCTCCTTTGAATTATAACTGTCCGACCTTACGTGGTTCAGACCATTCAATTTTAATTACACAATTTCCAGACACTGTAATATTATTTTCTCCATTAATAAAATAAGGAAACTTCCAATTAAAATCATTACCAAAAACTCGCAAGGGCGTATTTGAACTTGCAATAACTCGATTGGTACCATCCAAAGTTATCACTTCATTTTTATAGCAACCCGTAATAATAGATTTTGTAATAGTAATCTTTTCATCTTTGGTGTAAATATTAGATATTTCTACACCATTGCCAACCTTGCCTATTAGTTGCCAGCTGTAACTTTGATCGTTGTACACCCCTTTGTATATGCTCATATCACTAGAACTCAAATAATATAAGCCTGTTGTATCAGCATTAGGAGTTTGATTCTCAATACTACCAGAAAAAGTACCAGCCAAAGTATATTTTTGCCCATCAATATTCACGCAAAGAACAGTTTTATCCAAACCACTTTTTGGGTCTTTATACGTATATCTATAGACCGTATTAGGCATCATATCAAAAGTAGATTGCATAGGGTCTTCTGTTGTATCCAAATAAATACTATTGCCAATCATAAGTGTAATTTTTGGATATAGTTTCTTCTCTTCTTCGTCGCTACGACACTTAATTAAAATACTCTCTGAAGAACCTACTTCTTTTTCTATTACCTTTATTGAAGAGTAAGCATATGGAGATATATTTTCAAACTCACACACATATCCAATTACTCGATTATTAGTTATTTTTTGTTGCTGCAAAGTAACGATGTTGCCATACAGGATATACGATATAACTTCGGTGTCATCTTTGTATATTTCAAGTTTTTGCATTTCACTACTACTAGACAGCCAAGATAACATACGTCTATTTTCCCAGTCATTGAAATCACTAAAATCATTTTTGGCGAACGTCAATGTCGCTGTTAAAGGTTGGTTGTATTTATAGCCATGTATTCTTTTATATGAGCCATCCCAACTAGTGGATGACACTACTTCTTTATTTAAAAAGCTATCAGTTTCACCATTATCATCAGAAAATGCAATATCGACAATGGCGTCAAAATCTATATTAGTCTTGTTTCTAAATCTAATTTTGTACGGACTGATCACGTCGCAATCACCGTTCCTTTCTAACTACTACTATATTTATATAACAAAAGGAGGGATCTCTCCCTCCGATTGTCATATGTTGTTTTATTGTCCAACTCTTTTAATTCCATAGTTAAGCTTTCTTGCAAATACATCAAGTTGTTCTTGTACAAGCTTCTTGAGTTCAGGAATAGTTTCTTTTGTTGCGTTCTCTACCTTTAATAATGTATCAAATGTTAATTCAATATTATTATTTGTAGAAACATTTGGAATAGATACTTTAATTAAGTTATTACCAAGTTCATTTGTTGGAGTTTGAGCAAGATCGAATATACGCTTTGTAATATCTGCTGGGACAACACTAGTACCTTTACGCATAAAGGAAAGATTTCCCGAAGCCCCAGGGATAAGAACAAGTTCATCACCGAATTGTGGTTCGTCGGTAATTGCCCATTGGTCTTTAGAAGTGCCCGTTGTACCTTTTGCATAAAATGCTTTAGGTAATGTCTTTTTCATATCGGTATATCTTTTAATACCCTGACCTATCATAGATGACCCACCTTGCCCACGCAAGTTGTCAATTTTTTTATCAATATAACTAACCATAGCAGCTCTAGTTGCAACACCATACAAACCATCTTGCACTTTCATCGTTTCATTTCCATTTTGATACATAATCCTTTGTGCTTTTTTGATAGCTGCACTAGTAGCGGGGCCTAATTTGCCATCAACGGTCAATTCTGTGCCAAACAATGAATTCAAAACATTTTGCAATGCTTTAACATCGGCTTCTGTATACTTGGCATATCGAGATCCGGTTAGCGGATATGAACTGGTTTCAGTACTTCCGCTATCTCCTTTTCTTCCATTGCCACTTCCCACACCACTCGTACCAGTGCGGTTAATAGTATCAGCTACGCTCTGTGCATTATTGGCAGCATTATTCATGTTATTAATAGCCATCACAGCATCGTTTGCTTTATTAATAATCTTTTGAATGAGATTTTGAACATTGGTGGACCACAAGCTCCAGGGGTCGTCTGAGGGCGCAGTAACATTTGAGGGAACGACATCGGCAAAATCATCAGATTTGTTTATAACGTCGTTCAGCGCATCTATAACCACTTGATTAAAGTCTTCCGCATTATTTACTCCCTCTTGGAAAGCGGTTATTAAATCATTTGTTAATTGCTCTTTTTTACCAGAGGCGTCATTGGCTACACTTTGTAGAGCATACATTATTTCTGGAGCAAATGTATTTTGTGCATACTCTTTAACTGTCTGCCAAGGCAATTGTAAATCAGAAGTTAAAGGAGAAGTAGCTTCATTAACAGTCACTCTGACAGATTCCACAACACCCTCGACACTTGTTTGGAACAGACCCGCAGCCAATGAACCATTACCGAACAGATTGTTAATTTGTTCAGTAATTATACCACTATAGATTCCTGTTTGGTCAGTGAAGTCGGCTAAATCAAGAATGCCACTTTCTTTATATGCTGTAGCTTGCAACGCAGCATTTTGCCATGGGAGCATTAGGTAATCTGACAAAGTTACGCCGTATTCTGACGAAACATTATTCAAGCCTGTCAGCACTGAATCTGCATTGACAAGCACTTGTGCCATACTATCAGCTACTATCTGTTCTACATCTTTTAAAGCTTCACGGAGTTGTTCAACATAGTCTTCTTTTGATTTGGTGTAGCTATCAAGCTCGTCATCATATGCAGAATTTTGAGAGTCGATTGCATGTGAGTAAAAAGTATCTGATAAGGATTCTCGGGCTTCGCGTAACTGAGCTTCTAATTTCGACCTCTGTGCAATGGTTGCTACATCTGTCGAACCCGACATTGCCGCTATTTTACGCTCAAGTGTAGCTATATCTTTTGTCTGAGATTTAATATCTTTTCTAAAATTGTATAGATCACGTTCGGCATCTAATTCTTTTTTTTTCAAATCTATTAGTTCAGTGTAAGCATCAATTTCCTTTTGAATACCCTGCTCAATCATATCAATACGAGCTTCATTAATGTCAACAATGGCATCTTTTGCATCTTTGTATGCGTTGATACTTTCCCATTGTCCATCTTTCAGTTCCATTAATCTATCATAATAGTCCTGTTCGCTCATATTGCCTTTTTTGTATTCTTCGTTTAGTTTCTCTATTTCTTTTGCATATTCATCTGCCTGTTCTTTAGCTATCGCCATCTTCTGAGTCATTAGTCCAAGAGACATAATGCCTTCTTCTGTCCAAGAACCATCCTCAAGAGCAACATCTTCATCAGATATAAGACCATAAACATTCTCAAGCTCGTCACAAACATCCCGTATCCTCTTCAAGAACTCATCAAACTTCTCAAAACTCATTTCTTGCATGGTCTTGTTCCATTGAGCCATTGCTGTTTCGGACGCCAATACTTCTTTTTCTAATGCACGAATATCTGCTTGAGCCTGAACCCATTCATCGTCCTCTGCAGTATAACCATTAGCTTCCATTTCAGCAAGTTGACTACGAAGTGATTTGAGACTTGCCATATTAGACGCTTGTCTTTGCTCTTCGTTAGCAATAAGTTCTTCGTACATTTCTGCAGGGACAGTTATGCCCAGTGCTTCGAGATAGTTCATATATTCTTCTATATATGACTGCCTATCACTGAATACATCATTAACATTACTGAATGCATTTTTTATGTCATTGAACTTTTCAACAGATAAAGCATTTATTTCTTGCGCAACCTCAGCAATCTGATACTGGAATTCATTTGCCGCAGAAGTGCAATCATTAATTGCGTTGACCATTTCAAGCCATTGAGAATCGCCAACTTGAATGTCGCCGCTGGCAATTGCTTCAGCTAATTGTCTTTCCAGCTCGGCTTTTTTGTTCAGAGTTACTTGAACTTGTTGTTCCAGCTGGCTGGTTTGATAATCTAAAATTTCTTTTGGAATACTTATGCCATATAAGTCTGCGTACTTCTTGTAATATTCTGCATTATCATAATTACCTTGATAAACGTTGGCTAAACTATCATATGCTTCTGATGTATTATTGAATCTATCTAAATATGCTTGTTTCTTGTCTTGCTTATACTGTTCTTTTTTAATTTCGCTTTGGCGAATATCTGCCTCTTTTTCATAGATAGTTTCCAACATATCATAGATATCTTCTTCTGTCAGTGCTTCGCCATTTTCATCAATGCCCTTTTGTAGTAATGCCTTCAGTCTGGTAATTTCATTTTGATTACTTTGAATTTTCGCATCTTCTTCAGCACTTAATTGGTTATAAGTTTCAGGAGAAATAGTAGCATATTCATTACGAAGCTTTAAAAGCTCAATTTCATCTTCAAGAGCTTCTATGCGTTTGTCATGTAAACTTTGCTCTTTACTATATGCTTCATCTATTTTGTTAAAGACATCAATATAAAGTTGAACTATCTTTTTTTGAAGCTCTACGACGGATATTGCTGTCTCTTGAATAGAATGCTCGACCTCCCAGATGGCATCGGCATATTCATACCACTCGTCGGAGTTTTTAGCTACAGTTGACATCTGAGCGAGTAGTTTTTCTCTTTCTTTTTCATAAAGTGCCAACTTTTGCTGTTCGAGCTTAATCTGTTCTTCGTATAAATTTCTACTAACTTGTTGGTCGGATGCTTCTAGACGAGATATTTCGTTTTCAATATATGTTTTCTGATTTTCGAGTAAGGAAATTTTATTTTCGTATTCCTTTTTGAGTTTTTCAAGGGCAGAATCTGATTTCGTACTGCTCTTATCGGTGTATTTATCCCCAGGAGTTTTATCGAAATCATAGTAAGCTCCGAATGTTTCAGGAGTATTAATCTGTGATATAAGGTTTTTTTGTTCTTGTAAAGCACTAATTTTTTGTTTTAATTCATCAGCCGTAACGGCAGCATCTACTGTAGACGTGGATAATGTAATAACAGAATCATATGCGCTATTGAATGCATCAAATAACGATGTGTTTAATGCTGAATTATCAAAATCTAAATTTCTAAGAGCGTTAAGCTTTTGAACAAGAACACCAACAGCAGCACCTAACCCTGCCGATACAGCGGAACTCTGAAGCATTGCATTGTCATATGTTTTTTGCGCTTCTACTGTAATAAGATCAGCTTCGGCGTTTTCAAGTGTAGCTTCTGTGCCTTCAATTTGTGCAAGTTGTAATTGAGCTTGGCTTAATACTAAATCAATATTCTTTTCAATCAATTGAAGCTTTGTACCTATTAATACCTGTTCTGCATCAGAATTAAGTGTAATTGTATTTCCAGTAACAGTTAAAATTTTCTCCCAATTATCTGTTGACTCAATTAATTCAAGCGCTGTTTTAACAGATATTCTGCCGCTATTGTTCATTTGTTGCTGTGCGCTATGTAGCAAATCCATTGCGGACGCAGTGCTTTCAAGAGCGGAACCTAATTCTGAAAATGTATCAATAAGACCAGAAATATCATCTTTAACATCAGCAAAAACGTCTGTGTTTATTGCGGAAAGCGTATTTTCTGTTAGTTTAGTAATTCGAATTAAGCCAGATAACTCTAAAGAATTAATCGCTTCGTCAATACTTATATTATTGTTTTTGATATTTTCTGCTAAAGTCATAAACTCTTGTCTAAGTGTTTCATCAGTATCTTTTAAAACTTTAGCAAATTGAGTGCTTTGTGCCTCCCATTTCTTGCTCGCTTCGTTCCATTCAAACAAATCGTCCCACTTTATTTCTTCTACAGCACCATCATCTAATTCAATTTCTAATTTATCAATAGAAATTTTTCTTAAAACATCAATAGCATTCTTATATTGTTTAGTTATTCCTTCGATACTGTCGCTATTAAATCCAGAGCTAAATTTTGTAAATGAAGCAACAGCATCGTCTACTGTTAATCCAGTTTGTTTTAGATTAGTTTGCAATTCTTCGTTACTGCAAATTATATCTCTTATTTTTTCTTCGTATGCCGTATTTCCTGGATTTTCTTTTAATTTTTTAACTATTTTGTCAATTTCATCAGAAATTTCAGAGAATTGTTCTTTGTTAAAAATTCTTGTAATTGCATTTTGTTTTGCATCACTGGAACCTAATAAAATTTCCCACTTATCACGTCTATTATTTATATAATCTAATTGCGCATTTGATGCCTTTTGCCATGCTTCAAGATTATCACCTTCAAAATATTCTACACCTTCAGCATATTCTAAATATTTATCAAGAGTGTCGTCAATATTTTGTGCATAAACATCACGTTCTTTTTCTAAGTTGTCAATTTCTTTTTGAATTTTATCTGCTTCTGAATCAAGCTCCAGAAAAAGAAATTTTCTTTTTTCAGTCGATGCATTTTTTAATTCATCTTTCTTTTTATTAATCTTTTCAGTTGTGCTTGCCCATGCAGACATTGAAGGTTCAAGTGTTGATCCTACATTACCAAACGATGTACGCCCACGGGCACTATCCATTGTTTCTACAAACTTTTGAGCTACTTCTTTATTCTTTCTCTTTTCTCTTTGCTCTAATAAATAAATTTCTCTTTCAAGTTCGTCATTAGCTTTCTTTAGTTGCTTTAATTCTTCTTTTTCTGTAAATGATAATTTGTCTTTACCAAGCAGCTCGTCCATTCGCTCCTGCGTTGTTTTAAGTTCATTATTTACAGAATCAAGTTCGGACTGAATATCTGAAAGCTCAGACTTAAGTCCAGAAAGTTCTTCTTCAAGTTCCTCAGTTGTTGTAACAACAGCATCAACTATCTTGACAATGGCAAAAATAGCAGCACCAATTGCCAACAATGGCCATATTGCTGCCAATAATGCTGTTAATGTGCCAATCAATCCCGTCGCTGCGCCTTGAGTTGCTAATAAAGACATGGCAACTGTTCCCTGAGAAGCAGTTAAAGTGCCATTTGCTATTGCTTGTTGAATAGTTGTTAATGTCAATGTTTGAGTCGTTTTTCCAAGCCCTAACGCAGTTACGATAGCTTGTGCTTCCGAGACAGCCACGCCGTTAGTAGTTAATATCTTAGTAGCTCGTGCAGCAGTTAATGCCGTTTCTTTCGCCACCAGCCCTGTGGCAAGTGCCATTTGTGTTGCTTCAGAAGCCGTTAATTTACCAGTTGCTACGGCTTGTTGAAGCATAGCAAGAGTGACTTTTTGAGATGAGGACGACAAACCTAATTTTGTAATAATATTCTGTTGTTCAACTTCGTTCAAAGCAGTAGTTGCCAACAATGCTTTTGCTTCTTCGGCAGTCAATGAAACTTGCGACAATGCTAATCCGCCCATTGTTGCTTGACGAATAGCTTCCGAAGTTGTCAAAGAGCCATTTGCTACTGCTTGTTCTAATGTCGCCGAAGTTAACTGTTGAGTACCTCGTACTAAAGTGTTAATAGTTTTTGGGAAATTTGCTATTTTAGCATTTGCGTCAGTTGCAAATTTAGTCAAATCTTGTAAAAAGACTATTGGCCCCGTCTTATTTTTGATCATAGAAACGGCACCTAGAGCAATTAAAGCTGTAGTTAATAAACCAATTTTATCAATTATTTGAATTATAATAGTACCAAAGCTTACAAAACCCTTAATCCAGCTATCCTTTAAGGTATTATTCCACATCGTTTGGACAGCGTTTGTAAACTGGTCAATTTTGCCTTGTATAGAATCTAAATATTTTTGATTCTCTTTCCAAGCACTGCCTTCAGCATCTAACGCATCATTATATGCCTCTTCTAATAATTCATAATTTTGTAAAATTGCTGCTACTGCACTACCGCGAGTCTTACCAGCAATTAATTCAAGAAGACTTGCGCGAGACAAGTCGTCGAGATTTTCATAGGCTTTACCGAGCTCATATAGAATAGTATATGTGTCTTTAAAAGCACCATTGTCTTGTAAGATATTAACTCCTGTTAATCCTTGGATTTTTGCTTGTAATTTAGCGGTATTAGTAATCATACCGTCCGTTTCTTCTCCTGCTTTTTCGAGGTCACTTGATACACCTCTAATACGCATAGAAACGACTTTTAACGCATTACCAACAGATTCCGGATCTTGAAGTATGGTGTTACCTGCTACAGTTAATGCTGAAGCTTGTTCGAGCGAGTTACCTGCGGCTACTAATGCTGCTGAAGATCTTGTTAATGAATCTGCTAAATCTGCTGTTGATATTGCGTAATTATTCACTCTGTTACTTTTATGACCATATAAATATGGCGGGTAGTCATTTCTGGCTACCTCTCACGTTTCATATTAAACGATTATAGCGTGAGCTCCGACTGTATATTGCCCGTTAAAAAAACGAGAGATAACTTCAATAATAATGTTACCATTATTATCCCGCAGTCTGTACGCATTCTATATTGATAAAATATGGTTGAACAATATTAGAATTTAAAACTAATCCATCTGAATATGAGTAATTAAAACTATTATAGTCAATTAAAACACCATTGTTGTCAATATACATTTTAATCAATTCTTCACATACTTTTAAATTATGTACAATATCATATTCCCATAAATATAAAATATTGATTCCATAATATTTTTTAATATATGTTCGCTTTGCCTTATCTCTACGAATTGATTTCTTTTGTATATCATTTAATTCATTAAAAGCATACTTTACAGGAGAACAATGCCAATAATCTCCCATAATTTCAATAATTAAATTATATTCCTGCATATATATATCAACAGAATAGTATTTAAAAGGCTCTTCATTTCTATATTCAATATCATTATTTAATAAAACATTATTAATAATTTTATGAGGTTTTGTCAAGGTCTGAGGAATCCTACCCTCAGATATCATTTTTAATAACCTCTGAGACGCCATACGTTTATGTTTTTCATCTACTTCCGCGCCAAACATACTATGTTTTTCTTGTACATAATATTTAGAACGATACTCCCAATAACAATTCTGAGAGCAAAAATGATGTTCATCTCCAAAATTATTAGTCGTATTAGCATAATATGGAATAATCTTAATTTCTTTTCCACAGTTTGTACATTGTGTTGAAACCCTATGGTAAAATTGACTATTCTCTCCTGATAAATAGATAGTTTTATATTTATCTCTACATTCATAGCTACAGTAAACTCTAGATTTTTTATATTCTGATATAGGTCTAATCAATTCTTTATTACAAGTGAAACAGTTTAAGCGAATTCTAATTGGAGTTCTCCCACCTATATGCAATTGATTCAACAGCAACCATACAAGATTATCTAATGTTTTATTGTTTAATAACGGCACGATATCATTAATTACTTCAAATTTTTGATTAAGAATATTATCTAAAATAATTTTTATCTCGTTCAATGACCAATTATTCTCTTCTAAAATTTTATCAACCATATTTTTATTACGTTGTAAATATCCATTAATTTTATCCATACTATTCACCACCTTTCATGCAAATAATAAATTATATTTTATCAATACAGTCTTTGCACGGTCTGAACTGTCTCCAGTTTTTAACCGTTATAGTTATCTATAGGCAACAAACTTTACCTATTGTATTAAAAATATCAACTACATGTAACGTTTCATCAGCACTATAATTAAATGCCTGCATAGCCGAAATAAGAGTATCAGTTGCTTTTGATATATCATCAAACTCAGATACATTCATTAACAACTGAGCGTTTTCAGCCATAGTAGCAGCTTCTTGCATAGAATATCCGAGCCTTGCAAAGTCAGCCGTCGAGCTAACAACATCCCTAACCGTGCTACCAACTTTAGCAGCCGTTTTGGATGCCGTCTGCAAAAATCGATCATAGCTCTCTTCTGTTTCATCAGTTACCTTCTTCAATTCCGTTAAAGCACTGTCAATTTCTCTAACATAAGTAATACCCTGACGAATTTCTTGCATTTCTCGACTTATTAGTCCCATGCCAGTAATGTAAGAAGAAATCTCTTTCATTTTACGAGCACTTGCTTCAAAAAATGTTTCAGTACGTTTTGTAGTACCTTCTAAAGCCATTATACGCTGATCAGCATTTCTGGCTGCTATAGTATAAGTAGTAAACTCATGGGCTCCACGTTTAACTGTAACTGCTAACGTTTCAGCCTCTGCGTTAAACTCACCAATTATACCCTTGCCATGTGTGAATTCTTTCGCCGCAGCTATTAATTGCTCTTTAAGATCTCCGGTACCAAGCCTACCTATTTCTGTAGCATTTTTACCACTTAATTGCTTATAATTTTGAATCAATTCTTTAACTTGAGCAGTAAGTCTTGCAACATCTCGTGTTTGTGCCTTCAACAAAGCCTCGTCATTTGGGTCAATAATGCTACCTTGTTGGGCTATTTTATCTTTAATGGCTTTGTGTGCATTTAATGCATCACTTAACTGCCTAACGGCAGGAATTTGTGATATATCAATAGAATCATCATCAATCTCCCACAAGGACTCCATCGTGCTAACACCTGTATTCCATACAGAATTTGCACGATTAAAACGAGCATTTTCACGAGATTGTTTTATCTGCTGTTTAAGTATATCCTTATCTGCTTGTTTGGATTGCTGCGATGCTATAGCACGTTGCTTTTCTGCCTTAGCAATTTCATATATTTGCTGTAATTCTTCCTTAGAAATATTTACCTTTTCTTTTTTTGCTTCAATTTCTTCTTTTAACCTATCAATATTAAGTTGTGCATCCTTGGCAACGTAAGAATTATCATCACTAGTGTCTAATATTGCTTGCCATTTACCAAGCTCAGCATAAAGCTTTTTGATTTCTTCAAGTGCTTGTTTAGTTTGTTTAAGTGTATCATTCGTTTTTTGCTTTTCGTCTTGAATTTTCTTTTCGTTTTCAAGCACTCTCTTTTGTTCCTCATAAGCCTTATTATAAATGTCAATTTCATCTTCCGCTTCAAAATTAGAGGCTTTAGGAATGTTTTGGATATCGGCAACAGTTTTATCATAATCACTTTTTGCCTTGTCATATTGTGCCCCTGGTGTGGCGGCGTCCATGATAGCCTTTTGCTTACCTAGGGTTTCATATAATTTTTTAAGTTCTTTAAGGGCAGTAACTGCCTGTTGTTCTTCTTCTTTTACACTTTGTGCAGCCTGTTTGGCCTCTTCAGCCCGAGCCTTAATATTAGACTTAATATTCGCAACAGTTAATTTGTCTTCACCTTTACCCTGAACCGCTGCAGCCTGGACAGAATATCTAGTTAAAGCTTCATCATCCATACCATCTTCAATGATATTTCTAATAGACCGATATATGCCAAGCTTTTCATAAAGTGGGTCTAGATCTTCTTTTATTGCACCTTGCTGTTCCAAATTAAAAATTTCTGATTTAAGTCTATATTCTTCTTTTAATAATTCAAGCGCTTTCTTCTCTGTAGATAAACTGTCATAATATTCTTCTCCACCTTGAATTTGCGCCATATGCAAGTCATGTTTTTGATCAAGCGATTTTTTCCAAACAGGAGATTCTTTACCACTTACTTCAAGTTCGTCATTGAATTTTACAATTTTAGGTGTAATTCTATCACGAACACTTTTTAATGCATTATAATATTTGGTATTATTTTTGAACTTCTCCATCTGTTCTTCAAGCCAATAATAATAATCAAACATTTTTTGCGCAGAACCAGATGCTCCTTCAGCTTGTCCATGATTAATAGTACTGTTGTGTTTCTGAGTATTTTTAGAATCACCTACTGCGGTAGATTTTCCCTTCTCAACAACCTTTGTTCCCTGAACAATCTTATCATTAATGCTCTTAACAAGACCCGAAATCTCACTAACAGTATCTTGAGTTGCTAACCCCTCGGTAGTTAAATCAGAAGTAATATTTATTTTACTAATAGCATCTGTTAATCTTGTAACCGTATCTTCTCCTAAAGATGTTTCTGGTTTATTATTTTCATCTAAGGTAGTATTCTTTCTAATATCTTCTAAAGTTGACTTAATCTCACCACTAAGAGTATTTTCTCTTGCCCATGGAGCTTGAGATGAACTTTCATCTACTTTTTCAGTAGCCTGTGCTTGTGGAGCACCAGCGTTATCGCCTTTTGTAGATGCCTCGAACGAACCTTGAACATTAAAAGTAACAGAGCTTAAAATTGTCTTCAGTGACTCTTCGCTGATAACTGTGGTACCTTGCTCTGAAGATTCGTTGTCACCAACAATCTGTACCTTATAAGTGATGTCACCAAGAATACTCTTCAAGGCTGTCTCGTCAATAGAGACCTGCTTGTCTTTAATAGGTTCTACGCCTTGAGTGTCAACGGGTACAATTGGTGACTGAGTTGCAACAGTTTTTGCAACTTCACCGTCAACCATATCTGCGAATCGAGACCACGCTTCTGCCATTTGTGGATTATTTAATGTATTAGCGATGTCTTCAACCTGATCCCGCACAGTTTGAGCAAATGAGTTAAGCATGGCTTCAAACGATTCAAAATCATGTTTGACGTCCATATCAACAATACCAAATTGATCATTTTTGCCGTCATACAAAATATTACCCAAGTTTTGAACATCAGTTTCAACCCCTATATTATACAGTTTGCGCATTGCTGAAATCAGAGATTGAATTGAACTCTCTGTTGCGTTCAATATTTCTGGATTTATTTCTTCAACTGCTTCGCCAATTGTCGATATTGGAGCCCCACTAACTCGGCTTTGTAACTCAATCAAATATTCCTCGGCATTAATGACCTCTTGAATTTTTCCTAAATTAACATCAGGTATATCTGTTTCACGTAGCCGACTTTGCAATTCAACTGCATCGTCGCTCTGCTGCTTATCAACAGCCCATTTCTTATTACTTTTGTCCCAGTGAGGTTTTTTTAAAATTAGAGCAGATTTGTCTCCAATTAAACCACCATGATTGTTTGCACCAATACCAATAGATTGAAGTGAATCTACACTACCTATTGTTGCTTCAATTGCGTGTTTTACATCATCAGACATTTCAATGGCATTAGTAGCTATTAATTCAAAATAGTCTTCAATCTTTTTATCCGTATTTGAAGATAAAAATTTATTTGCATCGTTTAAAATAGTTTGAATGTTCTCGCTGTTCGTTTTATTACTGTCATTTGAAGACTCAATACTATCTCTTGCTTTTTGCGCAGCTTCTGGAATTTCTATGCCAAGATAATGTGCAAGTTTTTCGGGTGTAGTAGTACCCAAGGCACTTAATGTTCGGTCAAAAGCATTGATTTCGTTAACAATATCACCAGACGCCATTAAATCACGAGTAGCTTGGATTCTATTGGTTAAACCATCCAATTCCTCACGATCAGCATCCGTAAGGGTTTTCCCTTCTGTTTTTCCCTTAAGAACAAGCTCATTATACCTTTTAACAACATCACACAACTCTTCATAAGACTGGATTGTTTGGTTAATATTGTCGGACTCGCTGTCTTCTGGAAGTCTATAATAATCTGGTACAGAAGACAGTTCATCAGATATAACTGCTTTCTCAGCCTCGTCGCCAATTTTTTTCAAAAACCCAGAAATCTTTAAGATACTGTCATTTAAAATAGCATATGTAGTAGTGGTCTCGTCGGCAAATTCTAAATCAGTAGGATTCATTGCATCTTGGACGTTTTTAGTTATAACTACATCATACCCAGCTTCTTTTGCTTTTTGATTAATGTAAGCTTGAATCTCATCAGCATTCTTAATTTTTCCGTTTTTGTCTTTTTGAAACATTTGTTGTATTTCCGGAAACTGCTTGATGATTTCTGACATTTTATCAAATTGGTCAAAAGCGTAGCCATCTGCATCAACAATCAACGCATTCTTTGGAGTAATTGTGCCAACTAAGATGCCACTGCCATCTTCGCAACCATCTATATAAGATCTAGCATATTTTTTATCGGATGCCCAATATTCCGCTCCTCCATTGACGGAAAGCAATTCTCGTCTCGTTTTGTTATCTATTTCATCGTCTTCGGGAAGCTGCACCCCTCTATATATCTGATATGCTTTGGGTGTATTCTTCTTTGTTTTATTCTCTATTTTTGTCTTGGTAGGTTTTTCGTTTTCTACCTTAATTTCAACAGGAACTTCAATTTTATCTTTACCACCAAGAACATCATACACATCCAGCGTTTCTATCACACGTGGAATTACATTTACATCAACAGCACCACCTTCAGTTAAACCTATTGGCTGTTTGCCTGCGGCAACATTAAATATATTTTGCAACGATGTCTGTAATTGTGGTTCAATAGATTTTACCTGTTTATAAGTGAATTTGCCTATGGAAGCTAACTCTTTAGGCACATTTTTAAATTTCTCCTGATAGGATTCATATAATTTAATATACTCTACTAAGTTAGCATATCTTACTTCCCATTCATCCTTGTCGGAATAACTCTTTTGGAGTTTTTCTATCTGAGTATAAAGTGCTTCTTCTTGCTTTCTTGGTTTAGGAGAAAATCCTTCCTGAATCTTTTTTGCCTTAGTTTGGCTAATATTGCCCTTTTTATCTTTTAATCTACTAAGAGCTTGATCTATTTCGCCAAGATTTTTTACCCATCCATGAGTTTTTTTCTGACCATTTAGTGCTGATAAATCAATACCCTCTAGAGCCTTTTTAACGGCTTCTTGTAACCCTTCGCCATAAAACCGCCCAGCCATTTTGCCCATTTCTGTCCACATATCGACATTAGGCATCTGAATTAAGCTGTCAATATTAATCTGTTCCTTGCCAAGTAGCTTTAATGCTTCGTTGAAACTTTGACCAATAACAGACATTGTTTCCTTGCTCATTTTTTGAACTACAGCTCGTACCTTGCTTTCGAATTCAGGAGTATCAAAATCTATTTTAGTCTGCGATAAAAGCTCTTGTAACTCAGCAGCATCTTTCTTTGCCTGGGCTTTATCCAAGATTGCTTTTACAGACATATAAAATTCTTGTCTTTTACTTGCCATAAGTTTCACCTCACTTTCTTGTAAGTTTTAAAATTTGCTTACTCAATGAAAATCTTAAATTTTTATTAAAAGTATCATTATAACTATTTATATAGTTATTCATTATATTAAAAGGAACCACTACTCCTTGATATTTCTCCTCTTCGTAATTGCCCCCACCAATTTCACTGCTACCATCAGTTCGAGGATGAATACCAGCAAGATAATTGTCTATAATCCAGTTCGGGTCAGTGGGGCTGTATTGTTTTGAACCAGAATAAGTATTTTCTAACAGTGACCCGTTATATTCTATTCCCGCCTCGCAATCATAACCATCTGCCGTTTCTTTTACTGGATTAGAATATGGCACTAAACATTTCATCAAATTGTATGTGCGATTATAACTTAACGTATAATTTGCTGGTGGGTAATCATTATAATAATCAACTAAGCAAGAAATTGATTTAATATATATATCATCTCTTGCTTTATCAATGGCTTCTTGTGCAGCAACTCGAAGTGCTTTCTTATAATCTTTAAACAATTCATCAATAGCATTATCTAATGCTTTTTCATCTACGATTTGTGCCATATTGAATCAACTCCTCGAAAAATTATTTATTGTACGATTCTAAGAAACTATGTAGTTTTACCATATCTTCTTCTTTAAAATTGTCTCCTAGTATTTTTGCTATATCGACATTACCCATAGATTCTTTTAACGTAGTGGCAAAAACATCTAAACGCGCTAAAATACCATTTAAAAACTTACCGACAATAACATTAAAATTATTATCTTCAAGTGCCTGAGATACAAGCATATCAAGAACTACCTTGCATTCGTCGTAGTCTTTTTGGAACAACATCACAATTAGTTCTAGCAACCCTGCTTCGCAAAGAGTATCGTAATCACCAATTGGATTACCCTGAGTGATATCCAGCGAAGTATGTGCCACTAGCATGGCAATAACAAAACTGATATATTGACTAATAGGGTCAACTCGCTTTACTCCGTTTTCTTCAACAACACTTTTATTCACTACCATTTCAAGAATTTTGCATTTTTCCGTAAATGGAATATACTCTTTAATTTCTAACTTTTCTCTGATATAATCTTCTACCGCATGTTCATTTATTTTTGTGTTTTGAATATTATTTTTTTTAAAATCTTCAACAAATTGTTCAGCTGTAATCTTCATAAAAAAATCTCCTTTTCTCCATTTCAAATTCATTCATTGCCCCATAAAACTTCATCAGCTTTTACTTCAATCTTTGGCAACTCATAGCCGCTCCGAGCAATCAAAATGCTCTCTGCCTCATCATCTGTAACGTCCATATCATATTCCTGTTTAACAGCCTGCACCGCCTCCAATTTGAGCACTGTTCGCTTAATCTTATTAGACTGCTGTAACCCTACACGTTTTCTCCATATAGAAGGCACAGGATTCTCAAACTCAATATCATGCTGTGCTGCATATAACATTATTGCTCCAGCAATATTACTCAGCTTTTGTACGGTATCAACATTAGTTTTTAAAATACTTTTTTCCATAATAATCTTGTCTATGCCAAATCGATCTAGAAAAGTGCATATCTCACACATCATCTTCGGAATGCGCACGTCGGCATTGGATTCCTTATGCAAGTCAATTAATGTATGAGAAATGTATTCGCCATCTAAAAATATAGCAATGCCCGTTTTGTTCGTGCTTGCATCAATTCCACATATAACCATAGTTATTTTCTCCTATAATAGCAAAAAGAGGATAGCCGTTGCTATCCCCTCTTTCTTAGTCAAATTCAACAAACCCCTCTAAATAAAAAAGCTCTTCTGGCGACAAGCTAAAATCCTCGTTGCCCGTAAGAGATTCCTCGGAAAGCTTTATAATTTCATGTTCCCAATCAGCTTCAGAATTTTCAAATTCTACAAGTTCCCTAGAACATAAATTTGCTCTATTGACCCCATCTTGGTCATTGCCAAAATTTACCTTGCCATCTGGTTGAGGAACACCCTTATATTTTTCAATTATTTTCATTTCTTCTGTCTGAATATATTTTATAAACTCAATTATATCAAGCACCATTTTGTAAATTGCACGAGACTTTTTATTTTCTTTAATTGGAAGCCTCAATTGAGCTATACGTTGTAATGGTGCCTGAGCTCTAATGATATTAATGTATTTCATATTATTTTCTCCTTTTATTACCTATTTGTTATTTTATATAACTTGTGTTCTAACATACCAATATTCATTATGCCGAATATCCAATCTGGATTCTTTTGTACCAATAACCGTTTTTCTCGCCGTCAACGGGGTAAGCATTTGCTGTTGTTGACATAAAATACTTTCCGGTTGAACTGCCGCAGGAACTACTGTCTATAACTGAGTAGGTATACCCCTCGTTGTATGTGAAAGTACCATATGAATCTCCTTTGGCTACTGCCTCCCAAATAACATTGCTGTTCTCGTAATAAGTTATATAAGGATAATCTTCCCAATATGTATTCAGATAGTACAGCCCGGAGCTACCTTCAAATTTTTCTCCTGTGCCCTCAAAAATCCCATTGTCTTGATTGAACGTATAACTCGACCAAGCAATCATATTTGTTGTCGAATCTGATGTTTTGGTGTTGGTGTACCAGCCCAAATTATATTTATATGTGTAAACAACATTGTATTGCTGCCATACATAGGGCTTTTGCCAAACCACACCCCCGGATGAATTGACTATTTTATGCATTTCCTTACCTGTGGAATCAACCATCATCCTAATATTTGAAAAATCATAACTCATAAATTACTGACCCCCACTTTTTTGGTAGACGTGCTTCCGTCCGCATAAGTGATAGTCCATGTTTCATAAGTCGGTATGTCGGAGGCATTTATATTTATGCTTGTCCAAACCTTGTCAGTCGGAGCACTGAAGCTTTGCTGAGAAGCTGTCGGAGTAAAGGTGTTGCCGCTTGTGTCAATATTGATTTTAACAATTCCGTTTCCGCTATGCTTTCCCGCAGGAATTGTATAACTGGTTTTAGACGAACTCAATATTGTTTCATGGGCGGAATTGTTCGCCATTGTTCCCGTTACCTTAGAACCGTTCACATACGCCGTCTTTCCCGAGAGTATATCCCCCGCCGCAGCATTCGCGTCCGAGGTGTCAACCCCCTGCGATATCGCTTCTATTTTCGCGGGAACGTCCGAGAGGGTGTCCGCATTTGACGAACCCTTTGCCATCAGCTTTGTATTTATGTTCGAAAGAACTGTGGACAGCCTTGATGCAATGTTAGTAAGTGAATTCGCTACGCTCATCAGTTACCTCCTATCACGGCGTTTATCGACGCAATCGCTGTATCTATATCGCCTATCAGTCCATCAACGTATGCCTTTATGACTTTGTTCTGCACCGCATTTTCGGATGTGTCCGACATACTTCCGTCAGGTTCAAAACCAAAATTATGCCTCTGTATGCTAACTATATTTTCGTTCGAAATAGTAATGACTCCATAAATTCTGCTTGAGCTATCTATTACCCAATTGGAAAAAATAATACTTTCATAATCGTAGCTATATAACGGAAAAACATTTCCACTTGCTGGATCATATGCATATGGTAGTTTTCCGCTGTCAATTGCCGCCTTTATTTCAGTGAGGGTTTTATCCGGGGTTAGAATTGTTCCCGACCGTGTAATTGTTACCCTATAGTTTCCGGTTGTCTGAAGATTCACGGGAGAGGGATTATCATATTCCCCGTTGTTCGTCCATGACAGTATACCGTCCGCACTGACCGAAGGGATAAATACTGCTCCGCTATCACCCTTTGCCCCTTTAATATTTACAGCAGTTGGATTTACATAGCCTCCGTTATTCGACCATGACAAATCGCCATTTTCAGTTACTAATGGAGTAAAAACCGCACCAGCATCCCCCTTAGCTCCCTTGAGCTGCCCATGATTCGTCCACGTTAATTTTACACCATCATAAATATAAATATCATATGGGGCGGCAGTTCCAACAGCATACGCATCTCCGGGACTTGGAGAAGTAACACCTGCTTCTAGTAACACCAGAGTATCATACGTACCTTTAACACAAAATCCTTCGCCAGTATCGCCTTTAAGTTCTAATTTTTGTACCTCGGTCAAATCAGCAAATGTAAAAGGATCACCCTTATCGCCATCTTTAATAGTGAAAGAATGCTCTCCACTTGCATCAGTGATTTTTACCGTCGCAATGCTACCTGTTTTGGAAGTTTCTACTGTTGGAGATACACCATCATTTATAGTAAAAGTATGATTGCCGTCATCATCAGTAATAATAACTGTTGCAACACCACCAGACTTATTTGTATTAACTGTAGGGGACTTTCCATCATTTATTTGAAAAGAATGTTCCCCAAAATCATCAATAATAGTTATAGTTGCAACGCCATTTGCTTTTGATGTTGACACTGTAGGCGAAGTACCTGGCGTACCCTTATCTCCCCTTGGACCCTTATCTGCTATGTATGGTAAATCTGAAAATTTATTTAATCCATCGCCTATTTTTAATTGTATTTTTCCATCTGTTTGCAATTCAGCTATAAGCTCACCTGTGGGGACGACATATTGAGAAGCGTTCCATTCAGCGGTAGTAGCTGTTAATAATTGTATACTATATTTTTGTGCCATATAATCACTCCATTTCTGTAGGGATTTTGCCTAAGTTACATCATTTAAATAATCTCTTAGAGCATTTAAATAGCTTGCCTTAATTACGTCCCCAGAAGATACTGCATGACAAACATCCAAAATATTACTATTTATATTGTAAATAGCAGTAAGACATTCATTAAACATATCGGCAGTAAAATCTTCTCCACGATATGCTCTTGTAAAACTTTTAGTTGAGTAACCTTTGTATTCCCTAACCTCATTAATATTACTACAAAGATCATTCCACTCGGCAGCTGTTAATTTAAATGCCCTACCCTTTGTTTTCGCTGTGTCCCATTCAAAATAACTAGGTCTTTCCGTTCCGCTTCCACCAGAACTTTCTGTAGTAATATATTTTGTAACCGTATCGGTTGTACCAGTTTCATAATAAATTTCTACCGTAACTTTATATCTAGTTCCAGCACGTAAGTTATTGAACGTGACCCAACTTGAACTTGTGTCATTTGTGTCAAGAGACTCATTACTCCATTCATTTCCATCAAGATACCATGTCACAGATTTATATAAGGCCGATCCCATACTCGTTACTCTTGCTTGAAAAGAATCAGTTAATATATTTTTTGTTTCAATTGATGCCATATATAAATATCTCCTTTTTTATCCAAATACTGCTGTAGACGAAGCAGTAAGGCCTGTTACTGTAGCACTAGAAAAGTCAACCGTACCAGCAATAACAAGATTACCATCTGCCCAGTTTAATTGTGTGCAAAAGACTTTGCCCCATCTGTGATTTACACTCCCAAGATTATAATTGTTATCATCGGCAGGAACTAAACCCGCATCCGAACGACCCGCCGAATCTCCAACAGAAATATATTTACTTGTCGAATCTAAAGTAATAAAACTATATCTTTCAGACAGATATAATGAGCCAGCATTTGCTTTAAACCGTAACGCCCCATTGGAGGTCAGGTCAACGGCATAAGTGGCTGTATCTGCTCCTGTGATACTTATAATTCCCGCCTCTCTTTTCTTTGAGGTCAATAAGCGTATATCTCCACCTATGAGCCTTGTCGCCATAACAGTATCTGCTTGTATCTTGGCACCATCAATATATGTTGTACCTTCATAAGTCCATCCTGAAACTTGACTTACCGCATTCGTAGCGTTGTTATTTGCAGTTGTTGCTTTATCATATGCATCATCGGCCAAATCATAAGCCTGAGTGACTTTCGTAGGAACATCATTAATGCTATTCCAACTAATACTACTACCACTACCCATCGTAATATTGCCATTTACAGTAACATTGCCCAAAGTATCTACTGCAAAAGTAATAGTATTACCATTTTTTACTGTTATTCCTTTCAATTCGAGATAATCTGCACTAACCTTGTCGTCTGTAGTTAATACAGATTTACCATTAAATAGCAATTTTTTTGCATCTAATATACCAGCAACATTAACATTACCACTAGAATCAACTGTAAAATTATAGCTTCCACTAGAGTTTAATCCCACATTTATATTCCTTTTCAAATACAAATTGCCGTTAGCATCAATAGCAAAATTTTGGCTTGTTATGGCACCAGTAATTAAATCAAATGACGTACCATCATTAGAAAAAGTATTGCTATCAGTCCAACTATAATCCGTACTCTTAATAATACCAGTAACAATTCTTGAGCCATCAATTTCAGTACTTCCACCAGACTTTAAACTATTAATAGTAACATAGCCGTTTAAATTCACTTTATCAGCAGAAATTGTTGCTTGAGATTGTCCATTAATAGCTTCAACTACTACGCTACCTCTAACGCCATTGCTATCTACTATCATTCCAACGTTAGCCTGGTTGTCGAGCACAGTGCTTACAAGCCCAGCAGTGCTACTACTGTCATAGTCATAAACTTCATAGCCATAACAGCTACCCTGATTACCTAAAATCAACTTACCAAACTGTTGACTATTGATTAAGAAATATTCTCCATCAACATCTTCAGCTTGCCCACTAAAAGTAAAAGCTCCATTTAAGTACGTAGGTTTACTATCATATCTCTTAGTTCCTTCTGGAACAGTATATCCATACATATCAACAACACGATTTAATTTATTCTTATCCAACGAAGCTAAAAGCTGCACTTGTGCTTTACCCTCAAGAGCCAAGTTTCTCAACCCGGCAATAGTACTTTGTTTATCATCACCAAAGTAAGTAAGTGTATTGATATTGGCATATTCTTCAGTAATGTGAGCATCTGTGCCAGCAGTAGATAATTTGCCTATGGCATAAACTTCATATTGGTCTCCAACAACTTTACAATAATGAGTTTCGTCATTATCAAAGAAATAATAAATACCATCAGCATCTTCATTTCTTATATCAAAAACGAATTTCTTCAGTGCTACTGACCATTCAGGACGTACAGAATATTTGTCCCAAGTACCATATGGCTGTGGAACATTACTTGTTAACGGTTGCTCTAATTTATGATAAAGACCAGAAATCATTAAATCTAAAACTGCCTGAGTTGAATCAACTTGTGTCTTTAATGTACCAGAATTACCTGTACGATTATAAACTTCACCAACAATTCCTTCTTTGGAAATATTAAGTTCACCACTTGAACCATCAGAACCACTTACTAAAAGACCAATGTTGTTAACAGTTTGCTTATACTGAGAAAAATCTCCTTGCATATTACGTAGTTCTATGGAATAAGAGTTTGCCGTTTGACGCACTAAACTAATAGAATGAGAAAGTAGATTATCATTTACAGTAGCAATAGCAAACCATCTTCCACCATGCCATGCGTATAACGTGCCCTGTTTGTAAATCTTGCTTTTACCATCCTCAGTTTCTTGAGAACTTGTAACATCCTGAGTACAATACCATAACCTCGCTATGTTCTTCGTACCATCATAAGCAAAGTATTCCTTGCTTAATGAGACTATGCCATCTTGTTCCCATGCTGTGCCCGTCCATTTATAGCTATAAGTCTGACCATTTTCAACTACAAAATCATAAGTCTGCATACCAGTCGTTTCAAGTGAATTAAACGGAGGTGTGGGCAAACGCACTACATCATTACTCGATTCTCTCTCAGAAAGCGTACCCGCATCAAGGTCATTATCAATAGTATCAGTACCAACTCGCTCATCGGGAATTAGGTTCTCAGAGTGGTTTATCACAGGAACATACATAGTTCCTTTCGGAATAGACGTAACAGCATCATCATAAGACATACCATAAGAAGGAGAATACTGTCCTACATTGTAAGCTTCTATATCTAACACAATAGACTGAATATAGCCGCCGTTTTCATCAGCACCTTGCTGAATTGCCGCCATATAACTACCTGCAAGACCATATATTTCATACAAGGTTGTACCATCCCCAGCTGTTTTAATACAGCAATAAGTTGTGGCATCTTCGTCGGCTATATAATACGCACCGTTCTCATCTTTATCTTTAGCATCAAACTCATACTTACCGAGAGCAGGATTCCACGAAGGTTTATTTTTGTATCTCAATCCATCTGGAGAAAACGCAGGGGTTTCTGATACTGACAACAAAGTATGATAATAATAAGAAGTCATATAATTAATACTGGCACCGTTTGCATCAGCCTTTTCACTAATATTAGCTAATGATTCCTTTAACTCACCATCTTTATATTGAACCAATAAATCTATTGCCGCCTCATTTTCATCAATACGTTGATCAATAAAAGAAGTTGCCTGATTGCCTACAATATAAACTTCATATCCATCAGAAGTAATTTTGTAGTATTTAGTCTTATCTAGAATAGTATTACCATCAACATCTTTCTTAGTAGCATAGCAATAAATACCATTAGTATCATCTATTGTTTCATCACTAAACGCAAATTCCTGCTTATCTTCGTCCCAAAAAGGAGGTGTACTATACTTATGTTGCTCCACTGTCAGTTCAGGATTGCCCACAAAAGACTGATATCTCATAGAGAACTGTCCCGAAGCAACAGATGTAATTTTTGCACTATTGTCATCAGCTTGTTGCTTTATGCTAGTCATAGTGCCATTGATATTGTTAACTTCTGCTTCAATAGAGTCCGCTCTTTGTTCTACATTACTTATATTGCCTTCAGCGGTCGCTACCCTGGTGCTAATTTTATCAACCTCCTGGGAGATAGTTGACACATCTCCACGCAAATTAGCTACATCAGAATATATACCATCAGCTGTTTGCTTGATGGACGAAATCATACGACTCTTGTAATTACCATCTGTTGTAGCTATAGCAACCCATTGCCCATCTTCGCTCCAACGGTAGAGCGTTCCTGGAATAAGCGTTCTTGTATTGCCACTTTCGTCAATATACTCAACCTCTTGCCAGCAGAACCACAAATCCCCAACATTCGTTCCTTGTGAATAGGTAGTTGCTGTAGAAACTGACTCGCCCTTGACCCACATCATACTGGTCGCATCCCATTGGTACGCATACCCTCGTTCAAAAGAAAAATCAGTGGTTGTTACTGTAGGATTATCTGGATTATCTGGATTTTCAATAGTTTGTTTCATCGTTTCTGTGTGAGTAAAAGTAGCTATATACGTATCTCCGTTTTTCAAAAGAGATTTTGCCTCGTCATGAGAAAGCCCATAAGAAAGTGAATATTCACCAACAGAGTATTTGTCAGAGTGAACAACAAGGTGCTGTATTGCCGCTTCAGTTTCTTTTATTTGCTGACTAATAGATGTAATATCAGTGCCATATTCATTAACTGATTCTTGTAAGGAACCAAGTAACATATTGTTCTTTTCCGCAACATCAACAAATCCTTGTACACCAGTATTGCCATCACCATCATTGAAGCTAGAGATAATAGTCATTTTGTCCTTGAGGTCATTAATATCAGCCAATGATGCATTCACTCTATCTTTCGCCTCGTTTGCAGCAGCTAGAGCTTCATTTTTTGCACTATTGGCTTCGGTCACTGCCTGGTTCGCTTTCTCAGTAGCTTGGTTAGCAGCCTTTTGTGCCTCCTGAGCTGTAGCACCAACAGACTCAATGTTTTTAGTATTTTCTTGTATAAGATTTTTTAATTCATCATTATTATTTATAGCAATATTAATTCTATCAGTCGCATTATCAACTCTCGACTCAACTTCACCTAATCTTACAGTAATATTACCAAAGCTACCTTCGGCATCCATTAGGGTACCATAAATTTTATTAATCTTATCGTTCTGTGGTGTTACAGCAATTGTGAGATATCCATAGCTAGCATAACTACCAGTTGATATGACTTTATAACCACAGTTATTTTCAGATTTCGTTGCTACACCCAATTCATTAGGTACGATATAATCTCCTGTCGTAGCCGTTCCATCTGTACGCACACGCAAAACACCAGTAATACCCACTAGAGCATAAAGAGGATCGTCGCTTTTATCTGAAATGTCCTGACCACCAACAAAACCACTATGTATTACTGATACACCATACACGTCATCTTGATTAGTACAAATAGCAACGTTCTCTGTGCCACCAATAAGTTTCACAAAATAACCAGATCGATCTTCCCATTTTGGATTCTCATCGTCCCATTTACGGAATTCACCAAAACCATTTTCAGAAGAATAAACTCTTTTCAATGATTTAATTTCATCTAATTCTTCTTTTAAATTTGAAATGGCCGAAATTGGGTGTTGATTCGGCAATTCTCTACCATCTAGCAAAGAGTGATTTGTAGTTCCTTTTAAATCCTCGACGTTATTTCGAGGCATATACGGAAAAGCCTCATCCATTTCTATATCAATGATATTAGCATCTTCAATAGAAAAACTTGATGGAGTTGGTGCTTGCACCTCGACATCTTGTGACGCTTCGTCGATTTCAGTAGTAGTAGACTTTATTTCAGTTTCTATTTTTACAGGTTCTTCTTTTATTTGTATAATTTTATCTTCTCCCATAATATTACACCTCACTCAAGAACAGTCTCGTCCTTTACTGGATATACATTAATAGGCATTATACGACTCGCAAAAGCAAATCCTTCAATAGTTAATCCTCTAAATTGCACAAACGCTTTACTCTTTTCCGAAAAGGCTAACGTTTCTACTTGATTTAGAGTTACATTAATTCCTAGCTGATCCTGTTTACAATCTGTTAGTTGTTTTGTAATGGGCAAAGTACAATCTTCGGTACCATTGTTATCTGGCTGCCAAAAAGTAATATGAACAGTTTTAAGTTGCTCTAAGTCATATGGTGTTTTAAATTTAAATTGTTGACAAGCTCCTCGAATCACTATAACCACTCCTTTCTAAAAATATTAAATGCAGAATCCAAAAGCCACGCCTATTGGGAAGTCGGCACCGAAGCTAGAAAATGCTCCATTATTATATACACAGTGAAAATTATTAACACTTCCTATATCAGCAGAGCGTGTCCAATAATTTACATAAGATTCTCCTGTGGAATTATATTTTATACGTTTATTCTTACTAGTATATGCTGCATAAGTACTACCTTGCCGTCAACATACTGCTTAAGCTCCGCAATTTCCTTATCTAAATTTTGATATGGCAAATTGGGGAAGGTATTAACGCCATCCCCAATTTTTGTCTTAAAAGTCCCGTCTGCACATTCTTCAATTACAATCTCTCCGTCATATGGAACTATACCAGATGATTCCCATTGTTCGGCTGTACCACGTCTATGTTGTACAATTAACTTATTATTTGCCATCTTTGAAACCATCTCCTTTTATTCAATATTTTTGCTTTATAATAAAATAACTTCCAAAGGAATATCGACAGTCGGAACTTCTCCCAATGCCTTAATAGTAAGCTGATTAGTTCCCTGTCCTGCAATACGTAACATTGCACTTGCCGCTTGTCTACATTGCTCGTCAGTTGCTGTCTGAGCAACACCAGCAATACCATTTCTAGTTGGCGTGACACCATCTATAGTCAAAATTTGTTTATGTGCCTCTCCATCTTCTATCCATACAGTGGCAACCAAATTAGCTATAATCGATATAGCTAAATTTGCCTTGTCGTTCAACGCATTATTAATCACTTTGTTCTGTACTGGATTCGTAGAAGTGCCCGAAAGTTCATCATCTACTGATACATTAGTAGCCCCAGTCGCAATACCATCTAATTTAACTTTATCCGCAGAGCTCATTAGACCATTTTCGGTAGTAGTTACAACTGAAATATCTGTGTTATCCTGAGCGTCAGTTATCATATAGATTTGATTAGGGTCTTTTTCTGCTGCGTTAAATTGTGCTTGGGTCAATAAATTTATATTTAAAGAATTCACACGTGTAGTAGTAGGCATACATCGCACCTCTCTCCCTTAAATCACTGTTCGCCGAATAAACCGTAAAATAGCGTATAATCTCCTGCTTTAAGCCCAACCTTCGTAGACGAAAACCCAGCATAATATGTCAATATATAAACATCTCCATTACTATCTGCATAAATACGAGTATACGTTCCTGCTGTGCTACTATTTAACTTATAATTTGTACTAGTATTGGTCTGTACAGCCGCAGCAAGGCCAGATTTATACACGGTCATAAAATAACCACCTAGAAAAGCAGGAGAGTTTGCGCATGATGCTTGACATATAGTCATAGTATCATTAGCAGTAGTCTCTTTTCGAAGTAATGTCACAAATAAATTATCATTATTAATATTCTGTGCGATAAAAGTATTTCCAGTAATAACTTTCGTAGATGTTGTCTCCATTACATCTGTTGTAACAGTAAAAGTCACAGACCGCGGAGTGTTAACTACCGAAGAAGCAATGTTAACCTGTGCATTTGCATAATTGGTAACATCATAAGTGCCATTTTCTATAATGCTCATTGTTCCACTTGGAATGATGCCTGATGGTGGCACATCAATTATTATATCCCCTGTAAAATATTTGCCAGAAGTAAATATTGTTTGATTGGCAGTATATGTACCTCCAGCTATTGATTGAATACCACCTGTAACTTTAATCCCATTAACATATGCTGTTTTAGGAGATAATATATCATTTTCTGTAGCATTTGCATCGCTGGTATCAATCCCCGAACTAGTAGAGACTACTTTAAGTTGATTAATTGGCGTCGCTCCAACATATAACCCTGTCATAGTTACCACCTCACAATATTTACTACACTACCATCGTTATCATGCGTATGAGATATATCTGCTTTATTGGCCAACTTATTATCAATTTCATCTAGTTTTCCACTAAGTGACCGCTGAGTAGTTTTATAGCTCACTTCTGTCGTTGTACCAATCCAATATATTACATCTCCAAAAGTATGATAATCTGGATCATATCGTAGCCCAATTATACTTTCACTATTATTGTACTGTGCCTCTGTAATTTCTATATATAAAGGATTTGTTGACGGCTCATTTAAAGCACAGACGCTTTCGACAAGATAATTTTCATTAAGTTGTGCGTAATAATACATAAGCATTTCTTCCTTTATTGAATTTTTAATATACTGAACCTCCCACGACTAAAGTCACGAGTGTGCGTGTGCGATTTTAATCAATTTACTTTATTCAGCTACTTCACTCCACAATGATTCGGTTCCAGTTACACCGGGTTCCCAAACATTATTATCTACAAGAGAAATCCATACCTTATTATTATGTTTTACTTTATCATTCTTCTTATAAGGATTAGTGCTATCAGGTTGCACCCATTCGGGGATTACTTCGGGATTTGGAATAAGCACTTGTGCGAACAAAGAAGGAGATACATCAGGTTTCCAACTTTCTTGAGATGTATGAGCCTGCAAAACCTTATAGAGTACGCCATTATACTTTACCTTATCATCAACTACATAAGCCCTATCAATTTCCCATTCTGGGAAAAGTGTAGTTGCTTCAATGGCTGTAGCATCATCCAAAGAAGCTGTGGTCATTGCCATTTCAATAATCTCTCGGAGCCTAATAAGCTCTTCACGTGTATAATTACTAATATCAAAAGTTTCCATTATTTGTCACCTCCAATAACTATACCAAGTGCTTCAGTAAGCTCTGTGTTCTTTTGCTCTACAGCATTTAAGTTAGTTGTGAGCGTTGCATTCTGTTCAGCTAACGCATCTCTTTCTTCGTCGGTAGTTGTAATCTGTGCAAGAACAAGAGAGATTTTGCCAAGGGTAGTGTAACCTTCATAAGTAGTTAACTCTGTATCGTAATCATCATAAAGCGTAAATCCACCTGCCATAATAGCCTCAACTTGTGCGGCTGTAATCTCAGTCACAAAGTCGAGCCGAACGGCAGGGTAATTGTGAAAATTTCTCATCAGAGACTCACGCTCAATGTCTTTGATTTGAATCGTTTGATTGTTAGTTGTTTTAATATACATAATTATTTTCCTCCAATTTATTCCTTACTTGTTGAAAGAAGGGTGCCATAAACGGTATATAACATACGACCTGATTTAGATGTAATTTTGTACCAATGTTTACCATCTCCCGTATACGGATAGTCTGAGGATGGGAGATCCCCTACACGTAGTACAGCAGACTGAGACTCATTACCAAAAATTGTCCCATCTTCAAGGACTCCTAATGTTGAATAACATAGAGCCTTATCACTGGCACCCACTTGAGACATTATTTTTGTTGTCGAAGTTGTCTTTACAACCTTATACTCCGAAATAATCTTTTGGGTGTAGAACCTATCATATACGTACCAATAGTTTCCCGATGCACCGTTGTCGGGATATTCGGAGCGCGAAGTCGCCGTTACCTCTCCGATGTATGAACCCTTAGACTGGGACAGCGTTATGGCGTTCGCGGAGGTTGACGATGTAGCCTTGTACCATCCGTCAGGCGCATTCCCGTAATACGACGGATTACCGTCAAAGTACGGATATTCGCGCCACAGACCGTTCACATATTCATTTCTCTCCGTTTTGACGTCCTGATAGCTGTCCTGACCGTATATGCTGCCGCTTATTATTGTAATGTCCTTGTATATGTATCCGATCTCGCCCACGTTGTCCATGGTATACGAGCTGCCCTCGGTGATGGTACTGTTGAGATTGTATTTATTCCACACATACATATCGTAATCATATTCATAACCGTTCATATATATCAATCTAGCCTTGTTGTTTTCGTCTCCAATATAAGCCTTCTTAATCTTGTGAGCCTTGCCGTCCCCCCCCCTATAAAGAGGGATTTTATTTTTTTGGCTTTATTAGCATCTCCTACATATAAACCCTTACTCATATTAAACATCTCCTTAGCTTGTTGTTAATGGAACCACGGTTGCTTTAGTTGGTTCTGCCGAGATTATCCTGTACCACTTGCTGTTATAGTAGATGTACGGATAACTCGACTTGTACGTGCTGTAGTTGTACCGCCATGTGTTTGTGTACGCAGATCCGTTGCCCGTGATGTTTCCGTTTTCGTCAACCCACACGGACGGATAACCGCTCGGGCGTTGTGATGACATACCCGACAGCGTTGTCTGCGTACCCTCATTGAGCTTGTACTCCGACTCGACCGTCGTGTAGCTTATGCGGTCATACACGTACCAATATGAGCCGGAGTAGTTGTTGTCGGGATATTCATCGCGCGACGTTGCCGTGACCTCGCCGATGTACGAGCCGCGTGAATAAGTCGATGATACAGTGAGCAGTTTTATGTCTATGTTGTCAACGTTTGTGCCGTTTGCGCTGTCTACGCGATATGTCCTGTCGGTACTATCCCATACATGACCATAGAGATAAGGATAATCCTTCCAGATGTCGTTCTCAAAATATAGGTTCATAGACACATAATCGCTACCGTATTGATTTTCGAGTTGTATGATGCCGTTACTGTCTATATACATACTTTTCCATGCGGTAAATGTACCCAAATTAAAGCCGCCCGTGCTTTCTTCGTTTAGTGTGTGGGTAGAGTTTAATTTGTATTTCTTCCACACATACCCATTCAGTTTTTGATATGAATACCCACTAATATAGATTAATCGTGACTTATTATTCTCATCGCCTATATATGCTCTCTTTATCTTGTGAGCTACATTATTTATACCTATATAAAGTTTTTTAGACTTGTGTGCTTTATTCGAATTTCCGATATATATTCCCTTACTCATAGACGCAATATATAACCCCCGTCGCAAGAGTAGAAGATCCTGCCGTCATGTCTGCCGTTCCAGCATATATATTACGAACTGCCTGCGTACCAACTGCTGGATTTGCAGCTGTGAGTTGACCACTCATAGTGCCACCAGATTTCTGTAAATATTCTGTGCTAGCCACATCACCGAGCTTTGCGGCATTCGTGGCGTAAGCAACATTATCTACAGTAATTGCTCCATTATCGTCAGGAGTAATAGCACCAGTAGCCTGAATAACTTGTTTCACCGCACTGTTTGCAAGATCATAAGCTGCTTTAACGGCAGAAGACGTTGCCGCTGTTGCTGTAGATGTTGAACTTGTAGAAGATGATAATTTAGTCATGCCGTAATAGGTTGTTGTGGCAATAGTGCTGTCGAGCATTCTATATACGGTACCATCATATACAAAGCCCACTATTGATTTAGGAGCAATTTGGTTTGCTGTCAGGGCATTTGTTGCGGACGTCTGAATAGCTACTGCACCAGTGTTATCGACATTTAGGGTAGTAGACGTAGAAGTAACCGCTGTGTTAAATTGCACATAAACGATTGAGCCTGCTTCGAGTATAAAATCGCCCGTATTTGTGGTTACAACTTTTTGTGCCACTGATGCTGCTGTAATGCAAGTTCCAAACCATGTTTTGGTTCTAGAGTCTATTTCATCCAATTTCTGTTTATCGGTAGCCGCCATCAGACCATTTTTCGAAGTAGTTACTGTGCCAATAAGAGTATCATAATTGCTATTCGTTACTATATTAGTGGGATCAAGCTCTACCTGATTTCCATCTTGGAGATAACGAAGCTTATCAGCATATTTTGAAGAAATTTTTGAGCGAACTAACGCTCCGTCTGTATTTGTATAATCTATATAAAAATTTCCCGTATCAGTGCAGAAATAACAATAACCATCCGTTAAAGTTGAAGGAAGATTAGTTTCTGTGCCACGACATTGTTTAAATAAAGCCATAATTCATTCATCCTTTCTAAAGATAAATATGATAAAAAATAAGGGAGACAGAATAGTTTCCATCTCCCTTACGGTTTAAAAACTACTCAATTATCAAAATTCAACCCAATTAATCTCAAGGTTGATGCTCTTATTATCGACAGAGCCAACAGTAAGAGACTGGCTATTAATTGTTTCAATTACGTTGACTTGAGCCCCAGTCGCAATACCGTCAAGCTTCGTCTTATCAGCAGTGGACATAAGACCATGTATACTCTGAGTTGCATCAACATAAGTTGTGTCCTTCGCAGAGATAACAATCTTATCATTTTCTGCGTCAGGAGTTATAGTTATATTGTCGCCACTTGCAAGTTCAAGTGTATCAATTGCTTTGTCAGCCTCAACAGAAGCCGCACCAATCTTGATAATACCGAATGCATTCTGGTTTACATACTCATCATGAGTGTGTCCAACGTCAGACTTATTATCAAGGGCAGCCTTAACTGCTTTGTTCTGAATTGCATTTATACTAGAATTGCTAAGTTCGGTATCAACAATAACCTTAGTAGCGCCATCAGCGATACCATCAAGCTTAGTCTTATCAGCACCAGACATCAAACCAGATGTGGAAGTTGTTGCATCTTCGTAAATTGTATCTGTTGCATCAAGCACACCATTAGTTATAGTAAGGTTCTTGCCAACCTTAATACCACCAAGCTGTGTTGTACTAGCTTCAGGAAGCACGTATGCGTTCGCACCAGACTCAATACCATTAAGCTTCTCGACCATAGCAGTAGACATGAAACCATCTGCTTCTGTAGTGGCATTATCGTGACGGTGATTACCAGCAGCAGCTGTAGAATCAGTTGTACCGATAGCAAGAGACTTAGAGATTTCAACATAAGCTGTGCCACCCCATCTATATGTGAGGTTATCATCAAGCGTTACATAAATCTTACCTGTTTCACCAGTTTCAGGAAGTGCATCATAATTTGCAACTTCAATAACATCATCAACATAGCTAGGAAGCTGTGTAGCAGGAACCTGACCGTTTTCATCAAGAGTAGCAACACCGTTAGCTACGCCCTTCTGAGAATTAGGAATGTAATCGTGAGTATGGTCAGAATCTGACTTACCATCGAGAGCAGCTTTTACAGCCTTATTTTGAATAGCGTTTTCACTTGTGGAATTAAGCTCGGCATCAACAAGAACTCTAGTAGCATTAGCTGCAATACCATCGAGTTTTTCCTTGTCACCTGCGCTCATAAGACCTTCCTTGGTAGTGGTAACAATACCATATTCTGTGTTCTTCGAAGAAATAGTACCATCCTCGGCAATAGTGATATTTTCACCCTGCTTTACACCACCAAGTACATCAGTCGTAGCAACAGGAAGCTCATACTTATTGGCATTAAGAGCAATGCCGTCAAGCTTTGCTTTGTCTGGAGCAGACATTAAACCAGAATCGGTATATGTTGCTTCAACTAGGTCTACAGCCTCAGTCTCGGCAATCGTACCATTATTAACAGTTTTTATCTTAATAAACTGACCTTCAGCTACAGAGGATGGTTTAGAAATTGCATCCAACATAGGAGTGTATTTGTTTATATAATGTATGTTGTTAGACTCAGAGGCAGTTGCATCTATGTATATAAACTGCCCATCGTCACTAACTAAAGTAAATCCTGTATATGTGTTGCCCTTATTATCACTAAAAATTTTTTCTTGAATATATCCAATAAACTCTCTATTTAACGCATATACACAAAACCTATCGTGATTGGGTACTTCTGCTGCCCGATAACGGGTTAAGAGCTCGTTATATTGGCCTTCAGTTAAATAGAACCTACCCCTATCATTCGGTGCATTATAGTGAGTAGGAGCCAATTCAGTCTCTGCAAACCGTGCGGCAATTACTTTATTTTGTACAGGATTTGTAGAATCTGCTTTAATAGCATCATCTACAATTGTCTTATTAGCACCGGATTCAATGCCTGTGAGTTTTGTATGCTCTGCGCCAGACATTAAACCAGCCTTACTGTCCGTAGCAGTGCCAATAACAGTGAGGTAGTTGTCCTTGGTGATAATATCAGCAGGATTTACATCAATTGACTGACCGTCCTTCATGTAACGAAGCTTGTCAGCATAACCTGCAGCAATTTTGGAACGATGAAGCTCACCGTCTGTGCCAATATAATCTATATAATAATTACTAGTATCTTTACAAAAATAAATACAACCGTCTGTATAAGTAGAGGGAATGTTCGCTTCCACCCCTCGTAAAACCTTAAACATAGCCATAGAATTATCCTCCAAAATTAATTATTTTTTATAATAAGATCGGTAGGGAGGACAATCTCCCTACCATAATCTAATCAGTTATAAATTAACCTTCTCCGAAAGTGCCCCAGTTAAGACTAATATCAACACTACGATTTTCACCAGTAACAACTGTAATAGTATTAGAAGTGGAAGTAATACTTTCAATTTTATTCTTTTCTGCGGCATTCCACTGTGTTCTTTCGTCAGCAGTGATGTGAACTGTCGTATCACCAGTATGTGCTTCAAGATCCGCTTGAGCAGCATGACCTGCACCAGCAATAGCTTCAGTTACTTCTGTCTTAGTAGCATAGGTTGTACCATCAGCCGTTGACTTAGCAGCAATAGCATCATCTACATATGCCTTTACAGTCTTTTCACCAACTTCACCAATTTTAGTAGCAACAGCTTCATCAGCCTCTGTCTTGGTGTAAGCATCAGTAATACCATAACCAGCAAGATCAGTTGCCTTATCGGCCTTACCATCTACAACAGCCTCAAGTGCCTTAAGACCAGCATCGGTTGCCTTTAAATTGAGGGCATCCTGAAGACCTGTAACATCATCAATAATATGAGTGTGTTTTTTAAGGGCGTACTTGTCCTCGTCGCCCTCACCCTTAAGAGCTGCGGCAATCTGCTCTGCAACCGTAGTAGTTCCAACCTTGGTTTCGAGAGCGTCAATATCCTGCTCGGCAGTAGTTACTCTGCCAGCAAGTGTAGTAAGATCAGAAGCAAGGGCATACTTATCAGTTTCACCGGACTTGAGCGCGGCATCAATTGCATTAGCAATCTGAGTAGCTACGGCTTCACTACCAACACGTTCCTTAAGGGAAGCAATGTCAGTCTTATTTGTATTAATCTGGCTGTTCATTGTAGCCGCGTCAGTTGTATGAGTGCCAATCCAATCAGCAATTTCCTTCAATGTATCAAAGCTTGCATCAGCACCAGCAACAATCTGAGCAATCTGATAAGCTACAGAACCTTCAGTGGTAGAATTAGCATTAAGTGTTTCGATAGCAGCTTTGTTATCAGCAACCTGTTTTACAAGACCCTTTGTGCTATCACCAACAGTTTCCTGAAGAGCTGCTACAGCAGTCTGAAGACCTTCAACTGTAGTTGTAGAAGGAACTATCCACGCCAGACCATCGGCTGTTTTTACAAGCTGTGCGCCTTCAGCAGCATCAGCATAACCCTTAATACTAAGAGTATTATCTTCATTCTTAATTATTGTGGTATCGTCACCAAGTGTTACTGTACCAACACGAGCGAGATCACCAGCTTCGTTCTGGATGCAATATACAGTAGCAGCATTAGCTGTACCGTCAACAACATCAAGAACAGTAAGTACCTGACCTACATACGCAACAGGGTCAGTTTTTGCATAATTCTGAGCAGCTGCAAGGCTAGCCCAAACAGAAGAATTGTCAAGAGGGTTAGGATTACCACGTCTGAAATTCAGAGGGAAACCAAGACCGTCCGCACTAGTGTATGCATTTAAATTAAATTTTGCCATAATCTATTTCCTCCCTATATTCATTACGCTAAAGTAATCTTATGAACTTCACCAGCATCAATTGCGGCAGGCTCATATACCCACACGTCATAATCAACGGCTGTAGCACCACCAACACCTTCAACCTGAACGGCTGCAGCAGTCTTTACATAAGAGTCTGTTACAGGAGTATTCATAGCAGATGTAAGAATAACTTCTTTTACACCCGCGCGAGTAGAGTTAGAAGGAATTGCAACAACAATTCTCTTTGCATTAGCGTTACCATTCAGAGTAAAAGTCTTGCTTGCAGTATAAGCACCACCATTAGTAAGTCCACGAATAATCGTAGAAGTCAGAGGGGCGTCAGCGGTAGATGTATTAACTACGCCATAGAAAAAGCTACGATAGCCTGTTACTGCACTAGATGTTTTAGAAATAGTAGCACCCTTAATCTGCTTTACAGGGTTCGAGTCGCTACCAAGATTGTCCTTAGCGATAGCACCATCACCGTAAGTAGCAGATGCTGTAATCTTATAATTAGTATCATCAGCGACTACAAAAGAATCAAATGAGCCAGAAGCTGTATCTTTGGTCGTTGTTCCGTCTGTAACGCTCCAAGAAGAAGCTGTTACTCCTGTTGCGGGGCCATAGGTATAGCTACCAGCACTGAGAGAAGCGGAGTATGTAGGAGCTACAGTTGTACCAACTTCATACGCCTTTGCCTGAGAGAATGTAAGAGTGATTGCAGGATTTGTAGGATCAGCAGGCTGAAGTCTCTTAGAGAAAATTTCAGTAAGAGCATCTGCAACAGACTTGCCAGCGGTAGCAAATTTAGCTGTACCAGTTTGAGTCTTACTAAGATTACCAACCTGAGTATAGTTACCTGCCATTGTAATGTCATCCTTAAGGATAACAGTAGAGGCATCTACATTTCCGTCACAAGCAATCCAGCCATCTTCTGCGTCATAATGATATGCAGATTTGATACCAGAAGCATTAGTAGCAATCAGTACGTCACCAGCCTTACCAGTGATACCATTAGTAAGCTCAGTGATGTCAGTGCTATCAGAAGTTACCTGATACACTTCGGGCTTTGCAGCTTCTACAGAACCAGAAATTGCATCGAGCTGTGCCTTTGTTGCAAAAGTTTCACCCTTTGTAAGAGTAAGCTTACGAGTTGCAGAATCGTAAGAAGCTACCGTAACAGCATTACCTTCACCAACTACTTCGGTGGAAGTCATCCCTCGATCAGGATTTATCTGGTTCCACTGTTCTCCGTCATAATATGCAAATACATTCTCTGCTACCGCATATGCAAACATATTGTAGTCAGCTGACGTAGGAAGAGCTGCTATATTATCATAAATTTGTACGCATTCACTAACTGGCACTAGCTTTTCGCCAACACCAATAAGCATTTTACCAGTATCTGTCGCAAAATAAATAGTACCATCAGTAGCAACGGACGGTAAGGCCGCCTGTAACCCTCTTAAAAATTTAAGATTAGCCATATCAATTATCTCCTTGTTATAAGATTTATATAATATAATTTATTATTTTGGTATACCTTCAAGTACGAACACCATATTCGCACAAACCAGCTTGTGCCCCTTGTTTTAAATAATTTCCTATTGTTGACGCAGAGCATCCCATCATAGTACCTATTGTCTTTAAAGTATATGGACCAGAATTCCAAATATCACACGCCTGTTTAACCCAGCTCGAAACCGCAGATTTATCGCACAAATCCCAATTTATATCTTTTTCAACAAAATCCAAAATTAATGGTAATCGACTATGCATAATAGAATTTTTAATATACTGCTTGTCAGATTCTCTACAATCTAAAACAATATATCTATCTCGTGATATTCCACATTGAATTGCGATATCCATTTTAAGCTCATCATTCTTTTGCTCCTCCACTAAATTTCTACCTTTTTTAGAATTACAAAAATGAGTCTCTTCAAAATGTTGAATACCATGCGTTTCAATAATTATAGGTTCTGTCATGTCGAGATAAAAATCATACTGTTTTAAATTTTCTTGGTTTTTAGGCAACAATCTCTTTTGTCTTTATACACTAAAACAACGTGTGTTTTTTATTTGATTAAGCATACAATGAACAAATTTTTCTGGATAGCTAATTCCGTCTCCACATTGAGGGCACGAGAAAGGACGACTAAAAATATCATCTATATATCCTTGCTTAATATAACCACAAATAGGGCATTTAAAAGAAACCCGCGCCCCAGCACGTATACTATATTTTAATGCATTTTGAGGATTTTCAAAATATTGTACTAACTCTGGATGAGTATCCTGGATACTATTAATCCCAGGAATAATTTTCAAATTCGCACATACAGAGCATCTATGCCCCACAACAAATTTGTACGGACAAATTTGATAGTCTGGATGTAATGGATTTACGCACTTAATCCAGACTTTATGACCCGAAGTCTTACTTGCAATATCAAATGGACTAATAATATTTTTATCAGACCAATATGTCCCAAGACTATCGTCTCCTAAATTATCAATCATCCATTGCCCAAAAGAATGACATTGTTTGCAATATATTGGGCCACGTTTGCTTTGAATTACGCTACAAAGAGTTTTTTGTTGGCTAGTATGGATTCCTCTTGGACACTTAAAATAATATCGTTCCTTGCTCTTATACGCCACATCCTCTGGACTACAATGATTCAATTCGTAGTCCCAACTATTGAGCCAATCCTGATGTTTATGATCAATACACCAATTTTTAAAATTATATTTGTTTTCCATAATATTGTTCTCCGTTATAAAAAATACAATAAATTATTTATTAATCCACTTTGTTAATACTCTTATAAAATCTTCATCTAATCTGTTGTAAACCCAGAATGATTTCTTTGTCCTAGAATTTAGTCCTGTCAGAATATATCTAATATTATTCTCAGTACACTTGTTTCTAAAATTTATATCATAAGTCACATAAATGGGATTCTGCTGTTTATTATTCATTTCTTTTTTTTCCTCATAATCTAAAAATTTTACCATTGATAAACTGGTAAGGTGGCAACCTTACCATTTATAATTATCTTCGCTTTGTTTTCGTCAGTTATAACTAAATCTCTAGTTGTGTAACCAAAATAACCAACCTGTTCACTAGCTAAAGTATTATTCTTGAGAATAACTGTCATATTCTTAAGGCTAGTAGTTTCTTTATTATAAGGCTGAACAGTAAGCAAGCCCTGGTCTTCGGCACCGTAAGCAGGATTATCCGCAAGAACCACATTGTCTCTCATATTAATTGTGCATTTCGGTTCTCCCTTGGGTCCAAGTCTAATTGTGCCTGCGCTCGTCTCGAAAACATTATCGTCAATATTAATGGTGGCATTCTCCACGCATCCGTAAACATTTATAGTATTGTGATAGCAGTAATCATCAACAAAATAATTATGAGAAACAGACGAACCATTTTTAAGTTTTGCCGTAGGTTCAATCAAATTGTACATTTTCTTACCATTGGAAGTAGGATTACTACCAAAGAAACAATGTTCAACCACAAGTTTAACTGGGATATCATTGAAGATATGCAACCAGAAATTTTTTGCTGCACCAGTCACATTCATATTATAAACACGACAATTTCTTATAATAACTTCATCTGCATTCTTTACTTCAACATAACCATTGCCAGTAAAATCAAGACCATCAAGAACAACACTAGACTGATCGCCATTAATTGTTAATTTTTCAGTTATTTTTGTAGCCATATTATTCAACCTCCTGGTTATGATTTTGTGCGATACCCTTATTAACACCATTTACTGTTGCTGATTTAGTCATACTAACAGGGGCATTCACAGTACCTTCATTAAGTGTTATTTCCGCATCTGCACTAGCGTTAGAAATTAAACTAGCAGCATTTACACTATTTGTATCTACAGAAACCTCTTCAGATAATGTACCCCAACTAAATGTGTCAGCCATGCCATCCAATATTTCATTGAGCTTCTGTCCATTATGCGTAATCTTGTCCGAAGCTAATTCAGTAATAGACAACACACCATTTTCATCAACAGCAAACTGAGAAGCGTCAGGGGTTCCTACGGTTGCTTCAACATCCTGTTTAATTTCTGCTTTAACTGCTTCAATTTCTTCCTTAGTAATATAGGTGCTAGGAATGGTCTGAAGTGTCTTAAAATCTTCAGCGGAAATTGCACCAGGTGTAGTCTCTGTTGCTAACGCCATAGAAATTACATTAGCATCACTAATCTGAATACCATTTCCAGCAGTATAAGCTTGTGTTGATACTAGTTCCTTTAATGGTACATATTTATGAGACTGTTCAGCGTCATTAAACAAGAAATCAAAATATTTTTCACCAACGACCGCTCCCGTATAAGGATTGTCAGCTTCGGTTACAGTGTTGATTGTTGCACTCTGAAGGAATTTATCTTTAGGAATGTCAATTGTGCCGCAATATGATACTACATCGCCTACAGTTTTCTTCAGTTTATAAGTAGCAGAATAGCCATCTGTTGCAACTTCTTGCTTTTCAATTTCATAAGAAGGTGTAGGCTGTGCTACAGCATACAAACCGTCAGATTCAACAGTGATCAGATTGCCTTCTTTTTTGGAAATACCTACAGCAATTTTCTTTGTGCCATCTGTTTCGTCTGTAATAACAATGCTAGAATCTATAGGGAACAAACCTACTGCAGAACCTGCTACGAGGGCATCAAGTTTTGCTTTATCAGCAGCAGATAATAAACCCGCAACAGAAGTTGTAGCTTCCGCACCAGTGCCGAACAAAGTATTTCCCTTATAAAAATTGCCAGTATCGACACAGAAGTATAGTGCATACTCGTTCTTTTTTACCAATTGGTCATACTTTGCTTGAGTAGCTATCAAAAAACGAACATTTTGGGCCATGTCATCCACGTCTCCTTTCAAAAAAATATTTATATAAAACGGATATTATACCGTCTTATTCCAAATTCTCCCATATGTAATCTGATTCTTCTTCCTCTCCTAAAATACCCCATTCATCAAATGAATTAAGATCAACTGGTTCAGGATTCGGAAGATCTTTGTCATTGGTCCATGTTAGAATTTTATCATCAGAAATATGAGGTATAAATGTTGCCCCAGATGCACCAGCAATATGACCTAAATCAATTACACGTCCATCAAGCAACGTAATAGTAATATTGTCGTTTTCATCAACATCAAAACTCTTAATACCGCAATTACACATTTCTATCTTATCTCCAATAGGCTTTCCATTTGCTGAAAGCTGAATAGTATTATCTTCTTCGTTACGAATAATATTATCTGCCTTAGATGCTTCAAGTTTATCTGTGGCATTTTGCATTCTTTCAATAAGTTCCTCATAAAGCTCAAGAGAGAAATTCGGCATTATATCTGGGTCAATACCACTATTAATAACGGGTACTTTTACTTGATTGGTTGTTATGCCCCCACCAAAAACAGAGAGCTGAAAACCGGGACTACGGATAACCTCCTTGGGAACATAGCATTGGTTATCTTCATCTAATACGGCTTGCCTATTATAGCCCTTCCAGTTAAAATTAATTGTTTTAATATCTACATCCGCCCAGTCTGACGTTACAAAAGTTGCTTGAATTTTCAAATAACCATAAGAATTTGAAGCCACAACGGGGAGGTTATACAAAGAGAGTCTTTGATTACGAACTAAAACTTTAATTATAGGCATTTTTTCACCTTCTTTCTGTGAAAAATAATTTTATTTTTAGAGCAAGTGCTGATCCCACAATTCCTTTGCTCGTGCAGTTTCGGGGCAACGTTTCCATACAAAAATTAGTGCATCTGGTCGTTTCTCCGAGCTGTATATAATATCTAAAAAAAATTCGGTTCCTAGATATTGCAAATAGCGTTGGCATTGGATGGGATTGCTAAAATATAATGCCGTACTTGGTTCGTATTTTTTATGTGTTATTTCGCTAGTAATCATTTCTTGTATTTTTCTCCTTTGACATAATAAAAGCAAGTATGCCTGTACACCGCATACTTGCAAAAAAATAAGGATATAGATTTTACTCAATTTCAGGAGTAGCTTCTATATCCTTATCAGATACGCACCCTTCGGTACTAAAACTACTCGTGTCATCCTGATAAACAGGATACTCTTTTTTATTTTTAAATTTTGATTTTTGCTTTATTGGCTCTATCTCAGCAAGAACTTTATTGTAATAAACTTTAATTTCTGGCTGAAGCTTCATAGAATCAATATCATAAGGTTTCAATGCCTCAATAGTTTCTCCAGCTGTCAATATATGTCCTGCATGACGCTGTAAAATAGTTGATATATTGCTACAACTATCACTACAAAACCCTCTTGCTTTTGCAGAAAAACGATTGAGATGACATGATGGACAAAAATCAAATTCTGTAGAACAAATCTTACATTGCTGTTTCAAATTTATTCACCGCCCTTGATATAAAATAATGACCATTCAGCATTATCAAGTATTTATTTAGGTTGTGTTTGATAATATTTCATAGAACTTATTGTCTAAAAGTGTTCGATAGGATTTATTATTTTCCGTCCAATAAGGAATAATTAAATATTCATATCCATTATCTAATGCATGTTTTTGTTTTAAATTATCCCGATATTGTTGATTTTTCAGCACTTCTTCTGACGTAGTATTCAATTGTTTAGCTCTTTTGTTATTATAACCACAATCAGCTACATAGTGTTGCATACCATGGACTTCAACAATAAGTCGTTTACGGTTAGGGATAATTACTTCATTATCATAGCGTAGCCAAGAGTTGGTCTGTGGATTTCTTAATTTAATAGAACAATCATATTCGTGCAATATAAGATAGTTGTATTTATTTTGAATATATGATACAACCAAATTTTGCAGCACACTATTTTTTGCCTCCATCGCACATCGTGGACAATGATATTTTGTTTTAAACACATTAGGCAATAAAGTTAAATGGCTTTGGTGACTTTTATTCTTTAAACACTTTATATATACATATATATTACTTTGTGGTGCAATTTGCCACGGATTTACAGAGTTGTTTTCGTAATCCCATATTTTATCAATGTACCCATCACCAAATTTTTGATTGCAATATGCCGCAAAAGAATCTAATGGATGAATTCGCTTGTGGCTACAAAAAGGACACTCTCTGCCTCTGAAAAAATCTTTTGCCGTTGTATCATAACTATTATGATATGTTTTTTTTTGACATTTAATATATATTGTCTCTTTTGACCCATACGAAATAGCCCAAGGATTTATAATGTTTTTATCATAATCCCAATATTGATCTAAGGCATCGTCTCCATATGTATCAATTAAATGTTGTGCAAACGAATTACATTTAGGACACAAACACCTTGTCCTTATACATCTTGTTAAATTAGCGATTTTAAACGAAGTGCTTTCGTGCCTGTTATTAGGGCATGTAAAATAATAATGATTTTGCGATACACTAGAAACCTGAGTAGGTTGTATTAAATTTTTATCACTATCCCACAAATCTAAAAAATATTCTTGATGATTTTTTATACACCAATCATAGAAAGATATTCCATTTTTAGTAATTTTTCCATCAATCAAACAGCCACAACCCATTGTTTTTCTAGTACGTATATCATGAATTCCTAACAATTTAATTTTTCCACAAAACATACATTCACATGGGTATCTATAAATAGTACCTCTCTTGCCACTACGTTCAGGTTCTCCAATAATTTTTAGCCCATTGATAATTTGACCTATTTCTTCCATAAAATACTACCTCATATCTTTATCCAATGCCCAAATGAACAAAACGAGAAGAAGGCGGTTTTACCTCACCGCCTTCTTGTCAATAAAAGTAATTACTTCCTATTTATCTCGCATTGTGTATTGCTATATACCGTTTCATTAGCATACAATAATTGTATAAAGACCCTCTTCACCACAATATTCTCTCATGAAGTTAATAGTAAAGTCATGAGTAGCATCGGGTGTACCAAGGTTAAGATCTCCGTCCAAAGATAGCTTACTGTATGGTGAAATTATGAAAAAGTAACAAAGGGCATGAGAACATACATCTCTACCAATACCTTCTACAACACAACGACCAGGAATAGCATCTGCATCAGTAAAGTTAGTAAACTTCTGTGCATTAGCCTCTGTATATGTATAAGGAACAAATACATTGACCGCCTTGTCTGTTGCAGGTGCAGTTGTAAATGTAAGCTTGCCGTCAGCATAAGTTACTGTCTTACCTACTCCAATTTCAAGCTTTTCGCCAAGAGAACCATCGTCGTTACAAATATAAACTACTTCAGGTTCGCCACCAGTCTTAGGTGTCTTAGAAAGAGTAAGCTCTGTTGCGTCCTTTTCCATCTTAAGAACATCATGGAAGTCAATGTCTACTTCACCAGTAGTAACTTTTGTACCAGCCTGAGCTGCTGCAAGAGGCATGTCAAACAGTGCGTTAGAGCCACTAGCTTCTGCTGCCTTGGATCTAAGGTATCTTTCAATAACAACACCTTCACCATCAGTAGCTTCAACTGCCTCACTAGAATTAGAAATTGTAAAGTCAGTAACGTCCTTGATTGTCCAAAGAATATCACCCTTCTTTACTTCAACACCGTGGTTTTCAGATGCAGGCATATCTGCTGCTGCATACTGTGTAATTCTACGAATTTTATCACACTTATCTTACTAATGAAATTCGTTAATTTTCATCAGTCTTGTCGGCATAAAGCCAAACAAGATTTCTCACACTTTCGTATGAGGCGAGACTATATCATTCACCATGCTGTATATTACAGTTTAGGGTCTCACACTTCGGACACTTGTCCTACGAGCATTCCAGCTCTAGTCGTTGAGGGCAAGGCTATTCGCCCATTCCCTGCTGATTGCCCAATTCACAAACTTTTCAAACCATTACCGTTTAAGCTTATTTCATCTTTCCGTTTTGGTACTGTGACTCTAAGGGATTTCCAGCATATCCGTGAGAATACACTACATAGTTTCCAAATGTAGCGAACTGGTGAACGTTATTTAGATAACGTCCCAATTGTGAATGCCATAATTTTTTTTCCTCCTAAAAATATAAATAAATAAAATATAATGAAAGGCACTTTATTTAAAAAGTACCTGCACTAAACTGTTGTCCTGATTGTTTTTCGCCAATATCACGAAGCCAATCGAACGAAGATTTTGGTATCTTCTTCATATCCACCATACCTGAATAACTACCTTGTAACAAAGCATCTGTTTGTACAATAATTTGACATCTATTGATTTCATTCATAAACTCAAAAATCTGCATGTCCAATATATATTGTTTAGTATATTTTTGCCTTGCTTTCAACGAAGATACCAAGGGGAATAAAAATGATTTGTATGGTTTGTTTTTGTTCTTTTCAATTTCTTCTCTGTCCATTTCAATTGCCATTTGATGTGCAAAACGAGTTGATGCCACATCGTGCAATCTCGTAAAACCATGCACCTTACGAAGATACTCAGTAATTTGCATATAAATTAATTTATCAATTACAATATTATTCTCCACATCTACTAAAACAATATCGCCATTTTGCGTATTTTCATGCGGTTTGAATTTTGACAAATCCAAATCCCCAAGAACAAGATGCGTTTTATCTACAGTTAACGCTTGGCTCAACATCATGAACATTTGGAAATCTTCTATTTTCTCCCAATCAAGTCCCATAGAATCTAACTGACTTTTCATATTGGAACTTGTTGAACATATAGTTTGCACCGTGGAAAAGTATTCTCTTTCACTGGCATTTATTATGTCACGAAGTGACGGTTGAAAAACACTAATTTTATCATTAATCACATAAGGTTCGCCCATCCAGACTTTTAAATCATCAACTTCGAACATTTTCTCTTATAATCTCTCTACTATGACTATTCAAAGAAAACCTTTCGTAGCGATTGTCGAACAGCCCATCTTGTGCGACCTCTAGTGTAGTTAATTGAAATCTCAGTGTTCTTGTACAGTAGTCGGTGTCCGTTGCGCCCTCGCGATTACTAACCAACTTTAACTCATGGCCAAAAATATGACTACGGTTAAATAAATCACGAATTAAAAAACTTATCATGTCGTGCCTTGCGACACCATAATTTGTTTTTACCAAATCTTTGTGGACAAAAACCGCAAATTGAATATATTGCTGTTTGATGATATCATTACGCGTTTCTTCCTGTAGGTCATCTACAGAAAAACAAATAAAATTCATCGAAACATCTTGAGTGCCGGGAATACGAATAAATGGGTAGATGTTTGTAAACATATACTCTTCGGGCTGGTTGGGGTCTAAATCACGATTATCAAGCACCTCTATAATATCAGAGTCATTACACAAAACAGTTTCAATAATGCGCTTAATTACAGAAATATCATCTTCAATATTTTGAACATCTCTAATCATCCAACCACCTCCATTTCTAATTCACCAGTACTTCCGTTTGTACCTACCACTTGAATAATAAGCACCTTTCCTACCAAATCATATTTTTGTACCACTTTAAGTTTTAATTTATTACCATCATACGCAATAATATAATCTTCTATATCTTCTGTAATTGTGCCATTCTCGTCACTAACGCTCCATGATTTAACGGTTTCATCCTCGGTAGCAAATGCCGCCGTAAAGACTTTAAAGTTACCACCAATTTTAATTGTCGGCTTTGTACCACTATAGGTTATTGTGGCGGATATTGGTGATGGCTTCCAGTCAAGAGGATTCGACGGTTCTACGGGAGTATCGTAATAATTTGCTAGCATAAGTTCATAATTATCATGTACAGGATCGAAATTTTCTTGCGTAAAACGGAATTTTGTTATGCCTACTGGAATAGTGTCTTCTCTGTTTTATTACTCAATTAACTCGCTATATCAATTGAGGTATTATTTATATTTTCTTCCGAACAATATTTTGAAATGTAAACATCGTGCTTTCTTGCGAGATAAATCGGACATTTCTCATATAACCAATCTAAATATTTCTTACAATCATCTTTTCGGACGATATGTATAGATTTGGTTAATCCAGTTTTGCCAACATTATAAATAGCATAATGAATATTCATCTCGCCTAAAATTCCAGAAAAATGTTCACAAAAATTCTTACTACACACATAAACCACTCCATATTTGTTTTTCTTGTGTGCAATATGCCCGTCTCCATCTAACATTCCAAGGAGAAAGCTGGAATACAAATTTTTATCTATCCATTTTGGAAATTCCAAACTTAAACTTTTATGAGCAGTCATTCCTAATTCTTCTAGCCTTTCAGACATATGTTTGCTTTTTATTTCAAGTGTATATGTATTCTTGCATTTCTTTTTAGAATTATCAATAAAGTGCAATGGATATGTTGAATTCATTGATTTATTAATAATCTCCAAAATATGTTTATCCGATTCTTGCAACGTAATAGAAATAATGTCCCTATCTCTTTTATTACAACCGTCAGACCACAGTAGGCCACACGCATATGCTTTTTCATAAGTATTAATTTCATCAAAATAATGTTCATTGACACAATACTGAAACTGCGATTCATGTCTACTTCTAATTGAAATATTATTTCTTTTTAAAATCTTAATAATAATGTCGGCAGTAGTACCCATCTTTAACGCTATTTTATTTGCACTTTCTCCATTGTCATAATCTGCAATAATACACAACACTTCACTATCCGAAAACTTCTGTTTCTCTCCGTGTAATGAAACATTATTTTTTAATATTTTATATATAAATTGTTTACAGACATTATATTTTTCACATATTTCTCTTACTGGTACAAAAGCCTGATACATTGCAACAATATTCTGTACTTGTTCTTCAATAAATTCCATTTTTCTACTCATAATTATGTCCTCCTTCAAAAAACACAATATAAAAACACTGGTAATCAGCCGTTTGAAGGCCGACTGAAACGGTAGCTACTCCGCTGTCCCAGTGATTTTAACTAAATTAATATAAATAATAACTTTCTCTCGCTTTCACAAGAGCATAGACTATATCATTCACCATAATCATTTTGTACTGTAAATATTATAACATAATATTTAAAAAAGTCAATATATAATTGAAAATATTTACAATTTATTTACAAAATAACCTTAGATGTCCTCCACTTCGGGCACTTGCCCTACGGATATTACAACCACATAGTCGTTGAAGTTTTTCCTATTCGGAACTTACCTGCTGATTACCCAATTTCTATAATTTTTAACGTTCACACCTAGTTTTATTTCATCCTTATGTTGTAGTTTATAGAACTCTAAGGGCTTTCCAGCAATTCGAAGGAATACACTGCAAGGTTTCCCAATGCAGCGGACTGTCCTGATGCTTTTTACACCAAGCAATCTTAGACACTTGCCATGCTATCGGAGGATAGCGACCCTCATCCGAGATAAGCATACGTTGATTATAACCAATTGTTTGAGTGTCTTTGTTAGTTGGGATCCAGACTGACATAATGTTATCTACGAACGTCAAGCGATCCGCATCCCACGACCCACTATTGTAACTATTAGCAACTCTTTGACAACCCAAAGTTTGGTATATATTACCATTGGCTACCCATTTAAGTACCCAATTACATTTTAAAATCTGAGTTTTTCTCAGCTCATTATCATTGTCAATATACACAATAAGCCACCACTCAGGCTCATTATCTACATTGGGCACACAAACATAAGAACCCGGCTTAATTTCAGGATGCTGTGCCAATTCCCCTGGACGAAAAGTAAGATAGCAGTCTTGCTCGTCCTTGGTAACATTAAATTTATTATGCTCTTCAAAATGAGCCCATAGTACATCTTCAAAATCATCAGGAGTTTCATATGTCGGTGGCAACCCCTGATTAATTACCTTAACTTGCACTGGACGAGTTGATACACTATTCATCCAAAGTGCATCTACTACGATATCAGATTGACGACGCATAATTTCGCCCATATAAGTGCCTTTTCTCTCCATACGTTTACGAAAATCTTCATACATTTAAATCACCGCCCTTCAAGTTATCAACCATATTGGCAGCATCTAAAACATTTTTCCGAAACTGTTCTGGATTAATACGTGCATTTTCTAACCATGCTACAATAGATAGTATTTCAGGTGCATTATTGAATAGCTTCATAGAACCTAATATTTGATTAATAAGCGTCTGGATACGCTGATCCAAGAGGGGATACCCTTCCTCTCGATAATAAAGTAGCCCGATTATCGAACCATAAAAATAGCGTTTCTGCTTTTCGACGATATCATCAGAAATACTTCCATATAGAGTTTCCATAGAAATACCTCCTAATCATCAAAATAGCCATTGTCTACATAACTGTTATCACGAAGTAGTTTGCGAATTTCAATGCGAATACTTTCATCTAAAGCCATAAGACCTCTCAAATGTTCACGTTGTGAATATCCCTCTGTTTTATTGAAAGCTTGCAAAGTTACTGTCGTAGACGCTATTTGTGGCTGAAGCCAAGCTCTTTTCATGCCTAACCCAAGTACCATTTTTGTAACATCAGAAAGGTCATTCTTAAACCCAGTTGAATCAATCAACATTGGATTGAAAGCATCCCTATCTATAACTTCAGAACGTATCTTAGGTGTGTTAGCTATTGCTATTTGTAGATGACTATACAACTCATTAGACAAATCCTCCTCTGGCCATGTAGCGAGAGAAGGATCGTCATACAATCTAAGAGCTAAATCAAAGATTTCCTTATAGGAAGTCATTTAGCATACCTCCCATCAAATCATCATTTTGAGCTCCGTACCTAAAACCTCATCTATGGCGTTGATTTTACGAAGGTCATATAATGTGCCATCTTGAATCATGGAATATGCCATATTCTGTACCGAAGTCTTCAAATTTTCTGGAAGCTGTTTAAGCTTTGCCACGAACTGTCTCTGAGGAAGATCAAAAATATCTTTCAGATTGATATCGTCAAGCTTTTTATAAATTGGCTCTAAATCAGTTTTCCACTCTTCACGAAGTGCTTCGTCCTCAATAATGATGTATGGGTTATAAAGATACTTGTGCCTAAGTGCCTTGAGAGACATTAAGTCCTGATATTCTACCTCTCGAATATCACCCTCATTCGACCAGCTATATACTAACTTAGTCTTTGGACCAATAATAAGCAGCTCTCCAAAAGTAACACTACGACAAGCAATAAGCTCGTCAGGATCGTGCTTTATTTTAGTTGCTTTTTTGGTTTCCTGTACAGGTTTTTCTTCAATGGGTTCTTCAGGAGTCTCCTGCACTTCAACATCTATATCTTCTATATCTACATTTTTTGTAGCTTTCTTTGTGTTTGCCATAAATTTGTCTCCTTTTATTCCTTATTATCTCAATCACTTTGTTTTATATGTTAAGCAACATTCCAGTAACCAAATACTGTATTAAATACAACAGAGATACCGAACTTCTGCATATACTGATACTCATATGACATATCTCTGTTAGTATCCTTATCGGAAACCTGACTAATCTGAGCGTCACCTTCATTAACAATCTTAATGAACTTGTTATTTACATTAACGGGAACAATATAAAGCTGGTTGTTATCAACAAGATAATCTACAGTTGCACTGTTGATAGCAGCACCACGCTTAAGTCCCTGACCGATTTCAGCAACTCTAAAACCTTCCCAAAGACCAAGAAGGCCACCATTCTGATAATATTCTTCCTTTGCGCTATTAGGCATCCAATCGACGTTTGCCATTACGGAAAGAGAAGATAGAGCAGAACGAGTACCAAAAATAACTACAGCAGAACCTGTTGCCATTTCAACATCCTGACAAAGCTTAACAAGGCTTGCTTTATTAGCTGCGTCAAGAGCACCTGTCTTTACCCAGTTTGCACCAAGGTTAGCGGAAGCACCCTTAAGAGCAGCATAAACTGCATCATAGACGTAGCGGTTTACTGCATCAACAATCTTGAGAATGAAAGATGCCCAGTCTTCTGCGCCAGTAAGTACTCTTTCAAAATCTGTGTAAATTTTTCATTATTATTTAATATGGAACGCTACTCCCATATTGGTTTAAGACCCTCCCTATTTCTAGAGAGATTAGACTATATCTTCACCCGTATGAATACGGGGCGCACCACTTCGGATTACCAAACACTTGTAACCCTACATCCTTTTGGATTAGTCGTTGAACCTTTTTCTAATTATTTTATACCGTTAGAAACTTGGCTGCTGATTATCCATTATAATTGTACTTAGGATTTAACCATATACAATCTGTATTTGTTTTTTCTACTTTCGTAGCATTCACGTTCGACTTTACAGCCCACGTTGTAGCCAATACAGCTTTAGGATTTTCCAGCAATTCAATGCGATATTATTATTCAAACAGTTTTCACTGCTAGGGACCTAAATTTTAAGCCCGAACCATTCGGTTGTTACAGCAAAATGACGCCCTGCTCCCAATCTCTGGCGTATCATATTATGATGATTTCCTGAAATCTTAGAAACACTAAGGATAGAATCATCCTCAACATAGAAATCATTGGTATCACCAAGTGCAAGATTCTTAATCTCAGCATATTCCATGAAGAAGGGGTTGTTATCCCAACCAGTTCTAATCATTTCTTCAACAGTTTCTTCAATAATTGCAAACACAAGATTCTGGTTATTGCGGATGGCACGTCTTACCTGGGGAGTACGAGCGTCCTTATCAATACCAAGAGCCTCACGGAACTTCTCTACGATTTTAGCATTAGCTTCCTCGGCAGAGTATTCCTTAACCTGCTTACGAGCAGAATCTACAAGAAGCTTTTCAAAATTAGCATATGTAGCTTCGTCATTATCAAACGCATTTCTTGCGGTTGTATCAAATCTCATAAATTTAGTCATAATATTTTTCCTCCTTCCTATATTCCATTACGCCGCTGTGTAGCCAGTAGCTTCTGCCCAAGTTACAGACTGACCAATAGTAGGTTCTGTGCCACCAAATGCATCAACAGAAACAGTAAATACATCATGCTTCTTCATAGGATACATTCTTGCGCGAGAATCCTTTGCATTGAAATAGCACCAACGTTCCTGATAAATCTTAAGGAAGTCATTAGGAAGCAGTTCGGGATTCTGAATAAAATATGCGTCGCAATCTTCCTGAAGCTCAAATCTGACCATTGTAAGGTTTGAGTTGTGAACAACTTCAATTACTTTTGCATTGAGCGTACCAGCAAAATCAGCTACAGTGTAGTATTCGCCCTCAACATAGTCGCCAACAGAGACAAGTTCACCATTATCTCTATCTTTATCCATCTGACCACTCAGAATGTGGCCGTCGCCATATACCGCAGAAACTCTAGAAATTTCTGCCACCCAGTGTTTGTTATTAATATCCTGAGCCATAATTTTTTCCTCCAATTATTTTAAAAATTTTTACATAAAAAAAAGAATTCATTTTATTTGAATTCTAATTAAGCTTTATTAGTTGTTAAAAAGAGAACCATAAGGCTTTTTATTAGCCTCATCAACACTCTTTGTACTAAAGTGCATAGAACCCATCTTTTTGTCATCTTTCTTGGTAGAAAACTCTCCAGTCTTGATAACAAAATCTGCAAAAATAGACTTTACTTTAGACTCTACTTCTTCAACGCTGAACTTAGTAGCATCAGCAACAAGCGCTTTGAATGCATCATCTTCAGCAAGAACAGAATACTCTTCTCTTGCAAAAATAGCATCCTTTTGTGCCTTTACCTGAGCTGCATCATAGTTGTCTTTAAATGTCTGAAGCTCATTGTATTTAACCTCAAGAGCGGCATAGTCTTCTCTCATTTTTTCAATAGCAAGCTTTTCCGATTCCGTAAGAATCATTTTAAATACTTCTTGTCTATCGCCACTGAGAGAAACATTATCTCCGTCAACAGTATATGACTGCTTATAAAGTTTATTACCATCCCAATTTTCGAAGATAAAGTAGTTATCAAATACATTTGTGACCCAATACCACTCATTATCTTCCTGTTCATAGACCTCAAGTAAGGTATATAATGCACCACGGATATCTTCGTGTGAAATCTCAAAAGAAACTGTCATATTACCATCTTCTCCAACAGAGTAAGTCTTCTTATGCGTAAATTCCGATGAAGACACCTCGCCATCGTCATTTTCAGAAGTAGAAACATTTTCCGTTTCCTCATTAACACTTGAATCATCGCCCATTGCTGTATTATCTTCGAAAGCCTCTTTGAATTTTACCTCAAGTTCTTCGTCAGACAATCCTTCAATTTCAAAAGTAATATCTCCAGCAGTTACATTATACTGTTGTAGAAGTTCTTCAAATTTTCCCATCTTATCACATCCTTTCTCTTTAGAATTATTATTGAAATTAGATAAAGTTGTATTAAGTTTATCTAATACCTCAATCATTTTATCTTGGAATGTATACACAGGTTCTTTGTGACAGAAATCTGAAATATCTGCTCTCGCACCCAACATCCCCTCGCCAATAGATTCACCTTCCTCATTACAACCTAACAAGGTCGTTCCTCCGAAGTAGAAATCAGTTATATCAAGGTATTTTTCTTTAGCGTTATAGGAGAGTTCATTAATAACTAGCTCACAACTTACTTTAGTGCCATTCTTTCTACGAATAATTTCCGCAGCACTTGTGTATTCTTCAGGTATAACGGCATATGCAATAACATATGTTTTATCCATATCTTTATCATATTCCAAAAATGGCTCATCCGAAGTGAAGCAACCAACCTGTTTTTCAAGATAATTAATCTTTTCTTCACCATTTTCATCTTCAACAATTTCTATGTTATGTGCATAAAAATCTTCAATACCGTCACTCGTCGTATGTATGTACGCCAAAACTGGTCGATATTTCAAAGACGGCATAGCTTTTTTCATATTTTCTTCAGAAATAAAACTCCCGTTTCGGTTTAATTGGGTATGGCAGACTTTAAGTTTCAGCTTTAACATGCCAAGCATATTATTTTCAGATTCTTCAAAGTTTCCAGGTACTGTTACTACAATTGGTTGTTTAGAATCTTTAGAACTAAAATCAACAGTCTTATTCTGTTCTACAAAAAACTGATATAAATTATCAAGAGTTAAAATTTTAGATTGTTTACCCATGTGTTCGTCCTCCTTTCTATAGAATTATATATTGTAACTCCGAAAGGAGACTACAAACTTAATTTATTATCATACACAATTTTCTTTCCATCTACTTCATCAAAATTAAAGTTTTTTGGCACTTCATTCAAAAAAGTGTATACACTACCAATCTGAGATACGAGCTGAAAACCCGATGCTATAAGCTGGTCGGCAGTTTTTCTATCAGTTGTTTTAATAAATTTCTTATCCTGTGACATTACAAGCACCTCACTTATTTCTTATCTCTTGTAGCAACACCATCTGCACTAATTTCAGTATCATCCTTCGTCGGAGCACCCTGAGAACCATCATTAGATGGGTCAACCCCAGATTGAGTATTAGAACTAACTAATGGATGAATCCAATCTGTTGTGCCAAGTCCAAGAATATCTTCCATATACGCCATACCTCGCTCTTTAACAGGTGTTAAATTAAGCAAAGAACTATATTCAAGCTTTACTGGCAAACCATAACCTGCTGCTTCTTTAAGTGTAGATAATCTATCCTCAACAAAATACGGAGACACGTCACTATATTCCACTACAAAGTTCTCAACATTATAATTTAATTTTAAATATAAATTAATCCACGCATTAAGTTGTGTAACTGGTTTCATAGCATCAAGACACTCAACCATCATAGCCTTTTTAAAGCTTTCACTATTAGTAATCCTGTTAGAATTAAGTACAATACTACCATTAGTTTCTATCAAATTTTGATATGCCTTATTTAATGTATTAGTGTCTTCTGCCGCAGAATTATTTTGAAACTCTAATACGTCTAAGTCCATTGGAGATAAACCCAAGGCAATACCTTCAGGCACGATTGTCAATAATTTTTGATAAAATTCTTTTGCCAAATCTAAATCTATTGCGAAATCATCAGGCTCCTTAGACCCAGAGATAGTTGGTATTTTTGCCCAAATCATCTTGTATGCACTCAATTCATCTACAACGCTTTGCACAGCCTGCAAGTCTTCAAGATTAATAATTTCTTCCAAGATGCCACTCAGTGGAACTACTGGATAATCTAAGTTATCAATGTTAATCTTAAAGCATATAGTTTTTTCAATAGGCAATTCTTTCCATCGTACATTATCACTTTGGTATTGGTTGTATAACTTCTGAAATTCTTTGTCAAAATACTCTAAGTCATCAGGGTATGTTCTAAAATATGACATATCATAAGCAATACCAAGACAACCAGCATAATATGACGCACTATAAATACGACAATAATCAGGATTTAATAAATGTATATAAAAGCTACCTTCTTTTTCAGGATCACCATAAATATAGCCATAAACAACATCATGCTTCCATGCACGTAACATCATTTTTAAAATCTGAGTTTCCATATGCATATTATTGACAATGCGAATAATACGTTCATAATCTGATTTAATCTTGTCTGCGTCATTTTCATCAACTAAATTAACAACAGGGTACGCAGTCCATGCCCGACAAGTAATTTGCTCCGCCTTATAATTAATCATTCTTCGATAAATATGAGAAACCGTATAAAGATAATCACTAAGCTTACGTAAATTTTTCTGGTTAGTCTCGGTAGACGGTGCTTGCAAATATGATCTAAGACTTTCTTTATTATATGTACTTAAGTTAATAGTTCTATTTTGTTCAAGATTAATTAATTGCAATATGTCCTTCAATTTAGCAAAATTTGCTTTTCCTTTATCCTGATTTGAAAGATATTCATTTTGCTCCTTTTGTGACAAATATTCAATCTTTTCTTTTGTTGTTTTTTCAGCCATTATCGCTTCACCGTCCTTCCTTATCCAAATAATTTATTAATTGGTTTTGCTCTTGTTAGAGTAAACATTTCAGCAAGGTTAGATGGAACTGTTCTCTTTTTTTTTCTTACATGTTCCAATCGTTTCTCTTGCAAATACAGTCCAGCTAAAGCAAGACAATACGCCCTATCATCGTGGAGAGTCGCCTCAGATGCCCCCGTATCGGCATCTTTATATGCAGGAAGCTTAAAAGAGTCTTTTCCCGAATCACGCTTAGTTCTACAAATATTAACACCATTTATTTAACGCTAAAATTATTTTTTCATATCTACCCATGTTAATTTCTCTCCAGTAATTGGGTGCTTGCCAGCAGATTTTCTGTCTCCACTCAAACACTTAGAAATATTTTGATGCGATATACCATACTTGTATTCTATATCATAAATTGTATCAAAATATTCATTTAATTGAGGGCAATAAACTGGATGTTTGTTTGCGTGATTTTCTTTTATCTTTTTCTTAGTTTCTTCTGATGTTTGCCTCCCAGTATTAGCCTTGCTAATTTTAATCCTAACATTTTCGGGTATTATTTTTCCCGTGTTCAAATCACGCAATCTTTGCAGCCCTTCCTCGGACTTCGGATATGCCACATGCCCCTTTAATGAATTTCCAATGTTAATTTTATGTTCATCGGTTAAAGTCCGGCCTAGCTTGGCGTCTCTTTGTTTTTGTCTTGTTTCTAGTGACACCTTTTTATTCGCTCCTCCGCCAGATTCAAGATTATACCCATTTTGATTATTATTTGAATTAAATAAATCAATATAATAAACTTCTAGTTTGTCTAATTCGTCGACCTCACACGCTTGTAAAACATAAAAACTAAACGAACCTTCGCCATATGTATTCCATGCTCTTTGCAAATGATTGTTATAATGTACATTTTTCTTTAAAGCATTACGATGGTGATACCATCTTTCTTCAACATTTGTGCTTTGCCCGACATATTTTTTATTATTAACCAAATTTTCAATACAATAAATGCCACACATAACGCACCCTCCTTTCTGATAAAATCAACAATAAAATTGAAAAAATAATTTTAAGGACGCTACTCCCTGTTGAATTTTCATTCCACGGTCTTTCGAACACGTGAGTAGACTATATCTTCATCACAACCACTTTGTATTGTGAGCCCACCACTTCGAACAGTCAAAACACTTACTGCCCTACACCTTACGGTTAGTCTTTGAACCTTGTTCATATCTTCCGATTTAGAACCTTGGCTGCTGATTGTCTACATATCTAAAACATTTTCACACATTCACGCCTGTGTTTTCACGCTACGTTGTAGTTGTCTTAGCTTTAAGATTTCCCAGCAATTCAATGGGTTTATTTTTGTTTAAGTTGCCCTAAACCGAGACTATTAAATTAATCTCTTCTTTCATAGCATCTATCTGTTTTAATGCTATTTCCTCGTCAACACTTAGTTTTTTAACTTTAACCTTTCCAACATCTAATTGAGCCATTTCTGCTTCTAATTTTTCATTATATTCGACTTGTGATAAATCCATAGTATCAAGCCGAGCACAAATTTCAGCTTTATGTTTTGCTAAAATTCGTTCATCTACTTCTAATATATTTAAATAACCTTTGTTGTCGTATTCTGAGGGGAACGTCATAAGATTAGCTTCTACCATTTTTATTAAGGCTTCAAACGCTTCCGATTTATATGTCCCAGGATTTATCAATCTCATTTTATTTATGGCATTAGGAAAACGAGCCACATATTCTGCCGAGTACTCTTTATCTATAAGACCTCTGTGATATTTTCCACTTTGATCAACCCAATCTTGAATTAAGGAGTCTCCAACCCAAGAGTTACCACCTCCGCCAGAACCAGCATCGGCTATAAAGACTTCAATATTATCATAATCTATAGTATCGCCGTTATAATCTAAAAGAATATTATGTATTTCATTAATTTGCTCTTGATACATCATTGGAGTTTTTCGTCTAAGCCCTATATCGGCAAAACTAATACAATTCAAAATATCCATCATATACCCAAGATCAGGATCTTCTCTCAATTCTGTTATTAATAACACAGAATTGTCACTAGACCTAGCTGGGTCATAAAATAAACAAATTTTTCGTTCATGTGTATCATTAAATAGTACTGGTGGTCTCGTATATGAATTACGAGTAATCCATGCTCTTTTAATGATGCTGTTGATATTTCCACCATCACTAAAACGACAATAATACTCTCTTGCCGCTTTCTCTGGGTTGGCCCTCATCTCGGCATCAACAGTTTCTTTTTTTAAAAGTGAAGCTGGATATACTTTTCCGCCAACGGTGCCATCTATTACAACATCACAATTAACCTCACAAACAAAATAGTCTTTATTGCCTAAAATCATCTGTTTGGAGAAATCTCTATACTTAGTATAGAAAGGCGTATCTATAGATGATGCTGATGAAATATATAGTAACTGGTTTGCAACCTCTCTTGGCAATGTTTTAATACTATTAACGTCCACATCTCCACCAAGTTTTAAATCTTTGTTAACAATAGTAAACGCAGCATAGACATTAAGCATCTCTTCGGACAGCCATCCAGTTTCATCAAAAACCACCATATTAGCACGAGCTCCCCTACGGCGGTCTATGTTTGAGTTAAGCGTTTTTATTGTTGATCCGTTGTACAAAGTACAATAATTACCTGCTGGATTTCTTACGAAGCCATCCCCTGAAGCGTTTTTGATTTCTACTTGCTCCTTAAAAACATCCGTTAAGCCAGTCATAGATTCTATAGCCTGATTTGCTAATCGGATTAAGGTTTGAAACGTTTGTATACTCTGATCTGAACTACCTGCGGCTATATAAGATATATAGTTATTGTAAAGCATAGATTTTGCCATTAGAATCAAGTCAATCAATGTGCTTTTCCCGTAACCGCGCGAACACGTCCACAAAACATAAGGCGTTGCCCAGCTCATAGCAACGCCATACGCTTGGGAATCAAACAATTTTGCCCCCAAAACCTCTTCAATAAATTTCACAGGATTCCGTTGATAATAGTTTTTTATTTCTGCAAATTTACGATAACCTTCCATTTTTCTTTGACTCAACTGATATTCGGTTGGTTTAATAAAAACGGTATAATTCTTCGGAATCCATGTGTCCTTTGACGGAGTAATTATTTCACTCATCATTATCACCGTCCCCTATATACAGAATTGTATCATTTGATAAATTTTCAGAAATATCTATTCCTTGTTCTTCTATGAATTTTTTTAAATCTATATTTTCTCGAAGAAGAATGCGTGCTTCTTCAGTTTTCTTATCTGCTTGTTCTTGTAGTTTAGTAAGCATATCTCTCTGTTGCGCTAACATCTCCGTATAATCACTTTCATCAAGATGTAACTGCTTAATAATAGATGCATTACTAATATTCGCAACTTGCTTCATTCCCTCACATGTACCTATATCAAAAGCATTCAGCTCTGCTTCTCTTAAATTTAATTCTTTCAACTTTTTTATTTTACCAGTAAAAGTATTTTCTCCCTTCGAAGCATTTTTGTTATGTTTCATGCTAATACACGACTGTTCAGCAAGTTGGCTAATAACATCTGCAACCTTCTTTTTTGTATCCATGTAATTTTTAATTTCGCCAGACTGCCCAGTTTTAGACAATGTAGCAAACGCCTTCGCAGACATATCATTTAATTTCTGTAGTTGCAAATATCCTCTAACAATCTCAATAGAATCTAACACACGAGTCATATCCTCATTGTCACCACTCATATCTATATACCCAATTAACTGAGCATATAACAAAGGTTGATCTTCTGGAGCCTCCTTATCAAATGGATCATACCCAATCAGTCTAATAACATCTTTGCGATTCTTCTCACACTCTTCGAGGACTTCTTGATTTTGAGGCAAAGTAGTTGTCTCCGAATGAATTTCGCCTTCACCTTTTTTAAACAAATCTCCATCACGCCAACGCATTCCATTATATTGAGGCAATTTGACATTTTTAATATAAGCTGCCCATACATTTGTCTTTGGTCTATCTAAATCTGGAGCATTAACCTCTTTGTATGATGCTTCCCAAAGTATATCTAGATAAGGCAAATCCATTCTTTCAAGTGCCGCACACAGAGATTGCTTGGTTACATCTCCAAACTGCTTCGATGTCTTATTGTAGTTACGAGCAATTTTTTCAATACATTCCTTGCAATAAGGAATAACACCCACGGTATTGAACGGATCCGTAGATGCATAGAATTTCGACCTTACTTTTTTATTCCCACAATAATAGCATAAAAATTCTTCTTTATTAGCTGGGTCATCCGATCTCTTTTTGGGACCCATTGCACGACCTGCCACAGGTATCACTCCTTTCTTCGAAAATGACCACTATGGCATTAATCGGCTATTTCAGCCGAAGATTCATTCTTGGCTTCGTCTTTTTTCTTAAGTTCTTCTGTAATTTCAGCAAAAGCCTTTTGAAACTCAGGCGTGTCAGCAAAAACTATCACTGGCTTTGTTTTATCAGTCTTGAGAGGCTTTATGTCTATTACCTGCAAGCCCTTCTTTAAAAGCGCTCGACACGCACGATAATCAAAAACTAATTTACTTTTTATATTCTGATTTTCTATATTCATATTAATTTAATCTCCTTAACTACTTTCATTTTTAATCTAATTTGTGTCGTTTAAAGTTTAATATCGTATTCCATTGTTTTGTGATGTTTTATAATAATCTTCGGCATATACCCATCGATACCTATGACAACTCTTCTTACCACCACTTTTACAACATTTAATTATATGGGAGCAATCAAATCCCTCAACTTTTATAGAGTTTGCACTCGGCCACTCTTTAATAAACTCCCCATCCATAGTTAATTGCACAATTACACGAGCCTGTGTATTATTGTTGATATAATCGCTAAGATCAAAGTTTTGATACTCAGAAACAAAAATCCAAATATATCCACCATAAGTTCTCCTATTATGATGTATGCATTCAAAAATACACGACTGATTTAAATTCAACGCCTTAGCTGCAATTCTTGCACCACGCCACTCTTGGACAATTTTACCATCAAAATTAATTTGATAAATTGGTATAGATTTCTGGGCTAAACTCAGATTTTTACGAATATCTTCACTTAAATTTTGCTTTGATAATGATATTTTTTTACGTGTTGATTCAGACATATTTTTACTTTCTGATCCACCACTTTCAAAATTATAACCAAAATTGTCATCCGTTAGATTATAAAGAGCAATATAATATCGTTCTTTATCATCTAAATTACATCTATCACATTCTTCAACAACATAAAAAACAAAATTATATTCTTGATACAAATTCCACGCACTTTGTAAATGTGCGTTACCATGTTTATTATTACGCAGTTTACTTTTATGAGCACGAAATCGCTGTTCTATATCAATAGATTGGCCTATGTACTTCTTGCTATCAACTATATTTTCAATACAATAAATTCCACATATTTTTTCTTTCATAATTTGCCTCCAAAGTTTTTTAAATCAAAAAAAAGTGATCTACTTATTTGCAGACCACTCATCCAACAATGTATTAAGTTTTTTATTTCGTATATAAGCCCAAAACATATTTTTGCTATTTGGATTTAATGCACACAGATCGTATTTAACTCCGTGTTTATATAAAAAATCACGAAGATTTAAGCTGTAGCAACAATATAATTTACTCACTTTCTTTTCCTCGTTTCCTTTAATCACTTTGTGGTGTTATAATTTGATATTATATTCCATCGTTTTACCTTTGCCTTCTTCTAATACAAATAAAGTTGCACCGGGGTCAGAGGTCTTATGTAATGACAACGAATAATCATCAACACCAATAACCGAGGGTACTCCGATAACATCAGATTCTATTCCAATATTGCTACTGTTCTGATGATGTTTATGACCACCAATTAAAAAGCTAATATTAACGCCGTATGTCTTTGAAAATTCTTTAATTTCATTTTCAAGATTTTTACATTCACCATGGATACCTAAAACATTATAACCAAGAATTTTATCAAATACATATCCTGTAGGATTCTGTATAAACTCAAAATTTGGATTATTTTTAAGTCTATCCATAATCTTTTCAGAGATGATATAAGATATATTTTCATCTTTAAAAGTACCCTTCGGTTGATTTAGAAGTCTCAATTGACAATGATTTGAGTCTTTAACCATCTGGTATCTCACACATACATGTTTAGATAATTCATTAAGCCATTCAGTAATAAATCTACTATACCGAACAGTGCTTTCGATTACACCATATCTGAGTTTCCATAATTGGGATACACGAAGTATACCATCTACTTCATCTCCTAAATCATATACGTTCAACGATGTAAAGCCTTCTTTTACACATATATCAATAACCTGTGTAAGCAAATCCCACATTCTTTTCTCAAAAATTTCAGGGCTATATTCATTGATTGTTTCACCAAATAAACCAGTAATCTTTAAATCAACTCCATAGTGAGTATCTGTAAATATTAAACAACCTTCTCTGTCACCGTGAACTCTATTGCATATACCGGCGGATAAAACTTCTGGCACCTCAAGAGGAGGTAATTCTTTAATTACTGCCACAATCTTCTCAGCAATCAATTCATCTCTCGCTTCTTCACGGAGCCAGCGGTTATATTCAAGTTTTTCAGTCTGTACCTTTACTTTTTCTTTTTGTAATTCCCTTTTTTTAATTTCCAACCCCTTATATTGTTCATCAAGACCAGATTCAGTAAATTTAGATTTAACCAACATATCTTTAGCGTCAATGTAGTTCTTAAATTTTTTACGATACGAACTCTCAGTTCTATATTCTGTCTCATCTAGCCTAAACGACTGATTAAAAAAATCCGCAATCTGTGTCCATGTAAGATCTAAGAGTCCGTCTCGTTTCGCTTCGCCTATCCTAAATAAACATTCATCTTCAGTTTCATTTGGCAAAACTTTTAGTATCTCTTCCATACCTTCTATCCTTTCTTATATAACAAAAAAGAGACATTATGTCTCTTTTGATGTCTTTTTTCTATTTTCATATGCTTCTTGAATACTGTCTCGTAAGGGTATACTAAATTTAGTGAACGGCTTACATGTGGGCGAACAAATTACATCTTCCCCTGTTGCGGGATTTTTTCTTTGTCTTTCAGGAACCACCTTAAATCCAACTTTAATTCCTTCGACGAGCTGAAGAACCACTTCTTCATCATCCGCAACCTCACTAAAATGCTCTTTGACAATTTCATCAAGTCCACGAAGCAATACCCTAATGTCTCGTTGATAAAACTGACATTTATCAGACAGCTCATGGATAATCTTTTCTCTTGTAATAATCATGTTATTTTCTCCTTATCTTTATTTTTTATTGTATTTAAAACAGTAGAAGGGTTCGAGCCCCCATTTTAAGTATTTGCACTTGATGCTACTAATTACTTATGCTGTTATATGGCTAGCGTCCGAAGAACCTTCTCTGTAGCAAATAGATTTCTTACTAGAATAGTAGTCAAGTAATGGAGCTGAACCATACAACCGTAAACATAATCAACTAAGCTAATTGATGCTCTGAATAGGATTTGAACCTATGACATCCTGATTAAAAGTCAGGTGCTCTACCGAACTGAGCTATCAGAGCAAAAGTGCGGATTTGAAGGTTCCGCATCAACCTTTACGAAAGTCCAATCGGGTTGAGCATCGTTGAGAGGCTTGATTGGTTCTATCTGCTATTCTACAACTTCTCCCGTTTCGACATTAACGACCTCTGGGGATTCCTGTTCCTCGTCATATACCGCTGTAAACTTGATAGGATAACCATCAAAATCACGCAACAGTGCATCAAGACGAAAATCTCCAATATCTTCTACTGAAATAGTCAAAATGCCATTTTCTATATTTAAAACACCACTTGCCGAAACTGAATATTTCTTATTTACTCCCTGTTTAGCCATATCTTTTCTCCTTTATACATCAATCACTTTGCATTATATAAACAGCTCATATCCACGCTGCGCTACTACAACTTTACCTGTATTGTCATTATTAAAAATTCTTTCCTGCAACTCTTTAGCAAAGTCAAGCTTGCCTGACATTTCCCCATGTACCAATATGATTTTTTTACATTGTACAGAACTATAATAGTCTAAAAGCGTATCTCTCTGAGCATGACTAGAAAAACTCATAAGATTAGTAACTTGACATTTATTTGCACATTTTTTGCCCGAAATGGTAATAGTTTTCTGTTTACTTTCTTTGATAATAGCCCCTATGCTTCCTTCTGCCGAGAAGCCACAGAAAACGATTCTATCTTTAACTTTAGGTAACATGCTACATGCCCAACCAGTAGATCTTCCCTTGACAATCATTCCAGAACTAGCTAGCACCACAACAGGAATGTTAGCATCTCTCCACTCTTTGCTTTCAACAGAATCCTCAACAAGATGAATATTCTTCCATCGCAAAACTGTTTCCCATTTTTTTGCATCTTCGCCATCTAACATACGAGAATAAGCTTTACAACAACGTATTGCCATAGGCGAATCAATTAAAACAGGAATATCAAAAGCTTCATCGTTACCAAAGGTGTCGTACAAATATGTAAGCATATTTTGCGCCCTATCGTTAGCAAAAACTGGAATGAGAATTCTTGCACGGTCTTCGCAACACGTCTGTCTAATTACACTTTCGAGTTTTTCTAAATCTTTTTCTCTCATCTTAGCATCTGCAATTTTAGGCTGACGAGCATACGTAGTTTCTCCAATTAAAATATCCGCTCGTTTAATAGGTTCAAAAGTATTTGCATAATACTTTTTTATATGAATATTACCAAGGTCAGATGTATATACAATTTTTTTAGTTAAATTACCACAAGTAATCCAAAGCTCTATCTGCGCACTATTCAGAATATGTCCCGAAGGAACAAATCTAAATTTTACATATTCATCTAACTGAATTATATCTCCAATTGGATATTCAGTATAATGCTGAAGACACATATTAACATCCGAATCTGTGTAAATTGGAGCATAATCTCTTTTAAATTTAAGAGATAGCTCTTCTGTATCAGCTCTCATAATATTAGCACTATCTCTAAGAAGGATTTCCGCAATTTCGTATGAACCTTGTGGCATAATCATTGGCGCCGTACATCCTTTTGCATATAAACGAGGGGACAACGCGATGTGATCGCTGTGATTATGAAGGCAGAATAAATAATCTATATTTTTGGGCTTAAACTCAAAATGCTTACTGTTTATTTTGTATGTCTCAAGAGTGCTACCACAACTCTGAAATAAGCCACATTCTAACAGAATCTGCCTATCTGGAGTTTGTATCCAGATAGACGACCCCGTAACATCATTTGCTGCTTCGCCAACGAAAGAAATTTTAATCTTATCTTTATTTTTTGCCATAGCTTGGCTCCTTTTTATGAATTAAAACAAAACGTCAAATGAACTAATAATTTCATCAATAACACCCATTTCCAGAGCTTGACATTCATCCATATACATATCATCAGTTTTTAATTTTTTCATAAACTTACTATCAAATTTAGTTTTTGAGTTGACTTCATCATTAACTCTTTTACCCATAGCGTCAAAAAACCTTTTTGCCTTGTCAATATCATTTTGACTACCTTGATAACAAGCAGAACCTGCGTGAAACATCATAGAAGTCATCGGTAAGGCAAATCTTTTATGTCCACAAGCCAATAAGTCTGCAGCTGCTGAATAAGCATCACAATAGCAACATGTCCAGCATGGTGTTTTGCTAATTTTCATTGCCCCAATAATAGATGACAATACTTCAACTGAACCTCCAGGAGAATCAATCATAATAAGTATTCTTTTACGTTCCTCAATTGGCTTATTGCCGTCTTCTTTATTACATCTAAAGATAAATTTTACTAAATCGAGTGTGGATTCATCAATTGCCCCATCAACCCAGAAAATTCTATCCTGCTCATCTCTATAATAGTCTCTAAGCTCTGGATCAGGAAGCTGAAGATTTGCTGTTGACTCTGGAACTTCCGCTAAAATATTCATAAGTTCATCCATAATTCGTTTTCTCCTTTTGTATGTTTCGTATTATTTGCTTTTGACAGGAAAATATTATATTTCCTTATTCATAAAATGAAAAATTTAAGACAAAATGATAAAATCCTAAGTTTTTCTTAATAACTTTGTACTGTTAAAAACAAAACTGGTCACTTCACAATTTATTCTTTGTCCCTAAGCTTTTTCATGGAAGCTCTTTGAGATGCCAACTGTTTTTTATGCTGACATTCTTCACACCGACGAGTTCTTGAATCTTTGTATTTTTCTATCAATACAAGTTTTCCACAATCTTCACATTTAACGTACTTTGGTTCATAATCATCACTTTTGACATCTTTACCTTTATATTTCGGTTTATATTGCTTTGTACAATTCCAACACAACTGTGCTTTATTGCTCTTGTCGTTAGATAATCCGTTATGTTTCTTTGCAGGACTTGTTCTAACCCTGAACAACCTTCCACACTGATTACATTTTTTATATCCACCATTATTTTTCCAATTCAAATATGTATACGCAAGCTCGTAATAATTATTTTCTTCTAACTCTATCACAACCTCATCATCCTCATTATCAGAAACATAATCAATTCTCTTGCTAACATCATCATTCATATTATTCATATATATTAATACCCTTGGGTCAGCATACAATTCCGTATTAATATAATAATCTCTATCTTTTGCAGGGATATTAACTCGTGCCATCTTAAATACTACAGAGTCATCTTCACTCTCCCAGTGAGAATGAACATCTCTAAATTCGTCCTTAAATTTCGCAATTGCTAGATAGGCAAATAATAGTTTTTCTTTTTTAATATCATCAAAACTAGAAATATATTCTAACTCACTCTTGCGGATTTTTATTGTACCATCAAATTCTCTCCACGGCATATCTTGCATTTTTTTAATGTAGGTTCTTATTGCCTTAGCATACGCGGACTGATGAAACGGAGCTCTATGTTCCCTCATCCAACCCTCAATATAACGCACAATTTCCTTTTCATCTTCTGACACGTTGTAATATGCGTACCAAATTAGATTAAATAATATAGACTCCATAGTATTCTTATTCACGGGCTGTTCTAGTGCAAAATTAATTCGTTCTTTTGTGTTATAATAATAATTAAATCTCTCCATTTTCCTTGCCTCCTACATACAACCATTTCATACTGAAGCTATTTCTACAACAACTAAACTCATGTTCGCCTGACACTTTTGTTGGATATGATAACATACCACCTGATTTTTGTAATAAATTTTCAATAATAACATCGCCACATATATCCCAGACAACCCCTTTGGAGTTTGGTTTATCATATAATAAATCAACTAAAATATTACATAACATCCTTTCGTTTGGACATGCTTCTGCAAATTTAGATTTAAAAACAAAATCAATTAAAGCCTTATTAGTCGTTCCGTCATCATCCTCATTAATTTCGTCAGTCTTTGTTTTTTTAACCAAATTAGCAATGTTAACCTTATACTCTTTATAAACATCTCTAACTTGATAAAAACATTGCATATCATATTTAACATCTGATTTAATTATCTCTTTATCGAACGGTACGGTGGGCAAATTGTTAAACTCTACAAATTTTTTTTCAACTGCCCATGCTATCCTATTAATAACACCCGGAGACATATCAACAGGACATTTATTATAAAAATATTTCTTTTCTCTTTTCAAAACTTCTGAAAGATTATCTCTACTTAATAAATCTTCAAGTGATATATGATATTTTTGCTTCAATTTTGTATCTACCTGCCTAATGTATTTAATATACGCAGCCTTAGTGTGATTATAACGATAAATAAAGAAATATGGTTTTCTATAAGCACAAATATTTTTATTAAATTGTTTGATTCTTGCAGCTTCTTCATCATCGCCCTCGGATGGCAAACAGGCTTGAATCGTATTCCATTGGCTGTTCATAGGTGTCATTTTAAAACCATTTTTCACAGAATCAATACTTAATTGCTGAAAATGCTGGATACAAATCACTCTTTTTTCAAGCTCCTTCCATTCGCGACTATCCTTTTCATAATTTGCTTGTAAATTTAACATTGCGGTTCCAATATTAGTAATCGATCCAACTTTACTCTTAAAACTCCTTTTGTTTGTCACAGCAACATCAGCATCTGTAATGCTCTTACTCACAGTCTTAACAGACCCACTTTGTTGACAGTTTAGTGCAGGTAATTTAATATGTTTGTCAACTAACACATAGTTATTAGTTGTAAATAAAATATCTCCATCGCAGTCCGCTCCCGATTCTGCTATTCTTAAGGTATCCCAAGAATTCAAAATGATACAATCTTTAATGTACCTAAACCAATAATCCGCATCTTCGCTGTATTTAATCTTTTGTTTAACAATATTAAAATGCGCACACATAGGAGCCCTCATACACACAACTTCATCAACATTTTTATCTTGCCAAAATTTATGAAACAGCTCTCCCTTATCTAACAATCCCTGAACTGGCATATTAAAAATATCTTCGCACATAGCATATGGGTCTCCTGAAATCAGTGCGAAGTTTCCATCAACTTCAATCGTAGAAATTTTAGCAAGCCTAATCTTCTTTTGTATCATTTTTTCAATTCTCTCACGGATATAGGGGTCATGTATCAGTTCTGAATTAATCATCAAAGCTTTTGCTGCCACATCTGATTTCATAACATTATCATCATTTAATCCACTACCTGCTAAATAAACAATTGATTTTCTAGCATCTAAAGATATGATATCCTGTATTTCTTCCACAGTTGGAGATATTAGAGTCTCAATGTCATTATCACTAAGCTCATAACTCTGATCAAATTGATAATTAATATTTCTACTCTCATCTAATTCTTCAGACACCTTCGTAAGCCTAAAGTCATATCTGTTGGCGAGACATTTTTGTTCATACTCTTCATAACAACTATATGCGTCCCACAATTTTAATTGACTTGTAGTAGCAATAATATCTGCATCCATAATATTTTGCTCATTACCCCACGCATCTATTATTATAGTCTTTTTCGCAATTTTTTCTGCAAATTCCTGAAAAGGAAAAGTAAAAAACATCCCTTTTAAGAACGCACACCTTGCACATATACCAGACGCTATCTCGTTAACTCCAGTAGCTTCTAATGTAATTTTTCGACTATACTCAGGAGTCATAATACCACAACCATCATTAATTTCACTAATTATATGTTTATTCTTACCGCTCTCATAATCCACAACAGGATCTCCTCCTGCGGGATTGTTGTACACATCAATAACATCTTCATTAAATTCGACGGTGGTTCCTTTAACAACAATTATTCTTGGCCACGATACTGCATTTGAGGTGGAGGAAGTGAGGGCATAATATGCTTCAAGTTTTGCAATAGAATATTGTAAATCAACTTCTACCCCGTCCTTAATTTTAGTATGATTACGACCGTTATTAATTCTCTTATACACCTCGTCATAAATGACATCACTAATAAATAACACCGTACTCATCTTTAAACCACCTGGTGTACCATAAAGTCTACGAAAACTCTGCCCGTTAACAAACAATTTACGACAGCAATTATCAAAATGCTCTTTTTTATCAAATTGAACAGATATAAGATTTGGCTCAAACTGAAAATCATATAACTCGTTATATTTATTTTTAATTTTAATTTTGTTTATCAAAGAATTGTCTAATTTCTTTAACGCTTTAATTTCTTTTCGAAGTCTCTCTGCTTCTAAATAATTGTCCTCTGTGCCTGTCAATTCTTCTATCCACTTAATTAACTGGCTGTGACCAACACTTATTACACACTCTGGGTTATTAAAAACATCCTTGAGCTCAATATTAACGTTATAGTCATTCATATCTAAATAAGTGCTGTTTAATTTGTATATGTATTTTTGTGGTCTTAATGGTTTCAATACACATCACCGCCTCAATCACTTTGTCTTATAATCAATCCGCAAAATACTGGTCTATCCAGTATAATTCCATCATGAACAAGGGTATGATAATAAAAAATCCCGACATCTCAACAAGTCTCCTTCCCAATCACTATGTACTGTAAATATTATACAGCAAAAACAGACAATTGTCAATATATCAGGATATTAATTTACAAATCATTTACAATTATTTACTCATAGTTTTTATTCCTTCGTTACACTTCGAACAGTAATTGCTCTTTCTGGTGCCTCAAAAGACCCACCAACAATCTCTCCATTATCATAAACATATTCCCTAACAAGCTTCCAACCTTGCCTAAGAAATCTATTATAATGTTTTGGGATAGTAGTATCAACACACCATGTTTTATCAATCTGACTAAAACTAACTAACGTTGCCTGTTTATAGTTCTCAACTTTGTTACCTACCACTATCTTTTCTGTCATTTTATTCACCTTGCATATCAAAATCCTTTGCCGCTGGAACCCACCAAGAGCCATTAGGCATAATAGCATGATATCTATCATGAGATATACTATTCATTTTCGCAAATTCCTCAAGAGTCAATTCCCAAACCTCAAAATGTTCAAACTTATCTATCTTGCCATGATAAATATTTTTTGGATAAATACCTATTCGCTCAAACACAGGCATTAGGTGTTCACCAGATATTTTAATTTTCTCCGACATTCACATTTCTCCCTTGACAACTCTTTCATTAACGCTCATAACAAATTTTTCTATTTGCTTCATATCTGGAGTTTCCGGCAACATAGTACTATTTTTCTTCGCTTCTAACTGAGATTCTAACTCATCCACAATATTAAAGAATTCTTTGGTCGGCTTATCATTTTCGTCTAAATAATCACCGTTTCTAATAGACATCAGAAAATCATGATCCTTTTCTCTGTAAGTAATAATCTCACCGTTGTCAAGAATATCAAAACACATCAGATATAGTCGTACTAAATGCATCATATGCTTCGCTAATTTACCATGAGAAGCGGCGTGAGCGTTACGCTTACCAAGCTTAGAATAATCTTTAACAATATTATTCATGTCAGACCACATACCCTTCCAATCCCTAAGAGGGTAATGCTTAAGATTGATGTCCATAAAAATCTCAGTATCATATTCTTCTTGTACTGACTCACCAATGTATAGTCTAATTGCATCTTCTGGGTGCTCAAAATAACGTTCTTTATACGAACAAGCTGCGTTTTTAATACTGTTCAAAATATGAACTTCCTGCTGAGACTGACCCAAGTCTCGTGCTGCTTTATTATCCAAACGACGCAACTGACTTGAGGCATATCCCCCAAAGGAATGTACACATTTCTTTGAAAGAAACATATTCTTATTATCTAAAAGCTCCTGACCAATAGGAGATATGTATAAATAATGCTCTAGTTTACAACCCAATAACTCAATAGTATTAGGATTCACATTCGTTAGAAGACTAACAACCTTATTAAATCCATAAATAGTAGTATCAGTTTCTTCATTTACAAACTGTTCAAATTTCTTATTGGTTAATATTTCTTCCTTGGTATTCAAAGCACAGCCCCGGATATCTATATCTGAAGTTTCTATATTAGTTCCATAGGCATAACTACCACCAAGTGTAAGAAACATAATATTATCACCAAGATGCTCGTTATTCCTTAAAAAATCATATGTAGAAGTACCGAGCATCTGTTTAATTGCTTCAATTGTCATTTTCTTTTCCTCGCTCTTTCTCTTCTTCCAAAATCTCAATAAAATATCTAACTCTCTGGAACGCTGACGCTTGAGCCATCATAACCATATAAGAAGTAAGATTTTTGCCTTCTGTGGGCTTCGAGTAGTACAAATCCTCCATTTTGGCAACAAAATCATAAATCTTTGCAATTTCTTCAGTCATAATTGTTTCTCCTCTTTTTCCAATCTTATTTCAAAGAATTCTGAGTGACTACCAACATCAATCCACTTACCACCATCTGGCAATAACGTAATCCGTGTATAATAACTTTTAAAGTTATGCTCACCTAAAAATTTCTGAATCTCGCAAAACGCTTCTTCTTCAGTATTTACCGTAGCAAGCAGCCTCTCTTCTCCCGAACGAGCTAAAAAATATAGCTTCATTCCACATTCCTCCTATCGTTACTTTATTTCAGTAAGCCAAAATTGACGTTTACATTGTTCGCAATTTTGACTTATTGGTAGATTATCGGTCATTAAACACTCCCTCGAATCATCAGGTTTCGTTACAAAAGCTATAGGACATATATCAATTACTCCATCTATCATTCTTGTCATAGGAAATAATTTCAACAACTCAATTTGTCTTGTTTTCGGCGGATGTTCTGTAGCCCATTTTTCTACTTTCGCAACTGTTTCTTCAGGAAATACCAGAATAAAATTACTACAATCACAATCAGGTTTACCATTATTACCACAGGAAAGTGGACAATCCACACAATCACTAGTATCACACAATCTTGTTTTTTGTTTCAGAAATTCTACAGCATCCATTCTATTCTTCCTTTCATCTTCGCTTATTTCAGTATTCTCTCCATACTGTCCGAAAGTCTCTTATATGTATCTCCCGCCATAAGCATTGAAACAACATTATCTGACAGCGCTTTTCTTGTTGTTTCGTCAAACTGAGTTTTTATACCTGTGTTAACAGCCACTTTAAGCCTTTCAACGTTGTCATCGATTGTTCTCTGACAATAATTTCTAACCATATCTGTAACTTTTTCAGGGTTGAGCTTTTCGTCAATGACCTTAGCTGTGCATTCAGCAAGATATTCATTCCTACTCAGCTTTCTTTCAGGTTCACGCCATCCGCCACCTATAGTAATCTCCTTTTGCATATATGCTTTTATCTCATCGTCGACAACTTTTTTAAGAGATTCGTCAACATATGCTTTCGCAATGTCTTCAATTTTGTCCTTTACCATTGACTTAACACAATTATCAATCATATCATATACTGCTTTTTCAACTGTATTAGCAACAGTGTGCTTGATAAATGTTGTAATATCGGGCATATCAAGTGTGATTTTGCATTTATTTTCTTCCACATCTCCTTCGCAGCAGTACGGACAAGCCTCATATCCTCCTTCGTAATCACACTCAGGTGTGCCGTCATCATAGTCATATCCATTAAAATATTTGCAGTCTTTACAGTCTTTCATTGTTAATTTCCTTTCTTATAATTCATATTTTCATCTTCATTAACATGGACATAATCTTTGCATCGCTTATAATTGCAATGAATATGAGATATGATTTTCTTTTTAGACAGTTTACAAGAGTACTCATAGATCGGATGATCAAACACATCGCCGTGCCATGGCGTGATGTCTTCAATAATTAAATTTTTGCAATCGATCATTGTAATTGCCTCTCAAAATTATGTTTTTATAATACATCAATAATCTGTCTTGTATAACCACAGCATTCTATGTTAAACTCAATGCCTGGTGTGCCATCATCACGCTTACAAGATAGCGCAGAACTAATATATCCTTTTATATCCGAAAAAAGAATCCATTTTTCTTTACCAGTATTTGTTTTTACTTTTATTCTAAACTCTAATACTTCGTCAATTATTTCTTCATCAATTAATTTATTCAAACATTGCCTCATATTTTTTCACTAGCACCTCAATTTCGTCATCACTCATTAGCTCAACCATATCTGGAAAATATTCTCCACACCATGGTTCCTTGTAACCAGAAACCCAAATTAGATATCCGTCGTCCATAACCTCATATGCCGCTACAGTACCATAAAGAATTAGATTGGATTCCTCGTCTTTCACTTTTACAAATGTTCCAAAATCATACGGCAAATCAACATGAATCATGTTTCGTCCTCACTTTCATCTTCAATTTCGGTCAGCCAGTAGGTTTGCACGCATTTTTTACATGCCAATGAATTCGTATTGGTCAAGTGGCATTTGTGTGTTGCATCAACCTTGGCGGGACATATGACTATATTGCCTTCCGGAGTCAAAATCGCGTTCGGGAACATCTTTAAAAACTCGCTCTGACGCGTCTTTCTCAAGTGCTTTTTAACAACTTCTTCGGCATTCTGTTTCTCATAAGTCATATATGGATATGTCTGATGATAATTTTCAAGATATCCACATTTCGTGCATTTATGTGGATATATAGATGGAAAAAGATCCAGACATGCCCCTGTTGGGCGCATTTTTCCTTTATGACACTGAGGGCATTCCATATCAACGTTATATACTTTTACTTCTGTCTTAATTTCCATATTCTTTCCTTTCGTTGATGATTTGATTACAAGTTGTTTGTGCTATACGACTAATAGAGCTTTCCATTCCGGTGAATATTCCATTACAAACAATCTGCGCCATTGCCTTATGAATAATTTCATCAAAATTTTCTCTAATAACCTCAATCATTTCGTCCCGTAAGTCATTTAACTTGTTTGTCTTAGTTGCTCTAAGCATAATCTCTTTCAAAAACTGCGTGGGTTTCATTTCGTAACCCCAAGAGTCTTTCTCCATTGTTAGCTCTTTCAATACATTAGTGTTAGTTAAATACGTTCGAAAACCTTCTAAAACAACTTCCTGAAGCTTTTCTTCTGGTAGCGTAGCAAGTGATTTATCCATCAACTCTTTGAACTGCGTCTCATCAACATTAATACTAATTTGCATACTAAATCTCCTTGTAAAAATAGTCAATCCCTTTGTGCTGTAGGAATTATAACACAAAAGGATTGATTTGTCAATAGCTTAGATAAGTAATTTACAATTTATTCATATTATGGTGTATTATGCTGATTCACTTTTACTGCTTCAAAATACTCTTTAAAAGAAAACCACTTGTCTTTCATTAGATGGCCGATACGTAATATTTTACCACCCCAACCTTCGGACTCAACTCGCACATATTGCCCCTTAAGATCCTCCCAAGAGTCAACTTCAAGAGTTTTCATAAGTTCAATTATTGCGCCATAACCATCACTAGATGAGTGCTCTCCAACTTTAGCGCACCAATGATCAAGGCAATAGCCTCCGAAGCCACAACCCCAACCAGCTCCTTCAATAGTCAGATTGGCGGTAAGACAACCATGTTCTTCCCCTAAATATGTTGATGTAATTTTTGCATTTTTAATTTCCTTTTCCATAATTATTCTCCTTTATCAAACTCTCTATTATGCTTAAATGTTCTTCTGCGTCAGATGATTTACAATCAATTGAATATAAAAACGTGAAGAGAGGATTGTTATACTTGTAATACCATCTATTATTTTTGTATATATAACAAAACTTTTCGTTCTCTAATGTAGTAATTCCAAGTCGTTCAGTCATATCACAAAGCGCTCTAAGTTTCTCAAGTTTTGTATTGAACGCGAAAATACGTTTCGCCGCAGGAACACCGCCAGATTTATTATTTTGTTCAAATAGATCACACACAGTTTCTCGTGTGATATATCTGTTAGTCTTATAACACCAGTGTTCTGTTTTTGCAACATCGTAGTGAGCACAATGATCTTCTGGTTTCTTTGGTTTACTACTGTGAACACAGTTGCCGCAACATTTTGCACAAGTTAATTCGTTCATTGCTTATTCCTCCAACATAACATGCTTGTCAATATAATTTCTATCTTGCGTAAAAATAGGAATGTCTTTATCAATGAACCAATAAGTGCGTAAATATGCTTCTTCTGGAGTCGTTAGCATATGTTTTTCTTTTACAATACAACTACCTCGTTTGTATACGGTGTCAAAATCATTCCAATTAATACCTTTTTGTTCGTGTAACATATCCTGAAGAACATTACAATTCTTACCTTGAAGCTCCTTGTGTGAAAAGTTCGCTTGAGCCACCATCTGAATAGAATTGCGAGTCGCATCCTGCTGGCGCCAAATAAAATAATTGCAAACTTCTTCTTTTGGAAGGATAAAAGCACGAGCGTCAAACATAGCACCTGAATATATAGCCTTCGTATATGAAATTTTTAATACATCATCTCCAGTATCACAATAATATGCAACTGCATTATCTTCAAATTTTCTATTAAAATACATAGTAGCCATACTTGCAGCCACACTTACAATTTTTTGCAAATTATTTTCAAACCACGCCTGCGATTCAATTTTCTCATAGTCAACAAGTAGAAGAGAGATTTCATCACTTTGAGTATAGGCAATTTTACAGCCCATAATATTTTCACAAAGATATTTTGTTGTTTCTTGCATAGATCTAATAAGAATATCATCAAACGGTCGTTTGAATCCTTTAGTAAAACTATGGAACGCTTTTCCATCAATGCGGATAATTATAGGGCAACGGCGAGTCAAGTAAATACGAGAAATATTCTCGTAAGATTTCATACGGTTGCCTAAACTATCATTTTTATTCATAATTTATTCTCCTTTTAAAATAGGGCAAGTAGTTATGCCACGCTCTTTAAGATACTGAATGCACTGGTCAACAGATAAATGTTTCATAATCCACTCAAGAGTAACATCAGTCCATTCTGTATACTTCAGTTTATAAGACAGTGTATTGAACTTTTTATACGAAATAGGTTCCCAAGAACTACTAGGGCGGATTCTTATAATTAGTTTACGACAAAGCAGCGGATTAGCTATCCAAAGACCATTAATAAAATGCTTGGACAGATATTCACATGCTCCTTCGAATGATAAATTTTCAAAAGATATCTTTTCATTCAAATCTTCATCTGAAACGCAATACCCAGTATAACCAACTTTTCGCCATTCAGTACCATCAATAGACACACAATGATTTATGTGATAAATTTTTAACATTTTCCCTCTCCCTTTTTTAATCCTTTCATATATGTTATTGCATTATTTTCAAGAAATACACAATTATTATACGGCTGATTTAATTCTTTTCTTATCTCTATATTCAACTCAACAAATTCGTCTATATGATGCTCAAAGTAATCAATAGCATCATTTTCACATTGAAATTCTTTTAAATATTGATAGTAGAAAAATTTTTGGTTTGTACAAACCCATGAATTCGTATCAACGCAATAAGCAATTATCCATGCTGGAAATTTTTTTGAAAAACTGTACCTCTCAGGTGGTACTATGCAGCTACCTTCATCCTCAAATATATTAAAATCTTTGTCTAATATACGTTTGTTGCCATAGTCATCAACAGCAACAAGTTTATCGTTTTTTTTATCACCTAATGTTATTTTGATGCCAACATCAGCAAGTGCTTTGACAATATTATTAATGTCTAGCTCAACAACCTTTTCTTTTTTTATTTTTCGTCTTCTCCTTCATCCATAAGCGCACCACAGTACGAACAGTATTTTGCTTTTGTTAGTCCCCATCGGGTGTGTTTGCAGTTTGAACAAGAACATTGTCTAGTTCCATCGATATCTACCGTTCTTATCCAATGCGCGTGTATTATAGGTGCTACGTCTGTTACCGTAGTGGCTTCGATAGCATCCCTTATAATAACAGGGTAAAAGCCTTTGTCTAACAAAGTATGTACAAGTGCATCACGATTTATATATTTAATCATTTTCGTTCTCCTTTATTCAATTTCCAATTCATTTTTTATTTTCATGATTTTTAAAATAAAACGTTATTTTATGTGGAGTAGGGGTTACTGTACCAAACCTTACGGCAGTTCTATATGTTGCACTGTCTCTTAACAATATTTCAGGTTGTCGCTCAAGCATTGATCTGAAGGTTTCAAGTGTAAAAGTGCTTTTATAATGGTTACAGGGTCTGCACGAGGGCATATAGTTATCAAAGGTATCAAGATCAATACCTTGGGCTTTATATATATCATAAAATTGCATTGGAATAAGATGATCAACTTGCATTACTTTAAAGGTGATTTCGCAACCACAATAAGCACAATGTCCATTATATTTTTCGTATACTTTTTTCCGCTCTTCTTGCGGAATAATCCGGCGCTTTGGTGGTGTATAGTTCATATAGTCTCCTTAATATCAATCTTTTCAAAACATTTTTTTTATAGATACATCATAGAGTTCACTTACTTGATATTTAGCCTGAACATAATCCCAAAATTCCAAATAGCAGTCGGAGCATAGTTCTATTCGTGACAGCCCCTCAGAATATCCACGTCCTTCGCAATCATAAATTCTTGAAGGTATATTAACTTGGTATAATGGATTGTTTGTGGTCTTGTTACCCTCAACTGAAAAATCTTTTTTACAGCAGTCGCAAGTGTAAATGGTTACATTCTTTTTTGCCATGATTTGTTTTCCTTTCTTTGATTTATATCTTATAGGGTACAAAAATCTATTAATAATATATCTATTTGTTCCCCATAGGGTATAATTATTACATGTCCGAGATATTTTCGCTTACCACCACATTGCAGGCATTACCGTTGCCCAAATCCAAGGAATATCACAAACTGATTTTTCTTCATCTTCTGTCAGTTTTTTATTCTTGAATTCTTTGGAAAGGGCAAGCTCACATCCGTGCAACATTTTATCTATAAGCTCCTTTTGAGTATATTCTTTGTTTTCAAAATTGAATTTATGGAAATTTAAATCTATACAACTCACTTCTAAAAACATCTTCAGCCTCTCATAAAGCCAGCAATAAAAATAAATATCTAGACACCATGTTTCATAATCTGGGAATCCATATTCTTCAATTTCCTTATTCCATCTTGTCCATCTAGAATCTTTAGGATCTAGTTTTATAAAATTATCATTTATGCCGAGGTCATTTAAATATTTTCTTGCCATCGTTTTACCCTCCTTCTTACAAACGGTATGTTTCAATAACTTTTGAGCACCTGGGCACATCCCAATATTTACACTTACAAGATGCCTTGTCCTCACAGATTGAACATACTTGGTCACGAATATCATCCAGCACGTCAATCTCACTATATTCATCATCTGGCTCCAGAGTCTGGATATAACGATGCGTCAAATCATCACAAGTAAGATGCATTTTAGAAGTATACAAATCTTCGCAATAGCATTTACAAACAGTATAAACATACTCTTCACCCTTCAATATGGGTTTTCTACATAAAGTGCATTCGTGCTCTTTTCGTGCAGTGTGAATATGTTGGTTATAAAAATCAATACTCATTTTATGCTCCTCTATTCAATAGTATTTTTTTATGCAAATTTAAAACGCAATTGGTAGAACATATAAATTTACCTGAAAACTCATTGGTGCGTTTTTAAAATCATTTTTTTACACTTCAAATGTACGTTTCTGACGAGCATTTTTGAGTCTTTCGGATGCCGCCGCTTTCTGTGCATCAGTCAAATTGCATGTTCTGGGTGGGCTGATTTTGAACCATGATTTAGGTAGCTCAACCAAGAGCACACCGTAGTTGCTATCTGGGTGCTCAAGAATATGTATCTCGTTAGGGTATTTGTCGGCAAGTCGCAGCAGCTTGTTGATCCATACCGTTTCGTTAGTCGATATCTCTGCTGTTTTATGGTCGTTGGTTTGATTGTATGCGGTTTCTCGTATTTCTGCCATTGTGTCGTTCTCCTTTTGAGTTTGAAATTTTATCTTTTGGTAACGGGTGGGATGGGTGATTCAGCAAGAGGCTGAAAGAAAGAACCAAAGAAATATAATATAATATAATAT